>Ga0247822_10003138_pt1 | contig 10728 bp, 6 predicted proteins | sample 13C_Cellulose_Da_FD_192423 | JGI IMG/M metagenome (GOLD analysis project Ga0247822, IMG submission 192423) | Soil microbial communities from agricultural site in Penn Yan, New York, United States - 13C_Cellulose_Day30 | ecosystem: Environmental > Terrestrial > Soil > Agricultural land | place... | reverse complement strand
GTCAGCACCGTCGCACGGCGCGCGCGGGCCTCGCCGACGGAGAGCAGCTCGATCGGCTGCAGCACGCCGGTGCCCACGGTGAGCGTGAGCTGGCCGTGCCCGGTCGCGCGTGGGTCGCCGGGTGCGAAGCCGTAGCGATCGAGCGTGAGCGCGACGTCCGCGCCCATCGCGCGCAGGTGCGGCAGGAACACGCGCTCGAGGAACTCGAACGGCGGCGCCATCGGGTTGTGCGTGCCGCCCTGGATCGTGGCGCGCAGCCCGAGCCCACCGACGATCGCGGGCACCAGGATCGTCTGCACGACGAGGGTCGTGGAGCCGGGGCTGCCGATGTCGAGGTCGAGCTCGCGCGCGGCGATCGGTCCCGGTGTGAACTCGAGGTACTTGCTGCTCACGCTCGCGCCGTGCACGGTCGCGCCGCACAGCTGCGCCGCTGCGTGGACGCACACGAGGTGCTGGCGGCGCAGGCCGGGCTTGGCGCGGCCCGCGCGGACGTTGCGCATGGCGAACGCCTTGCCCGTGATCGCCGCGAGTGCGAGCGAGGTGCGAAGGATCTGGCCGCCGCCTTCGCCGCGGCTGCCGTCGATGTCCAACACGCTCTCCTCCTTCAGCCCTTGACGCAGACGACCTGGCGCAGCTCGTGGACGACGTCGACGAGGTCCGCCTGCGCCTCCATCACCTTGTCGATCGGCTTGTACGCCATCGGCGTCTCGTCGATCACGTCGGCGTCCTTGCGGCACTCGATCCCCTCGGTCGCCTTCACGTGATCCTCGACGGAGTAGCGGCGCTTGGCCTCGCCACGCGACATCGCGCGCCCCGCGCCGTGACTGCACGAGCAGAACGACTGCGCCTCGCCCTTGCCGCGCACGATGTAGCTGCGCGCTCCCATCGAGCCCGGGATGATGCCGAGGTCGCCGAGGCGCGCACGCACCGCGCCCTTGCGCGTCACGAACACGTCGTGCCCGAAGTGGTGCTCCTTCGCGACGTAGTTGTGGTGACAGTTGACCGCGGTCTCTCCCAGCGTGAACGGCGGCAGCTCGCGCTTCGCCGCCTCGACGACGGCGTCCATCATCAGCTGGCGGTTGGTCATCGCGTAGCGCTGCGCCCACTCGACCGCCTGCACGTAGTCGTCGAAGTGCTTCGTGCCCTCGCGCAGGTACGCGAGGTCGATGTCGGGCAGATCGCGGACGTGGATCTTCATGTCCTTCTTCGCGAGCGCGATGAAGTACGTGCCGATGCGGTTGCCGACGCCGCGCGACCCCGAGTGCAGCATGAACCAGAGCCTGTCGCGCTCGTCGAGGCACACCTCGATGAAGTGGTTGCCCGTGCCGAGCGTCCCGAGGTGGTTGAGGTCGTTGCCCTGACCGATCCTCGGGTGCTTGTCGACGAGCTCCTTGTACTCCGCCGACAGCGCCTGCCACGCGCGCTCCGGCCCCTTGGGCACCTTGTGCCACGCGCCGCGATCACCACGTCCGCCGTTCGCCGTGCGGCCGTGCGGCACCGCGCGCTCGATCGCCGTGCGCAGGGACTTCAAGTTGTCGGGCAACAGCGACGCGTCGAGTGACGTCTCGACCGCAACCATCCCGCACCCGATGTCGACCCCCACGGCCGCCGGGATGATCGCGTTCTCCGTCGGCACGACGCTGCCCACCGTCGCGCCGATCCCGAAGTGCACGTCCGGCATCACCGCGACGTGGCGGAACACGATCGGCAGGCGCGAGATGTTCTCCAGCTGCTTGCGCGCGGACTCCTCGATTTCGAGGCCGCGAGTCCATGCCTTGATCGGCACGCGGCCCGCGTGAATGAGCTCGTAGTTCGACATGACCGTCCCTACCGAGGAAGCTTGCCTCGGACTTACCTAGCGCGAACGACCCCACGGCTCGCAGCTAGGTTTTCCTACTAACTGTTCTCGCGATCCGGCGCAAGTGCCGAATCGCAAGTGCCCGCGAGGGTTAGTGCCCAGTGCGTTCGTCGAGCTACAAGACGTGACCACGCGCTACACGTTCGACGTCTCGGTTCGCGGCGCTGTCGGACCTCGTCAGCGAGAAGAGCCGCCAAGAACGCGCGCAGCTACAAGCTCGACGCGCGGGCGATCGCCTCGATCAAGCGCGGCGGCACGGAGATCGCGAAGTTCTGGTGATCACGCGAGCACGGGGACGATCCAGATCCAGAAGATCGCGCTGAGCACCGCCATCACGAAGGTGGTCGCCAGCACCGCGCGCTTGCCGCCGGCCGGGGGCTCGGCGAGGACCTCGAGCGCGGGATAGGACCTCATCTCCTCGGCGGCGCCGAACGTGGTGCGGCTGCGCGCGAGCGGGCCGCCGCCGGAGAACTCCTCGCTGCCGATGCGGCCGAACGCCACCTGATCGTCGGGCAGCTCGTGCTTGACGAGCCTCGCCAACGCCTGGGCTTCGAGATCCCAGCCGTGGTCGCGCGCGATGCGGCGCAACTCGCTCGCGAGCTCGAGCGGTGTCGCATAGCGGTCGTCGCGCTCGCGCTCGAGCGCCTTCATGATCGCGGCCTCGAGATCGAGAGGGTAGTCGGCGTGCCGCGAGGAGGGGCGCGGGATGTCCTCCTCCATGACCGCGTACATCATCGCGACGTCGTTCTCGCGCTTGAACAGCGGCGCGCCGACCGTCAGCTCCCACAGCACGATCGCGAGCGAGAACAGGTCGCTGCGCTGGTCGAGCGGTTGACACCGGATCTGCTCGGGCGAGAGGTAGCCGAACTTGCCCTTGATCGACGCACCGCGGGTGAGGTTGACGTCGAGCGCCTTCGCCACGCCGAAGTCCGCGAGCTTCACGTTGCCCTCGTAGTCGATCAGCACGTTCGAGGGGCTGATATCGCGATGGATCACGTGGCGCGGCTGGCCGCTGTCGCCGATCGACGTGTACGCGTAGTGAAGCGCCTCGCACACCGCGATCGCGATCCGCAGCGCGGGTCCGTAGGGGACCGCACGGCCGTCCCTCGCGTGGCTGCGCAGCAGGGACAGCGCCGTGCCGCCGCGCACGTACTCCATCGCGATCACGTAGCCGTCATCCTCGAACAGCTCGTAGATGTGGATGATGTTGGGGTGGGCGAGGTTCGCCGCGATCTGCGCCTCGTTGAGGAACATCGTCACGAACTCGGGGTTCGAGGTGTACCCGGGATGCAGCTTCTTGAGCACGACGTCGCGGCTGAACGCGACGGGGCCGCGCTGCTTCGCCAGGTAGACCTCGCCCATGCCGCCGGTGGCGAGCTTGCGGACGACCTCGTAGCTGCCGATGCTCGCCCGACCGCTGCTCGGCAACAGGGTCGGCGCGCGAACGACTGCGCGCGCCATCAGAAGTGCCCACCCAGCACGAACGCTGCCCCGCCCACCGTTGGCTGGATCGCGACCTCACGCCGCTCTCGTCGCCCCGGACTCCAGTCGGCGAGCACCGCGAGGACGATCGCCGATCCGGCCGCGACGGCCGTTGCTCCAAGGAGGAGGTTGGTCTGCAGCTGCTGGCCGCGCCCGGTGTCGTAGAGCGAGCTCGCACGCGTCGCATCGCCGCTCGTCGTGGCGGCCTCGATGTCATCGCGGGTGCCGAGCGTGGCGAGGCCTCGTGCGGTCGCCGCGGTCCCGAGCACGACCGTCGCCGCCGCCGCGACGACGAACCACTTGCGGCCGATGCCGCGCGAGACCTGTGGCGACGGCGCGCTCGTCGGTGCGCCGGGTGACGCCGCGGGTCTCTCCGTCGCGGGCGTGGGCGCCGGCGCCGTCTCCACCGGTGCGGGCTTGGGGGGCGCGGCGAGCTCGACGCGCTTGGTGCCGCCGGCGATCGCGGAGATCTGCGCCTTCGCCTCGCGCTCACCGTCGAACGCCGCGGCGATCGTGCGGGCGCCGGGCTGAGCGTAGAGGACGTGCGAGAGGTTGGGGCGCGTCGACGACGCTGCCTTGCCATCGATCGACAACGTGCATGGCTCGCTGCACGCGACCTCGACTTGCGTGAGCTTCGGCGCGAGCTCGCTCAGGATCGCCTCCGCGACGCCGCGCGACTCCTTGTCGTTGGAGTAGCGCTGGAGGATCTGCGCGGCGAGCGTCGCCGCCGTCGCGCTGTGGCCTGCGGCGCGCCGCGCCCGTGCGGCGTTGCGCAGCGCCGGCGCCGACGGTGCGAGCTCGTCGGCGAGCTCGTACATCTCGGCCGCGCGAGCGTAGTCGTTCGCCAGCATCGCTTGCTGCGCCTGCGAGAACGCCTTCGCCGCGCCGTTCACGTCGTCTGCGCGCGCTTCCGTGACGCAGATCGCGACTCCGATCAACATTGCTAGAGCTGCACTGGATGAATTAGTCATCTGGACAACCTCTCTTCGTGCTCGAGTCGACGTGACTTGAGAAGATCAGAGTGCATTGCTAGCGTGCATTCATGCTGAGAGTCCTCGCTGTCGTCGCAACGTTCGTGGTGCTCAACGCCGGCGGCTTCGTGGCCTACCGAGCTCTTCAGCCCGTTCACGCAGCACTGATACCCCCGGCCGCGAGCGAGACGACCTTCGCACGACCGGTCGCGCCGATCCATCCGAAATCGACCGCATCTCCGTCGAAGATCGAGGTCGAGCCCACGCCGGTGGACTCTCCATCCACGATCGTATCCGAGGCCACAGCGTCAGCTGCAGAGAAGCCGCCGGCGCGAACGACGCCGCGCGTTCGCGTGGCCCGCCCCACACGTTCCGTGGTCTCCAAGCCGGCGCTCGGAGAATCTCTGAAGTCGAAAGAGGTGAAGTCGACGCCGAGTGACCGGCTCTTGGATATGGAATCCAATCCGTACAAGCGCGGCGAGTAATACAGCGCGCAAAAACCAGCGCTATTGAACTTGTCGTCGATTCGACGCTTACTGCTCGACCATGGGTAATGCACTCTCGAAGCAGTTCGTGGTCGCGGTGTCGTTGCTCGCGGTGCCTGCGTGCGGCGATGACCTGAAGCGCGCGACCAACGATGCCGCGCAGCCGGGGCTCGACGCGCCGACCGGAACCGATGCATCCGCGGTGGATGCATCACCCGACGCCCCGGACGATGCGCCCGCCGGCGAGGCGAACTTGATCCTCCACTACGCCTTCGAGGACTCCTCGACGGTGGTCACCGACAGCTCGGTGCATCACGCGAACGGCACGCTGACCGACGTCGCCGGCTGGACCGCCGACGGTCGTGAGGGCCGTGCGCTCGCGATGACGGGCGCGGTGCCCGCGGACACCTACGTCTCGTTGCCGAGCGGCGTCCTCACCGGCGTCGACGACTTCACGATCTCGTTCTGGGTGAAGTTGAACAGCGTCGCGCCGTGGGCTCGCATCTACGATCTCGGCAACGGCCAGGCCGATGCGGCCAATCGCTTCATGTACTTCACGCCGAACGGGTTCTCCGGGGCGGCGAACGGCGCGATGGCGGCGTCGTTCGGCGGTAGCCCGAGCAACGAGAACGTCACGCTCTCGCCGACGCTGCTGCCGACCGGGGCGTGGAAGCACATCGCGGTGGTGGGCGCCGGCGGTGACCGCACGATCTACATCGATGGCTTCCCCGCGGCGACCGTCGTCGACGGTCCGCGCGTGCCGCCGAGCGAGATGGAGCCGCTCTCGCCGAGCTCGTGGATCGGCAAGTCGCGGTTCTCGGCCGACCCGGGCCTCGACGGCACGGTCGACGAGTTCAAGATCTACGACCGCGCGCTGACCCAGGCGGAGGTCGCCGACCGCGCGTGGCCCAAGCTCGACTACTCGTACTGGCGCTTCGACGAGGGCGACGGCACCGTCGCGCGCGACTCGTCCGACCACGCCATCCCGACGGCGCTCGGCACCGGCGTGACGTGGACGACCGGGCGGCTCGGCGGCGGCCTCGAGCTCCCCGGCGGGCCCGCGGGTGCGAGTGGCCCGATGGTGACGCTCGCGGCCAACCCGCTCGCCGCCTGCACGACGGAGCTGACCATCGCGGCGTGGGTCCGGAGCGACACGATGCAGCCGTGGTCGCGCGTGTTCGATTTCGGCACCGGCACGACGAGCTTCATCTACCTGGCGCCGAGCGACGGGGCCGGCATGCACTTCGCGATGGTGTCGCCGAACGGCCTGTTCGACCTCGTGTCACCGACCGTCCCGTTCGCGGGTGATGGCTCGTGGCACCACGTCGCGGTGACGGTGGCGGCCGACCACAGCGTGAAGCTCTACGCGGACGGCGCGGTCATCGCGAGCGGCGCGAGTCCGGACGTCACGCCCGCGGACTTCGCGAGCGCGACCGATCTGTGGCTCGGCAAGTCGCGGTTCCCCGATGCGTACTTCGATGGCGCGATCGACGAGCTCCGCATCGGGTGTCGGGCGCTCACCGCCGACGAGATCGTCACCCTGTCGCGTCCCTGACGAGGCCGCCATGACCACACGCCCCCCTTCGACGCGCGCGGCCGTCGCGAGCTTGTTCGCGCTGGCGAGCTGCAACGTGATCACGAGTGACCTGCTCGGCAGCACGAACATCGATGCACCGCCGGGCGGCGGCTCGGATGCGGCGGACGCGGTCACGCCCGACGCACCCGCGAACTACCCCATGGACATGCTGATCGCGAACTACGAGTTCGAGGACGGCAATGGCGCGCTCGCGAGCGAGAAGGTGCGCGGCATGCACGGCATGCTGTCGGACCCGTCGATGTGGACCGCGACGGGGCGCAACGGCGGCGCGATCTCGATGAACGGCGCTGCACCCGCGACGCAGTACGTCTCGCTGCCGAGCGGCCTGCTCTCGGGTGTCGACGACTTCACGATCTCCGTGTGGGTCAAGCTCACGGGCAACCCGGCGTGGGCTCGCATCTACGACATCGGCAATGGCCTGCCCGATCCGCAGAACCGGTTCATGTTCCTGAGCACGAGCGGCTTCGACATGACCGCGGCGCCCGTCGGTCTCCTCGCGTCGTCGTACGGTGGCAGCACCGCCAACGAGTCGTTGATCTCGACGCGGACGTTCCTGCCGCTCAACGTCTGGAAGCACGTCGCGATCACCGGCTCCGGTGGCTCGCGGCGGATGTACGTCGACGGCTTCCCCGCGGCCGTCCTCGACAACGGGCCGGCGGTCTCGCCGCGCGAGATGGAACCGATCTCACCGAGCTCGTGGATCGGGAGGTCGCGCTTCACTGCGGACGCCGGGTTCGCCGGTTCCATGGACGAGTTCCGCATCTACGGCCGCGCCCTCACGGCGGCGGAGATCCAGGACCTCGCGTGGCCGAAGGCCGACTACTCCTACTGGCGGTTCGACGAGAGCAGCGGCGCCGCGGCGGCGGACTCCTCGGACCGCGCGCTCGCGACGGCGCTGGCCAGCGGCGCGGCGTGGGCGACCGGCAGGCTGGGCGGTGCCGTCAGCCTGGGCGGCGGCCCCGCGGACGCGAGCTCCCCGCACGTCGCGATCACCGGCAACCCGCTCGCGGGCTGCACCACCGGGTTCACGATCGCGGCGTGGATCCGGATCGTCGCCTACGCGCCGGGCAGCCGCGTGTTCGACTTCGGCGCCGGCACCACGCACTCGCTGTACCTCGCGCCCACCGACGGTACCGGCATGCATGTCGGCATGAAGTCACCCGCCGGGACGTTCGACCTGGTGACCGCGACGCCGCCGGTGCCCGACGACTCGACGTGGCACCACGTCGCGCTCACGATGGACAACGGGCGCGTGGTCGTCCTGTTCGTCGACGGCATGCCGGTGAAGACGCAGTCGAGCGCGACGGTGAAGGCGGCAGACTTCGCGGCCCTCGACGAGGCGTTCCTCGGCAAGTCGCGCGGCGACGACCCGTACTTCAACGGAAGCATCGACGAGCTGCGCATCGGCTGCCGCGCCTTCACCCCCGACGAGATCAAGAACCTCGCCCACCCGTGAAGTACCTCCTCCTCCTGCTCGCGGCCTGCGGCTGGGACCGCGGCGCGCCCGACGCGGCGCGCGCCGACGCCTCACCGCCTGACTCCGACGGACCGATCGACGCGCCCGCGCCGCTCGACGGCGCCGACGCACCGCTCGGCGATCCGATCACGCTGTCGCTCGCCGGGGCGATCGCGCCGGTTCACGATCCATCGATCATCGAGGTGGACGGGCTGTACTTCCTGTACGCGACGGGCACCGGGCTGCCGGTGCGCACCTCCGTCGATCTCGTCAACTGGAGCCTCGCGGGCCAGGTGTTCACCATGGCGCCGAGCTGGATCGACACCACCGAGCCCACGCGCCGCAACGATCTATGGGCCCCCGACGTGTCGTCGTTCGGCGGCCTCTATCACCTCTACTACTCGGCCTCGACGTTCGGCAGCAACGTCTCCTGCATCGGGCACGCGACCAGCGCATCACCGGCGACCAACGCGTGGACGGATCGCGGCGCGGTGATCTGTTCGACTGCGACGGACAGCTGGAACGCGATCGATCCCGCGGCCTTCGTCGACGAGGACGGCGAGCCGTGGCTCGCGTTCGGCAGCTTCTGGAGCGGGCTCAAGCTGATCCCGCTCGCGCCCGACGGCTCGCGCGCCGGGACGGAGATGTACGCGCTCGCGGCCCGCGCCGACTCCGCCGTCGAGGCGCCGTTCGTCATCCGCCACGGTGGCTTCTACTACCTGTTCGAGTCGACCGGCTCCTGCTGCCGGGGCGTCGACAGCACGTACCAGATCCGCGTCGGCCGCTCGCCGGACGTGCGCGGCCCCTACGTCGACGCCGATGGCGTCGCGCTGCTCGCGGGCGGAGGCACGCTCGTCGTCGATGCGGATGCGCGCTGGCGCGGTCCGGGCCACAACGCGATCCTCGGCGCGGCGTTCAACGTCTATCACGCGTACGACGCGAACGCGTCCGGCATCCCGACGCTGCGGATCTCCGAGCTGCGCTGGACGGCAGATGGTTGGCCGGTGTCCGCAGGGCCTTAGCGGTAGCCCTGCGCCTGCAGGTTGAACAGCGTCGCGTAGCGGCCGCCCTTCGCGACGAGCTCGTCGTGCGTCCCTCGCTCGATGATCTCGCCGCGGTCGAGCACGATGATCTGGTCCGCCATGCGCACCGTCGAGAACCGGTGCGAGATCACGATCGCGATCTTGTCGTCGGTGACCTCGCGGAAGCGCTCGAAGATCTTCACCTCGGCCTCGGCGTCCATCGAGGCGGTCGGCTCGTCGAGCACGAGGATGTCGGCCTCGCGCCGCATGAACGAGCGTGCGAGCGCGACCTTCTGCCACTGACCGAGCGACAGCTCGCGCCCCGAGCGGAACCAGCGCCCGAGCTGGGTATCGTAGCGATCGGGCAGCGTGTCGATCACCGGCTTGGCGAGGCCGCGCTCCGCCGCGTCATCCCAGCGCACGCGATCGTCGTAGGCGCGGTCATCACCGGCGCCGATGTTCTCGCCGACGGTGAGCTGGTACCGCACGAAGTCCTGGAAGATGACGCCGATGCGCTGGTGCAGCACCGCCGGCGCCCACTCGCGGAGCTCGCGCCCGTCGAGGAGGATGCGGCCGCGCGTCGGCTCGTAGAGGCGGGTGAGCAGCTTGATCAACGTGGTCTTGCCCGAGCCGTTCTCGCCGACGATCGCGAGCTTGCTGCCGGGCCGGATGTGCAGGCTCACGCCCACGAGCGCCGGCTCGTACGATCCCGGGTAGGTGAACTCGACGTCCTCGAAGCGCACGCCGTCGCCGGGGATGGTGCCCTCGGTGGCGGTGCCGGTCGGCGACAGCGTGGGCGTCTCGAGGAACTCGTAGAGGTTCGAGAGGTAGAGGTTGTCCTCGTACATGCCGCCGACGTCCCCGAGCGCGGCGGACATCGCGCTCTGCGCTTGCTTGAAGACGACGACGTACATCGTCATCGCACCGATCGTGATCGCGCTGTCGATGGTGGCGAGGGCGATCCACAGGTACATGCCGTAGAACGCGACGGTGCCGATGGTGCCGAGGATCAGCGCCCACACGGCGCGGCGGATCGTGAGCGCGCGATCGCTCGCGTACAGCTTGTCGAAGATCGCCTTGTAGCGGCCGAGGAACCGCGGCCCGAGGCCGAACAGCTTGACCTCCTTCGCGTGGTCCTCGCGCGCGAGCACCGTCTCGAGATAGATCTGCTCGCGCGTCTCCGGCGTGCGCCAGCGCGAGAGGCGGAACGCGTCGCCGGAGAACTTGAGCTCGGCGACGAACGGCGGGATCGCCGCAGCGATCAGCACGCCGAGTGCGATCGGCGAGAACGCGGCCAGCAGCACGCCGAGGCCGATCAGCGTGACGATGCTCTGCCCGAGCTCGAACGTCTGGCTCACGAGCGACAGCGGCCGCGAAGAAGCCTCGCGCCGCGCACGCGTCATCTTGTCGTACAGCTCGGAGTCCTCGAACTGCGTCAGCTCGAGGGTCAGCGCCTTCTCGAGGATCTCCACGTTGATCTTCTGCCCGAGCTGCTGGCGGAGCAGCGCTCGCATCATCCCGAGCAGCCGCGACGCGGTGGCGAGCGCGATCACGAGCCCGAGCTCGACCACCACCCACTCGATCGCGGTCGTACGATCGCCGTCGGCGTGGGTGCGCGCACCGAGGACGATCGCGTCGATCAGGTGCTTGCCGACCCACGCGATGCCGCCCGGCAACAGACCGGCGAACAGGCTGCCGAGCGCGAGCCCGATGGTGAGCACCCGGTTCGTGCTCCACACCAGCTGCACGGCGCGGCGCGTGTAGCGGAACACTCCGAGGTAGTTGCGCCACTGCACGTCGGGGGCGGGCTTCTGCAGCGCGGTCTTGTGTGGGTTCTTGTCGGTCTTGGCCGAGGCC
>Ga0247822_10003137_pt1 | contig 10731 bp, 8 predicted proteins | sample 13C_Cellulose_Da_FD_192423 | JGI IMG/M metagenome (GOLD analysis project Ga0247822, IMG submission 192423) | Soil microbial communities from agricultural site in Penn Yan, New York, United States - 13C_Cellulose_Day30 | ecosystem: Environmental > Terrestrial > Soil > Agricultural land | place... | reverse complement strand
ACCTTGCGGATCTCGACGATCTCGGTGCCCGGGAAGGCCGACAGCACCGAGGCCACGAACGGGTCGGACTTGATGGCCGCCAGGGCTTCGCGCTCCTCGCGCTTCTGGCGCTCCATCAGGCTTTCGGCCCCGCCGCCGCCCTCGGCGGCGATCAGCCAGGGCTGGCCGGTCCATTCCTTCAGCGCGCGGACCAGGCGGCCGGCCAGGTTGCCCGGCGCGCCGGGGGCGGCCTCGAAGGTGATGGCGCCGGGGCGGAAGCTGATCGGGCGGACATACTGCTCGACGTCGAGGCGCAGACCGATGTCGCGCTTCTCGGCGATCAGCTTCAGCACGTCGTCGAACGAGGCCAGCACCGGCGCGGCCGGGGCGGCGCCGACGGCGGCCATGGCGCGCGGCGCGGCCGAGACGGCTCCGCCAGGGGCTGCTCCACCGCCCACCGCGACGCCGCCCCCTGGGCCATTGGGACCCGCGCCCGGATTGCCGCCGTCGCGCAGGACCTTCAGCGCATCCTCCGGACCCGGCAGGTCGGCGGCGTAGCACAGGCGGATGATCGCCATCTCGGCGGCGGCCATGGCGTCGGGGGCGCGGCGCACCTCGTCATGGGCCTTGAGCAGCATCTGCCACAGGCGCGCCATGGTCCCGGCGCTGGTCTGGGCGCCGACCGAGGTCAGGCGCGCGGCCTGCTCCTTGGGCATCGACAGGGCCTCGGGACCCAGCGCCTTGGCCACCGAGGCGGCGTGGCTGTGGTCCAGGAGGTCGAGCATCACCACCACCGGATCGGCGCCGAAGCCCCACAGCTGGCGGAAGGTGGTCAGGGCCTCGCCCGGCTTGCCGCTCATCACCTGTTCGAACAGGGCGATGGTCTGGCTGCGGTCGGCCAGGCCCAGCATGTCGCGCACGACGGCGGCGGTGACCGTCTGGCCGCGCTCGGTCTGGACGATGGCCTGGTCGAGCAGCGACAGGCCGTCGCGGGCCGAGCCCTCGGCGGCGCGGGCGATCAGGGCCAGGGCGTCGGGATCGATCTTCGCGCCTTCGCGCTGCGAGATGCGGTCGAAGTGCTTGGCCAGCACGTCCGGCTCGATCCGGCGCAGGTCGAAGCGCTGGGTCCGCGACAGGATCGTCACCGGCACCTTGCGGATCTCGGTGGTGGCGAAGATGAACTTGGCGTGCGGCGGCGGCTCTTCCAGCGTCTTCAGCAGCGCGTTGAACGCCGCCGTCGACAGCATGTGCACTTCGTCGATGATGTAGACCTTGTAGCGCGCCTCGACGGGGGCGTAGCGCACCCCGTCCAGCAGCTCGCGCATCTCGTCGACCTTGGTGCGGGAGGCGGCGTCGAGTTCCAGCACGTCCATGTGCCGGCCCTCGATGATGGCCCGGCAGTGCCGGCCCTCGGTGCTGAGGTCGACGCTGGGGCCGTGGACGGTGTCGCTCTCGTAGTTCAGGGCCCGGGCCAGCAGGCGGGCGGTCGTGGTCTTGCCGACCCCGCGAACGCCGGTGAGCATGAAGGCGTGGGCGATACGGCCGGTCGAGAAGGCATTGGCCAGGGTGCGGACCATGGCCTCCTGGCCGATCAGGTCCTCGAAGGTGCGCGGCCGGTACTTGCGGGCCAGCACGGTATAGGCCGCGCCGGCCTCTTCCGGTTCGGGCTCGGGCAGGGGCTTGGCCGCGACCGGCGCGGGCGCCTCGCCGAAGATGTCGGCCGTGTTCTCGTCGCGCTCGACGGTTTCCTCGCGATCGAACGCGGGCTCGTCCCAGGGCGGAGCGGAATCGGGCGTGAGGTCGTGGTCGGCCATGGGCGCAGTCTAGAGCGTCGGGCGGCGCGGCAAAAGGCTCGCGGGCGGCCGCGTCGCGTCTGCTGACAGAATTTAAGGGGTAAGGTGGAGACCGGCGGGCGACCCGAGGGTGATCTCGTTGTGGCTGCTGCCTTCCGGCCCTGACCAGGTTGGCGAGGCCATCGTCCGTCGCCGATCTCCGAGGGGGTATATCGCGACTCATCGCGCGATATGCAAGCGCCAAGCGCTCCGCCCCGTGACGACTCTTCGCCGCGACCCGTCGCTGGGCGGGCGCCGAGCGTCAAAACCCCTTACACTTTCGGCGGTCAGCCTCTACAGAATCAGCCATGCCGCTTTCCGAGATCGTCAACATCTTCGCGGGCAACCCGCTGGACCGCGCCGGCGAGCGCCGAGGCGACGCCAGCTGGATCGCCGAGAAGCTGGAGGACCCCCAGTCCCTGGCCGTGGCCGTGTGGAACGGCAAGGTCCTGGTCGAGGACTCGCCTTCGGCCGATGAAGAGCCGACCGGCGTCCAGATCGCCTATCTGCGCGCCGACATGGCCAAGGAACTGGCCGGCACGGACGAGCGCCTGCTGTTCATGGGCCTGTGGAAGGACATCGCCGTCTTTGCCGTCGACCTGGAGGGCGCGGCCGATCCGTCGGAAGGCGCGCTGGCGGGGCTTGGCCGCTTCGAGGACCTGCGCGGCGCGGCCGCGACCCTGCCCGCGCCCGACGCCGGCATCCTGGCCACCGCCAAGTCGATGTTCGAATGGCGGCGCAAGCACCCGTTCTGCGCCAACTGCGGCAACAAGAGCGACATCGCCGATGGCGGCTGGAAGCGCATCTGCCCGTCCTGCCACGCCGAGCACTTCCCGCGCACCGACCCGGTGGCGATCATGCTGGCCGTGCACGGCGGCAAGTGCCTGCTGGGCCGCCAGGCGGCGTGGCCCGCCGGCATGTTCTCGGCCCTGGCCGGCTTCGTCGAGCCTGGCGAGACCATCGAGGAGGCCTGCGCCCGCGAGCTGAAGGAAGAGGCGGGCCTGGTGGCCGTCAAGGTCCGCTACCACTCCAGCCAGCCCTGGCCGTTCCCCGCCTCGCTGATGATGGGCATGATCGCCGAGGTCGACAGCGACCAGGCCGCCCCCGACCAGACCGAACTGGAAGCCGTCCGCTGGTTCGACAAGGACGAGGCCAAAGCCCTGATCCGCGGCGAGATCGACGACGCCTTCGCGCCCCCGACCCTGGCCATCGCGCACCAGCTGATCAAGACCTGGTGCGAGAGCGAGGATTGAGGGGGAGGGGGCTTCTAGAGCCCTCTCTCTTCGAGAGAGGGAGGGGCCCGCCGCCGCAGGCGGTGGGAGGGTGAGAGGTTACAGCCTTGCCGAACCAAGCACTGCCAGTATGTCATCGGCGACACCGCCGGGATCGGCCAGAACCCGGCTCGCTCGGGACTCTCAGGACCATGTATCCGAACAGTTCCAGGATTTGCGTGCGCCGCGCGTCGTGATCTTCGCGCCCATCGTGGACCGCACCGTCCAGCTCGACGATCAGCTTTCCAGCCTCGCAGACGAAGTCGGCGAAGTAGCGGTCGATCGGAAGCTGCCGCAGGAATTTGAAGCCGCCGAGGCGACGGTTGCGGACGAGCTTCCAAAGCGCCTTTTCCGCGAGGGTCTGATTCCGGCGAAGCCTGCGGGCGTTGGCTGTCCTGTTCATGACGTCAGCTTCGGCTCGCCCGCGAAAGCGGCGTAACCGAAGGAATGGGGAATTTCCTGCTGTCGGTGAAACCTCTCACCCTCCCACCGCTTCGCGGTGGGCCCCTCCCTCTCTCGCAGAGAGAGGGGTCAGGTTTGCTTCCCTCACCCCGCCAGCTTCACCCACTCCCGCGCCACCATCGCCACCAGCACCAGCGTCGACAGGCCGAAGGCCAGGAACCGCGCCATCACGATGTTGACGCTGGCCTGCACCAGGCTGTGCACGATCCGCAGGGCCACATAGGCCCAGGCCAGCGCCACCGCCGTTCCGTCGCCGTGGCCCGCCACGAAGATCGCCAGGGCCGCCGCGTAGAAGATCGTCGGCTGCTCCATCAGGTGGTTGTAGTTGTGGGCCGCCTGCCGGGCGGCGTCGGGCAGCACGTCCAGCGCGCCGGGAAAGCGGGCGTCCTGCGGCTTGATCCCGGCCTTGGTCATCGCCGGCAGCCGCTGGGCGTACATCCACGCCCACATCACCAGCGACCAGCTCACCAGCGCCAGCACCGGCGCGATCATCGTGTTCATCGGTCTTGCCTCCCCAGGTCGTGTTTTGGGGAGGCTATCGGGGAAGCGGCGCCAGGCGAAGCCTGCCGTTTGGTCAGCGCTTCTTCAGCGTCTCTTCCATGCCGCGGCGGGCCAGTTCGTCGGCGCGTTCGTTGTGCTCATGGCCGGCGTGGCCCTTGACCCAGCGCCAGTCGACCTCGTGGCGCTGGCGCGCCGCGTCGAGGCGCTGCCACAGGTCGACGTTCTTGACCGGGCTCTTGTCGGCGGTCTTCCAGCCCTTGGCCTTCCAGCCATGGATCCACTGGGTGACGCCCTTCATCACGTACTGGCTGTCGGTGTGCAGCTCGGTCTTGGTCGGGCGGTTCAGCGCCTCCAGGGCCATGATCGCGCCCATCAGCTCCATGCGGTTGTTGGTCGTCGCCAGCTCGCCGCCGCAGATCTCCTTGCGCTTGTCGCCATACATCAGGACCGCGCCCCAGCCGCCGGGGCCGGGATTACCGCGGCAGGCGCCGTCGGTGTAGATGATCAGCTTCGGGGTCACGACCCAATCCTCACTTAAACGCGTCCGAACAGCGACAGGCCCTCGCGGTGGACGGCCAGCTTGCGCTCGTACTCCAGCGGGTCCTTGGGCTTCACCAGGGCGCCGGCCGGCGTGGCGTTCCAGTCGGCCAGGCGGGTCAGGAAGAAGCGCATGGCCGCGCCGCGCGCCAGCATCGGCAGGGCGTCGCGCTCGGCCGGGCTCAAGGGGCGGCGGCGCTCGTAGCCGGCGATCAGGGCTTGGGCGGCGGTGACGTTGAAGCTGCCGTCGGCCTCGAAGCACCAGGCGTTCAGGGTCACGGCCACGTCGTAGGCGTAGGCGTCGTCGCAGGCGAAGTAGAAGTCGATGGTCGCCGCGAACTTGCCGTCGGTCTTGAAGAAGACGTTGTCGGGGAAGTAGTCGGCGTGGATCGTGCCGGCGGGCAGGTTGCGCGGCCAGGCCAGGGCCATCTCGGCCAGGTCCTTGTCGATCGTGGCGGCCAGGCCGGGCTTGAGGTCCTCGGCGGCCTGGCGGTGCTTGGAGAACAGCGGCGCCCAGTGCGGCTGGCCCAGGTCGTTGGCGCGGCGGCCGGCATAGCCTTCGCCCGCTAGGTGCAGCCAGGCCAGGCCCTCGCCGGCCTCGCGGCAGTGGGCGGGGCTGGGCTTGCGCACCGACAGGCCCGGCATGAATTCGACGAGGGCGGCCGGCTTGCCGCGCAGGGTCTTGAGGGTCTTGCCCGCCTTGTCGGCGATCGGCCGGGCCGAGGGATAGCCGCGATCGGCCAGCCAGCCCAGCAGGTCGAGGAAGTAGGGCAGGTCCTCGGGCCGCGCGCGGCGCTCGTAGACCGTCAGGATGTAGCGGCCCGTCTCCGTCTCCAGCAGGAAGTTGGAGTTCTCCACGCCCTCGGCGATGCCCTTGAACGCCAGCGGGGCGCCCAGGGCGTACTCGGCCAGGAAGCCTTCGAGCTCTTGATCGGTGATGTCGGTGTAGACGGCCATGGGCGCGGGATGCGGCGCCGCGCGCTGGCGGTCAAGCGGGCGTCTCCAGAAACCCTCTCCCTATGGGAGAGGGAGTTTCTTCCTCAAGCCGTCGTCAGCAGGCGCGGCAGCTTGAAGGTCACTGTTTCGCGGGCCTCGACCAGTTCCTCGATCTCGATGTCGAAGTGGCCGCTGATGGCGTCGATGACGCCCTGCACCAGGTCCTCCGGCGCCGAGGCCCCGGCGGTCAGGCCGATGGTGGCCACGCCGTCGAACCAGCTCCAGTCCAGGCCCGAGGCGTCGTCGATCAGGTAGGCGGCCTTGGCGCCGGCCTTCAGGCCCACTTCCTTCAGGCGCACCGAGTTGGACGAGTTGCGCGAGCCGACCACCAGGATCAGGTCCGACGCCTCGGCCAGCATCTTCACCGCGTCCTGGCGGTTGGTGGTGGCGTAGCAGATGTCTTCCTTGTGAGGCGCGGCGATGCCGGGGAAGCGCTCCTTGAGCATGGCCACGATGTCGGCGGTGTCGTCGACCGACAGGGTGGTCTGGGTCAGGAAGGCCACGTTCGAGGCGTCCTTGGGCTGCCAGGTCCGCGCGTCGTCGATGTCCTCGATCAGGGCCACCGTGCCCTCGGGCAGCTGGCCCATGGTGCCGACCACCTCGGGGTGGCCCGCGTGGCCGATCAGCACGATCTCGCGGCCGTTGTCGAAATGCTTCTGGGCCTCGACGTGGACCTTGGAGACCAGCGGGCAGGTGGCGTCGAGATAGATCATCTGCCGCGACTTGGCCTCGGCCGGCACCGATTTGGGCACGCCGTGGGCCGAGAACACCACCGGGCGGTCGTCGGGAGCCTCGTTCAGCTCCTCGATGAAGATCGCGCCCAAGGCCTTGAGCCGGTCGACCACGTGGCGGTTGTGGACGATCTCGTGTCGCACATAGACCGGCGCGCCGAACTTCTCGATGGCCCGCTCGACGATCTGGATGGCCCGGTCGACCCCGGCGCAGAAGCCGCGCGGGCTGGCCAGGAACAGGCGGAGCTTGGGACGGACCGGGGGACGGATCGGCGCGGGCGTGGTCATGGCGCGGAACCTAAGCGCTTGCGGGCTCGGGCGCCAGACGTGCCGCGCATGGCGTTTTGACGACCAAGCTGCAACGTGCGCCCGTTGCGAGGTCACGCATATGCCTTTATCAGGCTGCATGACGCCGGTTGGGGCCTTTCCCTTTCTGGCAATCCTTCTCGAACCGGACGTTTCATGCGCCGCACGCTTTCCGTCGCCTTCAGCGCCCTGATGGCCCTGTCGATCGCCGTCACCGCCACCAGCGCCTACGCCCAGGGCGGCGGCCGCGGCGGGCAGGGCGGCGGCCAGGAGGACGACGGCGCCAAGCGCAAGAAGCGCGACGAGGAATGGAACCAGCCCAAGGCCCCGCTGGCCCAGCTGCGCAACGCCGGCCCGTGCCCGTTCGTCAAGGTGCTGTACGACGCCAGCCGCTATGTCGAGTTCAAGGGCGGCAAGGAAAGCGCCGCGACCACCGGCTACACCGGCGAGATCCAGGGCGTGTCCTCGGGCTGCGCCTACAAGAGCGACGAGCCGATCAAGATGCAGGTCGAGGTGCTGTTCGCCCTGGGCCGCGGCCCGGAAGCGACCGAGACCCGCAAGACCTACCGCTACTGGGTGGCCGTGACCGAGCGCAACAAGTCGGTGCTGGCCAAGGAATATTTCGACCTGCCGATCACCTTCCCGGCCAGCGGCGACCGCGTGTTCGCCACCGAGAAGCTGCAGACCATCACCATCCCGCGCGCCGAAGCCACGACGAGCGGCAGCAATTTCGAAGTCCTGATCGGCTTCGACGTCACCCCGGAAATGGCCGCCTTCAACCGCGACGGCAAGCGCTTCCGCGTCAACGCCGGCCAGGCCGCCCAAGCCCAGCAAGCAGGGACTCCTCCTAAGCAATGAACGATTTGAAGCGGTCCTTGAGCGAGGCGGCCGCGGCCGCTTTCCAGGCCGCCGGACTGTCTCCCGACTTCGGGCGCGTCACGGCGTCCGACCGGCCCGACCTGGCCGACTTCCAGTGCAACGGCGCTCTCGCCGCGGCCAAGAGCGCCAAGCGTAACCCCCGCGAAATCGCCGTCCAGGTGGTCGAGCAGCTGAAGGCCGATCCGCGCCTGGCCTCGGTCGAAATCGCCGGCGTCGGTTTCATCAACATGCGCGTCAGCCCCGCGGCCCTGGCCGCCCGCGCCGACGAGATCGCCGCCGACGAGCGCGCCGGCGCCAGCCTGCTGGCCGATCCGCGCCGCGTGCTGGTCGACTATGCCGGCCCCAACGTGGCCAAGCCGATGCACGTGGGCCACCTGCGCGCCTCGATCATCGGCGAGTCGATCAAGCGCCTGTACCGCTTCCGCGGCGACCAGGTGGTGGGCGACGCCCACTTCGGCGACTGGGGCTTCCAGATGGGCCTGCTCATCACCGCGGTGATGGACGAGGACGCCTTCATCGCCGCCCTGATGGACAAGCTGCCGGACGCCCCGCGCGACTTCTCCGACGCCGACGCCGCCAAGGTGCGCGCCGAGTTCGCCGGCCGGGTACAGGCGGTCGAGGTCGGCCAGGGTGACCCGGCCGCCGCCGCGCGCGCCAAGGAAGACGTCGAGTATCGCGACCGCGCCCGCAAGGCGACGGCCGACCTGCAGAACGGCCGCTTCGGCTATCGCCTGCTGTGGAAGCACTTCGTCGACGTCAGCCGCGTGGCCCTGGAGCGCGAGTTCCACGCCCTGGGCGTCGACTTCGACCTGTGGAAGGGCGAAAGCGACGCCGATCCGCTGATCGCGCCGATGGTGCGCCAGCTGGAGGACAAGGGCCTGCTGGTCGAGGACCAGGGCGCCCGCATCGTCCGCGTGGCCCGTCCTGGCGAGACCAAGAAGAAGAAGCTGCCCGACGGCTCGGTGATCGAGGTCGAAAGCCCCGATCCGCTGCTGGTGGTCTCGTCGGAAGGCTCGGCCATGTACGGCACGACCGACCTGGCCACGATCCTGGATCGCCGCCAGTCGTTCGACCCGCACCTGATCCTCTACTGCGTCGACCAGCGCCAGGCCGACCACTTCGAGCAGGTGTTCCGCGCCGCCTACCTCGCCGGCTACGCCCAGCCGGGCGGCCTGGAGCACATCGGCTTCGGCACCATGAACGGCGCCGACGGCAAGCCGTTCAAGACCCGCGCCGGCGGCGTCCTGAAGCTGCACGATCTGATCGAGATGGCCCGCGAGAAGGCCCGCGAGCGCCTGCGCGAAGCCGGCCTGGGGGCGGAACTGTCGCCGGAAGCCTTCGAGGAGACCGCGCACAAGGTCGGCGTCGCCGCCCTGAAGTTCGCCGACCTGCAGAACTTCCGCGGCACCTCCTACGTCTTCGACCTCGACCGCTTCACCAGCTTCGAGGGCAAGACCGGTCCGTACCTGCTGTACCAGACCGTCCGCATCAAGAGCATCCTGCGCAAGGCCGCCGAGCAGGGCGCGCAAGGCGGGGTCGTGATCGTCGCCGAACCGGCCGAGCGCGACCTGACCCTGCTGCTGGACGCTTTCGAGGGCGCGCTGAGCGAGGCCTACGACAAGAAGGCTCCCAACTTCGTGGCCGAGCACGCCTACAAGCTGGCCCAGGGCTTCTCGAAGTTCTACGCCGCCTGCCCGATCCTGGGCGCCGACGAGCCGACCGTGCGCGCCTCGCGCCTGACCCTGGCCCAGACGGCCCTCAAGCAGCTTGAGCTGGCGCTCGACCTGCTGGGCGTCGAGACGCCGGAGCGGATGTAGCCTGATCCCTCTCCCCTTGCGGGAGAGGGTGGCCTCCCGAAGGGAGGTCGGGTGAGGGGTTGCACGTACAGAAACGCCGCGACAGCTGATCGGCTGTCGCGGCGTTTTGCTTTTGAGAGACCCCTCATCCGCCGGCCTTCGGCCGCCACCTTCTCCCGCAAGGGGAGAAGGATTAGTCGGTGGAAAACCCCGCCACGTTCTCCGTCGTCACCGGCCCGGCCACCTTGCCGGCCGTGACCCCGCGCAGCCGCACGTCGCGCACCGGCAGGTCCTTCTCGCCCTTGATGCTGCAAATCGAGCCGGCCTGCGCGACGCGCACGTCGCTGACCCGCAGGCCCTCGATCGCGGTCAGCCGCCGCTCGTAGGTCGGGACCAGGGTGCGCCACTGGTAGAGCACGTCGGTGTCGACCGCGAGCACGCTGCCGGCGATCTTCGTGGCGCTGACATTGCGCATGTGGATGCCTCGCACGAAGCCGCCGCGCCGCTCGTTGGTCTTGACGAACAGCAGGTTGGCGATCGGCACGGCCCAGCCGTCCTCACCCCCATTCCCCCTTGGGCCGTCGCCGGTGAAGTGGCAGTTGTCGACGAAGACGTTCTCGATCCCGGCCGACAGCTCGCTGCCCACGGCCATCAACTGGTGGCCATTCCTGATCTGGCAGTCGCGCATCACGACGTTGCGGGTGGGAACGCCCAGTCGCCATGCGTCCTGGTCGCGGCCCGACTTCACCGACACCGCGTCGTCGCCCTGGTCGAACACGCAGTCCTCGATCAGCACGTTCTGGCTCATCTCCGGATCGACGCCGTCGTTGTTATGGCCGTGGGCGCGGATCTTCACCCGGCGGATGACGACGTCGGCGCAGAGGAAAGGGTGGATCACCCAGAACGGGCTGTCCTCGATGCTGACGTCCTCGACCAGCACGCGGCGGCAGCGGTTGAACTGGATGAACTGCGGACGCAGGTTCGCCTCGCCGCCCGTCATCCGGCGCTGGTCGACCGGCTCGCCCCTGGCGGCCTGGTGATACAGCGCCACCAGGGCGTCCATGTGCGGCTTGGGCCGCTTGTACCATTCGCGCCAGACGTCCAGCTTGGCCTTCAGCCTGCCGGGGCCGGTGATCGCCACGTTCTCGCAGTCGAAGGCGTAGACCAGCGGTGAATAGTTCCAGCACTCCAGCCCCTCCCAGGTGGTCTGGACGGGCGGCAGGTAGTCGGCGGGCTTTTCGGAGAACAGCAGGGTGGCGCCCTTGGCCAGGTGCAGGGCGACGTTGCTCTTGAAGTGCACCTTGCCGGTCGGCCAGGTCCCCTCGGGGACCACCACCACCCCAGCGCCGGCGGCGTTGGCGGCCGTGATCGCCGCGGCGATGGCGGCGCTGGTCTTGGCCTGGTCGCCCTGGTCGGCGCCGAAGTCGGTGATGACAAAGCG
>Ga0247822_10003136_pt1 | contig 10733 bp, 9 predicted proteins | sample 13C_Cellulose_Da_FD_192423 | JGI IMG/M metagenome (GOLD analysis project Ga0247822, IMG submission 192423) | Soil microbial communities from agricultural site in Penn Yan, New York, United States - 13C_Cellulose_Day30 | ecosystem: Environmental > Terrestrial > Soil > Agricultural land | place... | reverse complement strand
TCTATCTCGGCCTTGGGGAAGCGCGCCGTCTCCAGCCCGAAGGCGAGGTTCTGGTAGACGTTCATGTGCGGATAGAGCGCGTAGCTCTGGAACACCATGGCGATGCCGCGCTTGGCCGCCGGCACCTCGTTCATGCGCTCGCCGTCGATGAGCAGCGCGCCGCCCGAGATCGGCTCCAGCCCCGCGATCATGCGGAGCAGGGTGGATTTCCCGCAGCCCGACGGCCCGACGAACACGGTGAACTCACCCGGATCGATGGTGAGATCGACGCCGTGGATCACCTCCACGTCGCCGTACTTCTTCACCACCTGCTGCAGGACGACGCTCGTCGACATCACGCAAACTCCTCGGGAAGCCAGCTGCGATATTTCGGGTGTTCGGGACCCACGGGGAAGCTCACTTCCTCGCGCGTCTCGCTCGAATGATAGAACGCCGTGACGATCTCGAGCGCGCGGCGCGAGTCGGCGCTCGTCACCGGCATCGGGCCGATGCCCTCGAGCGCGTCCCAGAACAGGCGCATCTGCGTGGTGAAGCGTGATGGCACGTCCACCCAGTCGGCCAGCAGCGTCTCGATCGCGGCCTTGGTCGCGTCGCTCCGCGGCAGGATCTTCCAGATCGCCTTGCCCGGATTGTAGGCCTCGTGATCGCTCTCGATGGTGACGTTCTCGAACGCCAGCCGGATGCGGCTGATCTCGTCCGCCGAACCGAGCGTCGCGGTGAAGCTCGCGAGCGCGCCCGAGGCCATTTCCACCGAGGCCGAGATACAGTCCTCGACCTCGATCGTGTTGACCCGCGTCGCGACGCGCCCGAACAGCGCCTTGGGCTCGCCCATCAGGTAGGTGAAGATGTCGTGCGGGTGGATGGCATGCGTCATCAGCACGCCGCCGAGCTCGGTCTTCCATCTGCCGCGCCAGGGCACCGAGTAATAGTCCGGCCCGCGCCGCCACAGTGTCTCGACGGTACCCACGTAGGGCTTGCCGGCGAGGCCCGCGTCGATGACCTTCTTGACCTGCTGGATGCCGTTGCCGAACCGGTACTGGAACACCGGCATCAGCTTGCCGCGCGACTTCTTCTCCTCGGCGATCACCTCGTCGACCTCGGCGAGCGAACCCACGAGCGGCTTCTCGCAGATCACGTGCTTGCCTGCCCTGAGCGCCGCCATCACCATGGGGTAGTGCACCATGGGCGGGGTGCAGATATCGATGATGTCGAGGTCGTCCATCTTCAGCAGGTCATCGAAGGTCTCGACCCGCCGCTCGATGCCGAACTCGTCGGCCAGCCCATTGCGGCGCCCCGGATCGAGATCGCAGATGGCGATGACCTTGTACTTGTCCTTGTTGGGCTCGTAGCCCTCGACAATGTGGCTGCGCCCGATGCCGCCGCCGACAACAGCGACTGTGTAAACCCTGCTCATTGCTGCCAAACCGTCCCGACTTCGGCCATCTTCTGGGCCGTCAACGCCAATTCCATTGCCTTGAAGGCGCGCACCTGCGGCATCGCCGTCTCGGTGCGGTTGAGCACGTCATCGATCAGCTGCCGCCCGTAGGGGAGCACCTGGTTGGCACAGCTGAGCCGGTGCGTGCCCTTCTTGTCGACGAGGAACAGGTGGTCCGTTCCCGGCTGGCCCGCGATGTCGATGTATTTCCTGAGCTCGATGTATCCCTCGGTCCCGAGGATAGTCAGCCGCCCGTCGCCCCAGGTCCCGAGCCCGTCCGGCGTGTGCCAGTCGACACGCACGTAACCGGTCGTGCCGGGCGAGCGCAGGTGCATGTCGCCCACGTCCTGCAGCCCGGGCTTGTCCGGGTTGGCACGGTTCGCCACCGTCGCCGAGATCACCTCGGCATCGGTGTCCGTGCCCGAAAAGAACAAGAACTGCTCACACTGGTGCGAGCCGATATCGGTGAGGATGCCGCCATAGCGCGGCCGGTCGTAGAACCAGTCCGGCCGCTGGTTGTTGCGGATCTGGTGCGGCCCCAGCCCCACCGTATGCACCACCTTGCCGATCGCCCCGGCAGCGACAAGCTCGCCTGCCTTCACGGTCGAGCGCGTCTCGAAATGCTCCGAGTAGCAGACCGAGTAGATCTGCCCGGTCTCGGCCTGCACGCGCTTCAGCTCACCCAGCTGCTCGAGCGTCGTCATCCCCGGCTTGTCGCTCATCACGTCCTTGCCGTGCCGCATGATCTCCATCGAGATCCCCGCACGCTCGTTGAGCACCGCCGCCGTCAGCACCAGCTGGATCGCGGGATCCTCGAGGATCGCCCGCCGGTCGGCCACGCGCTTCGCCTGCGGGTACTTCTCGGCAAAGGGCTTGGCGAGGTCATCCTCGGGCGAATGAAACGCCACAAACTCCGCGCCCTCGCGCAACAGCAGGTTCACCTGCCCGTAGATATGGGAATGGTTGAGGCCAATGGCCGCGAATTTGATGGGCATGAACTAGGCTCTAATGGTCTGGAACGACGGCGAAGCCGTCTCTTCACCTCCCCCTTCATGGGGGAGGTCGGGAGGGGGCCGTCTTGGCCTACGGGTTGGCGCCTTGCCTTCGAGCGCGGAACTTACGAGTGCGAACACGCCGTCAGGGTTGCCCATGACATCATCGTTGGCGACGCGCAGCACGCCGAAGCCCTCGTGGCGGAGGAACTCGTCGCGAAGCGCGTCGGCCTCCTGCGTGTAGGTGTGGGTATCGCCGTCGACCTCGATCACGAGACGGGCCGAATGGCAGGCGAAGTCCACGTAATAGGGACCGATCTGCTCCTGACGGCGGAAGTGGTATCCACTTGAACGAAAGGGGTGGAGCAAGCGCCACATCCGGCGTTCGGGACCGGTCGGGTTGGAGCGCAGTTCCTTCTCGCGGCGTGAACTCATCGAGAGCAAGAGCCGCTACAGACGGCCCCCTCCCATCCTCCCCCATAAAGGGGGAGGTGCTCCACCTGTTCACATGGCACGATCCAGCCACAGCCTCGGCTCTTCACCTCCCCCTTCATGGGGGAGGCCGGGAGGGGGGCGTCTCTCTCCGTCAGCACCAACCCACCAGGCACTCTCACCGCTTCATCCCCGTAGTCGCAATCCCCTCGATCAGCAGCCGCTGGAAGAACAGGAAGAACACGAAGATGGGCACGAGACTCAGCACGCTCATTGCGAACAGCCCGCCGAAGTCGCTCTCGCCCGTCGAGTCCGTGAACGTCCGCAGCCCCAGCATGACCGTGTATTGCTTCATCTCGTTGAGGTAGATGAGTGGGGCGAAGAAATCGTCCCAGGTCCAGATGAAGGTGAAGATCGCGGCCGTCGCCAGCACGGGCAGGCTGAGCGGCAGCATGATCTTGTAGTAGATGCGCCAGGCCGAGCAGCCGTCCATCATCGCGGCTTCGTCGAGCTCGCGCGGGATGCCGCGGAAGAACTGGACCATGAGGAAGACGAAGAAGGCATCGACCGCGAGGAACTTGGGCACGACCAGCGGCAGGATGGTGTCGACCCAGCCCAACTCGCGGAACAGCACGTATTGCGGGATCAGCGTCACCTGCCCGGGCAGCATCAGCGTCATCAGCATCATGGCGAACCAGAAGCTGCGGCCCTTGAAGCGCAGGCGCGCGAAGGCGAACGCCGCCATCGAGCAGGCGATGAGATTGCCGATCACGCAGGTGACCGAGATCACCAGCGAGTTCCAGAAGAAGGTGCCGAAGCTGACGCGCAGCCCGTTCCAGCCGCGGAAATAGCTGTCGAGGCTCCAGACGCTCGGCATCAGCGTGCCCGAGAAGATCTCGTTCTCCGGTCGGAACGAGGCCGAGAGCATCCACAGCAGCGGATAGAGCATCAGGATCGATGCGCCGATCAGCGCGACATGCGCGAGCACGCCGAGGACGCGCTTCCGCGCAAGCTTGCCCGGCGAAGCCTCGGTGACGACAGTGAGCTTGGGGGCGGCAGCGGTGACGGTCATCGGGTGATCCTCCCGGCGAGCGTGAACGCTCCTCGCATCTGCTCGGATCGCGCATCGCGAGCGATGCGATACCCCTCATCCGGCCTTTGGCCACCTTCTCCCACAAGGGGAGAAGTCCGCCCCACAGACATCCCAGTCGGGACTCCCTTCTCCCCTTGTGGGAGAAGGTGGCGCGCAGCGCCGGATGAGGGGTGTCGCAACTGCCGGTTGCGCGCTTGGAGCGAAGCGACGAGCGGCTGATGCACATCAATCATCATAGTGCACCCAGTACTTGCTCGTGAGGAACGAGAACGCCGTGAAGCACCCGACCAGCACCAGCAGGAACCAGGCGAGTGCGCTCGCATAGCCCATGCGGAAGAACCCGAAGGCCTCCTGGTAGAGATAGAGCGTGTAGAACAGCGTCGAGTTGATCGGGTTGCCCGTGCCCGCCGAGATGATGAAGGCCGGGGTGAAGCTCTTGAACGCCTCGATGGTCTGGATGATGGCGTTGAAGAACACCACGGGCGTGAGCAGCGGCAGGGTGATCTTCCAGAACTGGCGCCAGCGGCTGGCGCCGTCGAGGCTCGCCGCCTCGTACATGTCCTGCGGGATCTGCCTGAGGCCCGCGAGGAAGATGATCATGGGCGAGCCGAACTGCCAGATCGACAGCACGATCAGCGTCCACAGCGAATAGCGCGGGTTACTGATCCAGCTCGGGCCCTGGATACCGAAGATCGAGAGGAAGTCGTTGACCAGGCCGTCGCCGGAAAAGAGCTGGCGCCAGAGGATGGCGATGGCCACCGACGCGCCCAGCAGGCTCGGCAGGTAGAACAGCGCGCGATAGAGCGGCAGCCCGCGCATGCCGCGGTTGAGCAGCAGCGCTACGCCGAGCGCGAAGGCGAGCTTCAGTGGCACCGAGAAGATGACGAAGGTCAGCGTCACCCGCATCGAGGCGATGAACTTCGGGTCGGCCGTGAACATGCGGATGTAGTTGTCCGCGCCCACCCATTCGGGGGCCGTCAGCAGGTCGAAATCGGTGAAGCTCAGATAGAACGAGGTGATGATCGGCCCGATGGTCAGGCCGAGAAAGCCGATGAACCAGGGCAGGAGAAAGAGGTAGCCGGGGGCGTGGTTTTCCCACACCCTCGACCACCACGACTGGTGCACCGCACCCCCGGCATGGGGGACTCCGGCCTCCATGGCGGGCGCGGTCATGACGTCAGGCCGCGCGGTTCAGGATGTCGGTCGCGCCCTTGACGAGCTCGGGTCCGGCCTGTTCCGGGGTCTTGGCGCCGAAGCCCACTTCCTGGCCGAGGATACGGAACAGGGAAGCGTCGATCTCGCCGGCAGCGGCCGGCGGGGACGGGGGCAGGGCGCCGAGAAGCGGCCCGAGATTGGCGACGAAGTTGAGCGCCACCTGGCTCTGCTCGTCGAGGGTCGGGGCAAGTGCGTCGCGCACGGCCGCCGAGCAGGGGATGCCGCGCTCGACGCCGAGCACCTTGCTCGCGTCCTGGTCGTTGACGAAGAAGCTGATGAACTTGGCCGCGTCTTCCTGCTTGGCGGACGAACCGCCGATCGAGAAGAACATCGAGGGCTTGCGGTAGTGGCCGCCAGGCGCGTCGGTGGCGATGCGCGGGAAGTTCGAGATGGTGATCTTGTCCTTGTTGATCGCCTGGAAGGCCACCAGCTGGTTGGAGTTGGACGGGATCACCGACGCCTTGTTCAGCGTAATCATCGTGGTCTCGAGCGGACCGGTGTCGAGCGCCTGGTCGTCGGGGGAGACGCACACGCCGGCGGCGCGGAAATCTGCCCACATCTTGTACCACTCGGTCGCATCGGTCTCGTCGAAGGCCACCTTGCCGTCGGCGGTGTAGAGCGCCTTGCCGCGCTGGCGCAGCCAGTTCTCGTACATCGGCTCGGAGACCGAACCGTCGGCGACCACGGCCTTGCCGACGCCCTTGGACTTGAACGCTTCGCTGATCGCAGTCAGGTCCGCATAGGTCGTGTTCGGGCCGGGCACGTCGACGCCGGCCTTCTCGAAGTCGGCCGTGTTGATCATCAGGGCCACCGAGTTGGCGCCGAGGCTGATGCCGTAGAGCTTGCCGTCGACCTTGCCGCCTTCCAGCTGGTCCTTGTCGAAGTCGCCCAGGCTGAGGGCGCCGCCGACGAAGTCGTCGAGAGGGGCGATGGCGTTACGCTTGGCGTATTCGACGATGTAGCGGTAGTCCATCTGGATGACGTCGGGCGCATTGCCGCCGGCGGTCTGCGTCGCGAGCTTGGGCCAGTAGTCGTTCCAGGCGAGGAACTCGCCCTCGATCGCCGGGCCGCCGGCCTTGGCGTAGAGGTCGGTCACCCCGTAGGTGCGGTCGGCGCGGGCCTGGCTGCCCCAGAAGATCAGGCGCAGGGCTTCCTGCGCAAATGCAGGCGAGATGCCGGCCGCGGCGGCGAGCGCCGTCGAGCCGAGCAGAAACTGACGGCGGTCTAGCTTCATGGTCATGGATTTCCTCCCGTTCATCCTCCGGGGCGGCTTTGCCGACCCGATCCCTCATGCGCTCTTCTTGGCGCTAAATAACTAGTTGGTTACAACCATGAGCCGGGACACGGAGGCTGTCAAGCGGCCAAATACCGGCGGAAGTCCGTGGTCCATGGGCAGACAAAAACCATGCAGGAACCGGGCTTTGACCCGAAGTTCCAGCACGGTCCAGCCGTGAGCCTATGCTCCGGCGGCGTTCAGATTAAGGACGGAAACGGTCAGCCAGGCTGCCGAGAAGGGACGGCTCAGCGGCGCGTCCTGAGGTAGTCGACCACCATCTGCACGGCCTGCGCCTCGCGGTCCTGGATCAGCGCGAACTGACTGAGATCCTTGCCGAAAACGACGCTGAGCGTCTGCATGTTGGAGACATAGAAGTAGCACAGCGAGATGATCGAGATGTAGAGCTGCATCGGGTCGACGTCGGTGCGGAAGGTGCCTTCCGCGTGGCCGCGCTTCACGATCTCCTGTAACTCGCCCACGATGGGTGAGCGGATCTCCTCGACGTGCTTGATCTTCTTGACGAAGCGGGCGTTCTGCAGGTTTTCCACAGACAGAAGTCGGGGAAACCAGGGGTTGGCGAGGAAGTGCCGGAATGTAAACCGGATGATCCGGTCCACAGCCTCAATAGGATCATACTGGCTGATCCGTAACTCCCGCTCGCCGCGGCGGATCTCCTGGTAGGCATCAAGAAGAACTGCCTCGTAGAGGGCCTCCTTGTTGCCGAAATAGTGGTAGAGCAGCCGCTTGTTGGCCTTGGCCCGCGCCGCAATCGAGTCCACCCGGGCGCCGTCGAACCCCAGTTCGCAGAACTCGTCGCGCGCCGCCTTGAGGATCGTCGTCTTGGTCTTTTCGGCGTCGCGCGGGCGCACCGGGGCAGCGGACTGGGCAGCCTTGCCGGCGCTCCGTCTCACCTTCACCGCTGTCGCCTCGTCGGCCATCTTGTCCCCTTCCGCACCGCTGCGGTTACATTGCGCCCGGTGCCGCCATTGGCATCCGGACGCCCCAAGAGCAAGCTACGCTTCGAACGAAAATCGTTCTTTCGTTGAGTGGCAGATGGCCCGCCTTGACGCTCCATCCTAGCCATGTCTATCTAAGTAACCAAGCAGTTACAAAGAGTGGACGAGGGAGGGGTAGGATGGCCGAGCGCAGGCTGGGTTTGATCATGCACGGCGTGACGGGCCGGATGGGTTACAACCAGCACCTGGTGCGCTCCATCCTCGCCATCCGCGAGCAGGGCGGCGTCGTCCTCTCCAACGGCGACCGCCTCGTCGTCGATCCGATCATCGTCGGGCGGGATCGCGAGAAGATTCAACGGCTTGCCGAAAAGCACCAGATTCCGCGCTGGTCTACCGACCTCGACGCGGCGCTCGCCAACCCCGACGACACCGTGTTCTTCGACGCCGGCACCACCCAGATGCGCGCCGAGCTCCTCAGCCGCGCCATCGACGCTGGCAAGCATGTCTATTGCGAAAAGCCCGTCTCCGACGACCTCGAGTCCGCTATCGCCTTGGCGAAGAAGGCGAAATTGGCCGGCATCAAGCATGGCGTCGTGCAGGACAAGCTGTTCCTCCCCGGCCTCTTGAAGCTCAAGATGCTGAAGGACGCCGGCTTCTTCGGCCGCATCCTCTCGGTCCGCGGCGAGTTCGGCTACTGGGTGTTCGAGGGCGACTGGGGCCAGCCGGCGCAGCGCCCGAGCTGGAACTACCGCAAGGTCGATGGTGGCGGCATCATCCTCGATATGCTCTGCCACTGGCGCTACGTGCTCGATAACCTCTTCGGCGAGGTCGAGGCCGTAAGTTGCCTCGGCGCCACGCATATTCCGTCGCGTGTCGACGAGCGCGGCAACACCTACACCGCCGACGCGGACGATGCGGCCTATGCCACGTTCCAGCTCGCCGGCGGCGTCGTCGCCCACATCAATTCGAGCTGGGACGTCCGCGTCCGCCGCGACGATCTCGTGACATTTCAAGTGGATGGCACGCACGGCTCGGCCGTCGCCGGCCTCCACAAGTGCTTCAGCCAGCACCGGGTCAATACGCCGAAACCCGTGTGGAACCCTGACCAGCCGCAGACCATCGACTTCTTCCAGAACTGGGAAGAAGTACCCGACAACTACCCGGCCCAGAACGGCTTCAAGGCGCAGTGGGAAATGTTCCTCAAGCACGTCGCCGAGGACGCACCCTGGCCCTACGGCCTCGAAGCCGGCGCCAAGGGCGTGCAGCTCGCCATGCTCGGCCTGCAAAGCTGGAAGGAACGCCGCTGGCTGGATGTCCCGGCGCTGGGGATTTGAGATGCTGACTGAGAGAGACGCCCCCCTCCCATCCTCCCCCACAAGGGGGGAGGTGCCTGCCGGTGTGTCGGGCACGATCGGGCTCCACCCTCGACTCTTCACCTCCTCCCTTGTGGGGGAGGCCGGGAGGGGGGCGTCTGCCAATGCCTGAACTCCTTCTCCCCAACCCCGATCGCACCCTCACCACCTACCGTCTCACCGGCACCCCGATCCCGTTCGAGAAGCACGCCGCCAGCGATTTCCCGCGCATCGCCTATGCCGCCGCGCACGTGGTTGCCGACCCGCTGGCGTCGAACGATCCGTGGCTGACCCCGGCCATCGACTGGGACACCACGCTCAAGTTCCGCCACCGCCTGTGGGACCTCGGTCTCGGCGTCGCCGAGGCCATGGATACCGCGCAGCGGGGCATGGGGTTGACCTGGACAGACGCGCAGGAGCTGATCCGTCGCGCCCAGGCCGAAGCCCACGGCCGCTCGGACGCGCTGATCGCCTATGGCGCCGGCACCGATCATCTCGCGCCCGGCCCCAATGTCACAGTCGAGGACGTGATCCGCGCCTATGAGGAGCAGGTTGGCTTCGTTGAAGGGCAGGGCGGTCGGGTCATCCTTATGGCCTCGCGCGCCCTCGTCGTCGCGGCGAAATCGCCCGACGATTACGCCCGCGTCTACGGCCGCATCCTTTCCCAGGTGAAGCAGCCGGTGATCCTCCACTGGCTGGGCGAGATGTTCGATCCCGCCCTCGAAGGCTACTGGGGCAGCGCCTCGCACGACGAGGCGATGGATGTCTGCCTCGACGTCATCGCCGCCCATGCCGACAAGGTCGACGGCATCAAGATCTCCTTGCTTTCCAAGGAGAAAGAGATCGCCATGCGCCGCCGCCTCCCGGCCGGCGTCAGGATGTATACCGGCGACGATTTCAACTACGCGGAACTGATTGCTGGCGATGAGCAGGGCCACTCCGATGCGCTGCTCGGCATCTTCGACGCCATCGCGCCTGCCGCCTCCGCCGCCCTCGCGGCGCTCGGTCGCGGTAGCGAAAACGAGTTCTTCGAGCTGCTCGAGCCCACCGTGCCGCTCAGCCGTCACATCTTCCAGGCGCCCACTCGCTTCTACAAGACCGGCGTGGTTTTCCTCGCCTATCTCAACGGCTTGCAGGACCACTTCACGATGATCGGCGGCCAGCAGTCGACCCGCTCGCTGCAGCATCTGAGCGAACTGTTCCGCCTCGCCGACAAGGCCCGCGTGCTGGCCGATCCGGCACTGGCCGTGGACCGGATGAAGCGCGTGCTGGCTGTGCATGGGGTGGTTTGATCGTGCCCGTGAACCCCTCATCCGGCGCTGCGCGCCACCTTCTCCCCGACGGGGAGAAGAACAGGGCGTCGACTGCGCAGTCGGTGTTCCTCTCCCCGTCGGGGAGAGGGTGGACCGGCGAAGCCGGGACGGGTGAGGGGTGATGGGCGCGATGTCTAGCGGCCAACTCTCCATGAACCTCGCCACCCTGCGCAACGGCTCCACCTTCGCGCAGATGATCGACGACTGCCTCCGCCACGGCGTAACCGCCATCTCGCCGTGGCGCGATCAAGTCGCCTCCGTCGGCCTCGCCGAGGCTGCTCGGATCGTTCGTTCCAACAAGCTCCGCGTCACCGGCCTCTGCCGCGGCGGCATGTTCCCGGCCGATACCGCCGCGGGCCGGCAAGCCAACATCGAAGACAACCTGCGCGCCATCGACGAAGCCGCGGCGCTCGGCGCCGATTGCCTCGTCCTCGTCGTCGGTGGCCTTCCCGGCTCGTCCAAGGACATTGCCGGCGCCCGGCAGATGGTCACCGACGGCATCGCGGCGATGCTGCCGCATGCCCGCGCCTCGGGAGTGCCGCTGGCCATCGAGCCGCTGCACCCGATGTATGCGGCCGACCGGGCCTGCGTGAACACCATCGACCAGGCGCTCGATATCGCCGCGCAGCTTGGCGAAGGCGTCGGCGTCGCCATCGACGTCTACCATGT
>Ga0247822_10003135_pt1 | contig 10737 bp, 5 predicted proteins | sample 13C_Cellulose_Da_FD_192423 | JGI IMG/M metagenome (GOLD analysis project Ga0247822, IMG submission 192423) | Soil microbial communities from agricultural site in Penn Yan, New York, United States - 13C_Cellulose_Day30 | ecosystem: Environmental > Terrestrial > Soil > Agricultural land | place... | reverse complement strand
CCAATGCATCGAAATCCGGCGCAGTCACTGACGAGGAAGGAAATTTCAGAATTACCGGAGTGAGCCTTGGCCGACATGCGCTCACCATTACCTATATCGGCTATGAATCACTGGTGATCCGTGACGTTGTAGTTACTTCCGGAAAAGAAGTTGTGCTTTCCGTTGCACTGACAGAACACGCCGAGGCACTGGAGGAAGTGGTGATCGCCTCCGACGCGCAGGAAGATCAGACAACAACCAACAACGATCTCGTGATGGTAAGCGGACGATCTTTCAACCCCGATGAAACGAAACGATACGCTGGTTCGATAGGCGATCCATCGCGCATGGCAGCCAACTACGCTGGCGTCGCAGGTGGAAATGATGCACGCAACGACATCGTTGTACGCGGCAACTCTCCCACCGGTATGCTCTGGCAGATGGAAGGACTTAATATTCCGAATCCCAATCATTTTGGATCTTTGGTCAGCACCGGCGGTCCCGTGAGTATGCTGAACCCTAACACGCTGGGAAAGTCCGACTTTCTCACCGGAGCATTCCCGGCACAATATGGAAACGCAACGGCCGGGGTATTCGACATCCGGCTGAGGAATGGCAACAACGAACGCCGCGAACTGATGGGACAAATAGGCTTCAACGGATTTGAGTTTGGTGCCGAGGGACCCTTTTCTTCAAAATCGAAGGCCTCATATGTGGTCAACTACCGCTATTCCACACTTGGTGTTTTTAAGGCGCTTGGACTGAACGTCGGCACGGGGAACAATGTCCCATTGTATCAGGACCTCAATTTTAAATTGTCGTTCCCGACCTCGAAACGAGGGACGCTGTCGGTGTTTGGACTCGGTGGAAGCAGCCGAATTGATCTGATGGGAAGCGAGGCCGACCTCGACACCAACAACGACCTGTATGGAAGCGAGAACGTCGACAGCCATCCACGCTATAAAACTGGTATCGCGGGCGTTGCGTATGAAGTAACACTGTCACCGAAGACATATGCACGGGCCGTCGCCGGCATTACCTACTCACATGAATCGATGCGGACCGATTCGCTCGTACGCAATGATGAGCAGGAAGTAATCTCACAATACCTGCGCAACGAAGGACGATTCGCGACAACCAAGTATAGCTTAAACCTGCTGACGCGAACCAAGTTTGACCGCAAGAATACTTTAACGTCGGGTATCATGATTGACGTCACCAACGCAGACTTTTTCCAACGCGACATCTATGCGAATGTCAACAAAGATACCACCAGGCTGAACGTTGCGGACGTATCTACATTATATCAGTTCCATAGCACCTGGAAGCATCGGTTCAATACACATTGGTCGTTTCAGGCAGGAGCTCATGGCCAGTACTTTGATCTGAACCAACAATGGGCGCTGGAACCCAGAGCCGCCATTCAATTCATACCAGGTGCCGGCAATCATATGCTTTCATTGGGATATGGATTGTTGAACCAAACTCAACTCCTGACCACGCACTACGCGCAAACCAGGAACGGTGATCGGATGCTGCTCACCAATATCGATCTCGGGTTTTCGACCAGTCACCAGGTTGTTGCTTCCTATGAGTGGTTCATCACCGAGCGATTGCGTTTGAAGGCAGAAGGTTATTATCAATCCTTATCAAAGTTACCGGTAGAGCAAGATCCATCATCATATGCTGCGATAAACTCAGGCATTTCGTTTGGGCCCGTGAGCAAAGACAGTTTAGTGAACAATGGATCGGGTCGCAACTATGGTCTTGAGCTTACCCTGGAGCGTTTCTTTGATAAAGGATACTTCTTCCTTGTGACGTCCTCACTGTTCAATTCAAAATACAAAGGCAGCGATGGCGTCGAGCGAAATACAGCCTATAACACTCAACATGTGGTGAACGTGCTGGGTGGAAAGGAATGGACTCTTAACAAAGGAATGTTTTTGTCGGCCAGTTTAAAAGTAACAAGCATTGGTGGACCGTATCTTACACCTCTCAACCTGGAGGCATCGGAGGCGATGGGCTATGCGGTGTATGATGAATCCAAAGCATACAGCGAACGACAACGCTCCTACTTCCGCACGGATCTCAAAATTGCTTTCCGGCGTGAATTGAAGAAGAGTACCATGGAGTTTTCGATGGACTTCCAAAACCTCACGAATTCAAAAAATGTATTTGCGCAGACGTACAATCCCCGTACCAACAGTATGACGGTGTTGTATCAGCAGCCGTTCTTTCCTGTACCGTACTTCAGGATAACATTTTAAGTAAAATCCGGCATGCCGCGAACCCATTGAAGAGTTTAAGGTCCGAATAACTGTAATACAGAAACGCATCAATCTTTCACCGGGTACTTTTCCCAATAGCCGGGGACAGGCTCGATCTGCTCGACGATGTCGATATATAATCCATTGGGATCGGTAAGACCGAAGCGGAGTTGTCCCCACTCCTCTTTCTTCAGCGGATAAGTGATTGGCGCGCCACGCTTAACCAACATATCGAAAACAGACTTCGCGTCGTTAACCTGCAAAGTCAAAAAGCTTCCGCGTTTATTGAACGATCCGTAGGACGGTGGCGTGGAGGGATGACTCACATCAATAAGGGCGAATGACACTGGTCTTTCACCCTGTGACTGCATATAGACGAACCAATTAGCCTCGAAGATCACCTGGAAGTCGAGCCATTTCACATAGAAATCGCGACTCGTCTTAAGCTGTTCAGTGATGTAGACACTATAGGCGTCGGCGTACTCAATCGCCTGACCGTTGACCGTTGTTTTCATGGCAAAGAGAATTAGGATGATGATTGCTTTTCGCATGACTGCTTTCTTTCAGACAAAGGAAACTTCGCCAGGTGACAACAGTATGTCAGTAGATCCATTCCCGCCAACAAATATCAGGTTGATTAACAGGAAACGATCAAAGTAAAGGATGCCAAAAGACATGGGCCTTCGGAAACGCCATCGGTCAATTTCCTGTGGCTGTTGGCACATTCGTGCGTGCAGATCATCAATTGAAATTGCCATTGTGGCCCCTGTAGCTAGTTTCGGGAGCCTGAAGTTGTTTAGCCGTTAAAAACCTGAATATGGATAAGCGATTTTTCTCTTCTCCCGATGGCCGACATACGAACTGACGGCTGTGAAGCGTATGATGGAGGCAACGGTTGCCCAACACGATGTTGAGGATCATCAATTGTCAACGGCTGTAATTAGCTATCTTTATATATGGTACAAACATCCGGTCCTCTACGCACCACGCCGTCCGACATCCGATCGGATACTGGTCAGGGCTGGTTTGTCCGGTACAAGCTGTATCACATTCCGTTCTGGATGACGTATCAATATCTATGGTGGACCCTTCGGATCGGGAGCCCGGTGGAAGTGGCCGTTGCCATCTTTGCCAATCCTGCCGCTACCTGCAAATTCGCTTTCTATGTGGCCTTCCAGACACTGGGCGTATGCTTTAACTTATACTTCCTGATGCCCCGTCTGCTGGATCGCGGGCGCTACGCACTGTATGTAGTGGCTGTTGTGCTGACAATCATCTTATGCGCGTGGTGTATCGTTGGCGGGTATTACGTTGGTGCACTTCTGTCAGATAAAACATTTCAAGAATTATTTGGCCGGAGCCCAGGTGACGTGTACGGACTCTTTGAATCGGGGTCACTCCCATCAACAGCGGCCGCGATGACCTTGGCTATGAGCATTAAGCTTACCAAAAGATGGGTCGAGGGCAGACGGCGTGTTCAGCTACTTGAACAGGAAAAGCTCGAGGCGGAGTTGAAGTTCCTGAAGTCACAGTTCAATCCCCATTTTCTATTTAACACCATCAACTCAATCTTTGTCCTGATCAACAAAGATCCGCGCCTTGCCAGCGATGCTCTGGCAAGGTTTTCTGATTTGTTGCGTTATCAGCTGTATGAATGTAATGAGCATGAGATTACCCTATCACAAGAGCTTGCCTACCTGGAGAACTTTATCGCGCTGCAGAAGCTTCGGCAGGACGACAACGTGGAAGTATCCTTTGAGCCACTTCCACCCCAGCCCGAGCGTTGGATGATTGCGCCATTCATGCTTATGCCATTTGCCGAGAACGCTTTTAAGCACGTGTCGCGCAGTAAGCATAAGCGAAATCATATTTCCATATCATTGGTAATGGCCGACGAAACATTGCGTTTAATTGTTGTTAACTCAACCGGGGATTACGTTTCCCGGGACGTTTCCAACGCGGCGGGTATTGGTATGAAGAATGTCACCAGGCGACTGACCCTGTTGTACCCCGACGCTCACCGTCTTCAGGTCGATCAACAGGACGGGACGTATTCTGCTGTTCTCGAGCTGCATCTGCGTCGCGAATCTGAGCAGGAAACCATACCCGGTAACTTATCGCTCACCAGGCATTCACAGCTATGATCATTTCCACAGCAATCATCGACGACGAGCCTCTGGCAAGAGAATGCATCGAAAACTATGTGAACGACGTCGACTTTCTCTCTCTGTCCGGCGTGGGTAGCAATCCGATTGAATTATTGCAGCTTGTATCCAATACAAAAATCGACCTTGTATTTCTTGATATTCAGATGCCGTTAATTAATGGAATCGATTTTTTGAAGACCACAAAAGATCTGCCTCCGGTCATCATCACGACGGCTTATCCCTCGTACGCCCTCGAAGGTTTTCAGCTGGATGTAATGGACTATCTCGTCAAGCCAATTACGTTCGACAGATTTTTGAAAGCCGCTAACAAGGCGAGGGATTATCATAAGCTTCAGATGCGTGCGTCTTCGACTGGGGAAGCGTCCATTGATACTGGGTACTTCTTTGTCAAATGTGGCTTTCGCTTCGAGAAGATATTTGTTGACGACATCCTTTACGTAGAAGCAGTTCAGAACTATGTCAACATCTTTACCACGAAAGGAAAGTTCATGACCTTGCTCACTTTGAAGCAGGTAGAACAGAACCTGAATGATCGTCAGTTTATTCGTGTTCACAAATCATATGTAGTGTCTATATCCCGCATTACGGCGATTGAAAATAACGAGATCTACATTGAAGGCACCCGCATCCCCATCAGTCGCCAATACCGCGACACGGTTATGGAGCGTGTGGTGAATACCAGGCTATGGCGGAAGGCGCCGTAGACGTTTGCATAAAATTAAGGTTGCACAGACAGTATCGTTGAGGTAAATTCCACTGGATTGGCGGCACTATGCCGCGTTGATCCCTGCAACTCACCACCATGAAACATTCAGGTAGAATGCGCCACCACCACTTTAAAACGGCAACAACAATCATCGTATGCTTTCTGCTAGTCTCCATGACGAAGGCACCGACGGCGATGCGTACGGCGACAAAAGTCACGAACAAAGCCGGTGATGTGGAGCATCCAACGATCATGCTTCCGGGGCGCGAGCCGCTCTATGCAAGGCACGGGATGGTTGTCTCTTCGTCCGCTATCGCCTCAGAAATTGGCAGGGATATTCTGAAGCAGGGAGGTAACGCAATTGATGCCGCCGTAGCGACAGCCTTCGCTATGGCTGTTACATGGCCATCTGCAGGCAACATCGGTGGCGGCGGGTTCATCCTGTACGTTGACAAGAACGGTAAGGCTACCAGTTTTGACTTTCGCGAGAAAGCACCGTTGACGGCAACGGAAAGAATGTTTGTTGACGCCAATGGCAACCTCATTACGAATCTCAATCATCGGGGAATACTATCTATTGGCACACCAGGAACCGTGGCGGGACTTTATCTCGCACACCAGCGATACGGCAAACTGCCCTGGAAGAAGCTCGTGGATCCCGCGGTAAGGCTTGCCTCCAAAGGCTTCCCCTTTACTCATGCGCTAATGGACGACTCCGAGTATAGGAAAGACACCTGGACAAAGATTTCGTCTACCGCACACGTTATGTACCGCAAGGACTCCGTTGTGATCGAACCGGGAGAAATCTGGAAGCAACCTGATCTTGCGGCCACTTTAAAACGTATCCGCGATAAAGGTCACGACGGATTTTACAAGGGTGAAACGGCCAGACGCCTTGCTCAATTCATGGCGTCACAGGGCGGGTTAATTACAGAGAAAGATCTGGCAGCGTATCAGGCGATCGAAAGGAAGCCCGTCGAAGGCAGTTACCGGGGACATACCGTCTACTCGATGCCTCCACCAAGTTCCGGCGGTGTTGCTCTCATCGAAATGTTAAACATGCTGGAGGGCTATGATCTGAAACAGGTGGGCTATGCGTCGGCCGATTACATCCACTTGCTCAAAGCTGTCATGCAGCGGGCATTCGCCGACCGCGCTGAATACATGGGTGATCCGGATTTTAATCCTGACTTACCTGTTGCACGACTTACGTCAAAACAATATGCTGCACAACTTATGCAGTCCTTCTCACTCGAGAAAGCATCGGTGAGCGACTCATCGCGGTTTGGGCAAATCTACGACGGTGGCAACAACACTACCCACTTTTCGGTTGTCGATGGCGAAGGAAATGCCGTATCGCTGACCTACACGCTGGAGAACAGCTACGGCTCTCAGATCATCGCTGATGGACTTGGCTTCTTCCTGAATGATGAGATGGGCGATTTTAATCCCGTACCAGGTGTAACCACAAATGATGGGCAGATTGGAACGAATCCTAATCTCATTCGTCCAGGCAAGCGTATGCTTTCAAGCATGACTCCCACTATCCTCGTGAAAGATGGCAAACCACTCATGGTTATCGGTACGCCTGGGGGTCGCACGATTATCAACACCGTACTCCAGGTAATCCTCAATGTAATCGATCATCAAATGAATATTGCCGAGGCCGTGGAGGCACCGCGTATTCATCATCAATGGCTGCCCGATCGTATTTACTTTGAATCATTGACCGTTAACAAGAACACACAGGAAGAACTGATACGTCGCGGACATACCTTAACCGAACGCCCTCCTACCTGGTATCAGGGTGCAGCCATGGGAATATATATTGACAGGAAGTCAGGTTTCATCATGGGAGGTGTCGATTCAAGAAGTCCGGATGCCGGCGGTGCCGGATATTAATGTCCGGGCTTAAGTTGTCTGCACTCCGTTTCCGGTCGTTCTGATCTTTGACTTCCACGATCTTTCGTTTCAATGATCACTGCATCGATTCAACAATTAGCGGCCACAAAGTGTCTCTGAACTTCTTTCTGAATAATCCAGTGTGCCCCACCTTATGCCGCGTATACTCCGACGTCCGGATCTTTCGGATGTTTACCGGCGCATTGGGAAAGAACTGCATCATCAGTGATACTGTCTTGTCGTTCGCAATGTAATCATCGCTCGTGTAGAGAGCAGTGACCGGCCTGGTGAAGTGATAGAACCGGTCCATGCGCAACGTATCATGTACGCACTTTCTGTAATAGTGTGGATTCGTACACCACTCTCTCCATTCGATAATTGCATTGCGCGGCAGGTCTTCGCCCCATCCGATCTGACGCATCTTTCCATAGCCATAACATCTGAGCATGAGTGGCGACACCAGGTACCACATCATCCAAATTCCCAGATTCATTGGAAAAGGAAAGTACGCCCAGTAGCCGACAGCTGCATTGATGGCCACAACCTTTCTGATATAAGCGTGATGTTCGATGAAGCCGGTTAACTGCGCACCAATGCTGTGACCAACCCAGGTGATGTTGGTGCATCCTTTCTCTTCGACAAGATGTTTCATCACAGCATTCATGTCCTTGATGCCCCAGTCGTGCATAAATATCGGTGAGGAGCGCATATCGCGCGGCGCCGAGCCTCCGATACCCCTGTAGTCGAAAAGAAGAACGTTGTACCCCTGTTCGATTAAAAACAATCCGAAGTTTATATAGAATTCCTTCTTCACACCGGTCGCTGAACTGATCACGGCCGTTCCCTTCTCTCCGTTGGCCGCCGCACCATAAAGTGCGCTAAGCACATAGCCATCCACTGCCTGAATAGTGATCTCTTCCATATCCTGTTTAACTAAATCCGAAAATCTTCATTGCGCAGCCTGAACACCTGGCGTAATAATAAAAGCGTGGATGTCAACTCGCGAAGCGCTGCAGTTGTCCTTGTCATTACTCTTTTCATTGCTGTAGTATTTTGATGAGATGATGATGTGCACCGATGCGGTTACACATTAGCAGGAACGAACAAAAGTATTCACGCGATTCACAAACGTGTGGTAATGCCGTTACAACAACAGGTAAAATTGGAACAACTATTATACACCATCACCCTTCGTGCGGGAGCCTGAGCGATGCTCATGACGATGCACTTAAAAACTCTTCACGCTGACAAATATTGAAAGCGTAAAAAGATGCTAAACAAGCATGAGCACCGACGAACGATAACAGGGAAGAACTGTGATTGGATCGCACCCATCGCCTTAAGAGCGCGATGTGGCATCAAACTTTACGCGCGTGAATAAGCGGAGGGCGCCACGCCGAAACGTTTTTTAAAGCATTTCGCGAAATACGACTGATCACGAAATCCAACGCGATACCCTATCTGAGTAATGGTATCTGCCTTTGAGACGATAAGCTCCGCCGCGTGTTTGAGCCGGAGGTCGCGAATGAAATCGCTCGGGGAAAGGTTTGTGAGCGCATGCAACTTTCTGAATAATTGTGTTCTGCTCAGACACGCTGCTGCTGCCAGTTGATCCACGCCGAAGTCCGGATCCGAAAGTTGAGACTCAACAGCATCCCGCAGAGAGAAAAGGAATTTTTCGTCGAGAGATGCGTGCTGTTTTGGTGTCGGCTCAACCAGAACCTTCTGTCGAAAGCGTTCTGACAATTTCCTCCTTTGTGCTATGAGGTTATCGATACGCACCAGCAGTTCCTCGGCAGAGAAGGGCTTCGTCAGGTAATCATCGGCCCCCATCCTGTAGCTGTCGAGCTTCGAACCCGATTCATTCCTGGCCGTGAGCAATACCACAGGAATGTGGCTGGTACGTTCATCCTGTTTTATTTTCTCTGTCAGCTGCATGCCATCCATGCGGGGCATCATGAGATCGCTCAGCACCAGATCGGGAAGCCTTTGTGTCGTAATGGAAAAACCTTCTTCCCCGTCAGAGGCCTGCAATACCGTGTATCGCGAATCAAGCAGGGACGTGATGAAGTTCAGGAGATCGGAATTATCTTCTACGACCACAATCGTGTCGCGTTCATCCGCAACGGTATCGTTATATGCTACAATAGCTGCATCGCGTTTGTCCGCATTCCACGAAGCCATGCCGACCTGTTCGTCAGCAGGGTGATTCACGCGAATAATATCTGCGGCACCGTTCAAAGAAGTTTCCACTCCGGTCTGCTTGCGCCCGTCCGGATACGTGGGATCTGCAATGGCCTTGCCCTCTTCAACGATTTCTGCCAATTCCTGCTGGTGGAAAGCCGACCTGCTTACCGGCAACGAAACAAGAAACGTACTGCCGCCTATGCTCCTGCTTTCAAGTGTGATCGTACCATGATGTAATACGGTCAACTCGCGCACCAGGGATAATCCCAGACCCGTACCCTGTTCGTTGTCGTCGCTGCTGTGTCTCACCTGATAGAACGGAGAAAATATCTTGTCCCGTTCATCGGGTGGAATGCCCCTTCCCGTATCGGATACAGAAAGCGTCAGGCTCTTCGCCTTGTCCAAATTTTCTAAAGATGCTTCGAGATACACCACGCCTCCCGCAGGTGTAAATTTCAAGGCGTTCGAAAGGAGATTCGACACAATCTTTTCCACCTTATCAATGTCACACCAGGTGTCCTTCGAATCAATCGAAATGTTTCTGATAAACCGGATGTCGCGATGTTCCGCTAAAGATTCAAAGGACGATGACAGCATGGCAATAAGTTTGCCGAGGTCTGTCTTCTTCACGCGCAGTTCCATCTTACCGGCATCGAGCTTTGACAGATCAAGCAGCTGATTTACCAGTTCGAGCAAACGATGAGCATTTCTTTTCATTATCCGCCATTTGTCCGGACCAACTGTAATATTGTTTTCGGGTCCTGCTTCGAGTGGCGCAAGGATCAAAGTCAATGGCGTTCTGAATTCATGCGATATGTTGGCATAAAATCTTGATTTGGCAATATCCATCTCTTTCAAACGGTCGGCCTGGATCATTACCTCCTTCGTTCGCTCAGAGACAAGTTGTTCGAGTCTGCCTTTCTCCAGTTCCAGTTTCCGTGAACGCCGGTCCATCAGCGTCTTTACCAACGCGACGAGCAGCAATACATACAGCGCGTATGCCCACCACGTTCGATACATCGGCGGAAGAACAACAAAAGACAATGCGTCCTCTATTGCCATCTTTCCATAAGCACTTCGTCCGCGCACGTGGAAGACGTAATTACCTTCCGGGAGATGCGTGAAATTTGCATGTGTTTCGGTTGACCATCCCGACCAAGTTTTGTCGTAACCCTCCAGCATGAACTGATATTCGTTTGACTCCGTCTGTTCATAGTTTGGCAGCGCAAACTCAAACTCAGGACTGTTAAGCGTGTAGTTCAGGCGCAATTCCCGTGCGTCCCGCAGGTGTCCGGCGTCAACCACCGAATCGCGATTAACAAGCACCTTTCGGATTCGCGTCTGAAAAGGAAGTGTATCGGCCAGTGCGCGCTTGTCATTATACATGACCAGCCCCTCGCCGGTAGCAAAGAAGGTGATGCCATCTACGTCGAACAAGGATTCCAGGCGCTGGGCCATAAAGCGGTCGCCCGCCGGTACCTTGTACAACAAATCATTCTTAAAATTATAAAGTGAAGTCTTTTCATCC
>Ga0247822_10003134_pt1 | contig 10739 bp, 5 predicted proteins | sample 13C_Cellulose_Da_FD_192423 | JGI IMG/M metagenome (GOLD analysis project Ga0247822, IMG submission 192423) | Soil microbial communities from agricultural site in Penn Yan, New York, United States - 13C_Cellulose_Day30 | ecosystem: Environmental > Terrestrial > Soil > Agricultural land | place... | reverse complement strand
CAACTGGACGCTGGTCGGGGCGTCCGGGAAGGCCGGCTTCTCGCCCAGCACCACCGCCAGGAAGTTGTGCGTCAGGTGCGGATGGCTGCCGCCGTGGCCGCCGCCTTGCAGGAACGACAGGTGGTCCGCATCCTGGATCGCCGCTGGCATCGTGAACTTGCGGATCGGCTCCGGCAGCAACTTCGCATAGTCCGGCACCTTCACCCGCGTCGGAATCTCAGGCTCGCTCAGCGGCTTCTCCGGCGTGCTCTTGGTGTGGATGACCGGCTCCTCGTTCTCCACCTGTTGCCACTCGAAGCTCTTTTTCGAGCCGGTCACGTCGAAGCTCTCGCGGTATTGCCGGGCCACGTCGAAGAGACTCCGCGTCACCTCGGCGCAGACGTCCGATCCCTTGACCGTGAATGTCGCCGTCTCCACCGCGAACGGGCTGTTGTACTTCGGGATCAACTCCTCGCGGATGCGGCCGGAGCCGTAGCAGGAGACCTTCTCCGCCAGGGCCGGCGCGCCCGGCTTCGACAGGATCGCCAGGCACGGGCTGACGCAGTGGGTGGCGTACCACATCGGCGGCAGCCCCGGCCAGTAGTCGGGCCAGCCGTCCATGTCCTGCTGGTGGCTGCCGCGCAGGAACTGGATGCGGCCGAGTTCCCCCTTCTCGTGAAGCTCCTGGGCGAACAGGTACTCCCGGCTGTAGACGACCGTTTCCATCATCATGTAGACCTTGCCGGTTTTGCGCTGCAGCTCGACGATCTCCTGGATCTGCTCCTTCGTGGTGGCCATCGGCACGGTGCAGGCGACGTGCTTGCCGGCCTTCAGCGCGGCGATCGTCTGCGGCCCGTGGTCGGGGATCGGGCTGTTGATGTGGACCGCGTCGATGTCCGGGTCTTTGAGCAACTCCTCGTAACTGGTGTACCGTTTGGCGATCTGGTACTTGTCAGCGACCTTGTCCATCTCGGCCTTGTTCCGCCGGCAGACGGCGGCCATCTCGGCGTTCGGGTGGGCCTGGTAGATGGGGATGAACTCGGCCCCGAACCCGAGGCCGACGATGGCGACCCGGACCTTCTTGTCGGACGGCATGGGAAAGCCCCCTGGAGAGCGGATGGTGAGCCGTCCGGCAGATTAGCGGCGACCGACGGCGGGGGCAACGGGCCGCGAGAAAGAACAGACGGCTTGGCGAACGGCCGGCGTGAGCCGGCTGGTGGGGCCGGTCCCCCCACCAGCCGGCTCACGCCGGCCGTTCGCCAAGAAGGAGCCTTGTTTTAGCACTAAGCCCGGCCGGTTGGCCGGGCGACTGGCAGCCCGGCATAGCTCGCCCAGAAGCGAGTCGGGACCAGGCCGAGCGCCGACGCGAACGCGCACACACCCCAGAGGCTGACGCAGACCGCGGCCAGGGTGTTGCTGAACCCGTAGGCGTGCAACCCGACGCCGAGCTGGTTGGTGCCGAACCAGCTCCAGGTGGTGATCATGCACCCGAGGATCGCCAGCACCGCCGTCCCACGATCCTTGACCAGGCCGGCCCACCGGGCGTGCAGGATCAGGGCGTTCCACACGACGATCAGCACCGCCCCGTTCTCCTTCGGGTCCCAGCCCCAGAACCGGCCCCACGACTGGTCCGCCCAGATGCCGCCGAGGACCGTCCCGACAAAGCTCAACAGCGCGGCCAGGCAGATGGTCCCGTACAGGATCATCCCGATCACCGTGCCGACCGAGGTCGGCTTCGCGTTCGGGCCGGTCCCGAGCGGGATCTGGTTCCGCAGCATCGGGGTGAACACGCCGAGCAGGACGTAAAGCAGCCCGACGAACCCGGCGACGTAGGTGGCCGAGTACCCGAGCGTCACGGTGGTGACGTGGGTGGCGAGCCAGAAGTTGGTGTCGAGGACCGCCTGCATCATCTCCAGGGTGTCGCCGCTGGCGGCCAGCCAGTGGGCGACCATGCTCGTCAGGAACCCGATCACCGCCGCGATCAGGTTGCCGACGCCGATGCGGAAGACCCACTCGATGATGAGCCCCAGCCCGACCGCCGCCCAGCCGATGAACACGGCCGAGGAGTACAGGTTCGTCACGAACACCAGCGGCCGGTCCATCAGGTACATACGCGAGAATAGCGAGAACCCGTGGAGCAGGAAGGTGGCGACCAGCACCCAGAAGGCGGTCCGCCGGAACCCTTCTCCGAGTCCGGGATTGATGACCAGCGACACCCAGCCCGCCAGGCACAGCAGGATGACGCCGACGTAGACCACGGTCGTGTGGAAGAACGGGGCCGCCTCATTGAGGAACACCTCGAACCGGGCCCGGCTCCTGTCGCCGTCCGAGATGGCCGGGTCGATCTGCTCCCGGTACGCCTTCACGGCCGCGTCGAGCTTGGCCTGGTCGCCGGTGCGGTACGCGGCCAGCACGTCCTGCCATGCAGCCGCCGGCTTGTCACTCTCGCGGATGTGGGAGAGGAACGTCGTCTTTGCCACCGCGCGAGCCTCCTCGATCTTCGATAGGAGCATCTCCTGCTCGGCCCGCGGTAGCTTCTGGACCGCCTCGAAGAGTTCCTGGCGCGTCTTCGGCACGAAGCCGAGGATCTTCTCGATCACCTGGGCGTCGGCGTTACGGGCCATCTCCTCGGCCGTCCGCTCCGGCGAGCCGACGGGGCGCCACTCCTTGCCGTCCGTCGGCGGGAGCAGCAGCGGCGCCTCCCCCTGCCAGAACTCGTGGTAGATGCCGACGTGCTTCCACAACTCCAGCACCTTCGCCTGAAACAGATCGCGTTCCTTCTCTTTCACCTTGTTGGCCTGGGCCGCCGCCTCCCGCAGCGCGGTGTACTTCTTCTCGTCGCCGATGATCTCCTTCAGGGAATACCGCAGCCCCTCGCGCCGCTTCAGCCCGAGCAGGTTGGCCACCTGATCGTTCTCGACCCGGAACACGTCATAGTCCGCTGCGCCGCCCGAGCCGGTGGCCGTGGAGGTCGCCACGTCCATGTACCACTGAACCGCCGGTCGGAGCTTGTCGTTGGTGTCGCGGAACTGCTCAGTGTGCATAATCATCCGCAAATACACCCGAGCGACGCTGTCGAGCGGCTTGACCCGACCGCCCTCGACGACCGGCAACCGGGCCACTTCGCGCAGGTCGAGCTTCGCCTTCGGTGTCTGCCGGGCGAGGTAGCCACCGCCGTAGAGCAGCACCAAGACCGCGAACGCCGCCCAGGGGATCGCCAACTCCCGAACAGACGGCCGGACCCGCATCACCGCGACCGACTTACCCGGGGCGACCACGGCGCCCGTCGGCGTCGGGCTGAGGGTGCGGGCGAGGAACCGCACGAGGAAAAAGCCGAAGTGGACCAGCATCCCGAGTGTGACCAGGACGCAGGCGACGTACGGCATCCACCAGACCGGGTTGCGGACCACCTGGAGTTCCGTCGTCCGCTCCGTCTCGGGGTCGAACGACGACTGGTAGAACGTTTCCCCGCGATACCGCAGGGGTTCGTTCATCGAAATCAAGACCTCCCGGTCCTCGCCCCGCTCGGGGTCCACGATGCGAATGTGACTGGAGTAGTTCTTGGCCTTCTCCGTCCCGATGTACCGGTCGAATTGGAAGTCGATCAGGTGCATCTCGAACGGCTTGTAATACCGAGTGAACCGCAGCGCCAGGTCGTACTCCTTGCCGTCCACCGGGACCGCCTGTTTCGGGTGGTCCTTCAGGTTCGGATGGGTGAACCACAGCGAAACGAGATAACTGCCGACCGACTCGTCGGTGCCCTTCTTGTAGAGCTTGACGTAGGCCGACGGCAGGTCAATGTTCTGCGTCATATCGACGCCAGTGACTTCCGCCTTCGGGGCGGCCGCGGTGTCCACCCCCAGCCCGGCGGTGGCCCTGTTCTCCCCCGCCTTCGGGTCGGCCAGCCCCGAGTTAACCATGTACTCGGTCACCTCGACGTCCACCGGCAACTCCGGGTGGGTGATCCGCTTCTCGTCGCGGACCGCTTCCTGGAGCAGCGACCCGGGAATGACCGTGACCCGATCGGCGTCCGGGGCCGAGGTGTCGGTGAACGCCAGTTCGTAGTTGCGGGTGTCGAAGGCGTAACTGGACGACCGGCCCTCGTCGATCTTCATCCGCTGCTCGACCTGCCAGCCGCGGGTGCCGACCTCGCCAATGAACAGCAGGATCAACCCGAAGTGCAGAGTCCAAATGCCGGCCCGTTTCCAGGTCAGCTTGAACCGCAGGGCGTGCGCGGCGAGCAGGTTGAACAGCATCACGAACCCGAGCAGCTTCCCCCCGATGAACGGGAACGCGCCGGACACCTTCCAGTCGTGCGGGAAGCCGAAGAACACCTGCCCGAACTGGACGAGGAGCTGGAAGTCCACCCAGACGAAGTAGGACCAGAAGTACTTGTCCACGACCGTCCAGATGCCGCTGTTCATCTGGGCGAGGGTGCCAAAGAAGATCAGCAGCAGTGACAGCACGAACAGGAACACCGTGAACTGAAGCGACGCCAGCGGCCGCAGGATGGCCACGATAGGGTTGACGGCCGCCTTGCGGGCAGGCCCTCGCTCCGGGGCGCCGGCGGTGGTGGGGTTAGCAGTGGTGGTGCTCATCGCGTGATCTCCTCGCCGCGGGGCGAGTCGGGAGGGTCTGTCAGCGTCCGCCGCCTATGAATGGTCCGCCGGCCCCGGCCGGGTTCTTCGGGCCGGTCAGGTCCACGCGGAGTCCCTTGACCCCGCCAGCGGCTGTGATCTCTTTCGTGGCCTTTGCGTAGTCCATCTTCGTACCCAGTTGCCCGGCCCAGCGATCGACGTTTTCCTTCGGCCCGCCCATCGCGGCGATGACGGACATCTCCAGCGAGCCGACGCGGATCGTGTCGGCTCGCATGCCGCGCGGGCCGTCCGATTTCCAGCCGTCCGGCAGGTCGTAAGCCGGCGGCTTGTCCGGGCCGTCCGGGAACTTCACCGACGCCAGGAACTTGTCGAATGCTGCCTCCTGCGCAGCCAGTTCGTCCGCCTTGCCGATGAACTTGAAGAACCAGGCCGGCTTGTCCGCCGGGAACATTGCCCCCAGAATGCGGTAGTCGCCCTTCCCGGCCTCGGGCTCTGCCTTCTCGTTCGGCTTCGGCACTGTGTACGAGCGGACGCCCTCGCCCGGACCACACCCGAGCAAGGAGAGTAGTCCGAGCGCAACCAGCGGGGCGGCAAGTCGATTCATCTCGTCCGTACTCAAGATCGAAGGGGAAAGCGGACCGGCGTGCGGGGCGGGCTTCAAGTGTCATTCTTGGGGTCCGGTCCGGTGCCGTCAAGGCGGCGTGCTGGCAACCTGTTGAAACGCCCCGTTCGCCCAATCACTTACCGACTATCCCACTTTCTTGAGTAGCGTAATCCGTCCGGTGGCAACCCACTCGGCGACGAAGATGTTCCCGTCCTTGTCGAAGCAGGCGTCGTGCGGGTGGACGAACTTGCCGGGCAGCCAGTCCTTCGGCCGGCCCCGAACTCCGGTGGTCAGGACCTTCCTCCGCCACGCGGCGTCGTCGCCGAGGTGGACGATCAATGTGTTGTTCTTGTCGAAGAGGCTGATCCGGGCGTGCAGGTCGGGGACCATCAGCACGTCCTTGTAGATGTCGATGTGGGCCGGGAAGAGTACGTCCCGCCGGGCCTCCAGGAACTTGCCGTCGAGGTCGAATGCCTGGAGCCGGGCGTTGGCCCGGTCGCAGACGACCAGCACCGGGTTGGCGGGGTCGCGGGTATCCACCCAGTTGCCGTGCGGGGTCTGGAATTTCCCGTCCTCCGTGCCGCGGCCGCCGAACACCTTGAGCAACTTGCCTTCCTGGTCGTACTTCATCATGTAGTTCGAGCCGTACCCGTCGCCGATGAAGAAACTGCCGTCCGGGGCGAAGGCCACGTTGGTCGGGTTGTAGGCCGCCTTCGGGTTCTCGTACTCCTTGGCTTCCGGACGTTCTTTCTTCCAGACGGTCTCGCCGGTGAGGGTCGCCTTGACCACCTTCGGGCTCTTCCAGGTATTGGTCAGGTACAGGAACTCCTCGCCGCCGTCCTTGCGGATGTCGATGCCGTGGCCGCCGCCCCACCACTCCTTGCCGAATGACCGGACGAACTTTCCGTTCGGGTCGAAGACGAACGTGGTGTCGATGTCCGCGTTCTTCCCGATGCCCTGATGGGTGATGTAAACCTGCCCCTGCGAATCGACGGCCACGTTGTGTGTGGTCTGCCACTCCAGACCATTCGGCAACTGGCCCCAGTCGTGGTGGCACTCGTAGGTGTGCTCGCCGGAGCCGACCCGGGGCAGTTTTGATCCGGCCTTGTCCTGGGCGCCGAGGATGACCGGCCCTGTGGTAGCCGTAACGGCCGCCGCAGCGGCCGAGGTCGTCAGGAACTGTCGGCGGTTCATCGGGAGAGGCTCCGTGTGGTGGGTGAACGGCCGCCAGTGTACGGCGGCCGGCTGGCGCGTGCAACCACCGGGCACGTGCCGTATGCTGGGCCGGCGTCCTCGCCCATCGGAGCCATGACAATGCGACTGTGCCTATCCCTGCTCGCGGCCGGTTTCGCCGTGACCACCATACATTCCACGGCCGCCGCGGCCGGCCGGAAGAACGTCCTGCTGGTTGTAGGCGACGATCTCGGGCTCCAACTCGGCTGTTACGGCGACCGATCGGCGAAAACGCCACACCTCGATGCGCTCGCCTCCTCGGCAACGCGGTTCACCCACGGCTTCGCCAGCGTAGCCTCGTGCAGCGCCAGCCGCGGCACGCTCCTGACCGGGTTGCCGACCCACGCTTGCGGCCAGTACGGCCATGCCCACGCCGAGCACAACTTCCACACGTTCCGGCGGGTGAAGGGGCTGCCGGCGCTGCTCGCTCCGGCCGGCTACCGGTCCGGGGTGATCGCCAAGCTGCACGTCCAGCCGAAGGAAGTCTTCCCGTTCGACGTGGAGATCCCCGGCAACGGCCGCAACCCGGTCCAGGTCGCGGAGCAGGCCCGGAAATTCATCACCGATAGCAGTGACAAGCCGTTCTTCCTGTTGGTCGGATTCACCGACCCTCACCGCGCCGCCAAGGGGTTTGCCAACCAGGCCAAGTACCCGCCCGGCGTCCCGGCCGAGAAGTTCGACCCGGTGAAGCTCCCCGTCCCGTACTTCCTGCCAGACCAGCCCGAGGTGCGGGCCGAGCTGGCCGAGTATTACCAGTCCGTCGCCCGCCTGGACCACGGCGTCGGGCTGTTGATGAAGACACTGGCCGATGCGAAGGTCGCCGACGACACGCTGGTGATCTTCCTGAGCGACAACGGCATCCCCTTTCCCGGGGCCAAGACGAACCTGTATGACGCCGGAGTCCGCCTGCCGCTGATCGTGCGGAAGCCGGGTCAGAAGACCGGCGTCGTGACCAACGCAATGGTGAGCTGGACCGACATCGCGCCAACGATCCTCGACTGGGCCGGCGTGAAGAAGCCCGCCGCACTGCCGGGCCGGTCACTCCTGTCGGTCCTCGACCGAGCGAACTCGCCGGGCTGGGACGCGGTGTACGGGTCGCATCAGTTCCACGAGGTGACGATGTACTACCCGATGCGGATGGTCCGCACCCAGACGCACAAACTGATCCTCAACCTGGCTCACCCGCTGGAGTACCCGTCCGCCTCCGATCTGTGGGCGTCCCCAACCTGGCAGGGCGTACTCCGTCGCGGCGACAAGCTCATGGGACGGCGGCCGGTGGAGGCGTACAAAAACCGGCCGCGGGAGGAACTGTTCGACCTGGCCGCTGACCCCGACGAGTTGAAAAACCTCGCCGCCGACCCGCGATCCGCCGACGTCCTGGCTGGGTTGCGCAACAAGTTGCGTGACTGGCAAGAGACGACCGGCGACCCGTGGCAAGTCAAGTACACCCACGAGTGATTGGGCGCTCCCGATTTGCATCCTCGTAGGGCTGTTCTAACCTTCATCGAGAAAATCGGTTCCCCGCCGAACCACCCGGGTCGGCGGGCCCGGATTTGCCGTGCCGGTGTCGCCCCATGTCGTCCCCAGCGTCCACTGCCGAATTGCTCGTTCTCATCCGCCGTAGCGGGTTACTGGACGAACACCTGCTGACCGCCTTCCTGCGGGTCCGCGAGACAGACGGCGGGCTTCCACCGAACCCGAAGCAGGCGGCCGACGAACTGGTCCGGGACTCCTTGCTGACCAACTTTCAGGCCGAGCAATTCCTACTGGGCAAGTGGAAGGGGTTCTCGATCGGCAAGTACAAGATCCTGGAGCGGATCGGCGTCGGTGGGATGGGCCAAGTGTTCCTCTGCGAGCACACTCTCATGCGGCGGCGGGTGGCGATCAAGGTTCTCCCGCCGGCCAAGGCCGACCACCCGTCCGCGCTGGGGCGGTTCTACCGCGAGGCCCGCGCCGCCGGCACGCTGGAACACCGGAACATTGTCCGAACCCACGACATCGACCATGACGGCGACCTGCACTTCATCGTCATGGAGTTCGTGGACGGGACGAACCTGCTCGACGTGGTCAAGCGGTTCGGCCCGCTGTCCGTCGCCCGGGCGACCGAGTACGCCCGCCAGGTGGCGGTCGGGCTGGACTACGCGTTTCGCAACGGGATCATCCATCGAGACGTCAAGCCCGGCAACGTCATGATCGACCGGCATGGGACGGCCCGAATCCTCGACATGGGGCTGGCCCGGTTTTTCCAGGACCAGACCGACCTGCTCACCGTCAAGTACGACGACAAGGTGGTACTCGGCACCGCCGACTACGTCGCCCCGGAGCAGATCCTCAACAGCCACAAGGTGGACGTCCGGGCGGACGTCTACGCTCTCGGCGCGACCCTTTACTTCCTGCTGGCCGGACACCCCGCCTTCCCGACCGGGTCCGTCTCCCAGAAGCTGATCTGGCACCGGACCAAGGACCCGGCCCCGATCCGCAGCGTGCGGCCGGAGGTTCCCGAGGGGCTGGCGGACGTGCTGGCGAAGATGATGGCCAAGGAACCCGACCGGCGTTACCGGAACCCGGCCGAGGTCGCGGCCGCCCTGGAGAAGTGGGTGCCGGACGACGTGCCACTGCCCGGTCCCGACGAGATGCCTCTGCTCTGCCCTGCAGCCAGGGGCCAGGCGCCGTCCGGGCGAGCAGATGAGTGCGACACAAGCGTGCCCGCGCCGGCTCAGTCCCCGTTGCGGGTCGTGTTCAACAACCACCATGCGAACCGGGCATCATCCCGGGTCGAGGTCCTCATCCCCCGCCGCCCGTTCGCGGACTTACATCAGGCCGAAGCCCAGACCGACGCCCTGGCCGAGTGCGACCCCACCGCGGCCGACTTGCAACTCGTTCCCGCTGGTGATGCGACGCGGCCCGCACAGAGCCGATCGCCGCGCACCGGTGAACTGATCGCCGCGGCCGTGCTCATCCTGGGATGTGTCGCCGCTTACTTGTTGTTGCTGTAGCGGGCGCGGCGTCAGGCTGGCTGTGGCTCGGGAAGGAGTTGCTTCTCGATCTTCGGCGGCAACTCGAACCGCTGGGCCAGCCCGGCGATTGGCTCGCCGAGCTGGGGGATCAACTCCTCGCGGATCAACCCGAGCCGCTTCTCCGCCGCGAGCATCAGCGTCGGGAGGCGTTCCGGCGGGAGTCCCATCAGTCGGCAACAGGTCGCGTCCACTGCCACCAGGTCCGCCCCCATCACCAGTGCACCGACGTGCTTCGCGGTTCCGTTCAACGGGCCGTCCCCCTCCATGCCGGTGATCCCATCCACGATCGCCAGGTGCGGGGTGTGCGTCAGGGCGATGTCCACGATGCTGTTCGGGATGCCACGCCAGTGCAACTCGTTCTTTGGCCAGCCGTAGCAGATCCCGGGGAGCGTACCGAACAGGTTCTTCAGCGACAGCGTCGCCCCGGCCCAGTGGTGTGTCTTCAGTTTGGGCAGACTGACGAACACATCGGCCGAGAGGACCGTCCGCGACAGGTACAGGTGGTCCAGGCCGGTACACCGGCCGAGGTTCGTCACCTTGACCGGCTCGTCGTGGTTGATGTCCACGAATCGCACGCTGTGCTCCCGCAGGACGTCGCCCAGCCCGCTCTCGTTGACCAGGAACTGCACGTTCCGCCAGTGCCCCGGCCCCTCGGCCACGACGACCTCCGCGGCCCCCTCGCGCTTGAACAACTCAATCACCGCCGACACGAACCGCGGGTCAGTGTTGATGACCTTGTCCCGGTGGTACTCGACCAGGTTCGGCTTGAGCACGACCCGCTTGCCCGCAACCGGGACGGCCGCGCGAAAGTGTTCGTACTGCTTCTGGAGAATGTCCGCCAGCGGAGCGTCGTAGTCGTCGGCCCGCGCGATGTGGACGGCCGAGGTCGCCGGCAGCGGCCGGAGTTTGCCCAGGCCGTTGAGAAAGATGCCGCGTACCTTCGACTTGATCCGCTGCCCAAGTGGCGGCTTTGGGGCCGACCCGTTGGCCCCTGGCCCAGTTCGGTCCGACCCGTCCGCCACCCGCGGCGGGTCGGTGAGACGGAATGGGTGGCGTTGCCCCGCGTCCAGGGCCAGCGCCGCCAGCGCCAGACGCAATGGCCCCGCCCCGAGGCCGGTCGTGGCGTCAATCTCGGCGGCCGCCGACTCCCGGATGCGTTCGTCCAGCCCGGGAAGGGCCGCGCGGGTCGGCTCGTCCCCGGACTGGGCGGCCAGCGCCAGTTTGATCCAGGCGAGATGCTCCAGGTCGGTCGTCTGCGACCCGTGGACCCGCAGATAACCCTTCGCCGCATCAATCCGCGGCTCGTCG
>Ga0247822_10003133_pt1 | contig 10740 bp, 9 predicted proteins | sample 13C_Cellulose_Da_FD_192423 | JGI IMG/M metagenome (GOLD analysis project Ga0247822, IMG submission 192423) | Soil microbial communities from agricultural site in Penn Yan, New York, United States - 13C_Cellulose_Day30 | ecosystem: Environmental > Terrestrial > Soil > Agricultural land | place... | reverse complement strand
GCCCCTGGTCTCGCGGCGGTCCTCGCGGGGGCATCGCCGTCGTCGAGATCGTCGGCGTCAAACGCGAAGTCTTCGGCGTCGAACGGGGCGTCGCCGGGCACCGCGGGCGCGTCCGTGCCGGACGCATCAGTGGCACCGCCTCCGCGCGCTTCCGCCTCGCGCACGACGGCTCCGAGAACGCCGTTCACGAAGCGGCCGGATTCTTTCGTGGAGTATTTTTTCGCCAGTTCCACCGCCTCGTTCACCACCGCGCCCGGGGGGGCGTCGCTGATGCCGTAGAGGATCTCCGCCGTGGCGAGCCGCAGGATGTTGCGGTCCACCACCGTCTGGCGGTCTACGGGGAAGCCGATCGCGAAGCGGTCGATCTGGGCGTCTATCTCGACCTGATTGCGCTGCGTCCCCGCGACGAGGGTCTGGAGGAAAAGGCGGCCCTTGTCGTCCAGTTCCGCCGCTTCGGCGGACTCGGCGAGGACGTCCTCGATCGGCTGCTTGCCGACATCGACGGTGTAGAGGACGCGTAAAGCAGTTTCACGGGCGGCGCGACGCGATGACGGGGACCTGGACATACCAGGCACTATTGTACCGCGCGCGCCCTCAGTCCGAAAGCCCGGCCTCGGACATGAGCCGCGGCAGAAACGCCGTCGAAAGCTCGTTCGCGACGTAGCGCGGGTCGTTAATTATCTGCTTGAGAAGCGGGACGTTCGTCGGCACGCCCTTGACTTCGAACTCGTCCAGACACCGCCGCATCCGCGCGATCGCCTGCGTCCGGTCCGGAGCCCAGACCACGATCTTCGCAAGATTGGAGTCGTAGAACGGCGGGATGGTGTAGCCGCCGTAGATCTGCGTGTCGACGCGCACGCCGAGCCCGCCGGGCAGGCGGACGTCGGTGAGGGTTCCCGCGGAGGGCGCGAAGTTGCGGGCGGGGTCCTGCGCGGTGACCCGGCACTCGATCGAGTGGCCGTCAAGCTCGATGTCGCGCTGCCGGAGCGTCAGCTCCTCACCCGCGGCAATGAGAATCTGCCACTGCACCAGATCGACCCCGGTGATGGCCTCGGTGACCGGGTGCTCGACCTGGATGCGGGTGTTCATCTCCATGAAGTAGAACTCTTCGTCCGGCGTGAGGATGAACTCGACGGTCCCGGCGTTGGCGTAGGAAACCGCCTTCGCGGCGCGCACCGCGGCCTCGCCCATCTTCTTGCGCAGGCCGGGGGACAGGGTGGCCGAGGGAGCCTCCTCGACGACCTTCTGGTGGCGTACGGTCTGTACCGAGCACTCGCGTTCGCCGAGGTGGATGCAGTTGCCGTGCTCGTCGGCCAGCACCTGCACCTCGATGTGGCGCATCTCGCGGATGTACTTCTCGACGTAGACGTCGGCATTGCCGAAGGCGGAGCCTGCCTCGGCCTGGGCCACCTTGAGCACCTGGGAGAGCTCGTCGTCGCTATTGACGATCCGGATGCCGCGCCCGCCGCCGCCCGCGGTCGCCTTCAGGACGACCGGGTAGCCGATCCGCGCGGCGACGCGGGCGGCCTCGGCCTCGCCGGCGATGATGCCGTCCGAGCCGGGCACGGTCGGGACCCCGGCGCGCTTCGCCGTGTCCCGCGCGGTCGCCTTGTCGCCCATCTGCTCGATGGCGGAGACGGGCGGGCCGATGAACTTGATGCTGGCGGCGGCGCAGATTTCCGCGAACGAGGCCATCTCGGAGAGGAAGCCGTAGCCCGGGTGGATCGCCTCCGCGCCGGTGATCAGCGCGGCCGAGACGACGTTCGGGACGTTCAGGTAGGAGTCCTTGCTCGGGCCGGGGCCGACGCAGACCGACTCGTCCGCGAGCTGTACGTGCAGGGAGTCCGCGTCCGCCGTGGAGTGTACCGCGACGGTCGCTATTCCCATCTCGCGGCAGGCGCGAATAACTCGAACCGCGATCTCGCCGCGATTCGCTATCAGTATCTTCTTGAACAACGCTTTGGAGTATCCGTTTGCTGAAGGATTTGGCGCAATCGCCGCTGTTTAATCGCCGCCGAGCGCCGCCCCCGCGCCCGGGTTCGACATATCCGGCAGTCGGACGCCCCCCGGCCCGACGGTACCGGCGGGCGCGGCCGACGCGCCACCGACCTGGGGAAGGCGGCGACCGCCGCCGAGACTGTCGGGACCCGCGGTACCGCCGATGCGACCCGTGCGCGGGTCGTACGGGAGCATCCGTCGCGTCGCCGGATCGATCATCATCTCCGGGGTCACGCCATAGGTGCGCAGCGCCATCAGATCCGGCGGGTTCTGTCCGTCGTGGTCCATGCGGTACATGCTGATTGCCTGGTTGATCTGGGCGATATAGGTGGTGGTCTGGACCTGCACCGCGCGCTCGCGCGGCGATACGCTTTTCTTGCCGGTGAGCGGGTCCTTGCCTCCGGTCAGGCGCGGAAGGACGACCACCGCGAGTATCGCGACGATGCAGATCACCACCAGCAACTCGACCAACCCGAATCCGCTGCGGCGGTTCATTCGTCGCTGCCCTCCTGCGGGCGTATCCCGAACAGCGGCTGGCCATATTCCACCGGCTGGCCGTCCTGCACCAGGACTTCAGACACGACCCCATCGGCGTTGGCCAGGCAGTCGGTCAGCAGGCGCATGGATTCGATGCGCCCCAGTACCTGCCCGTTCTGGACCGGGTCACCGGCGCTGAGCCGCTTCTCCGGCGCAGGAAGGTGGAAGATGCCTACTAGCCCCGCGGTCACCAGTACGTGATCCGGCAGCGAGGGAACTGCGGCGGCGCTCTCAGAGGTTACCGCCGCGCCCCCGTTGACGTTGCCCGCGGCGGTGCCGTTTGTTGCCGTCGGCTTGGACATCCCGGAGGCCGCGCCGCTGCGCCCGCGCGTCGCCGGGCGGCGCAGCCGCAGCGTTACCGACGTCGCGCCCGCCGGGGCGTGGCGCACTTCGATCTCGGTGAGGCGGGGCGTGTCCCGAAGTATCTCGACGATCGCCTCGATCTGTTCGTGTTTCACAGGTAGTCGCTTCAGATTTTGAGTTTGTAAATCGCCCATTCGAGGGTCTGGAGTACTTTGGAGACGACCATGACGGTAATCGCCCCGACCAGCACCCACTCCACCGTTCCGGACGGCCGGCCGATGGCGACCTTGCCCGCCGGGTCGCCGGGAAGGAAGGAGATTCGCCCCATGAGCGTCTCGATAGCGTCCAGACCGGCCCCGAGGTAGTGGCGCATCAGGCCGTTGAAGGCGAGGCACAGGACGACCGAACCGATGAGGAAGGCGGGCATCAGGAGCTGGTATTTTTCGGTCTGGTGCTGATTGTAGATGATGCAGTTGCGGCACCGCTCGCGCTTCTGGGCGGGGGAGAGCACTATTTTGCGCACCGGCTGACCGGCGGAACCGGGCTGCGCCGCGTTCGCGAAATTGTACCTCTGGTCCGGCGCCATATCCAACTGTACGCCCTGCACCTTGGCGGCGGCGGTGGAGACGATGTCCTCGTCGCAGTAGCAGCCTCGCCGCTGCTTCCAGCACGCGGCCCGCTTGTGGTAGATGGGGCAGTGGACGCGGATGAACTCCCGGCAGTACGGCCCTTCCCAGCACTTGCCGAGCAGGGACAGGCGGACGGGCCTGCTCTCCTTCTGGGCGTTCTGCCCGAAGTTCATCTTCTCCTTCTCTACCGGCTTCTTCTGGACGCCCCGGACGAGCCTGAGCAGGATGTCTCGCACGATGAGCAGCCCGCCGATACCGGCCGGTATGTACGCCGCGCTCACGAACGCGTTGAAGACCTGGCGGAGCGCGATGCTGCGCTCGGGGGCCATGCTCTCGCCGCCGAACGAGGTGAAGCCGAAGGGGATGCCGAGGCCGATGGCCGCGGCGATTCCGAGGATAACGTAGCCGATGGTCTCCTCGCCGAGGAAGACCACCGCCGCCGCCAGAGCGCCGACCGCGAGGCCCCAGGTGAGGCCCTTGGAGGCCGCGGCGATGTTGCTGAGGATGCGCCGCTTCTCGTCGGCGTTGGCGACCTGCCCGAAGTCCCCAAGACCTCCGACGACCAGGCCGTAAATGAGGTACGCGGCTGCCAGCCCCGCGACGATGAACGCGACGTTCATCACGACGATGGCGATTCCGTATATACTGGGGCCGAAGACGGAGCTCCGGGCCCGCTCCGAGGGCTCTACGCTCATCGCTGCGACGATCTCCTTCGGGAAGGCACTTGGTCGTTCCGGAATACGAGGGGCGGCTTCCGATCAGAAGGTGCGGGCGGCGACCACCCCGACGCCGCGCGCGCTATCGCTGTGGAATGAGAAGGAAGTCGGCGCGTACGCGCAGGCGCGCGAGCCAGTGACTAACTAAGCGACTATTTGACGCGCTCCAGGTACGTGTCCGTCCTGGTGTCAACTTTGATCTTGTCGCCAACATTGATGAAGAACGGGACCTGCACCACCGCGCCGCCCTCAAGGGTAGCCGGCTTGGAGCCGCCACTGGCGGTATCGCCGCGGACGCCGGGGTCGGTCTCGATGATGGAAAGTTCCATGAAATCCGGAACGTTTACGCCGATAATTTCGTCTCTATGCAGAACTACCTGAACGTCGGTGTTCTCTTTCAGGTACTTGGCCTGACTGCCCAGCATGGCTTGCGAAACGGCCGTCTGCTCGAACGACTCCATGTCCATCAGGAAGTACTCGCCATCCTGGTTGTAAAGGTACTGCATGGACTTGCGATCCAGGATCGCCTGATCCATCTTCTCGCCCGCGCGCCACGTCTTGTCGATGGTGGCGCCGGTCCGTAGGTTCTTCAGGCGCGAGCGGACGAACGCCCCGCCCTTTCCGGGCTTGACGTGCTGAAACTCGACGATGGTAAAGATGTCGCCGTCGTGAATTATCGAAAGGCCGTTGCGGAAATCGCTGGTGTCCATGAACTGCGGGTAGGCTCCTGAAGGGTCAGAGGGGCGCGGCGGAAAACGCGCAACATCGGCGACTGTTCGCCCCTCAATAACAGCGGTATTATAGCATAGCGAGAGAAGGGCAAGCAACCGGAGCTACCCTGTCGGGGCGCTTCCGCACACACGCCGCGCCGCCACCACTACAACTACCGGTACAAGCCACGAATGAAGAGTATCCACGACCTCCTCGAAGTCGCCATGCAGTCGCGCGCCTCGGACCTGATCCTGAAGGCCGACGCAGCCCCCGCCCTGCGGGTGGACGGGCGCATACAGTCGCGTCCGGACCTCGGCCCCATCTCTTACTCGGAGATGCACGAGCTCGCGATGTCGATCCTCTACTCGGCGACCCGGGACGCGCTGATCCGGCACGGGAGCGCGGCGGTCGACGAGGGCGAGATCGGCGCGGCGAACGCGGAGCAGCAGATGCAGCGCCTCCTGACCCAGGAGGAGGTCGACGCCGTCTTCACCGTCTCCGGGCTCGTCCGGGTGCGGGCGAACCTGTTCCTCCAGCGCGGCGCGATTGGCGCGTCGCTGCGTATCATCCCGCTGCGCCCGTACTCCATCGAGGCGCTGCTGCTGCCTAAGGTCCTCAAGGACATCGCGGTACAGCCTACCGGCCTGATCCTGATAACGGGGCCGACGGGTTCGGGCAAGTCCACGACCCTCGCGTCGCTGGTGGATCACATCGCCGAGCACCGCCGCGCGAACATCATCACGATCGAGGACCCGATCGAATACGTGTTCGAGGATAAGAACTCGGTGATCAGTCAGCGCGAGGTCGGAGCGGACACGCGCTCGTTCGGCGCGGCGCTGCACTCGGTCATGCGGCAGACGCCGGACGTCATCGTGATCGGCGAGATGCGCGACGTCGACACGATGCGCGTGGCGCTGACCGCCGCGGAGATCGGTCACCTGGTCATTTCGACGGTGCACACCATGTCCGCCGTCGGCACGGTGGACCGCATCCTGAACGCCTTCCCGCCGCACGAGCGCGACCAGGTGCGCGCCCAGCTCGCCAACACGCTCACCGGCGTCATCTCGCAGCGGCTGATCCTGCGGGCCAGCGGGGTCGGGCGCGTGCCCGCTGTCGAGGTGATGACGGGCTCTCCGACGATCAAGAAGCAGATCGAGGAGGGGGAGTCGCTCTCGGACATCTACGGCTCGATACGCGAGGGCTCGCACTTCGGCATGAACACCCTGAACCAGGCGCTCCAGCAGCTGCACGCCAGCCGCGTGATTACCGCCGACGAGGCGTACGCGGCGACGAACAACCTGCCGGAACTGCGCCAGATGCTGCGCTCGTCCCGCTCGTAGAGCGCTTCGCTAAGACGCGCGCCGCGCCGTAAACGCCCCGCGCGAAGCGGCGACAGAAAAAAGCCCCCGGTCGGAAGACCGGGGGCTTTTGCTTGGGTTCCGGGAAGGTTCTGGTTAGAACTTGACCGAGAACTGGACCGCGCCGACGCCGCCCTTGCCGTTAAGCAGGTCGAAACCGGTGCCCTTGTCCTTGTAGTCAATGATCTGGTACAGCAGCCGCAGCGACGTCGTCGGGTTGAACGAGTAGCCGTAGCCGATGTTGTAGAACCACTCCTCCGGCTTGCCGCGGCCGCCCGCGTTCGCGCCGAAGCCGTCGACCACCTCGTACTGGGTGTACTCGACGCCCAGGTCGATGTTCGACGCGGAGCCGATGCCGAACTTCACGCCCGCCTTGTAGTTGTTGATCTTGTCGTCGGACGACAGACCACCCTGCGCGATGGCGTCACCGGTACCCTCGTACCAGTGGCCCTCGGCCAGAACGGACACGTTGCCGCCCAGCGCCCAGTCGAGCTTGGCGTAGGGGCCCTTGATGTCCGTGGGGTTCTGGAACGCGCCGAGGCGGAGCCAGTTACCCGGCGTGGAGAAGTACGGGGCGATCTCGCGGTAACCGCCGAGGATCGCGACGCTGCCGAACTTGATACCCGCGTTCAGGTCAAGCGCGTCGTTGTCTTCGTCGGTCTTCTTCTCGCTGTCGGTGTCGATGACGGTCTGGCCGTTCTGGACCTCGACGCGGCTGCCGTAGGTGTCGGACTTGGTGTAGGACGCGTTCAGGAGAACGGGGCCGAGCGCACCGTTGAAGTCCGCGCCGTAGACGAGCACCTGGTCGAAGTACGACTTGTCCGCGAGGATTCGCGCCGCGCTGCCCGCGCCGGCGAAGTTCGCGTCGTTGGCCGCCGGCGCGGGAGCGCCGGTGGAACGACCGGACATGGCCAGGAACGTACCGCCGATGGTGCCGACGCGGCCCAGGCCGAAGGTCAGGCGGCCACCGGCCATCTGCTCGACGGACATGGCGCCGTTCTGGCTCGGGCCGATCGACGCGACCTGCGTCGGGCGGTTGCCCGTCGCGACGGCGTTGCCGAGCGGATCGACGGTCGCGACGGAGTTGCCGCGGAAACCGCCGCCGACGTTCGCGGTGAACGGCCGGGCGGCACCCGCGTACAGGCCGTAGCCCATGTCGTTGCCGATGACGCCGTTCAGGTTCGAGACGTAGCGGATCGGGTCGATCTTCGCCGCGAAGCCCGTGATGCCGACGGAGCCGAAGCGCAGGTCGAGCTTACCACCGTCCACGGGGATGTCCCCGAGGTCGGTCTTCTCGTTGTACGAGTAGTAGTCGACGTCGATCTGCTTGAAGGTGTACGGCGTCAGCTGGAACGGCATGCGGCCGATCGTAAGACCGGAGGCCGCGCCGAGGAGCTTGAACGGAACGTCCACCGTCGCCTTGTAGACGGTGACCGCCTGGTCCTGGTTGACCAGACCGCCGACCGCCGGGTTGCGGAAGTCGGTGCGGACGCCGCTCGGGTAGGCGATGCTGTTCAGGTAGGGCAGGTAGTTACCGAAGTTGATGATGGCTTCGGCGGTGGCATCGGACGCGAGGCGCGCCTTTATCTTCAGGTCGATGTCGTGCAGAACACGGGTGTCCTGAAGGATGCCGCCCTTCGGCAGGGAAGCGACGGCGAAGCCGTTCGCGTCCACGGTGCCGCTGGCGTTGCGGACGCCGGTGCCGCCCTCGCCGCCGCCCGGCACCGACACGTCGGTGCTGCTGCGGTGGTTGCCGCGGGCGAGGAAGTTGACGGTACCGCTGATCTTGACCCGCTTGAGCTCCTCCTCGATGGCGGAGACCCGCTTCTCGAGGTCGGCAAGCTTGGTGTTGATCGTGTTGATCTGCTGGCCGAGGGTGGCGAGTTCGTTCTTGAACTCGTCAACCAGGCGGCGCAGCTCGTCGACGTCGGCCTTGGTCGCGAAGCCCGCCAGGTCGCTCTTCTTGGCGAAGAGGGCGTCCGCCTCGGCCTTGGTGTAGGCGTCGATCGGCTGGGCGCCGGTGCCGACCTTGTCGAGCAGGCGGGCGATGGCGACCGCGAACTCGTAGCGGGTCATGGCGCGCTTGCCGCCGTAGGTGCCGTCCGGGTAACCGATTACGATGCCCGCGTCCCGGAGCTTCTCAACAGAAGCGTACGCCCAGTGGTCCGTGGGGACGTCCGCGAAGGACGCCGGAGCCTGCTGTGCGAAAGCCGGAGCTGCGGCCAGAGCCACCGAAGCGATGGCTGCACTCGCCAAAAGCGAGGCCTTGTTCATGCTCGTTCCTCCCTGAGGTATGCGCCACCGGTCTACGCCGTCATGGCCGTACGGGAGCCTTCTCCGCTACGCCGCGTCCGGGAAGGTGACGGGAGGAAAGAGGGAAGCGCGCCGCCGGTCGTCCCGGGTCTTCGCGCTCGGCGAAATGTCGAAGTATCCATGTTGCCTTCGCCACGCGCCGTGCTGGACGACCCCTGACATTCTCGGGGCGTCTCCTCGCTGTCCTGCCTGAGCCACTGTCCTCGGACTGCGTCGGAACGGTTTCCGGCGACCACGCACGGGTCACATCACACCGAATCCGGTCGCGCGGCCTGTTTACAAAAGTAACAGGCCCTGTCGTGACGAAACAACCTTCGTGAAGGTAGGGAAACGCCGCGGTCTCACGATCCGCGCCGGGGAGGGAATACCCGCCCGTTGCGTGTTCATAAACCTCAGGCCCTACGAATTCCCCGGAAGGCTGTTCCTCTGCGTGAGACAGACCCGAAATTGAGAAAGTTTCAGCAATCTTGGGAGTTTTCTACGCGTTGCAGTCGATAATCTTACGTTGAGCCCGACAGAGCGCGAAAATCAATAGGAGCGGTGGTTATAAGGGAACGTATAGCGGGCCTCGCCCGTGAGCAGGAAGTTTCGGCGCGCCGCGAGGAACGATTCCCGCCCGAAGAAGGCGTGGAGCCAGTACTCCACGACGTCGTTCTCGAGCGTCTCACCGTCGGCATGGAGTATGGCGAGCTCGTACGACCAGATGCCCGACTGAGGGTCGGCGTCGAGGGTCAGCTCCAGGAGGACCTCGCCCACGCGTCGGCGGTAACGATCCCGGTCCACCATGCCGAACGGCAGCAGACCCGCGAGCGTCAGCGGCTCGTTCCGCGCCTGGGTCCACATCTCCTCAACGATCCTGCGGTCCGTATCCTCGGGCATGGTGCTCACTCCAGGTTGTACAGCCCCCGTCTGGTGCCGTGATATTCTACCGATAGGTATGCGACCCCTTCAAGCCGTCTCCCTCGCCCTGTGGGCGTTCCCGCTGGCCCTCCTCCTGTCCGGGTGTCCGGACAATCGCCCCGGCGCTTCCGCGAAGCCCGTCGGTCCCGCGCCCGCCGCCTCGGCGCAGGCGGCCGCAGCGCCGCTCCCGCCCCTGGAAAAGGTCGCCACGCCGCCGGGGACGTTCTACACGCCCCCCTACCTGCAGCTGGGAGCCGCCGGCCATCCTGGCTCGCTGGCGGTGGTCTGGCACGCGAGGGAGTCCGACGCCGCGGCCTCCTGGAGCCTCGAGGTCCGCCAGGGCGGGTCCGGCGAGTGGCGGAAGGCCGCCGCCGAAAACGGCCCGGTATCCCGCCCGGTCGCGGTACGCACCGGCGGCGCCGGCGCGGGCGGGCCGGTACCCGCGCACCGGGTAGTGGCCGCGCAGGTCACCGGGCTCGCGCCCGGACAGCCTTTCGACTACCGCGTGCTGCGAAAAGGCGCTCCGGTTTTCGCCGCTCGGGCGCTCGCCCCGAAACCAGCCACGGACCCCGGGTTCCGATTCGTCGCGTTCGGCGACTGCTCCGACGGCAGCAGCGGCCAGAAGCGGGTCGCCTTCCAGGCCTACTCGGAGTAGCCCGATTTCGTGCTCGTGACGGGAGACATCGTCTACGACCGGGGGCGCGCCTCGGAGTACCGGGATCGTTTCTTCCCGATCTACAACGCGAGCGGCGACGCCAGCCCGAAGACGGGCGCGCCGCTGATGCGCTCGACGCTGTTCGTCGGGGTCAGCGGCAACCACGACCTTGCCTACGCCAATCTGGGCCGCTTCCCGGACGGCCTGGCGTATTACTATTACTGGGAACAGCCGCTGAACGGCCCGCAACTGACGCCGCGGGGGCGCAACACGCCCCCGATCACGGGGCCGGAGACCGCAGTAGCCGCGTTCCGCGCGGGCGCGGGCGCGAACTACCCGCGCGCCGCGAACTTCTCGTTCGACTACGGCAACGCGCACTTTACGATCCTCGACGCCAATTACTACGTGGACTGGACCGGCCCCGAGTTGCGCGCCTGGCTGGAGAAGGACCTGGCGGCGGCGCAGACCGCTGCGTGGCGTTTCGTCGGGCTGCACGTTCCCCCCTTTCACTCCTCGCGCAAGCACCAGGACGAGCAGTGGGTGCGGGTGCTGACCGACCTGTTCGAGAAGTATAAGGTGGACCTGGTCATCTCCGGGCACGTGCATAACTACCAGCGCTC
>Ga0247822_10003132_pt1 | contig 10741 bp, 16 predicted proteins | sample 13C_Cellulose_Da_FD_192423 | JGI IMG/M metagenome (GOLD analysis project Ga0247822, IMG submission 192423) | Soil microbial communities from agricultural site in Penn Yan, New York, United States - 13C_Cellulose_Day30 | ecosystem: Environmental > Terrestrial > Soil > Agricultural land | place... | reverse complement strand
GTGCTGACCTTCGTCGGTTTCGCGCTGTTCGAACTGATCAAGCGCCTGCCGATCCATCCGCTGCAGTACCTGCTGGTGGGCCTGGCGCTGGCGATCTTCTTCCTGTTGCTGCTCAGCCTGTCCGAGCACATCGCGTTCTGGCAGGCCTATCTCGTCTCCGCGGCCGCCTGCATAGGACTGCAGTTCTTCTACCTGTCGGGCGTGCTTCAGAGCTGGCTGCGCGCGGCGGGTTTCGCCACCATGCTGACCGCGCTGTACGGCGTGCTGTACATCCTGCTGAAATCCGAGAACAACGCGCTGCTGATGGGCTCGCTGCTGTTGTTCGGCATCCTGGCCGTGATCATGTGGGTCACCCGCAAGGTGGACTGGTATGCGCTGGGTACGGAACTGCGCTGAGGCGGCCATGAATCGGGTGCGTATCTATCATCGGGCGCAACAGTTGCTCCCCGCCGCGATCCAGACTGCAGGCCTGCACGGAGTGGCGATGTCCTCTGGACAGCTGCGATACCTGCTCTTCGGTCTGCTATTGGGGCGCGAGTCGCGTGGTGCGGTCGCGCTGGAACTGGCACGTCACGCGGTCGACGCCATCCAGCACGAGGGCCTGGCCTATTTCAATGGAGCGACATGCTCGCGCGGCGCACTGTCGGGTGGCGCACTGTCGTACTACGAAGCCTGGCGGCACCTGTCACCAGAGGGACATGGAGGACACGCGGTGGTCTGCGGCGAATGGATGGGCACGGCGCACGACGGCATCGCGCCGGGACGGTGGCGCAGCCTGGAGGCGTCTTTGCGTGACGGCGCATACCTCACCCGAGAGGTGGGCCGGGATGCCTGGCTCGCGGTGCTGCCGACGGCACGTCTTGTCGTCTACGGCTGGCGGGATCGCTGATGATGCTCTTGCTGGCAGCCACGATGGCATTCGCACTTCCCTTGGGTGTCATCGCTCTCGTCGCGGCAGTCGCCGGCTTTTTCTTCAGGCCACTGCAGCCGCTTATCCTGATGGCGATGGCGTGGAGCGTCGGGTGGTTCTGCAACGGGCTCGCTGTGGAAGAGATGTTTGCGCCTGCGATGGTCCTGCCGGTGTGGCTGGCCCTTCTCGTCGCGATCTGCGCGAGTATCGCGGTACGCCGGGGGATGGAGCACGGGTATCGGCTCGAAGCCGGAAGAGCGGGCGCGTCGGAGTAACGCACAACGGACGGATCCGGGTTGCCTCGCCCCGGCCGGTGGCGTGCGCTAGAGTTCAGGGATGAACTCTGCGCACACCATCGGCCTCTTCCGTGGGCCGGAAATCACGCCCTGGCTTGACGATGTCGCGCGCCTGCGCGTGACCGTGTTCCGCGACTGGCCCTACCTTTACGAAGGCGATCTGGACTTCGAGCGCGATTACCTGGCCGCGTATGCGCGCTCGGCAGAAAGCGTGTTCGTGCTGGCGATGCAGGGTGGGGAGGTGGTGGGTGCATCCACCGGCCTGCCGTTGGCGGACGACACCGAAGCCTTCCGCCAGCCGTTCCTGGACAGCGGGATGGATCCCGAGGATGTCTTCTACTTCGGCGAATCCGTGTTGCTGCCGGCCTACCGCGGCCATGGCATCGGCCACGCGTTCTTCGACCACCGCGAAGCGCATGCGCGGGCGCTGGGACGGTTCGGGTGGACGGCGTTCTGCGCGGTGGACCGTGAAGCGGACGACCCGCGCAGGCCCGTCGGGCATCGCACCCACGAGGCGTTCTGGGACAAGCGTGGCTACACGCGGCAGCCCGGCATGACCATGCGGCTGGCATGGAACGAGATCGGGCGCGGCGAAACCGAGCACGCGCTGACGTTCTGGCTGCGCGGGCTGGAGGGCGCGCGATGAAAGTCGCCGTGGCCAAGCATGTCGTCCAGGCACCTGCGGATTTCACCGCCTTTGCCGACCGACAGGCGACGGCATTGGGCGAGGTGGCCGCGCGGGGCGCACGCATCGTCGTCCTGCCGGAGTATCTGTCGCTGGAACTGGCCGCCACGTTCGACGCCGGCGTGCGCGGCGACCTGCACGCTTCGCTGGCTGCGATACAGCGTTATCGCGACGACTGGCTCGCGCTGTATGCACGGCTTGCACGGACGTTCGATCTGTACATCGTGGCCGGTACGTTCCTGCTCGCCCACGCTGGCGGCCGCTACCGCAACCGCTGCGACGTGTTCACCCCCCAGGGCGCGTATGCGTGGCAGGACAAGCTGCAGCTCACCGGGTTCGAGAAGACCCTGGGCGTCGTGGAGGGCGGCGACGCGGTGAAGGTGTTCGACATGGACGGTGTGCGTGCCGCCGTGGCCGTCTGCTACGACAGCGAATTCCCGCTGCCGGTACGTGCGCAGGCCGAGGCCGGCGCACGGCTGCTGCTGGTGCCCAGCTGCACGGATACGGCGGCCGGTGCCACCCGCGTGCGCGTGGGATGCCTGGCACGCGCGCTGGAGAACCGGATGTTCGTGGCGCAGTCGGTCACTGCCGGCGAGGCGGCGTGGAGCCCTGCGCTGGACATCAATACCGGTGAGGCCGCGATCTTCGCGCCGATGGATCGCGGGCTGCCCGACGATGGCATCGTGGCGCAGACCGCCGACCAGGCCGCCTGGGCCATCGCGGACCTGGATGTCGACGCCCTGGACCGCAGTCGCGCCAGTGCCCAGGTGGCCAACGATCGCGACTGGCCGGGCCAACTCCAGCCCGCTCTCCTTCGCGCGCGAGCCGCCGCATTCGAAATGCCGTAGGAGCGCCCGTCGGGCGCTCCTGCAGGCCCGTCGTGCTCAACGCTCCCAGCCGAACACTTCGACCAGCGGCTTGCCGAACACCTCGGCGATGCGGAACGCGCATTCCAGCGTCGGCGAATACTTGCCGGCCTCGATCGCAGCAATGGTCTGCCGGGTCACGCCCACGCGCTTGCCGAGGTCGGCCTGGGTCATTTCGCCGGCCAGGAAGCGCAGCGTGCGGATCTGGTTGGTGACCCGGGCCTCAGACACGTACGCCTCGACGATAGCCGTGGATGATCAGGCCGGAGTGGACGAACTCGGCGGCGGCGATCGCCAGCAGCGTTGCATGCACCAGCGTCCAGCCACCGGCAAGGAACGGCATCACGCAGCCCACGATGATGATGCCGGCCATCAGCACGTAATAGGCGTAAACCGACGCGCGCGACTCGATCCGGCGATCGCGCTCGTCGGTGGGCGTGGGCGAGCCGTCTTCCTCGCGCTGCCGGCCCAGCAGGTAGGTAAGCCCCGCGATGATCCCCAGCGATCCCAGCGCGAGCGCCAGCAGGCCGATGCGCTGCCCCATGTGCATTGCCGCGACGGCATCGGCATAGACCGCGAGGTAGGTGAAGTACAGCGCGAACACGACGGCCAGCGCCGTCAGCCAGACCCAGGCGAAACGTTCCTTCGACAGCATGGTGGTGCTCCCCGTTGGTGGATGGACGGGGAGTAAGGTAATGTTTGATTTACTCAATGTCAATAAAATCTAACATTGAGATGACAAAAGATAACTCTGAGTTCGCTCTTCTTGTCGCTGTGGGCGTTGCCCAGCTCAGCCCAGCAGGCTTACGCCCGGCACCAGCCAAATCGAAAGCGTCGCCAGTGTGGTGCCGATGACCGTCGCTGCCAGCACGTCGCTGGGGTAGTGCAGGCCCAGTACCACACGCGAGACCGCCACGCAGGCGGCGAACGGGATCAGCAAGGGGGCCAGCACCGGGTAGTGCGCCAGCGCCACGATGGTGAAGGCCACCGCGTGCAGCGTGTGGCCGGACGGGAAGCTGAACTCGTCCAGCGGCGCGATCCATGCGCGGATGCGTACATCCGACGCGAACGGGCGTGGCCGCTTCGTCCAGCGCTTCAACGCCTTGTACAGCGTCAGCGCGATCACACCGGTCGCCGCCAGGTGCGCCGAAGCTGCCAGCCCGTCCAGGCCATCGGCGACCACCAGCGCCGCCATCAGCACGTACCAGAACACGCCGTCGCCCAGCCGGCTGACAAGGGCGAAGAAACGACGCACGCCGTTCCATTCGCCCCAGCGATTGGCGAGCAGGCACCAGCCGGTGTCCCGGCCGATGAGGGGATTACGCGGCAGCAACGGACGCATGGTGGCTTCTCCGTGTCAGGGCGAGATCGGTCAGCAGGGCATCGAAATCGGCGGACACCTGGTCCGGGTGAAGTGCGCGCATCGCGTCGCTGGCGGCATCGGCCATGGCGCGGCGCGCAGGGGCATCGCCCGCCAACCGCAATGCCGCCCCGATGAAGTCGCCGTCGTTGTCGACGGCGGCGCCGTGCACGCCGTCGATCAGGTGCTCGCGCGCGGCACCATAGTTGAATGCCACCGTCGGCACACCGCTGGCCATCGCTTCCAGCGTCACGTTGCCGAAGGTTTCGCTATGGCTGGAGAACAGGAACAGGTCGCCGCTGGCGAAGTGCCGCGCCAGCGCGTCGCCACGCTGCACGCCGCAGAAGATGAAGTCCGGATTCTCCTGCGCGAGCCGCTCGCGCACCGGTCCGTCACCAACCCAGACGAATTTCGCCGTCGGCTGCAGCTGCTGGATGCGGCGGAATGCCCGGATCGACAACTCGAGGTTCTTCTCCGCAGCAATGCGACCTACGTAGATCACGGCGAGGTCGTCCGGCCCCAGGCTCCATGCCGCACGCAGCGTCTCGTCGCGTCGCGATGGGCTGAAGTGGCGCGCGTCCACGGCGCGCGCCAGCCGCACCACGCGGTGGAAGCCCTGCGACTGCAGGAAGTCGGCCAGTTCGCGCGTCGGCACCAGCGTGGCGTCCGCGCCGTTATGGAAGCGGCGCATCCAGCGCAGTGCGGTGTGCTGCAGGAAGCGCACGCCGTAGTCGCGCATGTATTCGTCGAAGCGGGTGTGGAATCCTGTCGCCACCGGGATGCCGAGCCGCCGCGCGGCACGCAGCGCCGACCACCCCAGCGGGCCTTCCGTCGCCACGTAGATGGCATCGGGAGGGGAAGCCTTCCACTGCGCCACCAGGCGGCGCGTCGCAGGCAGGCCGAACTTCAGTCCGGGGTAGCGCGGCAGACTGGCACCACGCACCAGCAGGGTGTCTCCGCTGTCGGCGGCGTCGGCGGGCTGGCGCGGCCGGATCAGGGAGACGGCATGCCCGCGCTGGCGCAGGCCGGTTTCCAGCCCCTGCACGGTGAGGGCCACGCCGTTGACTTCCGGCGGATACGTCTCGGTGACGATGGCAAAGCGCATGCGCAACTCCACGTTTTGCGCATGCTGGGGGCGGGAGATGTAGCGAGTATTGCGGTGCGGTTACCGGTACATGACGCTGCTGAAGAAGGCGACTCAGCGCTTCTTCGGCTTGTCTGAGCGGCGGCCGCCCGTGGTCGCCTGGCTCAGCAGATGCCGGAACCGTGGGCATTCCAGGTGGCTGGGGGCGGAGCAGGCCGCGGCGTGGCGCAGTCCGTCGCGCATCGCGGTCAGGCGCAGGATCATCACGTCCAGTTCGCGCGCCTTCGCGCGCAGGCTGCGGCGGTCGATGTCGGGTCGGCCATCGGCGCCGAACATCGCCGCGATTTCGTCGAGCGAAAACCCAGCCGTTTGCCCCAAGGCGATCAGCGCCAGGCGTTCCAGTACGTCCGGATGGAAGGTGCGGCGCAGGCCATGGCGTCCGATCGACGCGATCAGCCCTTTCTGTTCGTAGTAGCGCAGTGTCGACGCCGGCAAGCCGGATCGTTTCGCAACCTCGCCGATGTCCACCAGAACCCCGCTTGACTTCAAGTCGACTTGAAGTGGCATCGTGCGCGCAACGGTCGTGCGGCACAAGCCAGCGCCGGACCTTTCTTGGAGATCGACATGGATTCTGTGATCCGCACGCTGCTCATCGGCATCGGCGCCACACTCGCGATGGATGCCTGGGGCCTGCTGCGGTGCGGCCTCTTCGGCGTGCCGACCGCTGACTATGCCCTGGTGGGTCGCTGGCTCGGCCATATGCCGACGGGGCGATTCCGCCATGCCGCCATCGCCCGGAGCGCCTCCGTCCGCGGCGAACGGACGCTGGGCTGGTGCGCGCACTACCTGACCGGCATCGCCTTTGCCGGTGTGCTCCCCATTGTCTGGGGCGTTGCGTGGCTGCGTGACCCTACGCCGGGGCCGGCACTCCTGGTGGGCCTGGTCACCGTCGCCGTTCCGTTCCTGCTGATGCAGCCTGGCATGGGCGCCGGCGTCGCGGCGTCCAGGACGCCGCGTCCGGCCAATGCGCGCATGCACAGCGTGTTGAACCACCTGATGTTCGGTGCAGGGCTCTATCTGTCGGCCCTGCTCGTACGTCTGCTGTTTTCCTTCTGATCCCGTTCTTCCAACAGGAGTCTCCCCATGCGTATTCCCGCCCGTTTCGCGCCGCTGCTATTCGGCGCGCTGCTCTCCGCCATCATGGTGTCGTTGGTGTCCGCGTTCGTGCTGCTGATCAACCAGGGACTGCATGCGGACTTCCTGGCAACCTGGGCGCGCAGCTGCGCCACGACGTGGCCGGTGGCCTTCATCGCCGTCACGCTGGTGGCGCCCGGGGTCCGTCGGATCGTCGCGAAGCTGACAGCCTGATTCCATCGCGGGTGAAGGCGGCCGCCTTCAGGCCGCGCGTTGCCCCCGCGCCGCCATCCGGTGCCCCAGCCACGCCATCGGCAGGTAAGCGAACACCAGATCCACCACGGTGAACCAGAGCGGCGAGGGCAGCATGGTGATGGCGGCGATGCCGCCGATCAGGAAGCAGGCGCCGACCGTCCACGCGGGGCCGCGGGTCCGGCCGGGCGTCGCCAGCGTGGCGACGAAGGCGCCCACCAGCGTGCCGATGGCGTGGGCCAGGAAGGGGAACAGGAAATGCTTCGGTTCGAACAGCGGCATCGCCGCCTTGAGGCCTTCCGCCGTGGTGGTGTCCACGCCGGCCGGTGGCGGGATGACATGGCCGCTGAGCATGACCAGCGCCATGTTGGCGATGCTGCCGACGAGCAGGCCGGCAATGACGGCAAGGATCAAACGGAACACGCGCTTCATGACAACCTCCGGCAAGGATGCGAGGGACTGCCCGTCGGCGTGGGGCCGGCCGCGACTGGGGGCGACTATAGCCGAGCCCGCGCCGGCCGAGAGACACGCTGTCGGACATGGGGGTTGATGCCACCCGGAACGCGCCACAGGGTCACCACGCGAACCCTTCCTTCCATGCGCTCTGCGGCAACCACGTCGTCTGGTCCGGTGAAGCAGCGTCGATGCAGCCTGATGCCACGCGATGCGCCACCATCGGCTCGATGTCCGCGAACCGGGTCGCGCGCGATCCGATCCCTGCACCGATCAGGTTGTTGTGGATGTCCATGGTGTTGGCGCGCTTTCCGCGCCGCTCCATGACGCCATTGACGAGGTGGACGGCACGCGCGTCCAGGGTGTAGGCCACGATCGCGCTGGCCAGGGTGTGCCGGTACGCGTCCAGCGGCCCATGCCGGCCACCCGGGAGTGGGCTCTGCAGGACATGGGACCAGGTGTAGGTCAGGACGGATGCGGGATATGCCGCCACGATGAGTGCGGCCAGCATGAGCCTGCGCAGCCACGGACGCTTGCGCTTCGACGGCTTCATCGGGGTCAGTAGTCGCGCGGCTCGACCACCACCGCCGTGCCGTAGCACAACACTTCGGTGAGGCCTGCCATCACGTCGGTGGCGTCGTAGCGGACGGCGATGATCGCGTTGGCCCCCAGTTGCCGGGCGTGCTGCATCATGTCGCGGTAGGTCTCGTGGCGCGCCTGTTCGCATAGCTCGGTGTAGATGGTGATGTTGCCGCCGAACAGTGTCTGCAGTCCGCCGAGGAAATTGCCGACGATCGAGCGCGACCGTACCGTGATGCCCCGCACCAGGCCCAGATTGCGGATGATGCGGTAGCCCGGCAGTTCCAGTGCCGTGGTGACCATCGTGTCGTTCAGAGGTGAAGCCGTCGGGCGCGCTGCCGGGGAGTTGTAGGGGTCAGCCATGCGGTCTGCCTGTGGTGGTGTCGGATGCTGGACGGCGTACGTCGGTAAGAGGATCGAGGTTCTTCGTCTCGCGTGTCCAGGTCCTTCCAGCATCCGATCCCCGTCGACCCATCAAATGATGCATGCGTATCAATCTGCCACGGATGCCGAACACCTCGGTCACGTCATGGACTGCTTTCCGGCGAGGATCTGGAAGCAATGTCAGGGTGAAACCAGCGATTGCGCCGCACCATTGCTGGCGCCTATCTCGCCGATGCTCGCGAGATCGATCCCCTCAATGCACGCCAGGTTGTAGCCGTATTCCGTCGGGACGCTGCGGCGCTGGTGATGCGTGTAGATGCCGCAGATGCTGCAGAAATAATGCCTGGCGATCTTCGTGTTCCACTGGTACAGGCTGAGCTTGTCCTCGCCACGCGTGACGCGCAACCGGTCCACGGTGACGCCCGCCATGATGGCGCCCCGGCGACTGCACATGGAGCAGTTGCAACGGCGTATGTTCTCGTGGCCGTTGATCAGGTCAACCTCGAACTCGACGGCCTTGCAATGGCAGGTTCCCTTGACGGTCTGCTGAGTGATCACCGCTGCGCTCTCTTTGTCGGCTGGCCGGCGGGTCCGCCGTGATGCGGCATCATAAGCGCGGACTGCCGCGGGTAGACAGGTGGGGCCAAGGACTGCCTCAGGGCACGCGTTCGCCGCGCGCCGCAGTGAACAATGCGTACCAGTCTTCCCGGCTCAGCTCGACGCTGTCGGCTGCGCAGCACGTTGCCAGGCGAACCGGGTCGGTGGTGCCGACGATGGGTTGGATGCCGGCGGGGTGGCGCAGCAGCCAGGCAAGCTGGATGGCCTCCGGGGTGACACCTTTTTCTTCCGCCAGTTGGCGGAGCAGGGTCGAAGTGTTGCGGACCACCGGATCGGCGAATTCCGAGGCAGTCGCGAACTTGCCGCCCGCCAGCGGCGACCACGCCTGCACGCGGATATCGTGCAGGCGACAGTAGTCCAGCGTGCCGGCCGCTGCCGCGTAGGCATGGCCGGTGGTGTTGGCCACCACGCCGTCGTCGATCAGGTGATGGTGCAGCAGGCTCACCTCCACCTGGTTGGCAACCAGCGGCTGCCGCACATGCCTGCGCAGCAGTGCGATCTGTCCGGCCGTGTGGTTGCTCACGCCGAAATGGCGCACCTTGCCGGTGGCATGCAGCGCCTCGAATGCACGCGCGACCTCCTCCGGCTCCACCAGCGCATCCGGGCGGTGCAGCAGCAGCATGTCGAGATGCTCCACACCCAGTCGCGACAGGCTACGCTCGACGGAGGCCACGATGTGGGCCTGGCTGAAGTCGTAACGTCCCGGTGAGCCTGCCGGATCGTCGGCAAAGCGGATACCACACTTCGACTGCAGCACCATGCGCTGGCGCAGACCGGGCGAGGCGCGCAGCACGTCGCCGAACACCTGCTCGGACTTGCCACGCGCATAGATGTCGGCATGGTCGAACAGGGTGATGCCATGGGCCAGCGCGGTTTCGACCAGACGCTGTGCCTGGCGGCGTTCGTCGGCGGTCACCGGCGTGCTGTCCCACGCGCGGCTCAGCTGCATGCAGCCATAGGCGATGCGCGAAACCGGAGTGTCGTCGGCGAGGAGGAAGGTCTTCATCATGTGCGTGCGGAGGGAGGAGGCGGCATCATGCCAGAGCGCTCCGGTGGTTCAGTTGCGCTGGCGTTCGGCCATGAGCTTCTGCGCCAGCGCCTCGACCTCCAGCGGTCGTGCCAGGTAATAGCCCTGCACATCATCCACACCGAGCGCCTGCAGGGCGGCCAGTTCCGACGCAGTCTCCACGCCTTCGGCGACCACGCGGGACTGCGTCTGGCGGGCGAACTCGATCAGCGCCGCAGCCAGCGCACGCCGTGGTGAATCGGTGTCGATGTCGCGGGTCAGGCTGAGGTCGAGCTTGATGATGTCCGGATGGATGGCCAGCACGTGCCGCATGCTGGCGTAGCCGGCGCCGGCATCGTCCACCGCCACGCGCACGCCGGCCTCGCGGAGCGGCACCAGGCGCTCGTTGAGCAGCTTGTAGTCTTCGACCAGCGAATGCTCGGTGATTTCCAGCACCACGCGATGCGGATCCAGGTCGTCGATGTAGCCGTCGATGCCGCCACTGATGATCGTCTGCGGCGAAACGTTCAACGCCACGTAGAAGTCGCCATGGACATGGCGGAGGCCATCCAGTGCCGACAGGATGGCGTTGAGCTCCAGGCGCACGCCCAGGCCGATCTCGCTGGCTTCGGCGAACCACACGTCCGGCGTGCGGCGGGGTTCCAGGTCGAAGCGCGAGAGGCATTCCACGCCGATGATGCGGCGCGTGCTGCTGCGGTAGATGGGCTGGTACACCATGTGCGGCTGGCCCAGTTCCAGCACTGCGGTGATGCGCTCCACCTTCGCCTCGTGTTCCTGCACGGCATCCAGGTCGCCGTCGATCTGGTAGGCGAGCAGGTCGGCGAAGGCACGCATCATGTGCAGGTCGCGCTGGCCCAGCGAGAGGTTGGACGACAGGCTGAAGCAGCAGAAGGTGCCGTACACGCGTCCGTCGCGCAGCTGGATGGGGACACTGATGTGCGCGCCGATCGGCACGGTGCGCGTTTCGGGCAGGTGCTCGAGCAGCGGGATGGCGGCGGTGTCGGGAATCAGCTGCGGGATGCTGCCTTCGACCACCCGCATGCAGTAGCCCTCGTCGAGTGGGCTGGAGTCGCCGGCCAGGATGGGCGCGCGG
>Ga0247822_10003131_pt1 | contig 10744 bp, 9 predicted proteins | sample 13C_Cellulose_Da_FD_192423 | JGI IMG/M metagenome (GOLD analysis project Ga0247822, IMG submission 192423) | Soil microbial communities from agricultural site in Penn Yan, New York, United States - 13C_Cellulose_Day30 | ecosystem: Environmental > Terrestrial > Soil > Agricultural land | place... | reverse complement strand
GAGCTGGCCGGCGAGGTCAATTCGGCGATGCCCGACTATGTCATGATGAAGCTCGCCGGCCAGCTCGATGAAGCGGGTGTGGACGCCGTATTCGCGCGCCTTCCACGTCAGGTAGAAGGGGTCGATCGGAATGCAGTGCCCGCCGAGGCCCGGGCCCGGCTGATAGGCGGTGAAGCCGAACGGCTTGGTGGCGGCGGCCGCGATCACTTCGTGAATATCGATGTCGAGTTTGTCGGCGACGATCTTCATCTCGTTGACGAGGCCGATATTGACCGCGCGGTGGATGTTCTCGAGCAGCTTGGTGAGCTCGGCTGCGCGCGTCGAGCTCACCGGCACGAGCTTATCGATGACCTGCCCGTACAGCGCCATGCCGACATCGAGACAGGCGGACGTACGGCCACCGACAATCTTAGGGATGGTATTGGTGGTGAAATCCGGATTGCCCGGATCCTCGCGCTCGGGTGAGTAGACGAGATAGATGTCCTCGCCGAGCTTCAGACCCTGACGCTCGATCCGCGGGCCCAGTTCCTCGTCGGTGGTACCGGGATAGGTGGTGCTCTCGAGCGAAACGACCTGGCCTTTGCGCAGATAGGGCAGCAGCGACTGAAGCGTATCTAGCACGAACGACAGATCGGGTTCGCGGTGTTTGGTAAGCGGCGTCGGGACGCACAGGATCAGGGCGTCGGCCTCGCCGATCCGGGCAAAATCGGTCGTGGCACTGAAACCGGCAGCACATGCCGCGGCGACGGTGGAGGACGGGATATGCTCGATCAGCGTCTCACCACCGTTCAGCTTCGCAACCTTGCCGGCATGAATGTCGAAACCGAGCACGCGGTAGCCGATGTCCGAATAGCGCAGCGCCAGCGGCAGCCCGACATAGCCCAGCCCGACGATCCCGATCGTCGCGGTCTTGGTCTCGAACTTCTCGATCACTTCGGCTGTCGTCATAAGTTCCTCAAATCAAGTCCTGTCGCTGGCAGCATCTGCCGCCCTATTTTGCTCCGAACCCGGTCAGCATCGTCATCATCGTGCGGAACACGATGAGGCTGTCGATCCAGAGCGAGAAATTCTTGATGTAGTAGAAATCGTAATAGAGCTTGCTGCGAACCTCACTGACGTCGGCGACATGCCCCTGCATCACCTGCGCCCACCCGGTCACGCCGGGTCGAACGACGTGCCGATAGCGGTAAAAGGGGATTTCGTCTTCATACCATTTCGACAGCACGGCCGCTTCAGGACGCGGGCCGATCCAGCTCATCTCACCTTTCAGGATATTGATGATCTGGGGCAGCTCGTCGATCCGGCTGCGACGCAGGAAACGGCCAAGGCGTGTGATACGGTCGTCATTGGTGCGCGTGATCGCGTCATCGCGCGCGCCAGCCTGGTCGACTGTGCGGGTTCGCATCGTGCGGAACTTGTAGACCGTGAACGGCTCGCCACGGAACCCAATGCGCTCCTGGCGGAAGATCGCCGGCCCACTGGAATCGAAACGGATCAAGACCGCAACGACGCCCAGGAAGGGCGCGAGGATCACCAGCGCGACTGCAGCGGCGAGCCGGTCGATGATGCTCTTGGGGATCATGTAATTGTCGGGCGGGGACAAGGTACCGTAGCTGGTTTCCGACAGATGCTCGAGTTCGACCCGGCCCGTCAGCGATTCCATCAGATGCTTGCTGTGATAGACCGGCACATCGGTCAGCGCGAGATCGGCGATCCGCTGATCCCAGGCATCCGGCAAGTCGATTCGCAAGTCGACCGCCACCGCATCAACACCCGGCAGCGTGCGATCAGGTGATTCGAAAACGATCCAGTCGATCCCAGGGATTCCCAGCAACGATCGAATATCGTCTCCCAGCGGGATCACAGCGATTTTGAGCCGTCTACGGCCAAAGATCTGCGTATAACCGAGGTAGAAAATAAAGATGGCGCAGAAATAGGCGCCACCCAGCGCCCAACGGCTATAGTCGAGGCGAAGCATCAGCAACGAGACGACAAGGATGCCGAATGACACTGAAAAGCCCGGAATAATTGCCGATGCGCGCTCAACACCAGGATAGCGTCCGACATTGCGGATCAGCAAGATGCCGAGAAGGATCGCGATCAATCCGCCCCAGAATGCATTGACCAAGGCGTTGAAGCCTTGCTCCAGCGAATGGTCGATCAGCAGAAGTCGAGCGATAATCGGCAAAGTTGCCGCGATCAGCCCGGAGACGATCTGCCACCGGAGGCGATACCAATGGTTCCTTTGTAAAGCCGATTCCTGCGTCACTGCTATTAAGCCTTATCAACAAACGCTGCAGGCGACGGGCACCAAAGATAGACCATCGCAGTACAAAGATCCGACAGACGCCTGGATACCACCGCAAATACCATGCATCGTTCGACATTCTCGCATTGCGCTGCCTCACAACGCGATCGGAACAATGGTTGACCACCCCCATTTGCGTTTTGCGATCGTCGCGACGCTTTACCGATCAAACGGCCTTTGTCGAGGATGATGTGGGCCATGGGTGGCAGAGCCGCGCTAAGCGCCGCTCGTGCGCAATTCCAACTGATACCTGTCGATAAAACCGGGCGCGCGCTGGCGCATTTTAACATTGCACATTGAGATGCGTGCGTGCGGAAAAATCAACCGCCGGATTGCAGATCAAGCCCGCGACACTAACCTGAACTACGGCACCATCGCGGGCCACTATCTGATCGCCGAGGGTCTGCAGCCCGAGCGCTTCAAGACGACGCGAATGCGGAGATGAATTCGGTGACGCCATCCTGTTTCGTTGGTAACGATAGGCCAGCGCATCACAATAGTCGCTACTGAGTTAACCTGCAGAAACCTGAGGCATCGATTAAAGATTGGTCGAAATGAGCGTCAACTTGGAGACGGTTGCCGCCTATCAGCGAACGATTTAGCCTAAATATCAGCAATACACCTATCAGCTACGTGAGCGGCCACTTTCTGGATCCTGCTTCGATATTCTGATACTTACAAGCCAACGATATCTTCATGTTTATCATAATACAATCTAACGCTTCAGATCGATCCAAACCATGCCTCAACCTGCCGACACTCCCACCCTCGCCAACGGACTGCGGCTTGTCATCGCCCTGCTAATCGTCGGGCTTGCTCATCGGCGCGTGCGGTTCGAACGCGATAAAGGGCCAGATGCGCTCGTCTGGGCCGAAGAAGTTATGATTGGGCCTGTAGCTGCCTCCGCCTGCCAGCGGCGAAGCTCGCCCTCCCTCTGCCGTGGCCAGGAACCGAATGCTCGCTCTGACGCGAACCTTATCATCCATCCCGACATCCTGTATGCGGAGCCAGCTGGAAGCAATGACAGCTATCCACCCGTTAGCGACAACTCAGCCCAAGGTTAAACGAAGGGCGGCTTTCGGGATTGTCCATAGACCGGCCGAACGACCACTATGAGGGCGCAAAGCGGCCTTCGTATACACGGCGGGATACACGAGGGTCGATTGCAGCTGCCGATCGGTTCCTTGTTATGGAGACGGATCCTTCGGACCCTCTGCCCATGAGGCAGAGGGTCGCTCCGCTGCCGCGCTCCGCGACAACTTATGCGATATGTATCGGCCGTGCTTTCCTTCGCTGATTGAGGAGATCAGCGAATGCGCAGCCTGCGCCAGTTCGTCGGGTTTGTGCAAGCTGGATGCCGATATGCCCTGCCCTGAAAGGGCATTGCGCGGCAGCTTGCAGGCATGAAGTCGGAAGGCCCGACTGGCGTCCGCCGTCCCGTTGTGCTGCTATGCTACCGAGTTCGATTTCGGATCGCCGAGCGATTCCACGCCGCCTTTTCACTGCGGGAGAGGAGGACAAGCGATGCAAACCGAACAAGGCGTTCTGCGCATCTCGATTTCGGTCACGTTCCTGCTCGCTGCCGCCGGTATCGTTTTCGGTCTCTTCGCTGGCTCCTTCGCCATCGTGTTCGACGGCGTCTACGCCCTCACCGACGCCTCGATGACGATCGTCGCGCTGCTGGTCTCCAATCTGATTGCCGCCTCCACGGCGAGCGGCGCGCCGACCAACAGGCTGGTCAAGCATTTCACCATGGGTTTCTGGCACCTGGAGCCGATGGTGCTCGGCCTGAATGGCGTCCTTCTGATCGGGGCCGCGATCTATGCCCTGATCAATGCGATCGGCAGCATCATGGCCGGCGGGCGGCTGCTCGCATTCGACTATGCCATCCTCTATGCGGCGCTGACCATGCTGATCGCCTTCGGGATGGCGGCATATGGCAAACGCGCCAACCGGGACCTCAACTCGGCTTTCGTCGCGCTCGATGCCAAGGCCTGGCTGATGGCCGGCGGTCTTAGCGCGGCGCTATTCGTTGCCTTCGCCTTCGGTTACGCGATTCAGGGCACGAGGCTGGCGTGGCTGCTACCCTATGTCGATCCGGTTGCGCTGGCGGTGGTCTGCCTCATCGTCATTCCGATCCCGATCGGTACGATCAAGCAGGCATTCGCCGACATCCTGCTCGTGACACCGGCGGATCTGAAAGGGCATGTCGATGCCGTCGCCGAGGATATCGTTCGCCGCCACGGATTTTCTTCCTATCGCTCCTACGTCGCGCGCGTCGGGCGCGGAAAGCAGATCGAACTCAATTTCATCGTTCCCAAGGGCGGACCGGCGAAGCGGCTGGAGGAGTGGGATCGCATCCGGGACGAGGTCGGCGCGGCTATCGGCGATGACACGCCCGATCGCTGGCTGACCATAGCCTTTACCACCGACTCCGAATGGGCCGATTGATCTCGCACTGCTGCCGGGCGCCGAGGCGGCGCCCGATTCAGCCAATGCCCGCCACCTGCCCCTCGGGTAACGCGATCAACTGGCGCTGATCGTTGCCTTGCCGTTGGCCAGTTTGATCGTGATGTAGCTGTTGTCGCAGACATTGGCGCCGGTCCAGATCTGCGTCGTGCCGTCCTCGAACGTCGCCTTGAGATCGAAGCGGCACTGGCTTGCGGCCTTGTCGAAGCGCACCGTGGTCTTCGCGCCCACCTTGATCACTGGATCGCGCCGCGTTTCGGGATCGAGCGTCTGCGGTTTGAAATCGGTGGTTCCGGCGGGGGCCAACTCGATTGTCTTGATCGGCTTGCCCGAGCCGTTGGTGAGCATGAAATCCCAGTCTTCCGCCAATGCGGGCGACGCCACGACCAGCGCAGCCGCCAACGCGACACCATGTTTCATCGATGCATCCCTCCCCTAAAGGAACGGGACGAGCATGCGCTTCTCGCAGGCGCTTCGCAAGCGTTGCCTAGAGCTGACGGATGAGCTGGACCGCGCAGGCGATCCAGGGGGGATCGGCCACGACCTGCTGCCGCGCGCCGGGGCCAAGCGGGAGGATGTTGAGGCGTCCGCCCTCCCCTTCATGCGCGATCAGCCGGCCGAAGACGAAACGGCCGGCGGGGCGCGGGATCAGCACATCGCGGTTGAGTGCCGAGGCGAAGGCGGCGGGGGTAAGCCGGCGGCACCAGATGATGTCGCCGGTGCGGTAGTCGCCGACCCCGCCCGACACGGTAACGGCAACCAGTTCGGGTTCGGCATGGGGTGGCGTGACCGCGGCGGGGCGGCGCGGCGCCTGGGCGCCGCCGGCGTCGAGCGTCGCAGCCACGGCGATGTCGGGCCGGTCGGGCAGCCGGACGAGGTCGGCGGCATCGACGTCGAGCGCGGCGGCGATACGGTTGAGCCAGTCGACCGACACGGTGCGCGTGCCGGTTTCGAGGCGGCCGATCGTCTGTGCGGTGGTCGGCGGATCGCAACGCAGTGCCACGGCCTCCAGCGTCAGGCCCTTGGCACGGCGGACTTCACGGATGGCGGTGATCATAACGCTTCCAGAAAACCTATGTGGTTAAATCACTTTCCTACAAACATGCCGATATGGCAAGGCCGATTCGGTGAATGAAGGAGAGGGCGATGCGCGAACTGGCGGAACGGTCGATCGAGGACGGGTTTGTGATCCGCAACGCACCGGCGCGCAAGACGGGACGGCGGGTAACGGTCAATCTGGCGGAATCCCCGCTGGGCTGGTTGCGCGCGCGCGGGCTGGTCGACGCGCGTCAGTTCGAGGCTGGCGAGCGGCTGCGCTGCGATTACGAGATGGCGGCGCTGGGCGCGCGTGTCACGATGCGCTGGGACGCCGCACCGCGTGCGCAGCGGAACGGGGCGCCGCCGGGCGGATTGGATCCGTCGATGGCGCAGATTTCAGCAAAACGCCGGTTCGATGCGGCGATTGCAGCGGCAGGGCCGGGGCTTGCCGACATCTTGTGGCGCGTGATCTGCGCGGGCGAGAGCGTGCCGGTGGCGGAGAAGGCGCTGGCCTGGCCGGCACGCGCAGGGCGGCTGGTGCTGACCCTGGCGCTCGACCGGGTGGCGGATCACTACGGACTGGGCTGAGTGGGCTCCGGGGCGGTGGCGAGGAAGCGGTTATAGACCCAGCCGATCCCGATCAGCGCGACGCCGAGGCCGAAGAAGGACAGGATGCGCAGCAAGCCGTCGAGTGCGGCGGCGTCGATGAGGAAGACCTTGAACGTCACTGCGGTGAGCAGCGCGAGGCCGGCGAGACGGAGGTCGCGTGCGCCGCTGCGGATGCCGAGCGCCAGCCAGGCGATGGCGAGCATCAGCAAGGCGGCGGAGTAGCCGTAATTCTCTCCGGTGGTGATCGTGCCGGTGAGCAGCGTGCCATGTGCGGCCTGGCGCACCGCCACCGTGACCGCGGCGAGGGTGAAGCCCATGCCCAGACAGCGCCAGAGGCGGCTGGTGGCGAAGGTCCAGCTCCACACCGCGGCGAGCGCGAGGTGGAGGACGGCGGCGTTGAGCAGCGGAAGGCTGCCCACCTGCTGCTCGACGAAGGCCGGACTCAGCAGCAGCAGATCGAACCAGAGGATGCGGACAAGGCCGAAGCCGAACAGCGCGAGGCCGAGCGGGCGGCTGCGGCGGAAGGCGAACCAGCCGGCGGCGAGCAGCGTTTGCGTGATCAGAGCGCGCTCGGTGAAGGCCCAGCCGATGAAACGCGCCTCGTCCGCGATGGCGAGGGGGAGCTTGGCGAGATGATAGAGCAGCATCAGGCCGATCGCGACCGCCCCGGCGAAGACGGCGGGCCGGAGACGGCCGAACTGCGCAGGGCCGGCGCGGAGCAGCAGCGCAGCGGCCGCGAGCGCGGGCAACAGGTGGCGGAAGGCATCGGCGCCTCCGGGAAGCTGGCGATAGGGGAGGTGCGCGCCGTTTGCCGAATCGGCGATCAGGCCCAGATAGCGTGCCAGCGGCTCGATCCCGGCGACCAAGATCGCGGCGAGCGCCAATGCTGGAAGGAGGCCGAGCTGGCTGTCGCCGGTGCGGTGTGCCCACCACCCTAGCGCCAGCGCGATGCCGGCGAAGGGAAGCGCGATCCACGCGCCGCTGAGCTGGCCGAGTGCGGCTCCGGCGAGGATTGCAGCGAGGACCGCGCCGCCAATGAGGCCGGGATCGCGCGTGCCCGCAGCGTCGCGGCGGCGCCAGCTGACCCAGCCGGCGAGCGCGGCGGCGGGAAGCTCTAGCGCAGCCCATTGCCAGTCCGCGAGACGGCCGCCGTCGAGCGCATTGGCGAGGAGCAGCGGCCCGGCAATGCCGCCGAGCGCGAGGATCGCCCAGACGCGGGCGCGGGGAAGCATCAGCAGCCCGGGGGCGGCGAAGAGCGGGGCGGCGGCGATCGCGGCGCCATGCGTGGCGCCCGAAGCTGAAGCGGCGAGGCCGATGGCGAGCAGAAGGAGGGTGAGAGCCAATGCTGCCAACGCGCCGGGCAGATAGGTTGCGTCGCGCCATGCAAGGATCAGCGAAGCGGCGGCGAGCGTGAGATAGAGCGCCCAGGCGAACTCCGAGAAGTCGAGCGCGGGCGCGAACGCGAGCAGCTGGACGAGGCCCGCGACGAGCGGTGCAAGACGGAGCCACGCGACCGTGACGCCGGCGCGTGGCAAGGCGAGGCTGGCGCCGGCGGCGAGCAGCACGACAAAGGCCGCGGGCAGGCTCAGATCATCGGCGCCGAGCGCGAAGAGAAGGAAATTGACCCAGGCGAACGCGGTGGCGGTGGCGGCGAGGGCGAGCCAGGCCCATCCGCGATGCACGGCGAGGCCGAACAGGGCAGCCGTGAACAAGGCGAGGTAGACGAGCAGCGGGCCGATCCCCGCAGCGTCATAGCCTGCGACCAGCGGTGCGACGAACCCGCCCGCGAGCGCGAGCACCGCGGTGGGCGGGCCATGGCGCAGCGCGAGAACGAGGCCGAGGCCGGTGACTGCAATCATCAAAACGAAGGCGGGAAGCGGCGCGATCAGATGATAGAGGGCGGCGGCGATGTAGAGTGTGCCATAGGCGCTGGCGACGCCGGCGCCGGCGAGCGCCTGGGCGATGCGCGGATCGTCGCGTGTGGCCGGAAGACGGCGCGCGGCCTCGCTTCCCGCCACCAGAAGGGCGGCGAAGAGTGCCGCGAGGATCGTGCGTACGCCCGGACCGAGCAGGCCGATCTCGATCGAATAGCGAACGAGGAAGAACCCTGCAGCGACGAGCGCGATCGCGCCGATCCAGATCGGAAGCCGCGCGCCGATCAGCGATTCGAGGCCGGGGCGCGGGGCGGATTTGGGCGGAGTGGGCGGCAGAGGAGCTTGCCGAACGGGCTCGGATGGCGGCGCGGGCGCAGAAATGGACGGCGGGACCGATGCCGGAGGCGCCGCCTTGAGCGGCGCTGGTTCGGATGTGGGGTAGGGGAGCGCCTGGCCGCGTTCGAGCCGGTCGAGTCGGCGGGTGAGCTCGCGCAGCCTCTTGCTCTGCACGATGACGACGATGCCAAGCGCCACGACGGCGAGAAAGATGAGCTCCGTCATCGCCCGCCTTGTCGCAGCAGAAACGCCGTGGCGCCAGCCCCGCTTTGGGCGGCGCAAGCCGATCTGCGGTTGCGCGGCCCGACAATGCGCCTAGATGCAGGGCCATGCGGCTGACCTTCACGAAATGTCATGGATCGGGGAATGACTTTGCGTTGCTGGATGCGCGGGGGTCGATGCTGTCCGATGCCGAGTGGGGGCGGATCGCGCGGACCTTGTGCGACCGTGAGGGACCGGTGGGCGCCGACGGGCTGCTGCTGCTGGGCGAAGGCGGCGACGGCGCGCAGTTCGCGCAGAAGGTGGTCAACGCCGACGGATCGATCCCCGAAACCTGCCTCAACGGCCTGCGCTGCACCGCGCGCGCGGGGTTCGAGCTGCTGGGGATCGAGGCGGCGACCGTGCAGCTGAAGACCAGCGACGCCCAGGTCTCCCGCGACGCCGACCTGGCGTCCGGCGTCTATACGGTGCGCACGACGGTGGGGCCGGCGGCGACCGACCCGCAGGCAGCCGGGATCAACCTTGCCTCACCCGTGATCGAGGCGCAGGTGCCGGGGCTGCCGAGCGAGCGCAGCTTCACCGCGGTGGCGATGCCCAACCCGCACCTCATCACCTTCGTCGAGAAGGTCGACGTCGCCGAGCTGACCGCGCTGGGCGACTGGTGCGAGGCAGGGCCGGACCTGCTGGCCGACCGCGCCAATGTGAGCTTCGTCGAGCTGCGCCCCGATGGCCTTTATGTCCATACCTATGAGCGCGGCGTCGGCCTGACCAATGCCTGCGGCACCGCAATGGGCGCGGCGACGCATGTCGCCGGGCTGACCGGGCGGATCCCGTTCGGCGGATGGATCACCGTCCATAATCCCGGCGGCCGCGTGAAGGTGCGCGCCGAAGGCCCCGCTGGTGGCGACGCCGTGACGATCGCCGGCAACGCGACCTTCGAATGGGATGGCGAGATCGAGATCGATCCGGCAACGGGCGAGGCGGGCACGCTGACCGTGACGCGCCGCCGCGACGACGAGGTCGCCGCCTGGGCCGCGCTCAGGGGCTGAAGCCTCAGAGCGTGTCTGGAAGGCGGTGCCGAAATGCCCTCCAGGCGCATTTCCAAAGAGTCCTCAGTCCTTCTTCTTGCCGGGCTTCTTCGCCTTGGCGGGAGGCTCGCCGTCGATCTTCACCAGCGAGTTGAGCCGGCAGCGTTCGCCCCGCGCGATCACGGTGGAGAACCGGTCGATCGCATCGATACCGGGGCTGTTGTCGAAGCGGATGTTCCACGCCCAGGGCAGTTCCTGACACGGCGCGAAGAAGGTGCCGCGATACCAGTCGCGGCCCGCGCGCAGATAGATCACGTCGCGATCCTCGGCGCGATAGTCGCGGACCATCGACGCGAACGGGATGCGCGCTTCCTTCGGAGCCGGAGCGGCTGCCGGGGATGCGGCGGGCGTGTCCTGCGCGGACGCAGGAAGAGCGGACACCGCCGCGCCGGCAAGCATGACAGCGGCGAGCGGATGGATCAGAGGGGTCATCATATCGGGCCCTGTAGCTGCATGGGCGTGAACGGGCGCTGAGCCTGGCAGTCAGGCGCGGGAAAGGAAATGGACCTGCACCGGACGAACCAGAACCGGCACGAGGAATGAACCAAATAGGCAAAATGTGCTTGACATCGTCACGCTGTTCAGGTACAAAACAGGAACGCTGAAGAATTGCGAGTCGGGCGGAGGCAGGTGGTCCCTCGCCGCGCGCCGGCAGATGTGCCGTGCAGACGCGGAGCGTATCCGCTGCGGCTCGCAGCGAACGGGCCGGCGCGCCGAAGGGCGCAGCTGGCCCGTTCGCATTTGCGGAGAGTGCGATGGCTGAGACGATCATCACCCTTTCGGGCGAGCGCCTTGAGCAGCGC
>Ga0247822_10003130_pt1 | contig 10745 bp, 9 predicted proteins | sample 13C_Cellulose_Da_FD_192423 | JGI IMG/M metagenome (GOLD analysis project Ga0247822, IMG submission 192423) | Soil microbial communities from agricultural site in Penn Yan, New York, United States - 13C_Cellulose_Day30 | ecosystem: Environmental > Terrestrial > Soil > Agricultural land | place... | reverse complement strand
GTTGGGCATGACGGCAGGCGAGGCGAAGCCCGGCGCAGCACGACCGTCGGAGGTGGCGGCGTACCTTCGCGCCCACAAGCAGGAGATCGGGCTGGCGTGGGAGGCCGACGTGACGGCCAACCTCGCCGAGCTCCGCGAGCTGTCGCGCCCGGCCCTGATCGATCACGTGCCCGAGGTCCTCGACGCCATCGCCGCCTGGATCGAGGGGCGCCACACCGAGGCGGAGCTCGGGTTCCAGGCGCTCGCCGACGGCCACGCCCTGCAGCGCCTGGCCTGGGGCGTCGAGAGCGACACGCTGGCGACCGAGTACGGCCGGCTGCGCCACGTCATGCTGACCCACCTGCTGGACGTCGAGTCGACGCCGCAGGTGCGCCGGGATCTCGTCGCGCTCAACACCGCCCTCGATCTCGCCGTCAACGAGGCGATGCGGATCTACCGCGAGCGCCGCAACGCCCTCCGCGAGCGCTTCATCGCCATCCTCGCCCACGACCTCCGTAGCCCGCTCAGCTCGGTGTTGATGGCAGCCGACGCCCTGCTGCACCTCGAGACCCTCGACGCTCGGGCCACGGCGTTCGTGGTGCGGATCGCGCGGAGCGGCAAGCGCATGCAGCGCATGATCGACAGCGTCATCGAGTTCGCGCGCGGGCACTTCGGCGGCGGCATCCCGCTGACGCCGACCACCCACGACATGGCCGACCTCTGTCGCGCCGCCGCCGACGAGTACCGGAGCGGCCACCCGGACGTCGAGCTGGTCGTCGACGTCACCGGCGATCTGCGCGGCGCCTGGGACGGCGACCGCGTCCACCAGGCACTCGCCAACCTGCTCGGCAACGCCGGGCACTACGGGAAGGGCGCCCCGGTCATCCTCAAGGCGTGGGAGCACGACGACCGCCGCCACGTCAGCACGTCGGTGACGAACTTCGGTCCGAAGATCCCGCCCGAGGCGATGCCGACGCTCTTCGATCCGTTCTCGCGCGGCGACGCGTCGGCGCGGCAGGGCCTCGGCCTCGGCCTCTACATCGTCCAGCTGATCGCGGCGGGCCACGGCGCGCGCTGCACCGTGGACTCGGCTGCCGACACCGGGACGACCTTCACGATCACCTGGCCGCGGACACCGCCCGACGAGGTGCCCGATCGTCCCTGACCGCGGGCCCCTCGATCTGCCCGCGGATCTCGCCGTCCGGGCACGCCTCGGTGTGGAGGTCGACGTAGGTCTGGCCGGTCCGGGCCGCGAGGCCGAGCGCCGCGAAGTCGGCCGGCGCCCCGCTCGGCGCGATCGGGTAGTCGGCGGCGGTGAACGTCAGGTCGAACGGGACGGCGACCGGGACGAACGCCAGGACCACCGGCCCCACCATGCCGGCCACACCGAAGTGGATGTGCCCGACCGTGACCGGCCCCGACAGCCCCGAGAACGTGAAGTTGGTGATGGTGATCGACGTGTCGTCCTCGCTGACGGTGAAGTCGCCGCTGCCGGCGGCGTCCGCGCCGGCAGCGGGGCACACCGGGACCACCTGCGCCGGGGTCAGCGTCACGTCGAACGTGACGTCGTCGTCGTTGTCGAGGTCGAGGTTGTCCGGATCGCAGGCGGCACCGAGCCCGGCGAGCGCGACCACCACCATCCGTCCCAGCTGCCCCACGCCGGATCTCTAGCACCCGGCGAGACGGTCACCACGCGGGTGCCCGCGCCGCGGTGGTGAGCCGGCGCCACGCGGACGGAGCGGGCCGAGCGCCTACATCTCCAGCTCGCGCAGCTTGGCGAGCACGTCGGGTCGATCGGCGTAGCGGCGCTCCAGCGCGGCGCGGGTGTCCTCGTTGCCCGGGCAGCTCGCCGCGATGCCGCGCAGGATCTCCTGCCGGCGCTCCTCGTCGTACGGCTCCTCGCCGGCCCAGTGCTGGCACATCTCCCAGCGCTCGATCAGCGCGGCGACGTCGGCGGGCACCCCGCCGGCGTCCGGCGGCGCCGGCTCGGCGGCGCGGTTGTCGATCGGCGCCGGCGCCGGCGCGCGGCCCCCACAGGCGATGGTCATGAGCAGCGCGACCGCGACGTGACGCACATCGCGAGCTTACGCGATCACGCGCCCCGGTCAGGCGGGACCGGCTGCATCGCCGACCACCTCGCCGCCCAGGTCGAGGCGGACGATCATCACCTCGGGGTGGATCGGCACCAGCACGCGGTCGACGAGGCCGCGCAGCAGGTCGAGATCGCCGCCGAGCAACTCGGGCGCGTGCCGGCGCGCCGCGCGCAGCCGGCGCGGCGCCAGCGCGACGCGGACGTGGGTCGGCGTGATCCACGACAGCTCGGCGCGCGGATCGACCACGCGCACCGCCGGCTCGAGCACGTCGGCAGCGACCGGCGCGCCCAGGTACACGTCGGCGAGCGGGCGGTCGGCGGTCAGCCAGTCGACCAGGCCGTCGATCGGGAACGGCCGGCCACCGAGCGCGTCGGCGAGCCGGCGCTCGCGATCCTGCTGGATGCGCTCGCCCCGCCGGTGGAAGACCATCAAGGCGGCCACGAGCCCCACGCACGCCAGCACGCCGAGCCAGGCCGGCCCGCGCATCAGCCACAACGGCCCGAGGATCGCCCCGGCGATCAGCAGCCCGAGCCAGAGCAGGCCCAGCGCGCCGCCGTTGTCATCCTGGTCCTGCGCCAGCGCCGCGATCTTGGTCAGCCGCCGCGCCGCCGACGGTCGCTGCCGCGGTAGCGGTCGCTGGTCACCGGCCGCGGCGGCGACCAGCGCCTCGAGGGCGGCGGGACGAACGGGGGGCTGGCTCATCGCGCGGGTCGGATCCCCTCCATGGTAGGCGCGGACCGCGGGGCCGCACAACCGTGCCGGCGTGAGTGCGCGGGTGGCCACGCGAGTCACGGCCGCGCAGCTGGTCGCCGCGATCCGCGCAGTTGGCGTGGTCCGCCGCTTGCGTGACCGGGTCAGGCCGCATGCGTGTCGCCGGGGCCTCGGTCGTCGCCGTCGTCGTCCCGCTGCTGCTGGCGACCGCGGTCGGGTGTGCGCCGGCGGCCTTGCCGCTGCCGGCCGATCATCCCGCGCTCCCCGGCGCGCCGACCGGTCGGCTCGCCGGGCCACCGCCGGCCCTGCGCAAGGGTGCCGGGCGCGCGATGCCCCCGGCGGCGCCCGCGACGCCCGGGCGGCACGGGAGCCACTGATGCGCGCCGGCGCCCTCGCCACCTGCTGCCTGGCCGCGACCAGCCTGGCGGCGTGCCTGCCGTCGACGCCGGCGATCCGCCGGCCGGTCGATCGCGAGCTGCACCGCCGGATCGGCGCCGGCCTGCCGCCGTCGCCGCGCGCCACCGATCCGCGGGTGCCCGCGGCGGTGGCCGAGCTGCTCCGCCACCCCCTCACCCTCGACGGCGCGCGCCGGATCGCCCTGGCCAACAATCGCCGCCTGCAGGCCGAGCTCGACCGGCTCGGCGTCGCCGCCGCCGGGGTCGCCGACGCCACCGTGCTGGCGCCGCTGACCGTCGACTTCCAGTACACGTGGGTCGTCGACGGGCCCGGCCACGAGACCGAGCTCGACGTCATCCAGGACGTCCTCGATCTGATCCTGCTGCCCCGCCGGCGCGGCATCGCCACCGCCGAGCTCGCCGCCGCCCAGGCGCGCGCGGTGGCGGCGACCGTCCGCCTGGTCGCCGACGTCGAGATCGCGTTCACCGACATGGTCGTGGCCCAGCTCCAGCTCGAGCTGCGCCAGACCGCCTTCGACGCCGCCGATGCCGCAGCCGAGCTGGCCGAGCGCCTGCACGCCGCCGGCAACCTCCCCGATCTCGACCTCGCCCGCGAGCTCGAGCAGCAGGAGCGCGCGCGCATCGACCTCGGCCGCGCCCAGGCCGAGGTCGAGCTCCAGCGCGAGCACCTCAACCGGGTGCTGGGCCTGACCGGCGACGCCACCCGGTGGACGATCGCGGCGACGCTGCCCGCGCTGCCCGACCGCGTCCGCGCCGACGATCTCGAGCGGGTCGCGATCGTCGAGAGCCTCGAGCTCGCCACGCTGCGCCGCGAGGCCGAGGCCAGCGCCGGTCGCCTCGCCGAGGCTCGCGTCCGCGCGTTCCTCCCCGAGCTCGGCGTCGGCGTGGCCGCCAACTTCCGTCTCGAGGACGACGCCTGGGAGGTCGGCCCGTCGCTGCGCATCGGCGTGCCGCTGTTCGACCAGCAGCAGGGGCCGCGCGCTCGCGCCAACGCCGAGCTGCGCCGGGTCCGCAACCAGCTGGCGGCGACCGCGGTCGATCTACGCGCCGAGGCGCGCGCCGCGCGCCTGCGCCTGCTCGCGGCCCACGCCGAGGCCGGTCGCCTCCGCGACGTCGTGCTGCCGCTCCGCCAGCGCATCGTCGACGAAACCCTGCGCCAGTACAACGCCATGAACGCGACCGCGTTCGAGCTGCTGGTCGCGCGCCGCGACCTCGTCGACGCCGGCCGCGACTACCTCGACGCGCTCCGGCGCTACTGGACCACCGCGGCCGAGGTCGACGCGCTCCGCCGCGGCGTGGTCGTCGACCGCCGCGATCGGTGAGGCCGCATGTCGATCAGCCGCCGCAGGGTCCTCCGCACCGGCCTCGCCGCCGGCGCCGCGCTGGTCGGCGCCCGGGTCGCCGCCGCGCAGCACACGCACCCGACGGCGCCGCCGCCGGCCCGCGCCGCCCCGGCGCGCCGGCCCCGCGGCGAGAGCTACACCCCGGTCGTGGTCCCCAACGGCTCGACGCTGCCGTTCGAGCGCCGCCACGGCTGGAAGATCTTCCACCTGGTCGCCGAGCCGATCGAGCACGAGCTGACCCCCGGCCTCACCATCGAGGCGTGGGGCTACAACGGCTCGACCCCGGGCCCGCTGATCGAGGCCGTCGACGGCGATCGCGTCCGCATCTACGTCACCAACAAGCTCGCGGAGCGCACGTCGGTGCACTGGCACGGCATGTTCCTGCCCAACGGCATGGACGGCGTCGCCGGCCTGACCCAGCCGGCGATCCCGGCCGGCAAGACCTTCAAGTACGAGTTCCCGATGGTGAAGCCGGGGACGTTCATGTACCACCCGCACTTCGACGAGATGACCCAGGTCGCGCTCGGGATGGTCGGCATGTTCGTCGTCCACCCGCGGCGCAGCGACGAGGGCCGGCGCGTGCGCGACTACGCGCTCATGGCCCACGAGTGGCAGGTCGACCTCGGCACCGGCCGCCCCGATCCGCTGGCGATGAACGAGTTCAACGTGCTCACCTTCAACAGCAAGGCGTTCCCGGCCACCGCGCCGCTGGTCGCCCAGACCGGCGACCTCGTCCGCATCCGCATCGGCAACCTCGGCCCGATGGACCATCACCCGCTCCACCTCCACGGTCACGCCTTCGAGGTGACCTACACCGACGGCGGTCCGGTGCCGCGGTCGGCGCGCTGGCCCGAGGCCACCGTCCTGGTGCCGGTCGGCCAGGTCCGCGTGATCGAGTTCGTCGCCGCCGCGCCTGGCGACTGGCCGTTTCACTGCCACATGACCCATCACGTGATGAACCAGATGGGCCACAACGCCTCCAACCTGATCGGCGCCGACGTCCGCGGCCTCGACGATCGCATCCGCCGCCTCGTCCCCGACTACATGACCATGGGCACGGCCGGCATGGGCGACATGCACGTGATGGAGCTGCCGCGTAACAGCGTCAGCATGCTGGGCGGTCAGGGCCCGTTCGGCCTGATCGACATGGGCGGCATGTTCACGATCGTCAAGATCCGCGACCGCCTCGTCGACGGCGAGGACCCCGGCTGGTACCGGCACCCGGAGGGCACCGTGGCCAGCGAGGCCACCGCCGCCGAGCTCGCCCGCGACGGCATCACGCCGTAGCGCGCGACCGGCTCAGTACGGGATCGCGGCCTCGCCCTTGATCCGCTCGAGGAACGCGTCGAGCGGCAGCAGGCCGAGATCGGCGTCCTTGCCGGTGCCGTGCTTGCGCGGCGACACCCCGCCGGCCTCGACCTCCTTGTCGCCGATGACCAGCGCGTAGGGGATCTTGGCGAGCTGGGCGTCGCGGATCATGGCGCCGAGCTTGCCGTGCGAGCGATCGATGTCGACGCGGATGTCGGCGGCGCGCAGGCGGGTGGCGACCTCCTCGGCCCAGGCGTGGTGGCGCTCGGCGACCGGCAGGATGCGGACCTGCTCGGGCGCGAGCCACACCGGGAAGTTGCCGGCGAAGTGCTCGATGAGGATGCCGATGAAGCGCTCGAAGCTGCCGTAGATCGCGCGGTGGATGACCACCGGGCGGTGCTCGACGTTGTCGGGCCCGATGTAGCCGAGGTCGAAGCGCTCGGGCGCGTTGTAGTCGAGCTGGATCGTGCCCAGCTGCCACTTGCGGCCGATGCTGTCGGCCACGTCGAAGTCGATCTTCGGGCCGTAGAAGGCGCCGTCGCCTGGCTTGAGCTCGTAGGGCAGGCCGGTCTGCTCGAGCGCCGCCTTGAGCGCGCCCTCGGCCTTGTCCCACAGCGCGTCGTCGCCGATCTTCTGCTCGGGCCGGGTGGCGAACTTGGCGGTGAACTCGAGGCCGAACGCGGCGTAGACCTTGGCGATGAGCTTGGTCAGCCGCGCGACCTCGTCGGCGATCTGCGACTCCATCAGGTAGATGTGGGCGTCGTCCTGCTGGAACTGGCGCACGCGGGTCAGGCCGCTCAGCACGCCGGTCGCCTCGTTGCGGTGCAGCACGTCCTGGGTGTGCAGGCGCAGCGGCAGCTCGCGGTAGCTGCGCCGCTTCATCTGGTAGAACAGGTGGTGCGACGGGCAGTTCATCGGCTTGAGCGAGAACGACGCCCGCTCCTCCTCCGACGCCGTCGGATCGGCCTCGGGGTCGAGGATGAGGAACATGTTCTCGCGGTACTTGCCCCAGTGGCCGCTGCGCTCCCACAACATCTTGTTGTAGAGCAGCGGGGTCTTGATCTCGACGTAGCCGTTGGCCAGGCACATCCGCCGCATCGCCTGCTGCAGCGTGGTGAAGATCATCGTGCCGTTGGCGGTCCAGAACACCGCGCCGGGCGCGGCCGGGTGGAACGCGAACAGGTCGAGCTCCTTGCCCAGCTTGCGGTGGTCGCGCTTGCGCGCCTCCTCCTGCTGGTGCATCCACGCGTCGAGGTCCTTCTGGGTGAAGAACGCCGTGCCGTAGATGCGCTGGAGCTGGGCGTTGCGGTGATCGCCGCGCCAGTACGCGCCGGCGACCGACAGGAGCTTGATCACCCCGACCCGGCCGGTCGACGGCCCGTGCGGCCCGAGGCAGAAGTCGACCCAGTCGCCGTGCCGGTACAGCGACAGCGTCTTGGCGCCCTTGGCGAAGATGTCCTCGACGATCTCGAGCTTGAACTTCTCGCCCAGCTTACCGAACAGCGCCAGCGCCTCGTCCTTCGAGACCTCGGTGCGCACGAATGGCCGGTCGGCCTTGATCTCCTCGTTGGCCGCCTGCTCGATCTTCTCGAGATCCTCGGCGGTGAACGGCTTCTCGCGATAGAAGTCGTAGTAGAAGCCGTCGTCGGTCGTCGGGCCGATCGTCACCTGCGTGCCGGGGAACAACCGCTGCACCACCGACGCGACGATGTGGGCGGCGTCGTGGCGGACCAGGTCGAGCCCCTCGGGGTTCTTGGGGGTGAAGATCTCGAGCTTGGCGTCGCGGTCGAGCGTGCGGGTCAGGTCGACCTCGGCGCCGTCGAGCTTGGCGAACAGCGCGGCCTTGGCCAGGCCGGGGCCGATCTGGCTGCGGACGAACTCGGCGATCGTCGTCCCGGCCGGGACCTGCTTGCTGGCGCCATCGGGCAGGGTGATGGTGATCTGTGCGTCGCTCACGAGGGGCCGCGAAAGATACCTGAACCCCGGCCCCTTGCTACCTGCGACGAGCGCTCATGATCCGGCCCCGAGCCGAACGAACCCGCAGGCTTACGGGATTTCCGCGGATTTTGGCACCCTGGCCAGCGCGGCGCGCCGGCGGCCAGGATGTGAGACGTTCGATGGTCCACGATGTTGCAGCCTCCGCTGTCGCCGCACGCCGCCGACGGGGCCCTGGCGCGGGTCGAGAAGTACGTCGACCTCCTCGTGACCGTCGCCTACATCGACGGCCTGTACCACCCGCGCGAACGGGCGTTCATCCAGCGCCACCTCGACAACGCCGGCCTGCTGACCAGCACCGCCGGCGGCGTGCTGGCCGCGACCTACGCGCGCCTGGAGGCGGAGGTCGCCAAGCTCAGCGCCGAGGTGATGTCGAGCGGCGACAACGCCTACCTGCCGACCCGGCTCAAGGTCCGGGCGCTGGAGCTGTTCGGCAGCTTCAGCCCCGGCGACCAGGCGACCGCGCTCGAGCTGGTCCGCGCGCTGATGCACGTCGACGGGATGATCAGCCAGTCGGAGCACCTCCTCCACGACGAGCTGATGGCCTACTTCACCGCGCCGGTGCCGCCGGCGGCGGCGCTCCCGACCGCAGCCGCCGCGCCGATGCGCATCGAGCCGGCGCGGCCGAAGCCGCTGCACGCCGTCGACCACGCGCTCTTGGCGCCGCTCGAGCAGACCTACTCGCCGCACCCGGTCGAGCTGCACGCCCAGCTCGCCCGCGACTACCAGCTGGTCGAGCACGCGATGGCCCAGTGGCAGCGGCAGCGCGGGCTCGGCCACGGCCGCCTCGCCGGCGTGACCGACATCGCCCAGCTGCCGGTCGGCGCGCGCTTCCTCGACGGCTTCGTCTACGTCCAGCGCCCGGCGCACCCGATCGAGCTGATCGTGCTCGGCGACCTCCACGGCTGCTACGGCTGCCTGAAGGCCGCGCTCTTGCAGTCGGACTTCATCAACCGCGCCTGGGCCCACCAGTGGGATCCGGCCCGCTACCCCGACGTCAAGCTGGTGCTCCTCGGTGACTACATCGATCGGGGCCGGTTCAGCTTCGACGGCGTGCTGCGCGCGGTCCTCCAGCTGTTCGTCGCCATGCCCGAGCAGGTGATCGTGCTGCGCGGCAACCACGAGTACTTCCTCGCCACCGACCGCGTGGTGTGGAGCGGCGTCCATCCCGCCGAGGCGCTGGCGTCGATCACCCCCCACGTCCCGTTCGAGCTGCTCGACGCCTACCGCCGCCTGTTCGAGCAGATGCCGACGTCGTTCCTGTGCGACCGCACCCTGTTCGTCCACGGCGGCGTCCCCCGCGACGACAGCTTCGCCGCCCGCTACCACGATCTGGCCAGCCTCAACGACGGCGAGCTGCGCTTCCAGATGTTGTGGAGCGATCCCAGCGACACCGAGCACGTCCCGGTCGAGCTGCAGCGCCAGGACGCCCGCTTCAGCTTCGGCCGCCGCCAGTTCCGGGCGTTCATGGAGCGCCTCGGCTGCACCACGATGATCCGCGGCCACGAGAAGATCGATCGCGGCTTCGACGTCGTCTACGACCTCGGCGATCGCCTGCTGCTCAACCTGTTCTCGGCCGGCGGCCACGACAACCGCGACCTCCCCGAGGGCGCGTCGTACCGCTCGGTGACGCCGATGGCGCTCACGATCCACCACGGCGCCGGCGCGCCGGTCGCGCAGCCGTGGGCGATCGACTACCGGCCGTTCAACCACCCGCCGCACAACGGCCTCCACCGCGTCGCGCCGCTGCTCGAGTTCCGCTACGGCTGAGGGCGCGGGCAGCGCGTACGCAGGTTGCACCGTGTGCATCGATCGTGCACCCCGAGCCCGCTGCGCCGGTCACGGTCCTGGCCGGTCGTCCGCCGGGTTAGGCGTCCGCGGCGGCGTCGAGGTGCTGGGCGCGCGTCTTGCTTTGCGACGGCCGCATGGCAGCGGTGACGGGGCGCTGGCCCCACCTGACGTCCGCGGGTCGCCTGGCCTGCGCCCTGGCCGTGGCCGCGACGGCCTGCGCACCTGCGGGTGAGGGCGCGACCGGCGACGGCGACGTCGACGCCTCCACGCTCGTCGACGCAGGATCGGAACCCTGCCCGGATGGGACCTGCGTCCAGCCCGCGTGTTCCCCGTCCAGGCCCGACGGCCTCTGCCCGGCCGGGCAGACCTGTGAAGCGGGCGCGTGCGTTCCCGAGCCACTGAGCGTGACGATCTCGTCGCCAGCACCAGGGACCTCCGTTCAGGCGGGGAGCAGCCTCCTCGTCGAGCTCCAGATCCGCGGAGGGCGCCCCGTCGAGGTCCTCGTCACCGGCGCCGGCGGTTCGGTCCTGCTCGAGCAACCGGAGCCGCCGTTCGCGGTGAGCCTCCCCGTTCCGCCCGAGTCCATCGGACCCGCGAGCCTGTCGGCGTTCGCCACCTTCGACACCGGCGCGGCGTTCTCGGGGGTGATCCCGCTGACCGTCGAGGTCTCGGCGACGATCCAGACCATCCGCGTGCTCGACGACGATCAGTACCTGAGGAGCCCGAACGCGACCAAGCAGCTGACCGTCTACGGCCACTACAGTGACGGCGTTCGCCGCAACATCACCTCGGGGCAGGTCGGAACGTTCTACTCACTCTCGCGCCCGATCGCGTCGGTCACCGCCGACGGCCTCATCACCGCGCTGGCCCCTGGAGACGCCGTGCTCGTGGTCAGGAACGGCCAAGCCTTGACCAGCGTGGCCATCACGGTCGGCGAGCCCTAGGTCTCGGCCGCGCCGTCGCCCAGCCGTGACGGCGCGCTGGCCGCGTCGTCACCGTCGCCGGCATTGCCGAGCTGCGGCGTGGTGGTGAAGAACCGCTCGCGTTGATCGGCGGCGAGCAGGTCGTTGGCGGGGCGGCCGTGGATCGTCGTGCCGACGATCACCAGC
>Ga0247822_10003129_pt1 | contig 10748 bp, 10 predicted proteins | sample 13C_Cellulose_Da_FD_192423 | JGI IMG/M metagenome (GOLD analysis project Ga0247822, IMG submission 192423) | Soil microbial communities from agricultural site in Penn Yan, New York, United States - 13C_Cellulose_Day30 | ecosystem: Environmental > Terrestrial > Soil > Agricultural land | place... | reverse complement strand
TAATATACCAGTACGCCCTAAAACTACCACCCCCTACCTATACATTTTCTCAACTTCCTTGACAATAAGTTCTATCTCCCGGTCTTCGTCAGCCGCATCGTAGGGTTGTTTGAGGCTGCTGCCAAAGAAGAAGGCGACAGTCTGCCAGAACCTGGCGGAGATTCCTCCCTTATATTCTTTTACCAGCTCGTAGCAGTTATTGCCGGTTTGCCGGTTGATCAGTTTCATGAGCACGCGGCCCTGGTAAACGGAAAGTTTGGTGAGCGGCTCCGTGAATTCTTTTTTCAGGTCCTTCTCGCGACTATTGATATATTTCTTGCGGTCCTTCGACGACATGGAGACGACCCTTGAATTAATATCATTAATGATGACACCGGCTTTCCGTGCGTATGGATAGGTTACATAAACCGCGTTGCGAAGCCGGGTCCATTTTTCGTACCGCTTGCGCATTGCCGGGGACATTGGCGCGCTTACGAAAAAGTAATCCAGGGTGCCCGAAGGCAGGGTATCGCCACGAAATACATGGATAGGAACAAGAATGGTATCATAAGGTCCGAACCTGGGATCCTGGGGAGCCTTTGGGATCACCGGCGCAGGAGTTTGCGCTATGGCGGTCGTGCCTGCAATCAGCAGCCCGACAATGATAATCAGCCGGAAAAATGATATGTTCTTTTCTTGCATGTGTCAGCTCCCAGTACTTAATGCATCTTAAGACATGTTTGTAACCCAAAAAGCTGTTAGTGGATTCCTAAATTTTATGCGGCCTGTTTCTGTTTATTAATAGCTTTCAGCCTGCCCTGCCTGCTCCTGTAAACAACACTCATGCCGAAGCCAACGGTCATCAGGATAATTCCGATCCAGAGTATATTGATGTGCGGGAATTCATACACTTTCAATGCAATAAAAGGCACCATCCTGCTGCTTTCCTTCACCTGCAGTTCTATCTGCTGGTTCTCAAGCACCCGGCTGAACCCGAGGGCAATGTTCTGCGCAAAAACCGTATCCAGCATATACCTGGCCTCATTGTCCTTCACATAAAATACAGGGCGGGCAGCATATTGGGTTCCTTCTTTTGAAAAGACGGTGATATCTGCCATCAGGGCTGTATCAGTCGGACTGAACTGGTATTTATCGTTCGATGGGTTAGGCACCACTTTATTAAGGATAAAGAACCCGTTTGAATAGTACACGGTATCATTCACCTTCAGGCTATGGTTCACAAACTGCGTGGTATCCTCGCGATTGTCCATATTATCAGCGTAAGTAATATAGCTGAAAATATCACGGTTCCAGTAGTGACGCGAATCGGGGTTATTGGAAAATCCTTCCTGCCCTTTCGTATTGCGAATGAGGTTGGGATAGAGTGTAAAACTTTCACTACTGTCCTTCTTCATCATATCAACGCGATAATAGCTGATGGTTCCACTATTGCTGGTGGAATCGCTGTTCTGGTAAGTTGCCCAGTACGCACCCATATCTGTTGCAAGACCTTTGATCAGCGTCAGGTTCTCCAGCGGCTTTTCTTTTGACCTTTCATCGAACTTCAGGTTGATACCTGTGGTATTATGGGAAAGCACTTTCCTGTTGGATGCCGAGATGAGAATTCCAACCAGTGATAACCCGAAACCTACGTGGGCGATTGACGCACCTGCAGCCTTCAGCTTGCCCTGCAGCCCGGCCCAGATATAGGCAGCGTTTGCTACAACGGCATACACACTCGCAAAGAATGCCAGGTAAATGGCTGCCTGGAAGCCAGGTCCTTTCTTATCGTATTCCAGTCCGCTTACCACGAAGAATGTAACGGTTATTGCGGCAGTGATGACTGTTGGAACCAGGATCTTTTTGATCCACTGTTCCTTTGTAGATTTTTTATACTTGAGGTATTGGGTAACCGCAGTAAGCAGTGCTATTACAATTGCAACAAAGACCTGGATCTTGTTGAAAGAAAACTCCACATCTTCCGGTGCTGCGGTCGACTGCCCGGTGATCTTGTTATAAATCGGGTTGAAGGAAGTCTGCCAGGTAATCACAGCAGCACTGAGGAACAGGACCAGCGCGCCGATAAACATCCAGAATTCGCGTGATGAGGTTTCCTCTTCCTTCTTGATATGCGGAATGAATTTAAAGCGGGACGCATAAAGCGCGAATGCCGGCAGCACGAAGATCAGCATGAAGATCAGCAACTGCGTATTCATGCCCAGGTCGGTGAACGCGTGTACGGAGCTGTCGCCCAGCACCCCACTTCTTGTAAGGAAGGTAGAATATAGTACCAGTGAAAAACCAAGAATGAAAAATACGTAGGTAGCCCGGAGCGAATGACCGGTTGCGTTGAAGATCAGCTGTGTGTGGATGCCGGCAACAAGTACCAGCCACGGGACAAGCGAGGCGTTCTCAACCGGGTCCCAGGCCCAGTAGCCACCGAAGGTCAGGGATTCGTATGCCCATGCGGCACCCATCATGATTCCGAGACCGAGAATACCAGCAGAAAACAGGCTCCAGGGAAGCGCCTGCCTTGTCCAGCCACCAAAATCCTTTTTCCACAGTCCTGCAATCGCAAAAGCGAAAGGCACGATCGTAGAAGCGAAACCAAGGAACAATACCGGCGGGTGAATCACCATCCAGTAGTTCTGGAGGAGCTGGTTCAGTCCCTGCCCGTCCTGCATCTGGGTCAGGCTCAGGTAATCAGGGCGTGCAAAAACCGGGGCGTCGGCGAACTTTTCACGAACCAGCAGGAAGGGGTTACTGCCTATAAACACATCACCGAAATAGAGGCCGATGATCATGGTTGCGAGGCAGATCTGGGCAAAAGAGATCACCGCCATTACCGGTGCTTCCCATTTACTTCCGCGGGCCATGATCAGCATCCCGATCACGCCATGCCACATTGTCCACAACAGGAAGCTACCCTCCTGTCCTTCCCAGATACAACTCAGCAGGTAGCTGGTATCGAGGGAACGGTTACTGTGGTTCCACGCATAGAAGTATTCAAAATAGTGGGCAGAAATAATGTAATAAAGTGTACCGAAAACGAAGAACACCGACAGGAAGTCGATTCCAAATGAAATTCGGGCGAGTCGTTTCCATCTTTTTTCATCAGCCGGATCAACACTGTTGGCAGCCTTGCTGAATGCGAAGGTTGCAACGAGGGAGGATACGAAGGCAAGCACTATAAAAAAATGTCCCAGTTGCCCGGGCAACAAATGTTCACCAATATAGTTCATGGGTGGGTTAAATTAATTAGCACTCAGATTGTTCCTGTTAGCATTCACGTCATCCTTGTATTTGGACGGGCATTTCATCAGCATTTCCTTGCATTCGAACTTTCCATCTTTCATGCTGCCTTTCAGCACCAGTCTTTCGCTCTTTTCAAAATCGGTAGGTTTTGCATTGTGATAAATGACCAGTGTCGAATGTCCGAGCGTATCGACTGCAGTAAACTGCATATAGTTGGGGTTCTTGATCGGGTCGTAATTTACGGGTTGTGACTTGTCCAGTTTGGCGATCAGGTGCACAAACTTTCCTTCTTTCTGACGTGCTGAAGCAACTGTATCATAGGTCGTTAGATCGCCCATGAAACTGATCAGGACTGCAATCGCCAGTGCGATGAAAATGAGGATGATAATGTGGGTCTTTTTCATAATGCTGGGGTCTACCGCCGCAAAGTTAGGCCAATTTACCATCCCCCTTTCAAATGTTTCCGGCAGGACTACGATTTTAACCTGACAACGGTTTGTATTTATTTTGCATCTAAGGATGGCTAACCTAACTTGCGCCCGTTTTCAATTAAGAAACTATGGATCTTTCACAATATGATGCAAACAGCCTTGGCAATCCGAATTTCAATCTTTTCGGTTTACCGACAACTGAATCCGAAGCCAGGCTGGTAATCGTTCCCGTACCCTGGGAAGTAACAGTAAGCTACAGCGCCGGCACCGCCCGCGCTGCGGAGAATATCCTGAAAGCCAGCCGCCAGGTTGACCTTTATGATGCCGACTACCACAACCTCTGGCGCAGCGGCTTTTACCTGCGGGAGGTAGATAAAAAGATTTTGTTAAAAAGTGATTACCTCCGCAAGGAAGCGGAATTGTACATCGACTATATCTCCTCGGGAGAGCAGGTTGAAAAGAACAATTTCATGTGCCGCTCCCTGAAAGAGATCAATGAAGGCAGTCTTTTCCTCAACAACTGGGTGCATACGCAAACCCGTGAGCTGCTCGACAAGGGCAAACTGGTTGCCCTGCTTGGCGGCGACCATAGTACACCCTTTGGTTTCATCAAAGCCCTGACTGAAAAGCATGGTTCTTTCGGCATTTTGCAGATCGACGCACACTGCGATTTACGGAAAGCCTATGAAGATTTTAAATACTCACATGCCAGTATCATGTACAATGTGCTGGAAGAACTTCCCGGCGTTGAAAAGCTGGTGCAGGTGGGAATCCGCGACTACTGCGATGAGGAGGTCGAATACATTCGTGCAAATAATGACCGGGTTGTGACCTTCTTCGACCAGCAGATCCGCGAAAGGCAGTACGAAGGCGATACCTGGAGAAATATCGTTGATGATATCGTCGCTCAATTACCGCAGAAGGTCTATATCAGTTTTGACATCGACGGGCTGGATCCAAAACTCTGTGGCGATACTGGTACTCCAGTGCCGGGCGGATTTGAAGTGGAGCAGGTTTACTACCTCTTCAAAAAAGTTCATGAAAGCGGCCGGAAGATCATCGCCTTCGACCTTAACGAAGTAGGTGTGGGAAGTACTGACTGGAACGCGAACGTAGGTGCGCGTGTACTTTTCAAACTTTGTAGCCTGTTAACAGCGAATAATCTCTGACATGGTGTATGAATACGTGGTAACCCTGCAGAACCGGATCGCCAGGCAGGTGGACAGGTTCAGCCTGCTGTTGTGCGGCGCCTCCATGCTGATGTTCCTGCTTGAATACATCAGGTCCACAGAAAAGCGGCTGGTTCACATTATCGGCGTAGCCCTGATCGCCCTGCTGCTGGTAGCTAACCTTTATCGTTCGGTAAAGTTGAAAAAGCCTGTGCATTATAATTATCTGTTATTCATAACTGCATTGGTCTGGGCCAGCATGCCTTTTTATCCCTGGCTGAGCATCCCGTTTCTGATCCTGGGACTGGTTGAACGCCAGGCCAAGAAAAACCTGGAGATCGGCTTCAGCAGCGACAGGATCGTTTTCAACAGCTTTCCGCGGAAACAATACGCCTGGGAAGATTTCGATAATATCGTGCTGCGCGATAATCTCCTGACCCTCGATTTTAATGACAACCGCCTTTTCCAGCGCGAAACCATTGATGAAGAAGGGGATGCAGACGAGGACGAATTCAACCGGTATTGCGCAGAAAAACTTAAATCTGTCAGCGCCTGACCCCCACCCTCGCACAATCGTAGTATCTTTGCCCTCGCAGTTTTTTACTTTTTAATATTTCATTTTGAATTTTACTCAGAGCCCTTTTCTCCTTTATTCTGATGGGAAAGGAAACATATTTGAAGACAATACCCTGTTCGCCACCGGGCGTAGCGGCTGGGATGTGTACCCCGTTCCGGAGGAAGACTGGATCGAACTGCCGAAGGGCGGAAACCTTTACGAGTTACCAGGCCGCCGCGGCATCGGAATCGACGTAAAGACCGGTGAAATGCGGCTTTGCGAAAAGGGCTGGGCTGTGGCAGCATTTATCCCGCCTGCCCACACCGGGCTGTTCCTGGCGGCTTATGAAACTGCGCCGGATGCTCCTACACTCCCCTTGTTCTGTTATACCGCTGCCGGCTGGGCCGAGGGCAAATTCGTTGTCCCCGCTGTCCGGATCGAATCGGACATCAGGCAGGAATGCGTTGGTTATGACGACCGCATCATTGAGACAGGCGTTTCAAAAATGCTGGAATCTTTCCCGCATAACCGCCTGGTAAAACACCTCGCAGATAATTGTTGCAATACTTATCATTGTCCAGCCGCCCGTAACTACTTTATGGGACGGTGGGAATGCCCGATCCCGGCATCACCCGCATGTAATGCGAACTGCGTGGGATGCATATCCCTGCAGCCGGATGAAGAGCCGATCGTTTCGACACAGGACAGGCTGACCTTCAGGCCATCGCCGGAAGAGATCGTTGAATACACGGTACCGCACCTGGAATCTGCGCCCTACCCGATCGTCAGCTTCGGCCAGGGATGTGAAGGTGAGCCATTGCTTGTTTGGGAAACCATGCGCGATGCCATTCTCGAGATCAGGAAACATACTGACAAGGGAAGCATCAATGTGAATACGAACGGGTCAAAACCCGATGCTGTGAAAGCGCTTTGTGAAGCGGGATTGAACAGTATCCGCGTGAGTACGAACTCGGCACGCCGGGAAGTATACATGCCTTATTACAGACCTAATAACTACGACTTCGAGGATATCATTGAAAGCCTGAAAATAATGCGCAGTTATGGTGGGTGGACCTCCATCAACTATTTCGTGTTCCCGGGGATGACCGACAGTGTTGAAGAATATGAAGCACTGAGGAAGCTGATCAGGGAAACGGACCTGTGCATGATCCAGTGGCGTAATTTCAATATCGATCCCGACTGGTATCTCGGGAAAATTGGTGTGACCGATACCGGCGAATGTATGGGCGTGAAGCAGTTGATGGAATTGATCAGGGAGGAATTTCCGCATCTTAAATTCGGTTATTACAATCCACCGATGGAAAGAATAAAAGGAAATTTTGAACTGGACTTTGCCCACTGATCAAAGAATAAATAAAAGCCTGTTGACCGGTGCTGCATTGGCAGTACTGGCAACCATTATCTGGAGCGGTAATTTCATTATCGCCAGGAAAGTGATCCACGAGATCCCGCCTGTTGCCCTTGCATTCTTCCGTTGGCTTACTGCATCGCTGATCATGATCCCGATCGGCTGGAAGCAGTTGCGGAAAGACTTCCCGGAGATCAAAAAGAACATGCCGTATTTTTTTTATACGGCACTCACAGGAGTAACCCTCTTCAATACGTTTGTGTATGTTGCCGGGCACTACTCACCGGCAATTAACCTGGCATTGATCGGGACTACTTCCTCGCCCATTATCTCCATCCTGCTGGCGCGAATTTTCCTGGGAGAAAAGGTTACCGCAATGCGCGTGGCAGGACTTACCCTGTGCATTGCCGGTATACTTTACCTTCTCTCGCAGGGAAGCCTGCAGCGACTGATCACACTTCAGTTCGGTAAAGGAGACGCCTGGGTTTTATTGGGTGCTTTCGCCTTTGCCGTTTATAATATCCTTGTCAGGAAAAAGCCACCGACCATTGGAGCCAGTAGTTTCCTGCTTACTGTTTTCTGGATGGGCACACTATTGCTGCTGCCCGCCTACCTCGTTGAATCTGCCGCCGCACCGCCGGTAGTATGGGATGGTTACCTCTTTGGAGTGATCCTCTACCTCGGTCTCGGCACTTCCGTAATTTCATTTTTATGCTGGAACGCTGCCATTGCCCGGTTGGGTGCCGCACGCACTGCCCTGTTTGGCAATCTTATCCCGATTTTCAGCAGTCTCGAAGCCCTGTTGATCCTGCAGGAGAAGATCACCTACATCCACATAATCAGTGGTATTTTGGTTATCACGGGCCTGGTGATCGCCAATATCAGCACGCTGAAGGTGAATAGGGGAATAAGTCAATAAGTGAATAGGGAATTTCCTAACAGCTTCCCAAACTTCATGGCAAATTTTTCCCGTTTAAACGAACAATACTATTTTTAAGGAGCCAATACACAATTGATGACCGCTGAATTTGAAACACAGAAGAACCTCCGTGCCGGTGGCTACACAGCAGCCGTAATAGGAACATTATTGCTGGTCCTGTTTTTTATCCGTTGGACGCTCCCCGTAGTGCCACCGCCTCCATACGAAGAAGGCATAGAAGTGAACCTGGGCAACAGCGATGAAGGGTTTGGGGACGACCAGCCCATGTCACCCGAGAGCCCGGCACCTGCCAACCAGCCTCAATATACTCCACCGAAAGTAGCAGCCGTTGCTGCCGAAGATGTTCGTGACGTGGAAACAGATGATACTGAGGAAGACGCACCGGTAGTGAAAAAACCAGATGTGAAAAAACCCGAGGCTACGAAAATTCCAGAGAAAGAAGTAGCCCAAAAGCCTGCGGTAAAGAAGCCAACCACCCCGGTTACCAATCCTGTTCCCGCACCGCCAAAGCCTAAGGCAGTTTTTAAAGGTGTTTCAGGAACAGGTACAGGTGGCAATGAAGCGGACACATATAAAAAGGGCGGAAACCAGGGAATAGCCGGTGGTTCCGGTGACCAGGGCAAACCCGGTGGTGATCCGAATTCAACCAACTATGAAGGTTCCGGTGGAAGCGGCAAGTCAGGCGTGAGTATTTCGCGTGGACTAACCGGTCGCAAGATCGCCAGCGTACCTGCTTTTGAAGATGACTTCAATGAAAATGCCAAGGTCGCGCTAGATATCAAAATCGATGAAAGTGGTAAAGTGATCTCTGCTGTTTACCAGCCTCGCGGTTCCACAACTTCCAACAGCAACCTGAAAGCAATTGCAGTCCGTAAAGCCATGCAGCTTAAGTTTACCGCGGGCAGCGAAGAGCAGATAGGGACTATCATTTTCAACTTCAGGCTTAAGAGCTGATAATTTCCTGTAATTACTACAGCTTCATTTAGTTTTGCAGTGATGAATTACCAGGAGACCATTGACTTCCTATTCGGACGTTTGCCCATGTTCAGCAAACTGGGTGCAGATGCATATAAGAAAGACCTGCATAATATCCGCGAGCTTGAAGCGGTTAACGATAACCCGCACACGAAGTTCAGATCCATTCATGTTGCCGGAACAAATGGCAAGGGTTCAACCAGCCACATGCTTGCAGCCATACTGCAACAGGCAGGTTATAGGACCGGGCTCTATACTTCCCCACACCTGAAAGATTTCCGCGAACGGATCCGCATCAATGGCGAAATGATTCCTGAGAATTATGTGGTTGATTTCACCGAAAGAATGCAGGAGCCGATCGCCGCAGTTGAACCTTCTTTTTTTGAGCTTACCGTTTCAATGGCATTCACGTGGTTTGCAGCGGAGAAAGTGGATGTTGCCATTGTGGAAGTTGGACTGGGCGGCCGGCTCGACAGCACCAATATAGTGACGCCGGAAATCGCGGTGATCACGAATATCGGCTGGGATCATATGAATATACTTGGTGACAGCCTTGAAAAGATCGCATTTGAAAAAGCGGGCATAATAAAAGAAGGGATCCCGGTTGTGATAGGCGAAATGCTGCCTGAAACCCAGCCGGTGTTTGAACAGGCGGCACGCGATAAAAATGCGGCCATCTACCTGGCAGACCAGCAGCAGCAGGTTGTGCAATGGGAAAATGGCGGAGTTAAACTTTCCGTGACGATCAAAGAAGATTGCCGGGTAGACGGGCATCACTACCTGCTCGACCTGCCTGGGGTATACCAGTTGAAAAATGTGCTTACCGTAATCCAGGCAATTAGGGTATTACAACAAAAAGGCTGGAGCATTCCCGAAAGCGCAATCCATAATGGTCTCGCCCATACGAAAAAACTGACCGGCCTTCACGGCAGGTGGGAACAGGTAGGGAAAGATCCGCTGGTGATCCTTGATGTGGGCCACAATGAAGACGGCATCAAAGCGATCAGGGAACAACTGGAACTGATGGCCTATACCCGGTTGCACATCGTTGTCGGAATGGTAAAAGACAAAGACGTTTCCCGGGCGATCAGCCAGCTTCCGGCACATGCTACATACTACTTTACTGCAGCAAATATTCCGCGTGCCATGGCAGCCGAACAGCTTGCCGCAATTGGAAATGCGGCCGGGCTCAAAGGAAATACCTACCCTGACGTAAACAGTGCTTTCCGGGCTGCGAAAGATGCGGCAGACGATAAAGACCTGGTGCTCGTTTGCGGAAGTGTATTCGTTGTGGGAGAAGTCAACCCGTAAACTGCAGTTTTCCCATTTTAACCAGGGCGAAGAAAATACAGTTCACATGCAGCGACTGCTTTATTTCCTGTCGCATGAGCATGGTTGTAAGTTCATCCAGTGTGATCTCCACAACTTCGATTTCTTCGTTGTGATCCAGCTGCTGGCTGTCCTGTTTTATGCCGCCGGTAGCCAGGTACAGCTCCGTATAGTTATTCAGTACCCCGGGATTTGCAGCAACCCTTCCCACAAATTCAATGTTCTCAAATGCATATCCCGTTTCTTCCTTAAGCTCACGTTTCATTCCTGTGGCGAAGTCCTCACCCGGATCAATAAATCCACCCGGGGTTTCCAGGATCACTTCACCAATTGGATGCCGGTACTGCCTTACCATCAGTACTTTGTTGTCGGCGGTCAATGCCAGTGCTGTTGCCGAAGTAGGCAACTCCACAACAAAATACGGATCGATGATGGCCCCGTCGTCCCGCTGGCAACGATCCCGCCTTGCAGTAAAATAAATGTGGTTGCTGATGTATTCCGATGACAGCGTTTTCCAGTGCATAATTTGTTGTAATTACCAGCCCATTCGTTCTCTGAGGGCAGTGATGTGTGCGGTATGATGTCGTCCATGCCATGAATACATCCCGAGCAGGTAATACAGGGTCATCTGCATGTTATGTTCAGGATGAACGAGGGTTCTCTCCCATTCTGCCGCCGACAGGTTTTTAATACAGCTGTGCATGCGTGCATGAATGGTATGAAGCATTGTAATTGAAATATTTAT
>Ga0247822_10003126_pt1 | contig 10749 bp, 11 predicted proteins | sample 13C_Cellulose_Da_FD_192423 | JGI IMG/M metagenome (GOLD analysis project Ga0247822, IMG submission 192423) | Soil microbial communities from agricultural site in Penn Yan, New York, United States - 13C_Cellulose_Day30 | ecosystem: Environmental > Terrestrial > Soil > Agricultural land | place... | reverse complement strand
ACGCGGCGGCCGGCGCCACCGCGACGTTGCCGAGCGCCGCCGCGTCGCCGGCGACGCCGACGCCGCCGACCACCAGCAGGCGGATCCGGTCGCCGTCGCTGCCGAGGGTGAGCACCTCGTGGAACGCGCGCGGCTGCAGCCCGGCGATCGTCACCGGCGTGAACCGGTGCGCGATGGGATCGTACAGCTCGGCGGTGCCGGTGACGTAGGCGCCGGCCGACGGCGCGAACGGGGCGTCGCCGCCGGTGGGCGCGGCGACCAGGCCGCCGAGCAGCAGCACCTCGCCGGTCGGCAGCGGGGTCGCGCTGTGGAACGCCCGCGCGATCGACGCCGCCCCGAGCGGGCACGACCACGCGTCGGTGCGGGTGACCAGGATCGACACCGCGCCGCCACCCTCGATGGTCACGTCGGTGCGCTGGCCGCGGGCGAGCAGGGTGCCGGCGTCATCGAAGTACTCGACATAGACGTCGACCGGCGCCGCCCGGCCGGGGACGGCGACCAGCGGCGCCGCGCCGCGGTCGGGACCGGCCGGCAGGACCGCGTCGCAGCGTAGCGATCGATCGCCGTGATCGCGGAAGGTGAACCGGACCTTGGTCGCGGTCGGCAGGTCGGGCGGGGCGGTCGGAGCGGCGGTCGGGCAGCGCCCGTCGGCCACCGGGACGAGGCCGACCACCTGGTAGCGCACGTCCGCGGTCAGCTCGTCGCCACACGCGGCGCCGGCCGCCAGCACGGCGAGCGCGACGAACGGGCAGGCTCGGTCGGCGATCACGTGGGTCAACTCAGGAAGAAGATTGAGAGAACGGCGTTCGGCTGAACCCGGCCCAGGCTTGACGCCCCCACCGAGCCGAGGGTATCCCTTCGTTCGCCTGGCGGCCAGAGGATCGGCGCCCCCGCCGCGTCCCCGCCAGTCGTGGAGGAACCTCCCATGCGTGACGTCGTCATCGTCGGTGCGGCTCGGACGCCGATCGGCAGCTTCCTGGGCGCGCTCGCGTCCATCCCCGCCCCCAAGCTGGGCGCGATCGCGATCAAGGCCGCGCTCGAGCGCGCCGGGGTCGCCCCGGCCGACGTGCAGCAGGTCCTCATGGGCTGCGTGCTGCCGGCCGGGCTGGGGCAGGCGCCCGCCCGCCAGGCCGCGCTCGGCGCCGGGCTGCCTCAGGGCGTGCCGTGCGTGACCGTCAACAAGGTGTGCGGCTCGGGCCTCGAGACCGTCGTCCAGGCCGCCCGCATCATCGCGCTCGGCGACGCCGACGTGGTGGTCGCCGGCGGCATGGAGTCGATGTCGAACGCGCCCCACCTCCTGCGCGGCGTGCGCGGCGGGGTCAAGATGGGCCCGCTCGACACCGTCGACGGCATGGTCCACGACGGCCTGTGGGACGTGTACTCCAACCAGCACATGGGCAACTGCGCCGAGATCTGCGCCCGCGAGAAGGGCATCCCGCGCAGCGCCCAGGACGAGTACGCCGCCGAGAGCTACCGGCGCGCGCTGGCCGCCCAGAAGGCCGGCGCCTTCGCCGCCGAGATCGTCGCCGTCGAGGTCCCGGCCAAGGGTGGCACCGTCAAGGTCGACACCGACGAGGAGCCGGGCCGCGGCAACATCGACAAGCTGGCCGGCCTGCGCCCGGCGTTCCAGAAGGACGGCACCGTCACCGCCGGCAACGCGTCATCGCTCAACGACGGCGCCGCCGCGGTGGTGCTGATGAGCGCCGACGAGGCCCGGCGGCGCGGCGCGACCGTGCTCGGCCGCATCGTCGCGTCGGGCTACCACGCCCAGGCGCCCGAGTGGTTCACCACCGCGCCGGCGCCGGCGATCGAGAAGGCGTGCGCCAAGGCCGGCTGGAAGCCGACCGCGGTCGACCTGTGGGAGATCAACGAGGCGTTCGCGGTGGTCTCGATCGTCAACAACCAGCTGCTCGGTCTCGACCCGGCCAAGGTCAACGTGTCGGGCGGCGCGGTCGCGCTCGGTCACCCGATCGGCGGCTCGGGCACCCGCGTGCTGGTGACCCTGCTGCACGCGATGGCCGCGCGCGGGGCCAAGACCGGCGGCGCGTCGCTGTGCATCGGCGGCGGCGAGGGCATCGCTCTCCTCGTGGAGCGCCCGTGAGCGGCCTTACCGTCACGCGCATCGGTGTGGTCGGCGGCGGCCAGATGGGCCAGGGCATCGCCCAGGTCGCGGCCCACGCCGGTCTCGACGTCGTCCTGGTCGACGCCTCGCTCGAGCTGGCCGAGGGCGCGATCGGCAAGCTGCGGAAGACCCTCGATCGCCTGGTCGACAAGGGCAAGCTGGCCGCCGAGACCCGCGACGCGATGGCGGCCCGGCTGCACGCCGGCGGCGCCCACGCCGATCTCGCCGACGCCGACTTCGTGATCGAGGCGGCGCCCGAGAGCGAGGCGCTCAAGCTGGGCATCTTCCGCAGCCTGGGTCAGGTCGCGCGGCCCGACGCGATCCTGGCCTCGAACACGTCGTCGATCTCGATCACCAAGCTGGCGGCGGCGTCGGGGCGCCCCGACCGGGTCATCGGCATGCACTTCATGAACCCGGTGCCGCTGATGAAGCTGGTCGAGATCGTCCGCGGGCTGCCGACGTCGGACGCGACGTTCCAGACCACGCTCGCCCTGGCGGCGCGGTTCGGCAAGACCACGATCGCCGCCCGCGACATCCCCGGCTTCATCGTCAACCGGGTGCTGATCCCGCTGCTCAACGAGGCCTGCTACGGCCTGTACGAGGGCCTGGGCTCGGCGCACGACATCGACACCGGCGTGAAGCTCGGGCTCAACCACCCGATGGGCCCGCTCGAGCTGGCCGACCTGATCGGCCTCGACACCGTGCTCGCGATCGCCGAGGTGCTGCACCACGAGCTCGGCGACGACAAGTACCGGCCGTGTCCGCTGCTCCGCCAGCACGTCGCGGCCGGGTGGCTGGGCAAGAAGACCGGCCGCGGCTTCTACCAGTACGACGCGCAGGGCGCGAAGCTGTAGCTGGCGCGCCGACAGCTCGCACCCCGAGGTCAACTTTCGTTGACAGCGGCTGGCAGAAGCTGACCGGCGATCGGCGTGACGCGAATGAGTAGGGTGCGAGCGTGAACCGCGCCTCGTCGTACTCACTCGCGTTGTTCGTCCTGTCATCGGTGGTCGCCTGCGGCCCCAACGTCTCGCCGGGAGGCGACGACGATCCCAAGCCGCCCGTCGACGCCGCCGACCCGCCACCCATCGACGCGCCGCCGGAGCCGACGTCGGTGTTCCCGACCGATCCGATCATCGATCCGACGGCGCCGCCCAACGCGCCCGATCTGTTCGACGACCCCGGCTCGACGGTCGGTGGCCCGTGCTTGCTCGAGCCGGAGGTGGGCGCGCTGTTCCCGCACGGCTGGCTGCGGCCACGCTTCCGCCTGGCCGCGCCGGGCAACCACAACCTGTTCGAGCTGCGGCTGCACGTCAACGGCCAGGCCAACGACCTCGTGGTTTACACCGCGCAGCCGGTCTGGATCCTGCCCAACACGATCTGGCAAGCGCTGAACCAGGTCGCGGTGAACCAGCCGATCGAGGTGCGCGTGCGCAGCGCCCGCTACAACGGCACCGGCCTCGACGCGCCGCCGTCCACCGGCACCGTCGGCTCGTTCACCATCGCGCCGGTCGCCGCCCAGGGCTCGATCGTGTACTGGACCACCGGCACCGGTGCCGGCGCGCTCAAGGGCTTCGACGTCGGCGACGAGAACGTCCGCGGCGTGCTGGTCCCGCAGGACGCCGGCACGGTCTGCATCGGCTGCCACACGTCGACCCCCGACGGCCAGTTCGTCGCCTTCAACGGCCGCAACGCGCCGACCGACGGCCGCCCGGCCTACGCCGACGTCCGCAGCCTCGACGGCACCGCGACCCGGCCGTCGTTCATCACCCCCGACGCGATCGCGCTCTTGTCGCGCACGTTCCAGCACCAGCCGGTGTTCTCGAAGGGCCACTGGACCCCGGGCGATCGCATCGCGCTCAGCACGCTCGGCCAGGACGACACCGGCGGGCAGGGCAGCCGCAGCCGGCTGATCTGGACCGACCTCGAGGCGACCTCGCAGGCCGAGGGCGTCGGCTGGGGCACGCTGACCCGCACCGGCGACACCGGCTACGCCGCCGCGCCGGCGTTCAGCAACGACGGCGTCGCGATCGCCTACACCGGCGCGGCCTACATCTCGAGCGGCATGAACCTCGATCGCGGCGGCGGCGACATCTGGACCATCCCGTACAACGACGGCCTGGGCGGCACCGCGATCAAGCTGCCCGGCGCGTCGTCGGCCGAGTACAGCGAGCACTACCCGGCGTTCTCCGCCGACGACCAGCTGATCGCGTTCACCCGCGTCCCCAACAGCAGCAGCAGCTACGACAAGGCGGTCAGCGAGATCTGGGTCGAGCGCTTCCGCGGCGGCCAGGGCGACACGCCGGTGCGGCTGGCCGCCAACGATGCGCCGGCGTGCTCGGGGCAGGTCAGCCCCGGCCTCACCAACAGCTGGCCCAAGTGGTCGCCGCAGGCCGAGGTCCACGGCGACACCACCTACTACTGGCTGACCTTCTCGTCGCGGCGCGACCCCCGCCACATCGACCCGCTCGACGAGGAGGTGGTCAACCGGCCGCGCCCGCAGCTCTACGTCACCGCGATCACCGTGACCAACGGCGTGATCAAGACCTACCCGTCGATCTACTTCTGGAACCAGCCCGAGACCGAGAACAACCACACGCCGGCGTGGGACAACTTCGACATCCCGATCGATTGAGCGGGGGACGGTGTCAACTTTGACAACCTTGGCGCGCCAGGCGCGGCCGGATCAGCGGCGGGTGAGGATCGGCGCCGGCGTGATCTCGAGCGCGCGCTCGTCGGCGCGGTCGTCGCGGTAGGCGACGCGCGCCGGCAGGAGCTGATCCGGGCCGCCGTCGGCGGCGACCCGGCCGCCGGCGATCTGGATGACCCGGTCGGCGAGCGCGCGCGCCTCGCCGATCGAGTGCGTGACCGCCAGGGTCGGCACGCCGGCCTCGAGGGCGAGCTCGCGGACCAGGGCGATGAGCGGGATCTTGAGCGCGCGGTCGAGGGCGCTGAACGGCTCGTCGAGCAGGATCACCCGCGGCGCCATCGCCAGCGCCCGGGCCAGCGCGACCCGCTGGGCCTCGCCGCCCGAGAACGTGCGCGGCCGGCGGTGGGCGAGGTGGGCGACGCCGAGCCGCTCGAGCAGCGCGTGGGCGCGGGCGTGCCGCTCGCGGCGCGGCGTGCCGCGCGGCATCGAGTACTCGACGTTGTGGATCGCGTTGAGGTGCGGGAACAGGGCCAGGCTCTGGAACAGGTAGGCGACGTGGCGCTTGTGGACCGGCACCCGCCGGCGCTGGTCGGTGTCGAGCCAGACCTCGTCCCCGAGCGCGACCCGCCCGCGGCCGGGGGTGACCAGGCCGGCGATCACCCCGAGCAGCGTGCTCTTGCCGGCGCCCGACGGGCCCATGATGCAGGTGACCCCGGGGGCGAACGTGGTGTCGACCTCGAGCGCGAACGTGCCGCCGGCCGGGCCGCGGCGGGCCACCTCGGCGCGCACGCTCAGGGTCGCCATCGCCTCAGGCCTCCGCGCCCGGCCGAGCCAGCCGGTTGACGAGGTAGAGGATCGCGACCGCGCCGACGGTGAGCACGATCGACATGACCGCCGCGTCGTGCTCGCGCCCCGCCTGCACGTGGTCGTAGATCGCCAGCGGGGCCGACTGCGTCTCGCCGGGGATGTCGCCGGCGATCATCAGCGTGACCCCGAAGTCACCGAGGCCGCGCGCGAAGCCGAGCATGAGGCCGGCGATCAGCCCGGGCGCGGCCAGCGGGATCGACACCGTGAGGAACGCCCGCACCGGCCCGGCGCCGAGCGTGCGGGCCGCGGCGACCAGGGTCGGGTCGACGCCCTGGAAGGCGGTGCGCGCCGCCTTGACGATCATCGGGAACGCGCCGAGGCTCGCCGCGAGCACGACGCCGGTGAACGTGAAGGTCAGGTCGGTGCCGAACAGGTCGCGCCAGGCCGTGCCGACGAAGCTCTTGCGGCCGACCGCGACCAGGACGTAGTAGCCGAGCACGGTCGGCGGCATGACCATCGGCGCGGCCAGGATGGCATCGAGCAGGTCGCGCGCGATCATGCGCGGCCAGGCGAGCAGCGCGCCGAGCCCGATCCCGACGATGCCCGCCACCAGGGTCGCGATGGTGGCCGCCTCGAGCGAGAGGAACAGCGGATCCCAGTCCACGCCGGGCCAGGGTATCACGCCACCGCGGGCGGCTACGGGGTGGGGGCGGCGCTGATGCAGGTCGCGATCGTGCTGCGATCGCCGACGTCGCGGAACGCCGGCCGGGCGACGCAGCCGGCCCCGACGCAGCGGAGCAGCAGCCGGTTGTTCGGGTAGTCGACGTCGAGCTCGGTGGTGGCGAGGGCGTCGACGCCGAGGATGCCGTCGATCTCGGGCTGCTCGGGGCGCAGCTCGGTGCGCAGGGCCTGGAGCAGCGGGTGCCGGTCGGGGACCACGATCGCCTCGATGGGCGCGCCCGGGGCCAACTCGAGGATCGCCGGGGTGGCGCAACTGCGGTCGCCGCTGGTGCACGGGCAGTCGTCGCCGGGCGCGCAGTCGCGCTCGGCCAGCAGGTGGTGGGCGTAGACGGTCCGACAGGCGCCACGCGGCGCGGTCGAGGTGCCGACGATGGCGAGGCGGTCGAACCGGGCGAGCCGGCCCCTGACCTCGCCCGACGGCAACAGCGCGGTCTTTTCCGCCAGGCTCTCGAGCGCCGGGCCGTTGGTGACCCGCCGCCACGCCTCGTAGCGGGCCTCACCGATGATCGAGATGCCGAGCCCGGTCGACAGGACCAGGGCCGCGTCGGTGCCGCGCAGCTCGTCGCTGGTCGCGGTCGGATCCGGCGACAGGCACACGCCCAGCGCGATGCGCAGCCCGGCGAACGCGAGCTCGGTGCCGCCGACCTGCAGCGTGCCGCCGCCGTAGAACGGCCGCGGCACCTCGGCGTCGCACGCCCGATCGCGGGCGCCGCTGTCGCCGGCCACGTCGGGCAGGATGGCCAGGCGATCGACCGCCGGCTGGAACCGGATGGCGGCGCCGCGCAGCGCGTCGGCACCGATGACCGCCTCGATCGCGACCTCGTCGTTCTCCCCGCCGATCTTGCACGGCGCGTCGGACGCGCACGGGCGCAGCTCGAGCACCGCCGGCCGCAGGATCGCGCGCGCGATCAGGGTCGGATCCGTCTCCGAGCGGTGGCCGAGCACGGTCAGGGTCGCGCCGCGGCGCTGGACCGGCGTGCCGGCGGGCACGTCGACGACGGTCAGCGGCGACATCACGTCGACGACGGCGCGGCGCTGGACGCCGTCCTCGCGCACGTCGACGACGAACGCGCCGGCGGCGCGGTCGACCAGGATCGGGAACGTGTCGCCCTCGATCGAAGGGTCGCCGCACGCGGCGAGCGCGGCGAGCACGGCGAGCACGCAGCTGACGAGGACGGTCCGGCCCAAGGGCCCCAGGCTAACACGCCATCGTCGGCCGGGCCGCTCGCGCACCGGCGGCCGCCCGGGTGCCCTCGAACGCTGGCCTTCCTCGCTCTGCTCGGTCGGCCGCCGCTCAGGGCGAGCCGGATAGAACCGAAGGCTGGTGCTGGCGCCGGAGCTGGCGCTGGAGCCGGCGCTGGGGCCGGCGCTGGGGCCGGCGCTGCCGCTGGAGCCGGCGCTGGGGCCGGCGCTGCCGCTGGAGCTGGAGCTCTCTCGCCCGCTCGCCCTGGAGCTGGAGCTCTCTCGCCCGCTCGCCCTGTAGCGGGATGAACCCGTCGTTCACCAGGCGGAATGAGATCCTTGGCGTTCCCCCTCTAACCGTTCGCACTGAGCGACGCGGAGGGAGCGCAGCGACCGACGCGGACGTCGAAGTGCGGCGCAACCTGTTCACGCTTGCACGTGGGCACCGTCCTCGAGATCCCTCAGATCTGGCGGACGCATCCATCGGCTCGAAGGCCGGTGCGCCGATGGGCTTGGGCGCTCACCGTCGGCGGACCGGCGGGCGGGGGCCTGTTCACGTGCGTTGGGGTGCAGACCTCGAACTCACGTGAGAGTGGCGTGTCCGGGATCCGGACAAGCGAGAATCGACGGGCTCGACGAGGATCGATGACGAATGTGCTTGACGTGTTGCTGGGACAGGCTCGACGCGAGGTCGCGATGGGGCGAGCGAGCGGTCGCACGCAGCGCTGGCTTGGCGCGAGCGCCCGCGAATCGAAGCGGGAGACGTTTGTCTCGTCGAGACCCGCGAAACGCGCGCAGTGGGCGCGCCAGAGGCACCGAAATCTCCGTGTTAGTGGGAGACGGTCACGTTCCAGATCACGCCGGCGACGTTCGCGATGCTGCAACAGGCGCTGCGGTTGCTCGACGACGAGCACTGCGAGCGCCTCGACGAGAACGAGGCGGTCGCGGCGCTGGCCGCGGCGGTGCTCGCGCCGGCACCGGACGCCGACAAACCGGCGCGGCCGGCGCACTAGATCGCCACGACCATCTGCGAGCGGTGTCGCCGCGGATGGCAGGACGCCGGCAGTCGGACGGTCGAGATCAGCGCCACCGCGGTCGAGGTCGCCTGCTGCGACGCCGACCACATCGGCAGCCTGGACGACGACGAGCCCGGGCGGGTCCAGCGCGACATCCCCGATCCGATCCGCCGGCTGATACGGGCGGCTGATCATTCGCGGCCAGTTCCCCGCGCTGGTATTCACGCACGCCGACGGCCGGCCATACGGCCGCCTGCTCCCCCACGCGGGGGGCACGAGCGTGGAGCAGCCGCGCGCACGTCTGTTGTGATGAATCCTGAGGCACCGTCCTTCGACGTCGGCCTCCCTCCTTCGTCGGTCGGCCTCGCTCAGGACGAACGGAACACATGGGAAGCGCTCAGGCCGCGGAACCATCTGCAGCAGCGAAGGGCGCTGGCCGGTGCGCTGTCCGAAACCCGGACGGTCAGCCGAACGGCAGCTCGACGACCTTCGCCGTGCGGCCGGCGACCGTGACCTCGCCGCCGACCTCCCAGGTCGTGCGGTGCAGGTAGGCCATCGCGATCGAGCCCAGCCGCGGCGACACCACCGCCGACGTGACCACGCCGGCCTTGGCGCGCGTCGGGTGGCTGACCTCGTCGCCGCTCGCGACCGCGACCGTGCGGTCGCCGTCGATCACCAGGCCGCGCAGCGCGCGCGCGGCCTGGCCCTGGGCGTAGACCCGGAACACCGGCTCCTGCCCGACGTAGCAGCCCTTCTGGTAGTCGAGGAACCGGCCGATCGGGGTCTCGAACGGGAACGCGTCCTCGTCGACGTCCTGGCCGTAGCGCAGCAGCCCGGCCTCGACCCGCGCCACCTCGGCCTCCTCGGCCGTGGCCAGCGCGCCCGCGGGCGGCGGCGCCAGCACGATCGGCGCGGTCCACGCCTCGGCCGGGGTCGACCAGGTCTTGTGGGCCGCCAGCGTGATCGCGCGCGACGTCACGTCGTCCATGACCGCGTACTTGTCGAGCAGCGCCAGGGTCTTGTCGACCAGCGACGGTTCGCAGTGCAGGAGCACGCGCTCGGCCTCGACCGTCGCCTCGATCACGCTCAGCACTCGCCCCTTGGGCGACAGGATCGCGCCCCAGCCGTGGCCGCCGGCCGGCAGGGCCGACACGTTGATCGTGGTCAGGCCCTGGAGGAACCGCAGCCGGTCGCTGCCGGTCACCTCGAGGTGGCCCCAGGCGGACAGGTCGATCGTCGTGGTCATCGGGACGACTTTGGCGCGCGCCCGGCCGCCCGCAAGCGGTCGGCGCGCCGCTCCTGGGCCTGGGCGAACCGCCGCTTGTCGTCGCTGGTGTCGAGCACCAGCGGCGGGATCTCGCGTGGCCCGCCGTGGGCGTCGATGGCGACGAAGGTCAGGTAGGCCTTGGTCGTGTAGCGCCGGCTGCGGGTCGACATGTCCTCGGTCTCGACCCGGCAGCCGACCTCCATCGAGGTCCGCCCGGTGTAGTTGACCTGGGCCTGCAGCACGACCACGTCGCCGAGGTGGACCGGGTGCATGAAGTCGATCCGATCGATCGACGCGGTCACCACCCGGCCGCCGGCGTGGCGCATGGCCGCCACGCCCGCGCACACGTCGATCCACTGCATCATCACCCCGCCGAACATCACCCCGGCCGCGCCGTTGGTGTGGGTCGGCATCACGATCTGCGTCATCACGCAGCGCGAGGCCGCCGGCGTCAGCGGGGTCGCCACCGCGGGCCTACTTCTTCTTGGCGCCCGACGCCGGGGCCGGCTTCTTGGCGGCCTTGGCGGTCTCGATCTTCTTCTTGATGCGCGCCTTGAGCTTGTTCTGGCTCTTGCGGCGGCGCATCTTCAACGAACGGCGGCTGTCTCGACGACCCATGCGTAGCTCCTTTGGAGGGGCGGAAGTATTGGCAAGCCCTGGCGCCGCCGTCAATACCGCAAGGCCAGCGCGAAGTGCAGCCGGCCGCGCGGGTCGTCGCCGGTGCGCGGGAACAGCGGCACCGCGTACTCGACCGAGGCCGCCCCGATCGGCAGGAGCAGGCGGACCGCCGACCCGGCCGCCGGACGGATGTCCTCGAGCTCGAACGCGGTCCAGGTGTTGGTGATCACGCCGGCGTCGACGAACAGCGCCGACGCGATCGGGATGCTGCCGAGGTGCCACAGGGTCACCTGCGCGTCGAGCGACGCCAGCGCCCGGATGTTGCCGCTCGGCCAGACCACGCAGATCC
>Ga0247822_10003125_pt1 | contig 10755 bp, 11 predicted proteins | sample 13C_Cellulose_Da_FD_192423 | JGI IMG/M metagenome (GOLD analysis project Ga0247822, IMG submission 192423) | Soil microbial communities from agricultural site in Penn Yan, New York, United States - 13C_Cellulose_Day30 | ecosystem: Environmental > Terrestrial > Soil > Agricultural land | place... | reverse complement strand
TGTTGGATCCTGGACACGGCGGGGTGGTCGGTGAACGCCGAGCAGCGAGCGAGTCCTCGCAGCCTCGCCATCAACCTTGGATGGATGGAAGGAGAGAAGGGTATGAGCAAGGAACCCATCGCGTTCGACGTGACGCCGGAGATCTCGGCTGCGCTCGCCAAGCTCGCGGGTGACCGCAAGGTCCGCCTGTCCGGGCAGATCCGGAACGGCAAGCTGGTGATCGACACCGCCGGCTTCGCCGAGGAGGGCAAGCCGTTCGCGAACCACTCGTTCGTCGCGGTCAACGCGCCCTTCAAGAGCGCGGGCTGCGGCGTCGCCGCGTAACGCCGCCGCCTCGATCGGCGTTCCGCCTCCTCGCCCCCATCGAGGAGGCGGACGCCGCTTCGGCCGATCCGGAGGACCATGGACCCGCTCGCCACCATGACGGTCGCCGCGCTCCACGAGCTCGGCTTCGAGCCCATGCCGCGCTACGAGGCCGCGCTCGCCGAGGCCTGCTGCCGGCACACCCCGCTGTTCGGCCTGCGCGCCTACGGCGACACCTACCGCGAAGTCGCCGTCGATCCGTACTGGATGGCGACCTCGCTGGTCACCAACGCCGAGCGCGAGGGCGACGGCGCCGGCCGCCTGTGGAGCCTCGCCGCGTGCACCGACGATCCGGCGGTCGCCGCCGAGATCAAGCGCCACGCCCTCGACGAGTCGCGCCACGCCCGCTGGTACGTCTCGCTGCTGCACCTGGTCTTCCCCGGCGCCGTCGACGACAGCCTCGCCGGCCACCTGCACGACCTGTCGCCCGGCTACTCCCAGCGCGAGCAGCCGGTCCCGGTCCCCGGCTCGCCCTACGCCCACGCCGTCACCGTCGACGACCTGATCCAGATGAACATCGCCGAGATCCGCACCCGCATCCATCACCTGCTGATGCGGCCGATCCTCCAGGCCCACTGCGCGCCCGCCGCCCGCGATCGCATCGCGCCCATCCTCGAGCGCCTGCTCGTCGACGAGACCAAGCACATCGGCTACACCGCGCGCCTCATCGAGGCCCACGGCGCTCGCGACGGCGCGCCCGTCGAGCTGTTCGCCGAGCGCCTGCGCGACTTCAACGACATCACCGAGCACGAGCTCGGCCAGCGGGTCTTCGAGTCCACGTGAACCTCGCCACCGTGCGGCGCTGGGCCCTCGCGCAGGGCGTCGCCCCGGCGACCTTCCGCGCCGCCTACCTCGACGCGCTCGTGATCGCCATCGCGCGTCTCGCCCAGGCGATCCACCGCGAGCGCCTCGCCGCCGCCACGATCGACCACGTCGACGACGACCACGCCCGCCTCTGCCTGGGCGTCACCTCGCGCCTGATCGTCCCCGTCGGACCGCCGCTGCCCTTCGGCCGCCTCGACGTCACCGGCCTCCCGTGGCCCGAGGACGCCCCGGCCGACGTCGCCACCACCGGCCGCGCCTTCCTGCGCCTCCTCGCGCCCCATCTCGATCCGCAGCGCGTCGACCTCCCCGCGCTCACCCGCGACTTCCACGACAGCCTCGCCAACGCCGTGCTCAACCGCCTCCTCGCCGCCCGCCCCGGCGCGCTCGACGTCCCCGAGCCGAGCTTCCAGGGCCACACCTACTTCCCGTTCCCGGCGCTCCGCGTCGGCCCGACCCGCGACCACGTCGTCGCCTGCTCGTCGCTGTCGCCATCGCCCATCGACCTGCCGGTCGTCGACCTCCCCGCCGCCGCGCTCGTCGTCTCCGAGCGCGACGACGAGACCGTGCGCACCACCTGGTCCGATCTCCCCGGCCTGTCGGCCCTCGCCATCCCGATCCACCCCTGGCACTGGCAGCTCTCGCAGCCCCTCCGCGCCCTCCTCGAGCTCGGCCTCGCCACGCCGTCGCCCCACCGCGTCCCCGCCCATCCGCTCGCGTCCCAGCGCACCTGTCGCGTCGTCGCCACCGGCGTCGACGTCAAGCTGCCCGTCGACGCCGTCCTCACCGGCGAGCACCGCCTCCTCGGCGTCGCCAACGTCCGCAACGCCCCCACCGTGTCGCGCCTCGTCGCCGCCGCCGCCGCCGCCATCGACGCCGGCACCCTGACCGTCCAGCGCGACCTCGCCTCGATCAGCCACGTCGACCCGGTGCTCGCCCGCCACCTCAGCGTCATCTTCCGCGAGCCCCTCGCCACGCGCCCGAACGAAGCGCTGATCCCGGCCCTCAACCTGTGGACCGGGTCGACCGTCGCCGACGACGCGTTCGACCTCTCGACCCCGTCGCGCTGCCACGACGCCTTCGCCAGCTACTGCGAGGTCGTCATGCAGGGCCCGCTCGAGCTCTGCGTCCGCCACGGCATCGCCCTCGAGCCCCACATCCAGAACACCCTCGTGCGCGTCCGCGATCGCCGTCCCGCCGCCATCGTCCTCCGCGACACCGACAGCACCGTCCTCGACGAGCGCCGCGTCCGCCCGGCGCTCCGCCGCCTGGGCCTCGCGCTCCCCGTCGACGTCTGGCCGGCCATGCCATCCCCGGAGACCGGCCGCCGCCGACTCCTCCACGCCCTCTTCCACGGCCACCTCGAGGTCGCCATGGCCCACCTCGTCCGCACCCGCCGCGCCCAGGTCCCGGCCCTCGTCGAGGCCCTCCACGACGCCTGGCACACCTGCATCCACGCCATCGCCCCCGCGCACCGCGACGCCCTCCGCGCCCTCCACGCCGAGGCCGCCACCGTCAAGCACATGCTCGTCGCCTGCCTCGACCGCAGCACCCGCATGACCTTCCACGTCCCATGATCGAGATCCGCCGCGCCACCGAGGCCGACCTCCCCACCGTCCTGGACATCCAGGCCGAGCTGACCCCGTCCACCCTCGAGCGCGCCGTCCCGACGTTCCGCACCATCTCGACCTACCCCGACTACGGCGTCTACGTCGCCGTCGACGACGGCGCCATCGCCGGCACCTTCGCCCTCCTCATCGTCGACAACCTCGGCCACCACTGCGCCCCCTTCGCCGTCCTCGAGAACGTCGTCGTCCGCACCCCCTCGCGCCGCCGCGGCATCGGCCGCCACATGCTCACCTTCGCCGCCGACCACGCCCGTTCCCGCGCCTGCTACAAGCTCATCCTCGGCAGCAACCTCAAGCTCACGGACGCCCACCGCTTCTACGAGCAGCTCGGCTATCGCCGCCAGGGGCACGTCTTCCAGCTCGACCTGCCCTGATACCTGGCCGCGCCCAACCCGGCCGCGACGCTCACGTCACCGGCTGCGCCTCGGGAAACGTCCACCGCCCGTCGAGGAGCTCGGCGCGCGGGCGGTACAGCCGCACGACATAGTTCCAGCCGGGCTCGATCGAGAGACAGTTGACGGTGTCGTCGCGGCCGCCGAACTGGACCGTGACCGAGCCGTCGGCGTTCCGCTTCGCGGTGAGGTTGTTCACCGTGCAGGCGCCGTGCGGGTCGTCGTCGAAGTACCCCTCCGCGTCGTAGACGCTGATCGACCAGAAGCCGTCCACCGGCACGTCCTCGACGGTGAGCCGGTAGATCGTCGCGCCGTCGTTGTCGGCCGGGAACACCGAGACGTACAGCGCGTCGCGCTCGGGATTGCCGCCCCAGCCGACCGCGGTCCCGATCAGATGCTTCAGCGGCTCGACCTCGTCGCGCGTGCCGAACATGTGCCGCGTATCCGCCAGCGTCTGGCCGAGCGCCGCCAGCGCATTCCGCACCTTCGTGCGACTGCCATCGTCCCAGTCGGGGATCTCGAACCCGCCCGTGCTCGCCTGACCGACCTCGATGATCGCGTCCTGCAGCGCGGTGCGGGTGGGGACACGTTCCTACTTCGCAGCAGCGCGGAATCGCGCCACTTTTCAGGCGTACCGCGACGAAATGCGCGACGCCGGATGCCGGCGCGATCCTGGAGATTCCGTCGCGGTACGGCCGAAAACCCCAACGATGTCGGGGTGAAGCGACCCAGGAACGTGTCCCTTGAAATCGAGCGGCACCAGCTCGCGATCGTGCACGAACGTCCCGAACCCTCCCTTCCCGACGGTGGCGCTGAAGTATCGGTCGGACTCGGCGCGTTCGAAGTTCTCGGGGTTGACCTGGACCTGCATGGCGCTCCTCCGGCTGCTCACCCGCAGCCATGCAAACCCGACGCCGCCACGCCGCCGATGCCGTCCAGGTCTACCGTCGCCCGGCGACGCGGCGGCGAGCGTCGAAGAATCTCGCGAACGAAGCCTCCTGGCGTCGCGCCTCGGCGATCCATGCCACCGCGCGCTCCTTGTCGTCCCAGTCGCCGTCGAACCGAGGCAGGCGCGGGCGCCTGTCGTAGTCCTCGCGAGAGCGGCGCATCTCCTCCGTCACATCGGTACAGGAGAGGAGGCGGCCGTGATCGAACCGCAGCTCGACGACACCGAGGTACGCGAACGCCGCGGGGGTGAGTCCGAACGAGCTCCGGCCGCGGCCAACGAGGAGCCCGCCCGTGAGCTCGACAGGATGGGCGAGCTCGTCGTAGCACGCCCAGACGACGTCGTGATCGCGCACGCGGCGAGCAGCGCGACCGAACAGGAGCGGTCCGTCACCGCGTGCGTAGGTGCGCGACCAGGCGACGAGCACGGCATCCAGCAGGAGTCGATCGTCGACGCGGTAGCCGCACCGGTAGCCCTCCCAGCAATGGGTGCCGATCCATCGGGTACACAGACCGTGGGCCTCCGGGTCGAACGCTGCCCACTCCCCATCCGTGTCGACGAGATCGAAGACCTCTCCTCGAACGCGGACTTCGTCGCAAAGCTGGTCGGTCATCGGTCCTCAGCGCTTCCGGACCTTCGCGCTCGGCAGCTGACTGGAGTCGGTGTGGTCACCCCGCAGCTTCGAGATCTCTTCCTGCTCGCGGGCATTCTCCAGGAGAAGCGCCTCGATCTCCTCCCGGCTCGGTCGCGGCGACCGGGTGATGATCTTCAGTCGCTCCGACATCCTCGCCGCACGGGCGGCCACCAGCCCCGCGATCGCTCTGGCGACGCCCTCGCGCAGCCATTCCATCACGACGGCCTCGGTGATCGGATCTCCCCGGTGCGCCCGCGCCTTCACCGCGGCGAAGTCCACCGCCGCGTCGGCGATGCCATCCACCACCAGCGCGGCCCCTTCCCGGAGCCGAAGCTCCTCCTCATCGATGCCGACCCAGATCGACGCCGACGCCGGCACCGCCTCGCCGGCCCGGTCCACGGCGCTGACCCGTTCGAACAGCCGCCCCAGCGCGACGGCCGCCAGCCCCGCCACCTCATCGTTGCGTAGCGGCGCCGGACGAGGTCGCCTCGCCACCAGAGCCCGGTACCCCAGGATCACGAGCAGCAACAACGACGCAGCGGCCATCGTCAACATGGAACGAGCTCCTTGCGGTGAGGTCCGAGGTCCGCCGCCTACCCGCGCGTGCGCGTTCGCGCGCGCCGCCCCTTCGAGGATGCCGCGACATCCGTAGCCTCCCACGACCGCCCGCCATCGCGCTGCGCGATCCACGCCAGGAACGCATGGTCGGCCCCGCCGAGATCGACGACGCGGCGGCCATGGATCATCACCCCCGCCCCATGCTCGTCGTCCCACTCGCAGCCCAGCTCGAAGCCGAGATAGGCGCGACCACCCTTCTCGACCGTCAGCACATGGACCGTTCCGAGCCCGAGCACCTCGCGCAACCCGGACCGGTCTCTGATCGCGGGCAGCAGGCGCAGCGAGGAGATGCCGAGCCGACGTTCGACCGCCAGCGTCGCCTCATCGACCTCGTCGTCGATCTCATCCGCGATCATCGCGTTGTACTCGCGTCGCAGCCGGGGGTACTGCTCGAGCACGCGCCCGAGCACCCGCGCCGTGATCGCCTCGTCGTTCGCGAGCAGATCCTCGATCGCCGCCACCTGCGCCGGATGCGGGCGCGTCGCCTCGCCCATCGGGGCATGAACCTCCAGCCGCACGCGGCCCGTCGATGCACGCTGCCCGCTGCGCGCCCCGTACGCGCCCCCGCGCGCCTGGAACCCCGCCCACGACGGCAGCGTCACCCGACCGACCCAAGCCCCGTCATTCCACGACAGCCGAGGAAACGTCCGCGCCGCAGACGGCCGTCTACTCGTACGCGCCTGCCCAGACGAAGATGCGCGAGCCCGACTCTTCATGCCCTCCATCATCGACCGCAACCGCGCACGGTTGCGTGGAGATGCCTCATAGCGACCGGTCCGCAGACACGCGTCGCAACAGACCGTCCAGCATGGTGAGGTAGTGGCCGGGCGCATGCGGCGTCTCGCCGCTCAGCGCGTCCTCGTAGCTCCTCCCCATCAGGCAGAGCTCGTGGACCCGGACGTGGGCGACCGTGACGTCGCGGCCGCCGTGCGCGCGGTACGCCTCGAGCAGGCGGTCCAGGCCGCCGGTGACCTGGAACGGCTGGCGCGCGCCCCGCGTGACCATCGCGAGGTCGTAGGCCGGGTCGCCGCACGTCGCGTACTCCCAGTCGAGCACGGCGTCGGGCTCGTCGACGCCGAGCAGGATGTTCGGACCGAGCAGGTCGCCGTGCACGAGCGTGCTCGGCTCGTCCGGAGGCAGGTGGGCCAGCGCCCACGCATGGGCCTCGCCCAGCTCGGGGCGGGCGAGCACCGAGATCTCGTCGAGCGCGTGGGCGCGGCGGGTCTTCGCACCCGGTAAGACGTCGGCGACCTCGGTGCCGGCGATCGCGTGGATCGCCGCGGCCAGCTCGGCGACGACCTGCCACGGCTCTTTCAGCTGGCGGCCCGCCCGCAGGTCGGCCACCAGGCCGCGGACGAACCGGCGGACGATCGCGAGCCGCCGACCGTCGGGTGCGGTGCCGATGATGGCCGACACCCGGAACGGAAGCTCGCGGGTCTGCAGCCGCGCCAGCAGCCGGGCCTCCTGCCGCGCCCGCTCGTCGATCCCGTCGGGGGCGTCGAGCTTGGGCAGGGCGACCAGGAACCCGTCCTCTTCGCCGCTGGCCAGCTCGACGCTGGTGGCATAGACCTCGCGCGACAACCCCTCGCCGAACCACTCGAGCCGACCCATGTTCGCGATCGGCCCCAGCTCGCGCGTGACCACCTCGCGCAGGATGTCGCGAGCGCGGGCCCAGCCGGGACCGCGCGGATCGAACCGACGTCGGGCGCGTGCCACGTAAGCGGTTCTACCATCGCCGTCGCTGTCGGAGCCACGTGCGACGGTGCCACCCGACGATGCCCACGCCTGCCCGCGCGCTCACCTTGCACGATCGCCTCAGCCGCCTCGACTTCGCCGGAGCGTGCAAGCTCGCGGGCGCCCGCGGCGCCGCGCTCATCCGCCAGGGCGGCGCGATCGCGATCGACGTCGACGAGCAGGTCGCGCTGACCCCCGAGCGGCTGACGGTGCGGATCCCGGACGGCGCGCGGCGCCCCGTCGAGGTCGTGATCTCGCTCGACGACGCGCGGCCGGGACGGCTGCGCGCCCGCTGCTCGAGCTGCCGCGCGCCGTGCGAGCACCTCGGCGCCACGCTCGCCCTCGTGCTCGAGGACAAGCTCGCGCTCGGGCTCGCGGCGCTGCCCGCCGAGCCGAGCGACGCGGTCGACGTCGAGACCCGCGCGCTCGACGAGCGGCGCGAGCGTGCCCGCACCGAGAAGATGACGGTGCGCAGCGCCGAGCCGAAGACGCCGTGGACCGACTACACGGTGACCAGCCTCGAGTCGGGCCGGACCTACCGGGTGGCGCTGCGCAGCGCCGACCGCGGCGACTCGTACTGCGCGTGCCCCGACTTCCGCAAGAACACGCTGGGCACCTGCAAGCACATCCTTCACGTCCTCGACAAGGTGCGCCGTCGCTTGCCGGCCCGGGCACTGCGCAAGCCCTACGTGCGCACCGACATCTCGGTCCACCTGCGCTACGGCGACGAGACCGAGCTGCACCTCGCGGTGCCGCCGAACCTGCCCCGCGAGGCGCGCGCCGTCGTGGCGCCGCTGCTCGGCGCGCCCATCGCCGACGTCCGCGATCTCGTGCGGCGGATCGCCCGGCTCGAGCGGCTCGACCAGACCGTCACCGTCTATCCGGACGCCGAGGAGCACATCCAGCGCCGGCTGTTCCAGGCGCGCATCCGCGCCAAGGTCGACGAGATCCGCGCCGATCCGGCGCGCCACCCGCTGCGACGGTCGCTGCTCCGCGCCGAGCTGTTGCCCTACCAGCTCGACGGCATCGCGTTCGCGGCCGGCGCCGGCCGCGCCGTGCTCGCCGACGACATGGGCCTCGGCAAGACCATCCAGGCGATCGGCGTCGCCGAGCTGCTCGCGCGCGAGGCCGACATCGAGCGCGTGCTGATCGTCTGTCCGGCGTCGGTGAAGTCGCAGTGGCGCGGCGAGATCGAGCGCTTCTCGACGCGCCCGGCCCAGGTCGTCCTCGGCGGCACCCGCGCGCGCGCCGCCCAGTACGCCAACGGGACCTTCTTCACCATCTGCAACTACGAGCAGGTGCTGCGCGACCTGCGCGCGATCGACGCGACGCGCTGGGACCTGATCGTCCTCGACGAGGGCCAGCGCATCAAGAACTGGGAGGCCAAGACCAGCGACGTCATCAAGAGCCTGCGCTCGCGCTTCGCCCTGGTGCTGTCGGGCACGCCCCTCGAGAACCGCCTCGACGAGCTCTACTCGGTCGTCGAGTTCATCGACGACCGCCGCCTCGGCCCGGCCTTCCGCTTCTTCGACCGCCACCGCGTGGTCGACGACCGCGGCAAGGTGCTCGGCTACCAGCGCCTCGACGAGCTGCGCGCCCGCCTCGCCCCGGTGCTGCTCCGGCGCACCCGCGCCTCGGTCGCCCAGCAGCTGCCGCCGCGCACCACCGAGATCGTGCGCATCCCGCCGACCGCCGAGCAGCTCGAGCTGCACGACGGCAGCATGCGCACCGTCGCCGCCATCGTCCGCAAGCCGTACCTGACCGAGATGGATCTCCTCCGCCTCCGCAAGGCCCTGCTCGTCTGCCGCATGGCCGCGGACAGCACGTTCCTCGTCGACAAGCGGCCGCCCGGCGTGTCCAGCAAGCTCGCCGCCCTCGAGACCCTGCTCGCCCGCCTCGCCGCCGAGGGCCGCAAGATCGTCCTGTTCTCCGAATGGACGACCATGCTCGACCTCATCGAGCCGATCCTGCGCGCCCACGGCCTGCGCTGGGTGCGCCTCGACGGCTCGGTGCCGCAGAAGCAGCGCCAGCAGCTCGTCCACCAGTTCCAGCGCGACCCCGACTGCCGCCTGTTCTTGACCACCAACGCCGGCTCGGTCGGCCTCAACCTCCAGGCCGCCGACACCGTCGTCAACGTCGACCTGCCGTGGAACCCGGCCGTCCTCGAGCAGCGCATCGGCCGCGCCCACCGGATGGGCCAGCAGCGCCCCGTCCACGCCTACATCCTCGTCACCGAGCAGACCATCGAGGAGAACCTCCTCGCCACCCTCTCGGCCAAGCGCGAGCTCGCCCTCGCCGCCCTCGACCCCGACTCCGACGTCGACACCGTCGAGCTCGCCAGCAGCATGGACGAGCTCAAGCGCCGCCTCGAGGTCCTCCTCGGCGCCAAGCCGTCCGCCCCCGTCGACGAAACCGCCCGCGCCGCGGCCGACGCCACCCTCACCCTCGAGCGCAAGCAGCGCGTCGCCGAGGCCTCCGGCCAGCTCGTCGCCGCCGCCCTCCGCCTGCTCGGCGAGCTCCTGCCTCCCCCCACCACCGCGGCCACCGCCGATCCCGTCGCCGCCCTCCTGCGCGACCAGCTCGCCACCGCGACCGCCACCGACCCCTCCGGCCGCCCCGTCCTCACCCTGACCCTGCCCGACACCTCCGCCCTCGACACCATCGCCCGCTCCCTCGGCAGCCTCCTCGCCGGCGCCACCCGCCCGCCGTCCCTCCCCAACTGATCGCGCGCGCGCGTCGCGCTGGCTACCGCATCCCCGCTCGCCAACCGGCCCCGCCGGTCAAAGCCACTCCGCCAGCTCCACCGTCACACCCTCCGGTCCGGCCAAGAAGACCAGCTTGCGGTCCTGGAACACCATGACCTCGTTGCGGAGCTGCACCCCCGCAGCCTTCAGCCTCGCGACCTCGGCCTCCAGGTCATCCACGGTGAAGCAGACGTGGTTGAAGCCCACCCTGGCCAGGTTGCGCGCCTCCTCGTCAGGGAGCGGATCCGGGTGCCGGTACTTCAAGAACTGCACCTCCGTCCGCGGCGAGACGTTGTCGAGCACGAGCGTGACATGCTCGGCCTCGATGCCGTCCACGCCCATGTAGGCGTCGAACTGCGGCCCCGCGATGACGGCGGACCGGTCCTCCCGGAACCCCAGCAAGCCGAAGAACCTCTTGGCCGCCTCGAGATCCCTCACCACGAGGGTGATGTGGTCGAAGTGCAGGGACACGTTCCTACTCCGCAGCAGCGCGGAATCGCGCCACTTTTCAAGCGTACCGCGACGAAATCGCGACGCCGAATGCCGGCGCGATCCGCTGTAGATTTCGTCGCGGTACGGCCGAAAACGCCGACGATTCCAAGGTGATGCGACCCAGGAACGTGTCCCTTGACATCGGGGCGCGACGCTCTGATGCGTAGTCTCGGTAGGCGAGGTGAGTATGTCTCCTGCGTTCGTCCGCCTGTCCGAGAGTCCCATCTGGGAGGTGCAGCGCGCCTACTTCGAGATCCAGGGGCCGCGCGCCTGGGCCACGGGGACCGTGCCGCACTACGTGACGTGCAACCCGGTCATGGCGCGCGCCTACGCCGAGGTCATCGTCGGCTTCGCCGCCGACTGTGCCCGCGCGCGCCATGAC
>Ga0247822_10003122_pt1 | contig 10760 bp, 6 predicted proteins | sample 13C_Cellulose_Da_FD_192423 | JGI IMG/M metagenome (GOLD analysis project Ga0247822, IMG submission 192423) | Soil microbial communities from agricultural site in Penn Yan, New York, United States - 13C_Cellulose_Day30 | ecosystem: Environmental > Terrestrial > Soil > Agricultural land | place... | reverse complement strand
AGCAAATAGTCGTTACGGGCACGAGTATTCGTGGCGTAGCGAGCGCCGGCGCACCGGTGATCGCAATGGATCGCGAGGAACTGGTGGCCACCGGCCTTGCCACCAGCAGCGATCTGGCCCGCGCCCTGCCCCAGGTATTGAATCTCGGTGCCGATGAAAGCCGACTCGGCGGCGCGCAAGACGGCGCCGCAAATGCCACGCGAGTCTCGGGCATCAACCTTCGCGGCATCGGCAACGAAGCGACGTTGCTGCTCATCAACGGCCGCCGCCTCGCGCCTGCCGGCGTCATCAAGTCGCTCTATGATCCCAACGTCATCGCGTCCGCTGCGATCGAGCGATTGGAAGTCGTGGTCGACGGTGCCTCCGCCATCTACGGATCCGACGCCGTGGCCGGCGTCGTAAACATCATCACGCGCAATGATTTCGAGGGCGCCGAAACGATGGTCCGCTACGGCGTCGCCGACGGCACCAGCCAGAAGATCGTCAGTCAGAATTTCGGCTTCACCTGGGACACGGGTAGCGTGTTCGCAGCGTATGAGCACAACGAGCGCGATCATCTCTCGGGCGCCGATCGCAAGTTCGCAACCAACGATCGTCGTGCACGCGGCGGCTCGGATGCACGGCCGACGCTCGCGTCACCAGGAAACATCGTGGTCGGCACGACGCGCTATCCGCTGCCTGCCGGTCCGGGCACGGGCCTCGACCCTGCGCAACTGACGGCGGGAGCCTCGAATCGATTCGACGAAGGCTCGTTCGCCGATCTGCTGCCAAATCAGCAGCGGGACAGCTTCTTCCTCGATGCGCGACAGGAATTCGGCAAGCTGGACGTTTGGTATCAAGGCTGGCTTTCGGAGCGCGACTTCGACGAACGCGTCGCACCGGCATCGGGCCAGCTGCGCGTGCCGAACACGAATGCCTTCTTCGTCGCCCCGGCAGCGCTCGGCTCGCCGGCGTTCGTCAACGTCGAATATCGTTTCCTGGCCGAGGATGCGGATCCTCGTCTGTCCGGCTACGAGAACGCTCAGCAGAACGCAATCGGCGCGGGCTACGACATGGGCGGCGACTGGCGCGTCGAAGGCTACGCCAATCTCAGCAAGAACAGCGGCTTCCAACGTCGCGGCGCGATCACCAACGGTGCCGCGTTGACAGCGGCATTGGCGAGCAGCAACCCGGCGACCGCGTTCAATCCATTCGGCGACGGCACGTTCAACGTCACCAACAATCCGGCCCTGGTCGATGTGATCATTGCCAATCGGGACACGCACGCCACCAGCGAAGCCCGCGATCTGGCGTTGAAGGCCGACGGCCCGTTGTTCTCGCTGCCCGGCGGCGATGTGCGAGTGGCCATTGGTCTGGAGCGGCACGACAACGAGTTCAGTCAGCGGCTCGACGCCAACAACGTGTTGGCCTCCGGCGCGGTCACCACCAAGAACATCTTGAACCGCCGTCACAACACTTCTATCTTCGGCGAAGTGTTCGTGCCCGTGGTGAGCGAGGAACAATCGATCCCCGGCATTCACAGCTTGAGCGTGTCGGTGGCCGGCCGCCGCGAGGAATACTCGGACTTCGGCTCGACGACGGATCCGAAGATCGGCGTCATCTACCGTCCCATCTCATCGCTGACGGCACGTGCAACCTATGGTACGTCGTTCCGCGCACCCTCACTCGTCGATACCAGCGAGCAGATCCACAACATCTTCATTCAAAGCCTGACGGATCCGGCGGGTGTCGGCGGCATCACTCGCGGCCTCTATCACAACGGCGGTCGCGCTTCCCTGAAACCCGAAGAAGCGACGACCTGGTCGGTGGGCTTGGATTGGGCGCCCATGGGAGCGTTGCAGGGACTCACTGCATCAGTCACCTACTATGATGTCGACTACACGGATCGCATCGATGTGGTGCTGAACACCGCGCTCACGAATGCATCCGTCTACGGCCCCTATGTGATTCGCCGTCCACCGGCGAGCGATGCAACGGCGACTGCCGCCTTCAATGCACTGGTGCAGTCATTCCTGAGCAATCCAGACTTGCAAAGCCCGGCCGAACCCGTCACGAACATCAATGCCATCATCGACGGCCGCCGCGCGAATCTGGGCAGCATGAAGCAGCAAGGCATCGACCTGAACCTCGGCTACAGCTTCAACACCTCGTTCGGCGATTGGCGGCTCGGCTTCGATGCCGCAAAGATTCTCGATCTGACTCGCTCCATCGCGCCGGGCCTGCCGTATGTCGATGTGCTCGACACGTTCAGCAATCCTGTCGACCTGCGGGCGCGGGCATCCGTAGGCTGGCGACTGAACGGCTGGTCGGCGAACGCGTACCTGAACTACGTCGACAGCTATCGAAACACGGCCGTCAATCCCAACGTCGAAGTGGACGGCTACCAGACCGTCGATGCCTCGATCGTCTATGACTTCGGCGCGGATCGCGGCGCACTCAGCGGCGTCAGCCTGTCGGTCAACGGCCAGAACCTGCTCGACGAGGATCCGCCGGTGGTCCTGAACGGCATCGTGTCGTGGGACAACCAGAACGTCTCGCCGCTCGGCCGGTTCGTTTCCTTCGTGCTCACGAAACGCTGGTGATCATGCGAGCGACCCAATCGACGCTTCAAGTCACGTGGGCAGCCAGCATCCTGTTGCTGCCCTTTCATTGGGTTCACGCGAGCGAGGCCAAGGAGTCTCGGCCCGGCGTATATCGCGGCTACTCCGAAGCTCGCTTCAGCGAATGGCAGAAGACGTCTCAGTACGTCGCGATGTCGGACGGCGTGAAGCTCGCCGTCGACATCTATCGTCCCGCCGTGAAGGGTCGCGCCGTCGACGAGAAATTTCCGGTCGTCTGGATCCACACGCCCTATCGACGCGCCTACACGGATCCCAAGGGCAATCTGGTCAATCCGCTCGAACGGCTGAATCTCATGCCGCTGCTGAGCCACGGCTACGTCCTTGCCGCCGTCGATACCCGTGGACGAGGCGCATCGTTCGGCGCTCGGCGCGGCTTTCAAGATCGTACTGAAGCTCGCGACGCCTATGAGATGACTGAATGGTTCGCCTCGCAGCCGTGGAGCACGGGCGCAGTCGGCGTTGCTGGATGTTCCTATCTGGGCGGCACGACCTGGCACGCCGCCACGATGATGGCACCGCACCTGAAAGCCATTGCGCCCGGCTGCACCGATTTCGACAAGTATGGATTCGTCAGCCGCGGCGGCATCACGGCACAGTTCAACACCAGGCCCGAAAATCCCGGCCAGGATTACGGACAAGGCGTGGTGCCGGTGCAATCCGATGCCGATGGCAAACAAGCGACGGCGGCCATCGCCGAACATGCCAAGGGCACGCCGATGGCGGAGCTGTGGGCGGGCATGCGCTATCGCGACGATGTTTCGCCGCTGCTCGGCGTGCCGTTCTGGCGCGAGTCCAGCGTCGCCACCTATGCCAAGGAGATCGAGCGTTCCGGCGTCGGCATTTTCATCTGGGGCAACTGGCTGGATGAAGGCAGCGGCGATGCGACGCTGGCCTTCAACAACCTCAGCAACCCGCGCAAGCTCTGGATGGGCGAATGGGGTCATTGCGAGGTCGGCGACTTCCCCATGGCCACCGAATTCCTGCGGTTCTTCGATCATTTCCTGAAAAAGATCGACAACGGCTGGCAACGCGAGGCACCCATCTACTACCGCACCGTCAATGCACCGGCGGGCAAGGAATGGAGCAGCACGGACAAGTGGCCGCTACCGAGCGCGCGTAACCAGACATTGCACATTGGCGGCACCGCCTCGCCTGGCGTGCCGGGACAGCTGACGAGCAAGGTCGACAGTACTGCGGCCGTGAGCGACAGGTTCGTCGTCAACTACGATCCCAAGTGCAGCGGTAAAGTCGATCTCTACTTTCTGATGTGGCCTTGTAGCGTGGACAAGCATGGCTTGGGGTACACCACAGCGCCGCTCACCGCCGACGCGCACATCGCCGGCCATCCCATCGTCGATCTGTGGATCTCATCCACGACCAGCGACGCCGACGTTTTCGTGTACCTGGAGGATGTGGCGCCGGACGGCACGGTCGCCATCGTGACGCATGGACGCCTGCGAGCCTCCCATCGTGGCGAGCAGCCCGCGCCTTATCGCAACTTCATGGGTCTGCCCTATCACCGCGGCGAACGAGGTGATGCGGAACCACTGGTTCCCGGCGAGCCCGCGCGGTTGCGACTGGATTTGTTGCCGACCTCGACCATCATCAAAGCCGGCCATCGCGTGCGCTTGACCGTAGCGGGCGCGGATCCACGTCAACGCTCGCGCAATGTGCAATTCGATCCGGCGCCGACCCTCACGATCCATCACGATCGCGAGCATGCGTCACAGCTGACGCTGCCCGTCGTCGGCACATTCACCGCCGAGGTGCGCGGCGAGTGAGATTACTTGAGGTCCAGGTCCATCTCGGACAACGTTTCCAGACCCTCGGCGATATGCTCGCGCATCAGTCGTTCCGCATCCTTGACCCGGCCATTGGCGATGGCGTCGGTGATCTTGCGATGACCGGCGTTGGCGTTATCGATGCGCCGGGCGCTGTAGAACGTGGTGATCAACAGCCGATAGATCGGAATGCGCAGCCGCTCCAGAAACATGCGGATGAACTCGTTGCCCGAGCCCTCGATGATCAGCCGATGCCACTCGTCATTGAGGCGCGCGAACCGCTCGTGATCGATGGTGTGCTCGATCTCGTTCAGCTCGGCCTGGATCTTCTGCAGCTTCCGCTTCAGCTCCGGCTTGTCGGCGGCGGCGAAATCCGCCGCGGCCAGACCTTCGAGCGCCATGCGCGCCCGATACATCTGACGCAGGTCGTCGTGCGTGAAGCGCTTCACTGACGCACCCCGGAATTCTTCGATGGTCACCAGCCCTTCGCTCGACAACCGCTGCAATGCCTCCCGTACACGGGTGCGGGTCGCGGTCGGCTGCTCGCGCATGATGTCCGCTTCGACCAGGCGTTGGCCCGGCACGAAGGTTCCTCGACGAATCCGTTCGCGGATCCACTCGACGACGTCGCTTGCGCTCAGCGGCTCGGTCCGTGCAGCAGCGCGAGCTTTGGTCACAGTGCGATTGTCAGTCTTGGCTACCATGCATTCCCACTGCCGCGACGGCGGCCTGGCCGACAATATGATCGATATTTTGGTCAACAATCAACCGGGATCGATCGCGTCATGGAGCTGATCTTCACCGGCGATCTGATCCTCGACGAGCCGCAGCCCGATCACTGGCTCGGCGGCATCGCGCCGGCGCTTCGCAGCGCGGATTTGACCATCGGACACCTGGAGGTCCCGCATACGACTCATGTCGCTGCGAGCCGCGACGATGTACCGGCGCCGGGAGCCGACCCTGCTCACCTGCTGGCGCTGGCGCGCGCGGGCGTCGGCGTCGTGACCCTGGCTGGCAATCACATTGCGGATCTGGGTGAAATCGGCATTGCCGATACCATTCGCGGCCTGGCTCATGCGGACATTGCATACACCGGCGCAGGAGCAACGCTGAGCGACGCTCGTAAGCCCGCCATCGCTTATCGCCGTGGCAAACGCATCGCCGTATTAAGTTACAACTGTGTCGGCCCCGAGAGCTCGTGGGCCGGGCCGTCGCAGGCGGGCTGTTCGTACATTCGCGTCGAGCCCGTCGATGGCGGACCGATTCGACCGGCCGCAGCGCTCGAGCGCATCGATCCGGCCTCGTTGCTCACTCTCACCGAAGACATCCGAAACGCCAAGGCGCTGGCTGACTTGGTCGTCGTCGCCTTTCACAAGGGCATCGTGCATACGAGGGCCCGGCTCGCTCCATACGAACGCACTCTGGCTCACGCCGCCGTTGAAGCCGGTAGCGATGTGGTCATCGGTCATCACGCCCACATCGTACGAGGAATCGAATTTCATCGCGGCGTACCCATTTTCCATGGATTGGGCAACGGTTGCGTCGTCACTCGCGCACTGAGCCTGGATCAAACTTCGCCTGAGCGCGCCGCCTGGGCCCGCAAACGTAACGAGCTGTTCGGCTTCGAGCCGGATCCTGCGTATGTGCTCGCGCCGTTTCATCCCGAAGCAGTCAATGCGCTGCTGGGTCGGATGCGCATCGACGCGGACGGGAGAATCCGCGTCGGCTTCATTCCCGTGCACGTCGATCCACCCGGTCGTCCGCGCATTGCACCCGATGCCGCACAGCGCATTGCCAATTACATTCAGGCCATCGGTCTCGAAGCCGGGTTGCCGCCGCTGATAATGCAAATCACAAGTGAGGGCGTGTGGCTGAATTGATGGAACGTGACAGCAGCGGTCCGACCCGCGGGCCGTTGTTTTACATCGGCGCCGGCGGGATCCTGCTTGCGATGGCCGTCGAAGCGCTTGCGGTGCTCGGTCGCCATGCAGGTATTCCCCTGCTCGGCGCACTGGAAATCATTCAGGCGTGCATTCTGCTGATGGCGTCGGCGGCAATGCTATCGGCCACGCTGAACAGGGGCCACGCGACGGTCACGTTGCTCACAGCTCGCGTGGGTGTGCGTGCTCGCGCCTACCTGCATGCGTTCGCGAACTTGCTGTCGGCGCTGTTCTTCCTCGGGCTCGCGTCCGGCGCGCTGTGGCTGGCCGCTGAATCCTGGAATGACTACGAGCAGAGCGAGCTGCTGCATATTCCTTTCCGACCCCTTCGCGTCGTGTCGCTGGTGGCCGCCGTCGCCATTGCCTTGGTCTTCCTGCGCGACATGTGGCGCTCGCTGCGGGGGCGCTCATGAACGGCGTGCTCGGCGTCATCGCCATGCTCGTTCTGCTGACGCTCGGCGTTCCCATCGGTGTCGCGATGGGCGTGGTCGGCATGGTCGGCCTGATGCTGTTGCTGGGTCCCGAGCCGGCCATCATCAAATCGGGCGTGGTGCTGTTCGAAACGATCACACGTTACGAACTGGGCGTGCTGCCGCTGTTTTTATTCATGGCGCACCTGTGCTTTGCCGCTGGTGCAAGTCGTGACTTCTTCGAAGCCGCCGCACGAATGGTCGGACACCGTCGCGGCGGTCTCGCCATTGCTTCGGTCGCCGGCTGCGCGGGGTTCGGTGCAATCAGTGGTTCGAGTCTTGCGACCGCCGCCACTATCGGATTGATCGGTCTGCCCGAGATGCGCAAGCGCGGTTACTCCGATGCGCTCGCGACCGGGTCCATCGCCGCAGGCGGTACGCTCGGGTCGATCATTCCTCCGTCGGGTGCATTGATCGTGTTCGGCATTCTCGCCGAGCAATCCATCGGCAAGCTGTTCACGGCAGCCATCATCCCCGCTCTGTCGCAGGCGCTGTTCTACATCATCACCATCGTGGTGCTGTGTCGGTGGCGTCCTTCGATCGGACCGGCCACCAGCCGGGCTCCGTGGCCCGAACGGCGTGCCGCGCTCTTGCGCATTCTCGATCTCGCCGCGCTGATCGTCGTCGTGCTCGGTGGCATCGCTTTCGGTTGGTTCACGCCGACGGAAGCTGCCTCGGTCGGTGCGACAGGCGCGTTGGCGCTGTGCGCCTGGCGTCGCAAGTTGAATCGCGATTCGCTGCGAGATGCGCTCGCACAGACGCTGCGCACGACGGGAATGATCTACGTCGTGATCATCGGCGCGCTGATCTTCGCGGTATTCATGAGCTACACCGGTCTCGCCGAGCAGGTCGCCGACGTCATGGAAGGTCTGCCGGGCGGCCAGCTGATGGCCATCGTCATCATGACCCTGCTGCTGTTGCTGCTGGGCTCGGTGCTCGACGGCCTCGCGCTGATGCTGCTGACCACGCCGATCCTGCTGCCCATCGTGACCGATCTCGGCCTGTCGCCGATCTGGTTCGGCATCTATCTGGTGCGCACCATGGAGATCGGCTTCGTCCACCCGCCCATCGGCATCAATCTGTATGTGATTCAGGGCATCGCCAAGAACGTGCCGCTGCTCCGCATCTTCAAGGGCGTCGTGCCGTTCCTGGCGGCCGACTTGTTACATCTGTCTTTGTTGATCGCCTTGCCGGCGATGGCATTGGCGCTGCCAGCGTGGTTGCATCAATGAGTTTGTCGACGCTGTTGAATCGAACGTTGGGCGATCCCTTGCATGCGGCACGGTCGGGGCGTGCGATCGGCTATTTGGGGTGGGATGTTCCGGTCGAGTTGATACTCGCGGCCGACGCGGCGCCGGTGCAGTTGGGCGCGCTGCCGTTGTCGGTCGATGCGACGCTCGCCGAGCGCTTTTTGGAGAACAGTTTTTCGGCTCAGAGTCGAGTGGTGGCGCATCGATGGCTGGCGGGCGATCTCGATGCTCTGGAGGCCGTGATTTTCTCCCGCAGCGATGACAATGCGCAGAGGCTGTATTACTACCTTTGCGAGCTGCAGCGGATGGGTGACTGCAGGGGGCCGCGGCCTCTGCTCTATGACCTGGCTCGGATCCAGCGTGGGACGAGCATGGCGCATACGATTGAGTCGACGCGGGCGCTGGCGGTTGCTGTCGGTGTGGATGAGTCGCGATTGAGTGCCGCGATGGAGCGCGTTGCCGCTCGTGAAAGATGGCTCGGTGAGCTGGCGAAGGTGCGATGGGCGGACGATGTGCCGCTCGGGTCGGTTGCCTATCAGGTCGAGCGGGGTGCACGAGCGGACTGGTCGGAAGAGTTTGATAGATCGCTGCAAGCATGGCTTGCCAGTCCCCCGCTCGTCAGGCCGCGCCGGCGCGTGTTGCTGGTTGGGAGCGTGCCGCCGGATGAACATGTTCATGCAGCGATTGAGAGCGATGGGTTCGTGGTCGTTGGTGAGATCAACGAAGCCATGTCGACAGCATCCATCGGCCTGGAAGCCACGCGCGCTCGTCAAAGCGCGAGTCACTCTGACGAAAGCGCGCCGGTCAGCAACCTGGACTCCGGCCTGGGTTCGTCATCGCCGCTGGAAAACGTTGCCCTCGGCCGTTACGAACAAACAAACGCGAGCAACATGCTGCTGCAATCACCGGAGGATATCGTCATGGCAGCCCGAGCGCTGCGAGCCGATGGGATCGTCGTTTGGATGCTGGCGACCGACACCGGCCTCGCCTGGGAAGCCCCTCGAATCGAACGCGCGCTGCGGGAAGCATCCCTGCCGACGCTCATGCTGACCTCGCAGCCTCAAACGCTGAGCGCCGAGGCGCTCGCTGAAATTGCGCAGTTCCGGCGCACGCTGGAGGTGCGATGAAACCTCTAAAACGCACCTCAGGTGCTACGGCTGTGGAAGCCCGATGAAACCTCTAAACGGCATGGTCGTGCTCGCGTTGGATAGTGTCGCGGATGGCGCACTGGCTCGATTGTTCGGCAGTTTTGGCGCGCGGATTACGCCTGTTCAGTTTCCTACCCTGGCTGACGAGCTGCCGCGCGCCCACTTTCTCATTGATGGCATCGGCTTACCGGCGTTACATCGCGCCGGCTTCTCGCGCGAGAGGATCGAGCAAATCAATCCCCGCCTCATTCACCTTTCCGTCACAACGTTTGGCAGCCTCGGCCCGCGGGCCGAGTGGCGCGGTGGTGAATTGATTGCGTCGGCTATGGGCGGCACGCTTCGAGTGACAGGCGACGTCGACCGCCCGCCAGTGAAAGAGGCCCTGGACGCCTGTTGGTTTCACGCCGACATGGTGGGCGCGGCCGGTGCAATGGCGGCCCTCGTAGAGCTCGAAAACACCGGACGTGGCCAGCATGTCGATGTATCCGTGCAAGAAGTCGCGTTCTCTCGGAACGTCAACGGCGTGCTCGTCTGGCAATTCGATCGCAGAAAGCTACGTCGTGTCGGCGGAGCGTTGAACTACGGTCGCGCAACAGTTCGTTGCATCTGGCCGCTGGCGGATGGCTTTTGTTTCCACACGCTGATGACAGGTCGTTTCGGTGCGCCTGCCAATCAGGCGTTGAGCGACTGGATCGACGAAGCCGGCTTGCCCAACCCGCTCCGCGGGGTCGATTGGACCCGCTACAACCGTTCAACGCTCGATCCGCAAACGCGGCGAGAATGGGAACAAGCCATCGAAGCGTTCTTCGCTACACGGACCCGTGAGGAGATCTCGACCGAGGGCCGCCGCCGCGGCATCAATGCAACGGTCGTCGCAGAACCCGGCAATGTGCTCGCCGATCCGCACTTGGAAGCTCGCAACTTCTGGACGACCGACGCCAACCGCCGGCGCAAGCCCGCCCGCTTCGTCGCGATGACGGAAGCTTCAGAACTTGCGCCGTGCGATCAAGACAACGCTCGTGTTATCGAACGACGCGGTCCGGTGGCTGCAGGCACACAGCCTGATCAACGCAATGCTCATGCGATCGAACGGCCTGGCCGAATTGTGACTGCGGGCGAGCAAAACGATGCCCACATCATCGGGCGACCCGGCCCGCTGCGCGGGCTGCGGGTGCTGGATTTCTCCTGGGCACTGGTGGGTTCGATCACCACCAAAGTCCTCGGCGACCTGGGTTGCGACATCATCAAAGTCGAAACCCGCAGCCGCCCGTGTCTCTCCCGCATCGACGTACAGGTGAACGCCTCGCGCACCGATAGCTTCGACGACAAGCCCTGGTTCGCGCACTTGAATACATCCAAGCGCAGCCTCGCGCTCGACTTGAAGCTGCCGCAGAGTCGCGAAGTGCTCGAGCCATTGCTCGACTGGGCCGACATCGTGGTCGAGAACTTCTCTCCGGGCACGATGGCCAAGCTCGGCCTCGACTACGCAACGCTGCAGAAGCGCAATCCGGGCGTGATCATGGTCTCTGGCAGCGTCTTCGGGCAAACCG
>Ga0247822_10003119_pt1 | contig 10765 bp, 10 predicted proteins | sample 13C_Cellulose_Da_FD_192423 | JGI IMG/M metagenome (GOLD analysis project Ga0247822, IMG submission 192423) | Soil microbial communities from agricultural site in Penn Yan, New York, United States - 13C_Cellulose_Day30 | ecosystem: Environmental > Terrestrial > Soil > Agricultural land | place... | reverse complement strand
CGGCTGGCACCCCGAGACTCGATGTCGGACCATGGCCGACCGAGTCGGCGGGCAGGTACACGACCCCGAGCGCTTCGCCCGGTTCCGTCGTGCGATCATCGGCCTGACGCCCCGCGGTCGAGGTGACTGAAGCGCGCAACGCCAAGTGGCGAATTGCCCGCGGGGTGTCGGACCGGAGCGCGCAACGGATATCGGCTTGCCTGCGCGTGTCGATGTGACCGAAGCAGGATGGACCGTCTCGCCATCGGCGACCCCACGAGGGTCGAGAAGCCCGTCGAACGCAGGGCCGCCGGGCGAGAAGCGCCAACTCACCGGTTGATCATCTTCTGCGCCGCCTCGGAGTAGCGCTCGCCCTGGACGCTGACCTGCGACGCGGCGGCCCCGACCTCCCCTAGGTCGGCGGCGGTCAGTTCGAAAGCGGCAGCCCCGACGTTCTCCTCCAGCCGGTGACGCTTCGTCGTTCCGGGGATGGGCACGATCCAGGGCTTCTGCGCGAGCACCCACGCCAGGGCGAGTTGCGCGTTCGTCACGCCTTTCCGTGCCGCGATGGCCCCGATCACGTCCACCACCGCCTGATTCGCCTTTCGGTTCTCCTCCGAGAAGCGGGGCACCGTGTTCCGGAAGTCCGTCGGGTCGAACGCCGTGTTCGCGTCGATCGTCCCGGTCAGGAACCCCTTCCCCAGCGGGCTGAACGGGACGAACCCGATCCCCAACTCCTCCAGCGTCGGCAGGATCTCCGCCTCCGGCTCCCGCCACCACAGCGAGTATTCACTCTGAAGGGCCGCCACCGGCTGGACCGCGTGCGCCCGGCGGATCACCTGCACGCCGGCTTCGGAAAGCCCGAAGTGCTTGACCTTGCCCTGTTGGATCAGTTCCTTGACAGCCCCGGCCACGTCCTCGATCGGCACGTTCGGGTCCACCCGGTGCTGGTAGAGGAGGTCGATGCGATCGGTCTTCAACCGCCTGAGCGACGACTCCACCATGTCCCGGATGCGCTCCGGCCGGCTGTTGAGGACGCCCGGCTCCTGCTTGCCGTCCTTGTAGCCGAACCCGAACTTGGTGGCGATCACCACCCGCTCGCGGACGGGGGCGAGCGCCTCGCCGACCAGTTCCTCGTTCGTGAACGGGCCGTACACCTCGGCGGTGTCGAAGAACGTCACCCCCAGGTCCACGGCCGCGCGGATCAGGTCGATGCCGGCCTGCCGCGCGACGGGCGGGCCGAGGCCGAAGCTCAGGCCCATGCAGCCGAGCCCCAAGGCCGACACTTCGAGACCGCTCCTTCCCAGTTGCCGCTTCTCCATCCCTTGTCTCCTTGAGAGTTGCTCCCTCGGTTCAGAAGTGACATGGTCAAAGCCGCTCACCAGTCGATGGGCTTCCGGTCCCGGTAGAACCCGCCGGTGGGGCCGTCGTCCGGCAGCGTCGCGAGCCACACGGCCGTGTCGGCCCCCTCGTCGGGCGTTCGCGTCGCCCCGTCGCCGCCCATGCGCGTCCGCACCCAGCCGGGGCACATGGCGTTGACCTTGACCGTGGGGGGAAGCTCCTTCGCGAGCCGCACGGTGAGCGCGTTGAGCGCCGCCTTCGTCACGGCGTAAAGCCCCGGACCGCCCATTCCCTCGGCGAACGCGCCCCAGCCGGACGACACGTTGACGACCCGCCCATAGCCACGCGCGACCATCCTCGGCGCGAGCGAACGGAGGAGGCGGAGCGGGCCGGTCAGGTGGACGGCGACCGAGTCCGCAACTTCCAGGTCGGAGAGCTCGAGGAGCGGCTTCTCGTGGAGGACGCCGGCGTTGTTGATCAGCACGTCGACCGAACGGCCGGAGGCTTCGATATGCGCGACGGCGGCGTCGAGTGTCGCCGCGTCCGACAGGTCGAGACGAACCGTCGATACATCCAGGGCGTGGCGGCGTAGAGTCTCGGCCGCCTCCTCGCCGTCTTTCGGGTCACGTGAGCCGACGAGCACCGCGTACCCCTTCTCCGCGAGTTGGCGGGCGGCGGCGAGGCCGATGCCGCGGTTCCCGCCGGTCACAAGTGCCGTTCGTCTCATGGCAATCTCCTCCGTCCTCACTGGTGCATATCACTTCACCCCGACCCATCTTTCGCGGTCAGGACTTGAGCGAGGCCATGTCGATCGAGAAGCGGTACTTGACGTCGCCTTTCAGCATCCGCTCGTACGCCTCGTTCACCCGCTGGATGGGGATGACCTCCACGTCGGACGTGATGCCGTGCTTCCCGCAGAAGTCGAGCATCTCCTGGGTCTGGGCGATGCCGCCGATCATCGACCCGGACAGCGTCTTGTTGCCGAAGAACAGGGCGAACGCCGACACCGGCAGCGGCTTCTCCGGCGCGCCCACCAGGGTCAGGTTCCCGCCGACCCGGACCAGGTTCAGGTAGGCGTTGATGTCGTGGTCGGCCGACACGCAGTCCAGGATCATGTCGAAGGACCCTGAGTGCTTCTTCATCGCGTCCGCGTCCTTCGAGACGATCACCTCGTCGGCCCCGAGCCGCTTCGCGTCCTCCGTCTTACCCGGCGACGTGGTGAACACGGCCACGTGCGCGCCCATCGCGTGGGCGAGTTTCACGCCCATGTGCCCGAGCCCGCCCAGCCCGACGACCCCGACCTTCTTCCCCGGTCCGACGCCCTGGCGCCGGAGCGGCGAGTAGGTGGTGATGCCCGCGCACAGCAGCGGGGCCGCCCCGGCGAGGTCGAGGTTCGTGGGGATGCGGAGGACCATGTCCTCCTCCACCACGACTGACTCGGAGTACCCGCCGTAGGTGACCGGGGCCGTCCCGTGCCGGTCGGGCGAGTTGTAGGTGAAGGTGGCGTTCGGGCAGAACTGCTCCAGCCCGCCCTTGCAGTTCGGGCAGGTGTGGTCGGCCCCGACCAGGCAGCCGACGCCGACCACGTCCCCGACCTTGAACTTCGTGACGCCCGGGCCGACCTTCGTCACCCGGCCGACGATCTCGTGGCCCGGGACGCACGGGTAGGTGGTCGGGACCGCGTCGTGCCACTCGTCGCGCGCCTGGTGCAGGTCGGAGTGGCAGATGCCGCAGAACAGGATCTCGATCCGCACGTCCCGATCGGCGACGTCCCGGCGGGGGATGGTGGTCCCGGCGAGGGCGGCGGTCGGGCTGGTGCAGGCGTAGGCTCTGGCTTTGTACATTCGTTGATGCTCCTGGTGGTGTCGGGCCGGTAAACCCTTCCGGCCCAATCTACGGCACGGCCCTCTCCTCCGCCGCGATCCGCGGACCCGCGGCGAACCCTGCTGCTGTCACTGGATCGTCTGGCCCCCGTCGATGACCATGGCGTGGCCGACCATGAAGGCGGCCGCGTCCGAGCACAGCCAGACGACGGCCGCGGCGATCTCCTCGGGCGTGCCCATCCGCCCGACCGGCTCCTCCGCGATCAACTTCGCCCGCCCCTCGGGCGTGCCCCCGGTGAACCTGCCCATCATCGGCGTGTCGATGTACCCCGGGCAGACGGCGTTCACGCGGACCTTCTGCGCCGCGTAGTCGAGGGCGGCGGCCTTGGTCAGGCCGATGACGCCGTGCTTCGCGGCCGTGTACGCGGGGCTGCCCTTGATGCCGATGACGCCCGCCCCCGAGGAGGTGTTCACGATCGCCCCGCCGCCCGATTTCAGGATGAGCGGGATCTCGTGCTTCATGCACAGGAAGACGCCGCGGAGGTTCACGTCCAGGATCCAGTTCCACTCGTCCTCGTCGTAGTCGGCGGTCGGGGCCGGCTTCTTCGGCTCGATGCCGGCGTTGTTGAACGCGAAGTCCAGCCGCCCGAACGCTCCGGCCGTCTTCACGACCGCCGCCCTCACGTCCTCACCCCGCGTCACGTCGCACCGCACGGCGACCGCCTTCCCGCCTTCCGCCTCAATGAGGCGGGCCGTCTCCCGGTTGCCCTCCTCGGACACGTCGGCAACCACGACACTTGCCCCCTCACGGGCGAACGCCAACGCCGCGGCGCGCCCGATGCCGTTCGCGCCCCCGGTCACGAACGCCACCCTTCCCGCAAACCGCTTTTTCTCGCTCATCGCCTACTCCTGTTCTCACTTCCCGTCCGACGGGGTTGGTTGATGTTACGTCTCGTCGCAGCGGAGCTACTTGCCGTACTGCTCGTCACTCACCTTCTCCATCCACTCGACCACCTTGCCGTCGAGCTGCTCCTGGATCGCGATGTGTGTCATGGCGGTGGTCGGGGCTGCCCCGTGCCAGTGCTTCTCGCCCGGCGGGATCCACACCACGTCGCCCGGCCGGATCTCCTCGACCGGCCCGCCCAGCCGCTGCGCCCGGCCGACGCCGGAAACCACGATGAGCGTCTGCCCGAGCGGGTGGGTGTGCCACGCCGTCCGCGCCCCCGGCTCGAACGTGACGCTCGCCCCCGCCGCTCGGGATGGCTCGTGGACCGAGAACAGAGGGTCGATGCGGACCGTGCCCGTGAACCAGTCGGCCGGTCCCTTCCCGGACGGCTGCGAGCCTGCGCGCTTGATTTCCATGTGTGACTCCTCGTGTTTGGCCTGCGGCACTGCCGGACGGGAGCAGGCAAACACCGGAAGTGCGATTGCGGCCACTCCGACGGACTTCAAGAACGCACGGCGGGGCAGGTCTCCCGGACCGGAATCCGCGGGCTCCGGCCCGCTCATGCTGCTGCTCATGATCCTGACCTCCCTTCCGGCCGTCGGATGACGACCCCGTTTCCCTGGTGAATCTCGCCTGTCATTCCAACTCAAACTTCACGGACGCTCGCCCCGTACCGACTGCGGCGGCAAGGCCCGAGGGGTCGTCGATCCGCCCGAGCCGCGTGTAGCTGTAGGTCGTCGGAAACGTCTTGTAGAAGAGCACCAGCGTGTCGCTCTGCCAGAGCATGAGGTCGCCCGCGCGGATGGTGCCGGGGTTGGCCGCGTCGGTCGGGAGCGGGGCAGGCAGACGGAACAACTTCTCGTTGCCGTTCAGCTCGCTCATGTCCACGGTCAGCGGGAGCATGCCCTTGAGTTTGGCCGCCGCCGGGTTGTCCTCGAGCGTGGCCGCAAAGGTTTTCGATCCGACGGTCACTTTCATTTTCTTGCTCGCTGGTTGGTCGCCACGGCGCTCGTGGTTGGCGGTGGGCCCAGTGGCGGTGGCCGGTTGGGCCCGCGGGCCGGTGTCGCAGGCCGGCAGCCCGATGAGCGTGCCGGCCGCGACCAGGACGAGGTGTCGTGACGTTGCCATAACGATCGCTCCCGTTGTTGCTTCTGGTGATCAGTGAAACGGCACCCCGGCCGACCTTCTCCGGTCACTTCAGTTTGGCCATGTCGATGACGAAGCGGTACCGCACGTCCTTCTTCACCACCCGGTCGAACGCCTTGTTGATGTCTTCCGGAGCGATGAGTTCCACGTCCGCCGTGATGCCGCGGGCGGCGCAGTAGTCGATCACCTCCTGCGTCTCGGCGATGCCGCCGATCATGGAGCCTGCAACGCTCTTGCGGGCGTAGATCAGGTTGATGCCGGTGACCCCCTTGAGCTCCTCCATCGCCCCGACGTTGACGAGCGTGCCGCCCGCCTTGAGGGCGTTCACGAACGGCCCCATCGGGTACGCCTTGGGAGCGGTCGAGATGAGCAGGTCGAACGTGTTCGCGAGCCGCTTCATGGCGTCAGCGTCGGTCGAGAGCACGGCGTCCTTGGCCCCCAGCCGCACGGCATCCTTCACCTTGCCAGGCGAGGTGGTGAAGACGGTGACGTCCGCCTTGCGGGCAACCGCCAGCTTCACCGCCAGGTGGCCGAGCCCGCCCAGGCCGATGACGCCCACCTTCTGCCCGCCTTTCAGTTTCCAGTGTTGCATCGGGGAGAAGGTGGTGATGCCGGCGCACAGGAGCGGGGCCGTGGCCGCGAGGTCCGCCCCCGGCGGGATGCGGATCACGAAGTGCTCGGTGGCGACAATCTTGTCCGAGTAGCCGCCGTAGGTAACCTTCGCCGGGCCGTGCTTGTCGGGCGCGTTGTAGGTGAACGTCGCCCCCTTCTCGCAGTTCTGCTCGCGGTCGGAGCGGCACGGGTCGCACGTGCGGCAGGAGTCCACCATGCAGCCGACGCCGCCGACGTCGCCCACCTTGAACTTCGTCACCTTCTCGCCCACCGCGGCGACGCGGCCGATGATCTCGTGGCCGGGCACGCACGGGTAGGTGGTCGGCCCCCACTCGGCCCACTCGTCGCGGGCCTGGTGGATGTCGGAGTGGCAGACGCCGCAGTACAGCACGTCGAGCAGCACGTCGTGCGGGCCGACCGCCCGCCGCTCGATCTTGAGCGGCCCGAGCGGGGCGTCCGCCTTGGTGGCGGCGTACGCCCGGGCGGGGAACGGGCCCTTGGCGGCCGGCGGGTCCTTCTTGGGCTCCTGGGCCCCGGCGGTCCCGCCGGGAATGATCTGCGTCGCGGCCAGGCCCGCGCCGGCGGTCAGGATTGCTCGCCGGCTCATGCGCTCTGGGCCACGGGGTTGGCCGGTGTGGTGGTTGTGGTCGTCCATGTCGGGCTCCGTGTTTGAGGGAATCACAGTCGGTGGTAATCGTGCGGCCGGCCCTCAGCCGTCCCGAGGGAGGCCATGTCGATGGAGAACCGGTTGCCCGGTGCCGGTCAGTCCTGGCCGATCTGTGCCATCTGCTTCGCGTCCATGCGGCCGCCGTAGATCTCGATCCGGGAGAAGGCCGTCTCGAGTTCGCGAAGGTCCTCCGGCTTGAGTTCGACCTTGACCGCGCCCACGTTCTCTTTCAGGTGGTCCATGTTCGTCGTGCCGGGGATCGGAACGATCCACGGCTTCCGCGCCATGAGCCACGCGAGCGCGACCTGGGCGGGTGTTGCGCCGCCCCTCTTCGCCCCGAACTTCGTCAGCAGCTCGATGACCGGCCGGTTGTTCGTCATGACCATCGGGGAGAAGCGCGGGAACGTCGCACGCAGATCAATCTTCGGGTCGAAGGTGGACTGTACATCCACCTTCAGCGTCCCGGGCAGGAAGCCCTGGCCGAGCGGCCCCCACGGCACGAAGCCGATCTTGAGTTCCTCGCACGCCTCGAGCACGCCGTTACGTTCCACGCCCCGCTCGATGAGCGAGTACTCGGTCTGGACGGCGGCGACCGGCTGGACCTTGTGCGCCCGGTGGATGGTCTTGGCGCTCGGCTCCGAGAGGCCGAAGTGGAGGACCTTGCCGGCCTTGATCAGGTCCTTGACCGCGCCGGCCACGTCCTCGATCGGCACGGTCAGGTCGACGCGGTGCTGGTAGTAGAGGTCGATGCGGTCCGTCTTGAGCCGCTTGAGCGACTCCTCGACGACCTTCCGGATGCGCTCCGGCCGGCTGTCCAGGCCGTTCGTGCCGTCGATCTTGAAGCCGAACTTGGTGGCGATGGCGACCTTGTCGCGGACCGGCGCGAGGGCCTCGCCGACCAGCTCCTCGTTGACGTAGGGGCCGTAGACTTCGGCGGTGTCGAAGAACGTGACGCCCCGCTCGTCGGCGTCGCGGATCACCCGGAGGCCCTCCTTCTTGTCCACGCCCGGGCCGTAGTGGCCGCCGCTGAGGCCCATGCAGCCGAAGCCGAGCTCCGAAACCTCCAGGCCGCCGAGCTTTCGAGTTTTCATCTTGTCACTCCCTTTCTTCGGTTCCGCGGGTTGCGCCGCGGCGGACCCGCCCGCGATCAGTTACGACGCCACCAGGGCCGCACCCGCGGCCAGAACCTCACGCCGGCTCAGCGGCGCGGCGTTACCGTGTCGATCGTCTCCGTGCATGGCGCAACTCCGTGCTTGTTGAGGTCAGTGCCCTTGGGCGGACTCGTCCGACGGGGGGGCGAATCAAATGTCGAAGCGAGTTTCATGCCCGCGGCACCTGCCCCGGAACGAAAACAGGCCTGAATGCTCCTACCTCTTTCGCGCCGTGCCGATGAGCAGGAGCGGGAGTCAGGGGCTCTGCGACAAACGAATGGTAAGCCCCGTTCCCCGGGGCCGGTATCACGATCCTCCCGGACTTTAGCCTGATTCTCCACGACTTCACCGAAGCCCATGCCGGCCGCGATCCGGAGCGGGTAAACTGGAAGGGGGCGAGGGAATCAACGGGGATACCGACGTGGCAACGAAGGATTTGACGAGACTGACCGCGGCGGTCGACCGGCACACCCGCACGAGCGGCGACCACGAGACCGCCGTGCCGGGGCTCTGGCTCTACCGATCCTCCACGCCGTCGGAGGCGACCGCGGTCGTGTACGTGCCGTCCCTGTGCGTCGTGGCGCAGGGGGCCAAGGAGGTGAGCCTCGGCGGCGTGGCGTACCGCTACGACCCGGCCCAGTCGCTCCTCGTGTCGGTGGACATGCCCGCGTCCACCCGCATCGCCGAGGCCTCGGCGGAGAGCCCGTGCCTCGCGGTCCGCGTGCCGATCGACGCGGCCGTCGTGGCCGAGCTCCTCGCCGACGGCACCGCGACCCCGCCTCCCGGCCCGCCCGTCCGCGGGATGGGGGTCATCGACCTCGAGCCGCCGCTCCTCGACGCCGTCTGCCGGCTGCTCGGCCTGCTCGACGCCCCGCACGAGATCCCCGCGCTCGCGCCGCTCGTGCTCCGGGAGATCGCCTTCCGTCTGCTCACCGGACCCGAAGGGGCGCGGCTCCGCCAGATCGCGTCCGCCGGCGCACCGGCGCAGCGAGTGGCACGGGCGATCCGCTGGCTCCGGGATCACTTCGCCGAGCCGCTCAGGGTCGAGGCGCTCGCGAAGCAGGTGGGGATGAGCCCGTCGGCGTTCCACCTCCACTTCAAGCACGTGACGGCCCTGAGCCCGCTCCAGTACCAGAAGCGGCTACGGCTCCAGGAGGCCCGGCGGCTGATGGCGGGTGAGGGGCTCGATGCCGGCGAGGCGGCGTTCCGCGTCGGGTACGAGAGCCCGTCCCAGTTCGGGAGGGAGTACCTGCGGATGTTCGGCAACTCGCCCCGCCGGGACGTGGCCTCGCTCCAGGTCGAAGTTCAGCCGGCGAGCCACGCCGGTGTCTGACTTCGCCCCCGGCCGGCTGTCTTCTGTGGTGCAGTAACCTGCGTCGGTCCGACACTTCGATGTTGCCGGTTTGCGCGGTGCCACCTCGAAGAATCGAGCGACGATGTCGCCTCCCGTTGCCCCACCAACCGATTCATCGGGTACGCTTTCGCTGATCGTCCGTCGCACCCGTCAGATCGATGGACGCCCATCACCGCCCTCGACCGGAGGCCGGGGCAGCAGGACGCCCTGTGCGATGCCGCCGGCACGACGGACGAGCGGTCGGAACCACGCCCGGCGGCATCGGAGAGGCTCCGATGCGCACGACCCTCGACGCCGCAGCGGCCAGCTACCTGAAGGCCAAGACCCTGTCCCGCGGCACCCGCAACGAGTACCGCTCGACGCTTCGGAAGTGGGACCAGTGGGGCCAAGGGGTCCCGATCCAGAGGCTCCAGCGGAAGCACGTCCGGGAGTTCCTCGACTGGGTCTACGAGCGGGCGGTGGCGGACCAGGGGACGAACCCCGGCCGGACCGCGAACAAGGCCCGCGAGCACCTCCGGGCCGTCCTCTCCTGGGCCTGGGAGCAGGAACTCATCGACGCCCCGCCCCGGTTCCCGCAGCCCCGCCCGCAGCGGGACGTGGCCGGCCGGCACTACCTGAACAAGGCCGAACTTAACGCCCTTTACTTTGCCACGCACCGGATGCGGCGGCCGCGGGGGTGGGACGCCCCGCTCCCGGTCGGCCGGTACTGGCGGGCCGCACTTGTCGTGTTCTTCAACTACGGGGTGGACACCGGCACCGTCTGGAGGTCGGCCCCGGCCCACGAGCCGATCCTCTGGCGGCACGTGTCGTGGGGGAGGCAGTCGCCGGACCGGGAGGTCAAGGAGCAGTGCCAGTGGGGGTGGCTGTTCTACCGCCGGGTGAAGACGGGCAAGGTCTTCTATCGACCGATGAACCGCGCCGTCCACGCCCACATACGGAGCATCATGCCCGAGAGTCCGAGCCCCGGCGCTCCCGTATTCCTCGGTGGCGGTGCCCGGCCGAACGCCCGGTTCCAGGAGGTGTGCGGCCTAGCCGGTATTCAGCCGAGGGTGAACATCGAGACCGGGAGCCCTGAGCCGTGGGAGCTGAAGGACCTGCGCAAGACGTGCGCGACGTACTACGACGCGCACGTCCCCGAGTCGTCGGTCGAGATCCTCGGCCACTCGGTCTGCGGCATCACCTACCGGCACTACGCCCACCGCGCCCCGCTGGCGTTCAAGGCGATCAAAACCCTGCCGCAGCCCACGGCATTCTCGGCACTGGCCCGGGGGTTCGACGGGGAGTGCCCGTGCTGCCGGAGGCGATTCGCCGATGCCGCGTAAACGCGGGCGATGTGGCCGACGCAAGCAGCACTCCAGACCCTGCGAGCATCTGAGGCAATGTGCACACGGGGACTTGGGGTTCACTGGGACGGGCCATGCGTGGCGCCTCGGTCGTGGGAGAGGGGGTACCTTGCTCACTCGCCGGACAGAAACCTCACGCGGCCGGACTCGATCTCGTAAATGGCACCGAGGATCTTCATTCGCCCCTCCGCAGCCCGCGCCCGGCCTTCGGGCGTACTCAGGATCTGGCGAACCGTCCAGCGGACGTTGCACTCGACCGCGCGGGCCAGCCGCACCTGCGGAGTCGGCCCGGGGTCGAGTTCCGGAAGCGCGGGCAGGATGCTATCCACCAGAATCTGAACCCGCGAGCGGTGCTGCTCGCCCTTGTACTTCGTGGCCAGGGCGGCGTCGACCGCCCCGCACC
>Ga0247822_10003118_pt1 | contig 10766 bp, 12 predicted proteins | sample 13C_Cellulose_Da_FD_192423 | JGI IMG/M metagenome (GOLD analysis project Ga0247822, IMG submission 192423) | Soil microbial communities from agricultural site in Penn Yan, New York, United States - 13C_Cellulose_Day30 | ecosystem: Environmental > Terrestrial > Soil > Agricultural land | place... | reverse complement strand
ACGCCGTCGTCGGCATCGGCGAGGGGCTGTCCGCCGGCGCCTGGAGCATCGGCCTGTCGGCGTCCGGCAATGGCGTCGGCCTGTCGCACGAGGCCCTGGCGATCCTGCCCGAGCCTGACAGGCGGCAGCGGATCGAGGCGTCGGCCCAAGCGCTGCGCGACGCCGGGGCGCACTATGTGGTCGAGACCGTGGCCGACCTGTCACCGGTTCTCGACGAGATCGCGACGCGGATCGCGGCGGGCAAGATCCCGCCGGCAGCGGTCCGATGACCGGTTCGGACCCCAGCAGCCGCCTGACGCGCGCCCTCGCGACCGCGCCGTCTTGGGCGTTTGCTCTCTATGGCGGTCTGGCGGCGTTCGCGGCCTATTTCTCGATGTACGCCTACCGAAAGCCCTTCGCTGCGGCCAGCTATGAGACCGTCGTCGGCTGGCCGTTCCCGGGCGATTTCAAGGTTGCCCTGGTCGTCGCTCAGGTGGCCGGCTACGCCCTGTCGAAGATCATCGGCATCAAGGTGATTTCGGAAATGCGGCCCGAAGGCCGGGCGCTGGCCATCCTGGCCCTGATCGGCGGGGCGGAACTGTCCCTGGTGGGTCTGGGTGCTGCGCCGTCGGTGTTCGGCCCCCTGGCGCTGTTCGCCAACGGGCTGTGCCTAGGCATGATCTGGGGCTTGGTGTTCGGCTTCCTTGAGGGGCGGCGACTGTCGGAAGTGCTGGGCGCCATGCTGTGCGCCAGCTTCATCCTGGCGTCCGGCGCGGTGAAGGCGGTCGGCAAGGCGCTGCTGCTGCAAGGCGTCGACGACCGCTGGATGCCGGCCCTGACCGGCCTGATCTTCGCGCCCCTGCTGCTGATCGCCGTGGCGGGCCTGAGCCAGCTGCCGCCGCCCAGCGCCGCCGACGAGGCCGCGCGGATCCGTCGGGCGCCGATGGACGCCAAGGCGCGGGCCGTGCTCTGGGCGCGGCATGCGCCGGTCCTCGTCCTGCTGGTCGGCGTCTACGTGCTGCTGACCGCGCTGCGCGACTTCCGCGACAATTTCGCGGCCGAGATCTGGACCGAGCTGGGCTTCGACGGCGCCGCCTCGATCTTCGCCCTGTCGGAGATCCCCGTGGCGATCGTCGTGCTGGTGGGCCTGGCCCTGCTGATGCGGGTCAATGACAATCGTCGGGCGGTCGGTTTCAACCTAGGCTTCATCGCCGCCGGCCTGGGGGTTCTGGGCCTCTCCACCGCCGGCCATCAGCTGGGCCTGGTCGGACCCGTGACCTGGATGGTGGCGGGCGGCGCCGGTCTCTACATGGCCTACACGCCCTTCAACGGCATCCTGTTCGATCGGATGATCGCCGCCACTGGCAGCGTCGGCACCGCCGGCTTCCTGATCTATGTGGCCGACGCCAGCGGCTATGTCGGCAGCGTGGCGCTGCTGCTGGTGCGGACGTTCGGTCGGCTGGAGCTGAACTGGAGCCAATTCCTGTCCGGAGCGGCATACTTAACATGCATGCTCGGTCTTGTCGGAACCGCCTCGGCGCACGTGCTTCTGCGTAAGGCTGGCCGATCTCCTGGCGAAGTTGCCCCCTCGCTGGCGATCGAGGCGAAGCGCGGCTGAGGGCGATGGCGAGGGCGAGTAGGGCTCAACGGGAAGGAGCCTGACGGATGTCAGATTCGGCCGAATTTGCCAGAATGCTGGAACAATCTCGCCTGGACCGTCGGGAAGGTCGCTACCTCAGCGGAGAGGAGGTTCAGAGTTCTTGGACCAGCTGATAGAGCGCATGGACCGACCCTATGAGCATATCAGTTCAAACGAATAAAAGACGTTTCGAAACGAATAAAACGCCTGCTCCCGGCGAGAACAGACGGAGGAGGGGCGTTGCTCCGCTATTTCCCAATCCTACCGTTATTGATGGCGGGGTAAGTTTCGGTACGCCCCAAAGCGCGCAGCTAAAGGTCTAGTCTGCCCACGTATTTGCAGTGGTTCGCGCCGGTCCGGTTGATACGACCTCGTATGGGTGGAGGCCTCTTGTGGCGCGAATGCGCGATTATATCGCCTCGCAACGCCAGCGCCGTATGTCGACTCAATAAAGCCGGCCCGTAAGGATTGCGGGCTGAAGTATTCGAAATCACCGCTCTCCAGTCCAACTGATCGGCAGCGCTTCTTGACGATCTGCCAAACGCCGCCCGTACTCAATGGGCGCGCTTGCACGTGACCCCCGCGCACCACTTTTCGGAATACTGGACCCTCAGTGATCTCCGCCGCCTTTAGCCAGTTTTCGAGCGCATGGACAGGGCAGGTGGCGGAGTGGCGGCCGATGTCGATGCGGTTGGTGGCTCCCTGATGGCCAGCTGTTACGCCCTTGATGAGGATCGTCAGCCCACCGTCAGTCTTGTTAATATCTGCCACCTGGAGAGCGGCCAGCTCCGAGCGCCTGAGGGCCCCAGCGAAGCCGATTAGAAGCAGGGCTTTATCGCGCTTTCCCGCTAACGTTTCTTCGCAGGTCTCGACGAGAAGCCTCATGCGTTCAACGGTTATTGCGCCAGCAGAACGTGCGCTCCGTTTGCGATCGTTGCCAGATTTGGCGAGGTTGAACGTGATGGCCGGATGACTGGTGTCGATCGTTGACCCTGCCAGGCGTGTAGCTTGGGCTATCGCCGCGATCCAACGACGGAGCGTAGCGGTAGCGTGGCTTCCGCTGTGACCCGCGATGTAGGCGCCAATGATCTCGGGTTCGGCCGGGATCGCTACCAAGTCGCGATGCGCGCACCAGAGGCTATAACGTTCGATGTCGGCAGCGTAGGCGCTCACGGTCGCTGCGGCCTGGGCGGTAGCTCGATAGCGATGCGATTTCGCTAAAGCCCGCGCGGTCTTCGGGAGGCATTTCGGATCGTCCATTTTCGCTCGCTCCAGTCGAGGCTGGTGCGACTGTAGGACCAGGGCTGCGTCTTGGCGCGCAATCAGGGCTCGGACAGATACTTTGACGCGTCTAGGACAATTATTCTGCCGATTTTCGGGACAGCAACCGACGGGGTCATTAATTGTGACCCGTGACACCGAGACCCGCGCTGTATCCGAGGGGTCGGGTATTATTTCTGATAATATTCCTTAGGCGATAATGATTGATGCGAAGCCGGAGATCGCCCGGTCAGGAAAATATTCCCATCCTGTCACCGACTCCAAATTCTGCGAGTCGCACGTCGCTTGCCGCCGGTTGCTATAACGTTCCGAGTTTGCACGTTTTCTGACTCCAAATTCAGCGACCGAGTTGCTCGCAAACTCTGCGAATGCACCGCCACGTAGGCTCGAACTAAGAGATCAAAATCGGCGGTAACCCCGGAAAATAGAAGTGCCTATCGCGCGTGGCGGCCGTCGCATAGGCCAAGCGCCGGCGTAGGTCAGACGGCCAAGCCGCTGCCCGGGCATTCAACTCTTCTAGCGCTTCTTGCGGTAGCTCCAGCGCAATGAGGAACATGAGAGTTGGTAATTCGTGCGGAGTGGTCGGCTGACGGTTTGCCAGCTTGATGCGCCGATGGCGAAGGAAGTACCAGTTACCTCTCAGTAGCGCGATGTTTGGGTTATTTGTGGTGCCACCCGGATCGCCCAGGATAAGAAGAGCGAAGCGGACGTACATCAGGCGAGTTGGAGCATCGAACTCAGCCCAGCAATCGAACTGCAGATAGTCCGCACCCTTGCGCGTTCTTCTCTGAAATATCCGGTATTCAATTATCGCCGCTAGAGGAGTTCTAGCGCGCGGGCCTACGTTCGTTGCTAGTGCGTCAACGATGTCGCGAACGGCGCAACGAAAGGCCATCAGCTTCTTCGATTGTTTACGGCTGGCGCCCTCAAGCAGTCTATCCCCTCTATCGATCATCACATGATCGTCGAACCTCGTGTCGCTTAAGAGGCTGTCTCGAGGTTCTGGCGCTATTAGCTCATCGCTAAACAATGTTATGTCACTTACGATCCTGACAGGAGAGTTTCCGTAGGGAGCTAGCGGCGAGCCGTGTGCCGCGCAGAAGGTTGTGAGCGGATGTGTCCAACTCCGCCGAATGTGAGGAGCCCTCCCCTCCTGAATGTCGGTCTCCAGGCAATGGGGGCAAACTGACCATCCATAAGGCGGGCGTGGTCCTGGTCGCATTGGGCAAGCTCTGAGGTCTTCCCAAACCATAGCGTGAAGGTCGGAAGGCGCGACACGCAACATCATTGCGAGCCGCGGGATCAGTAGATCCGCGCCTCGATCAAACCCCGAAATCGAGGCTCCGATCTCTTTCTCCAGCTCGCGCACGGTCAGTAAGTGCGCCTCGGCGGTTCTTACGAGCCACGAGGACAGCGCCTCGTCTTCCTCGCGCGGCGGGGCAAGCACTGAGAGATCGCAAGGCGGAGGCAGATCCTCACTCATCTTCGTCACGCATGCCGCGCAGCGCTACAGCCTCCACCAACCCGGCGGAGAGGCACTCTTCATGCTCCAGGGCCATCAGAGCCGATCGCTCCAGTAGTCTGAACATTCGTCCTACAAGGCCGTTCGAATGCTCTTGCAGCGTCGACATGAGGTCGGCGTCGATCGTTGTCGGTTTGCGGAGCGGCATGTATTCGATCCGGGATCGAACGGCGTCGACGATCCAGGACCGCTTACCCGACCAAAGCGGCAGCGCGATGATATCGAACCGCTCTTCCAAGTGTGGATCGGATTTGATCAAGGCTTTGGCTTCCCCCGATCCGAAGCCCGCCAAGCTCATGGAGAGTTGGTTGGACAGATATTTTAGGGCATTCAAAATTGCCCGCTGCTCCCGTGGGCGAAGTTCCGTTACGCGCTGAAGCTCGTCGAGGATCATTAGGCGAGTACCGCGTGCGCTTAGGTGGCGCATCACCATGGCCTGCAGTCTTGGAGCGGCTGTGTCAGGAGCCGGCGAGTTCAGGGCGGTGAGGATGTCGATATACAGACGCTTCTCGGTGAGCCCGTCGTTCAGTTCAAACCAAAGCACCGAGCCAAACGAAGTAGGTTAGTTAGCTTCGTTCCTCGCGCGACAGAGCTCCAAAGCCCGCTTTTGGATATGGGTCTTTCCCATGTTCGGGCGAGCCCAGAACAGCACGGATGGCATCCGCACGCGCGGCGGCATGTCCGCGAGTTCCATCAGGTACTCGACGGCCGCCTCGGCTGCGGGATAGCTGATCCAGCGATCGGTCAGGATGCAAGCTTGGCGAGTTTTGCGGTCCGCCGTCGCCAAGTGCCGCACCTTCGGATGGATGTGCTCAAAGGGGGAACTAGTCACGCTTCCTCTCCCCTGAGAACGCTTTCCCAGTCGTCGTCCGGATCGGTTAGAGTGATGGACCCGGAGTAGAGACACCTGCCCTTCAGCATGTCTCTATGTGCGACAGGAGGGCGGGGCGACGGTGTCGGCTCGGCCTTCGTGACTTCCCGTCTGCCCAGGTCGAGGCGCTCGGATTGGCGTGCAGCCACACTGGACTTAGTTGCAGCGGCGCGGATCACCGCCTCGGCCGCTTCGGTAGCGCGCCGAACTGCCGTGCGATCTCGCCTTTCGCGCGACGACATGGATTTTCGCGTAGCCTTCAGAAGCCATAGCGAAGGAGCGGGTTTTTCCCTGCGCAGCCTGTAGGGCACGTCAAGGTAGGCGCCGTCTGGAAGCTTGACGTGAAGCCTGGACAGGTCGCGAGGGTCGTACTTTGCCGTCACTCTACGGACGCCAGCGGCGTAAGCCTCCCCGAGCGCTGGACTGTAGTACTCGTCGCTGAACGCCTTGATTCCTTGACGAGTGATGGTGCGTTCGAAGGCTGGCAAGAGATCCAACCGAAAGCTCACAGCATCCTCAGGATGATCGGGCTGACGACCTGAAGTCATTGACTGCCAGGCCTCCAGGGGGCTCATTCCTAGGTCGCTATGTTCACGCTGATGGTAGACACCCAAGATTTGGTGGGCGAAATACATCTCCAAATGGTAGATACTCATACAAGCGGATGCTTTGCTGTCGTAGTTCCCCCTCTCGGCCGGGCTGTTATGTGTCGCGCCGGGAAGGAGCCTGCACTCACCCATCAACGTGCCAATGAGACGCTCGACGTGGCCGCCATAGTGAGTTCGGCCGCGCGGCCGCGATTTCCATTGAGCGCCCTGATTGATTATTGCGCGCCTTAGGTTTTGAGAGGTGAATTCCTTGGCGCGATCGCTATGCATCAGTCGCGGCAATCCTTCGACTGGCCAGGGATGGTCGAGGTCACGCGCTGTTAGCCAGGCAGCCTTGTTTAAAACTGCGAGGTCGAGCGTCGTTGCGACACGGATGATCGACGGCGGCTCCAGGCCCACATAGAACGCTGCGATCATGCGTGTGCATACGTCGATGATCACGGTAAGCCATGGTCGTCCTATGGGGCGCCCCTCCCCGTCTACGACGATAACATCCGCCAGGGTGTGATCGATTTGCCAGACATCCCAAGGCTTTTGGACTTCATAGCGACCAGGCCGTGGCGTGTGCTTCTCAGCGGCCTTAGGACCCGATCGTCGAAGAGCCACGATGCGCTTGGGAATGGCTTTCAGGCGTCGAATGACCGCAGACCTCGTCGGCCGCGACAAACCCTCATCCTCACAAACGTCACCGATCTTAATTGTTATGGAGACCAGAGAGGCTTTTGCCTTGGAGAGGTATTCATTCTGCAGGACGAGATCGATAATCTCATCCTGCCGCCAGTGAAGTCGCGAACGCCCCTTTGGATAGCCGCGTTTTTTGCCTAATAGATCTCTAACAGTTCCGCGCCCCTTGAGGCGTTTTAAGTCCCTGTAGATCGTTGAGGGGTGAACGCCCAGTTCGGAGGCCGCTGCGTCGACGTCCTCCTTGGTGCGGCTAGGCAGTGAGGCAAGCGCTTGCGCCGCGATGAGACGGCGACCTAGTGAGCTGATGAGGTCTTCAGATAATTGCTCAAGAGGTATGGGCTGGGATGGGAGGTCAAGCATCACCCCCTCCCCCACCTTTGACGCAATGTTCTGAGCGTTCTCGTAGAGCAGCTCGACATGGGGCCGTTAGGCGCCGCCGGGCGCCCTCCCACGCTTGTAGGCATCGGATCTCTCCTTCGGCGGCTCGCTACCGAATGCGGGTTTCGAAAGCGCATGCGATCTCGGCCGGCCCTTTGGGCCGCCTTGACAGCGCTACGATGTGGAGGGAGAGTCAGGCGTCCATCGAAAGACACCTCGCCAATTTGGCGACCAGCGAGCTCCGCCTGCAAGCGGGGCTCGTTTGGACTCAAGCTTTAGTTATGTGGGCATGGCTTGCGTGCTCCTAGCGCTTTGAGCGACGGCATTTAATGAACCGCTCGCCCCTCTTCGCCCCAGCTGTGGATTTTGCAGGACGAAGCGTCCTTTCGATGAGGTCACGCCCCTCAAAAAGGCGCTCTTGTAAGAGCGTATAGGATTCCGTGGAACTTTGGAGTCCCACGTTTCACATCGATCAGAATCGAATAGCTAAATCGAGTGGTAGGCGGCCTACCACTCGATTTAACGGGGGCAGGTGTGACTACCACCTGCTATCTGCTGGTTGCGGGTAATCTTCAATGCTTGTGGGCCTTAGCGGCTGTGCTGACCATGGCGAAAAATGCTGGTTTCATCAGCCCGGCCAGAAAGCTATTCGCTTCGGAGCGCCTTGTTGTCGACCATCCTGGCCCGCTCAAAATGCCGCTCCATGCGCTCAATCATTTGGTCCAAGAACTCTATAGCCTCATCGCCTTCGAGGCAGCGGCCTTCCCTGCAGTCCAGGCGAGACCGTTCCAGCATCCTCGCAAATTCGGCCTCTTTCGAATCTGACATCGGTAGGTTCCTTCTCGCGGAACTCTGAGAGTGCTCTCGAGCGCCTTCTTTGTCAGCTCAGCGCCACTAGCGGTCCTTGGACCGCTTCCAGAAACTGGACGTTCAGCATCAGGCTGATGAGAAGGCGATATGGAAATGGTGATCGTTCCAATTCGTAGTTTCGTGACCTGTGCGCTTGCCTTTACGCTGATCGGCTGCGGACGTGTCTCGAACGATGAGCACGCCGCGGCCGACCGCAACCAGGCCAACGCCCGTGGCGTATCGGCTGAGGCTCAAGCCTATGCCGCCCAGTTCACGAAAAAGGACCCGGAAGCGTGCTTCAAAAAGGATTTGGCGCTTAAACAGCCGGCGCTGAAGGAAGCCGCCGGTGACATCGGCTCACGGGCTGCGCCGACGCGCGTGATCGTGATGATCGACGGGTCCGGTTCGATGGCTGGACGAATGGACGGCCGGACAAAACTCGAACTAGCGCGGGAGGCGGTGCTCGGCTTTGTCGACGGGCTCCCCGCATCGGTGCAGACCTCGCTGCTGGTCTTCGGCCAGCAAGGCGACAACAGCCAGGCCGGCAAGTTCAAATCCTGTTCCGCCGTCGACGTACTCGCGCCCATGTCGAGGGACCCGGGGCGACTGCGCACGGCGCTGGGACAGGTCCGTGCCGTCGGCTGGACGCCGCTGGCCGCCGCGCTTGATCGCGCCGAGGCTCTTCTGACGGCCTCCGCCACACCGGGGGGAGCAGGTCATCTATATCGTGTCGGACGGCGAAGAGACGTGCGGCGGCGATCCCGTCGCCGTCGCGCGCCGGATCAACGGCGGCCGCACCCGCGCGATCGTCAACATCATCGGCTTCAACCTGCCGGCGGGCGAAGCGGCGAAACTGACCGCGGTTGCGCATGCCCGCGGCGGCGGGTTCGTCAATCTGTCCAAAGAGGCGGAACTCGCGAGATACACGGCGCAGGTGCGGGAATCGATCCGGCGGACGGACAACGCAGTCGCCACCAGCATCGCCAAGACTGACAACAACGTGGCGACCAGCATCGCCATCACCGACGCCGAGACCTGCGTCTCCATTCTCGCCACCGACGAGGACACGGCGATGTCCATCGACCTCACGCATCGCGACACGGCCGGCCGCCCGGTAGCCTTCCGAGAAGAAGCCAAAGCCTTGTTGAAGGCGCGCCACGATGCCCTGAAGGCGAAGGTCGAGGCCTACCGAGACAGGCTCAACAAAGCAGAGGCAGAGGCAGAACGGAGCATCGATTCAGCCGCAAGCACGGTGCGCTGATCCATCACTCCATCGCGCGCAGTAAGGTCCGCAATCCAACGCCTCGAGCGGCTAATTGCGCAGGTCTCCCTATCCTGACGGCCCTACGTCGGGAGCGCGGGGTCTCCTTCAGAATTGCAGCGCCACGGCGGGTCACAGCTACGAGCAACTCAAGGCCCAATTTGGAACTCCAAATCGCAAGCTGGGCATTTAAGGTGGGGTCTCTCGACCGGTTCAGGGATCATCGCCTTTGAAGCTGGAAACGATATTCCGCGTCTCGGCCCCGCTGCGCGCCGCCCCGGTGGCGCTGCGCTATTTGCTGGCCACCGCCATCATCCTGCTGTTCTTCGCGCTTCGTGTAGCGGCCGCGCCCTATATGGGCGGGTTTCCATTCCTGCTGTTCTTTCCGGCGATCATCCTGATCTCGGCGCTGTTCGATCGCGGGACCGGGGTATTCGCCATGCTGCTGAGCACGGGCATGGCCTGGTACTTCTTCGTCCCGACCGTCCGGTCCTTCGAGCTGCCGAACCTGAAGGACGCCCTGCCCCTGGCGCTCTACGTGCTGATCGGCCTTTTCCTGGCCGTGACGGTCGAGGCCTTGCGCTCGACCGCCGAGCGCCTGGCCAGGACAAGCCTGGCGCTGGAACGCGCCAACGACTTCAACAAGCTGCTGATCGAAGACAACAACCATCGGGTCAAGAACCACCTGGCCTCGGTCAATGGTCTGCTGCACTTGTCTTTTCGGGAGATCACCGATCCCGACGCGCAGCGCGCCGTAAAGGAGGCGACCGGTCGGATCGGGGTTCTGGGCAGGCTCTACAGCCGCCTGCACCTCTCCGACGAAGCGACAGCGATCTGCGCGCGCGACTACATCTGCTCGATCTGCGACGACCTGCGCGACGGCGTGATCGGCGTTCGTCCCGTAGGCCTGCGCGTGGAGGTCGCCAGGATCGATATCGGCTCGATGGTGGCCGTGCCGATCGGTCTGATCGTCAACGAACTGGTGGAGAACGCCCTCAAATACGCCTTCCCCGACGATCGCGCCGGCGTCATCACCGTCGCCTTCGGCCTGGACGAGCTCGACAAGCTTCATCTGGCCGTCGCCGACGACGGCATCGGCTTCGATCCTGCTTCAGCTCGGAAAGGCGGCGGCACGAGGCTGGTGCGCTCGCTCGTCCAGCAACTGCATGGCCAGCTCGAACGATCCGGACCGCCGGGCACGGCTTACGACATCCGCTTTACCGCCGAACCGTCGGGCTCGGCGCATTAGGCTGAGACTTCAAGCGGATCTTCGGCTCCGTTCTTTGGTGCCCATTCCCCGGCCAGTTGGTGACGAAGGTCCAACACCCTGACGCGCGCGCCGCCAGGATAGGCCGCCGCCAATCGTCGTGCTTCACGCTCGGCTTGACCGCCCGTCTCGAAGAACAGCACCTCGCCGGTGTCGCACAGCTTCACCGACCAGCCGCCCTCGAAGGGCGACACTTCGAACACACATGCCATCTGACACCCGACTATCTCGAACATCGGCGGCCGGCCGCGATCTGCCGCAGATCGCGGCTGGCCTCCGCCTGGATTAGCGCTCGACGTCGCCTTGCCCGGTCTTGCCCGGCTGGATCGCGCCGGTGTCGACGCCGCCCGCGAGGCCCTCGCCCTCGCCCTCGCCCTCGATGTCGCGCCCTTCCTGGCGCTCGCCCGGACGACGCTCGCCCTGCTGG
>Ga0247822_10003116_pt1 | contig 10767 bp, 8 predicted proteins | sample 13C_Cellulose_Da_FD_192423 | JGI IMG/M metagenome (GOLD analysis project Ga0247822, IMG submission 192423) | Soil microbial communities from agricultural site in Penn Yan, New York, United States - 13C_Cellulose_Day30 | ecosystem: Environmental > Terrestrial > Soil > Agricultural land | place... | reverse complement strand
GGCCCGTCGGTGGGTCCGTCGTTCTCGGACCCGCGCACCGGCGAGATCATCCGCACCGTGGTGCGCATGGACGCATGGCGGTCGCTGATCGACTACAACATCTATGCGGGCTTGCTGCCGGCCGCCGGTGCCGCCGGCCTCAACATGAGCGCCGAGGATTTCGCGATGGCGCGCCGCCGCCAGCACACGGCGCATGAGATCGGCCACACGATCGGGCTCTCGCACAACTTCATCGCCGCGTCGCAGGGTCGCGCGTCGGTCATGGACTATCCGGTGCCGCTGATCACGGTCGACCCGCGGGGCGCGCTCGACCTCTCGAAGTCGTTCGCGCCGTTCGGCGGCGGCTGGGACTCGCTCGCCATCCGCTACGGCTACAGCTGGTATCCCGACGCGAAGAGCGAGGCCGCCGGCCTCGACGCCATCGTGAAGGAAGGGCTCAAGCGCGGCCTCCGCTTCGTCGCCGACCAGCATGCCGGTCCCGAAGGTTCGATCCCGGAAGCCACGCGCTGGGTCGAGGGCAGCACGATGTTCGACGCCGTCGAGCGCACCTCCGCCGTGCGCAAGGTGGCGATGGCGAAGTTCGACGAGCGCGCCATCAAGCCGGGCGAGCCGATGTACCTGCTCAACATGCGGTTCGCGCATGTGTACCTGCACCATCGCTATTCGCTCGAAGGGCTGATCAAGTACATCGGCGGCATGGATTTCCGCTACGCCATGCGCGGCGACGGGCAGGTGCCGACGCAGATCCTGCCGGCCGCGTCGCAGCGCCGTGCGCTCGCGATGTCATTGGCGGCGCTCGAGCCGGCTGAACTCGCGGTGAGCGAGCGCGTGATGGCGTTGATCCCGCCGGCTCCGGCCGGTGGCGACGGATCGCTCGAGTGGATCGGTTCCGCCGGCGGGCCGGCGTTCGACCAGGTGAGCCTGGCCGGCGGCCTGGCCACAGAGGTGATCGAAGGCATCCTGCACCGCGACCGCGCCGCGCGACTCGTGCTCTTCAGCGCCCGCGATGCCGGCAACCTCTCGCTCGACGAGGTGCTGCGCACGCTGGTGGAGAAGACCTGGGGCGCGCCGGCTTCGGCGAACGCGAACGAGCAGGCGCTCCGTCGCGCGGTGCAGCGCGTCGCCCTCAACACGATGCTCGACCGCGCCGGCGACCAGCGCGCACTCGGTGAGGTCCGTGCACTGACGGAACTCCACCTCCGCGCGCTCGACACGCGCCTCGAGGGCATGACCGGCGGTTCCGCCGCCGACCAAGCGCAGCGCCTTGCCGCGCGGCGCGACATCGAGAGGTACTTCGATGGTGACGACGACCCAGCCAAGCGGTCGCGGTTCGAGGTGATTCCGCTGCCTTGGCCGTAACGGCAACAGCTTTCACCGCGATGCGGGGGAAGACAAGCCACACGGAGGCACGGAGGGCACAGAGGGCCACAGAGGTTGCAACCACCACAGTTAGGATGGCCCTTCAAGCAACAGAATGAATGGGGGCTCCCGGGCGAGATCTTGCCCGGGAGCCCCCATTGGCAACCGCATTCAAGTGGGGCGCCCGGGCGAATATTCCGCACGGGCGCCCCCTCAAAAAAGATGGTGGCAGTTGCAGCCTCTGTGGCCCTCTGCGTCCTCTGCGTCTCCGTGTGGCTTGTCTCCCCCCGCATCGCCTTAACGACTGGTTAGGAGTTCATTAAGGCTGATGCGGAAACGGGCGCTTGCCCCTATCGTGGGCCCCGGCGCAACCAAATGCAGCGCTTCAGTGTCTGACCTCGCGGCTTCTCCCCCGCTGGCGGCAAGCTGGTTCCCACCATCCGTCGAAGAGTTCCCGCCCATGCGATTCGTGCGCTCCCGCAGGACCCTGATCGCCCTCGCTGTCCTCTTCATCGGTGCGCCCAGCGCCTGGCTGCTGGCACGCCCGGCCGCCGACGACGGCTCGGCGCTCGTCGCCACGGTCAGGCAAGGGGACTTCGTGGTGACCGTCACCACCGCCGGCGAACTGCGCGCGAGCAACTCCGTCAACATCACCGGCCCAGCCGAGATGCAGCGCGCCGGCGCCTTCCAGGTGAAGATCACGTCGCTCGTGCCCGAGGGCACCATCGTGAAGGAAGGCGACGTGGTGGCCGAGCTCGATCGCTCCGCGCTCGCGCAGAAGATGCAGGAGACCATGCTCGCCGTGCAGAAGGCCGAGGCGGTGAACGAGCAGGCGATGCTCGACTCCACGTTGAACCTCTCGAAGGCGCGCGAGGAGATTCGCGGCATGGAGCTCGCACTCGAGGAGAAGCGCCTCGCCAAGGAGCAGGCCGTCTACGAGGCGCCGACCGTCAAGCGGCAGGCCGAGATCGACCTCGAGAAGGCCGAGCGCGCGCTGACCCAGGCCCGCATCGACTACAAGACCAAGGCCGAGCAGGCGCAGGCCAAGATGCGCGAGGTCGGCAGCGACCTGCAGCGGCAGAAGAACACGCTCGACGTCGTGCAGACGGTGATGGCGCAGTTCACCATCAAGGCGCCCGCTCCCGGCATGGTCATCTACCAGAAGGAATGGAACGGCAAGAAGCGCGCGGTCGGCTCCCAGGTGAACCCGTGGGAGCCCACCGTCGCCACGCTGCCGGACCTCACGAAGATGGAGTCGATCACCTACGTCAACGAGATCGACATCCGGAAGGTCGCGGTCGGCCAGCCGGTCACCATCTCGCTCGACTCCGACCCGACGAAGCAGCTTCATGGCAAGATCGTGCAGGTGGCCAACGTCGGCGAGCAACGCCCGAACACGGACGCCAAGGTCTTCGAGGTGAAGGTCCTGCTCTCCGGCGCCGACACCACGCTCCGCCCGGGCATGACGACGGGCAACGCCATCCAGACGACCATGCTCAAGGACGTGCTTTCCGTGCCGCTCGAGGCGGTCTCGAGCGTGGCCGACGTGCCCTACGTCTACAAGCGGAGCGGGGGCCGCGTCGTCAAGCAGGAGGTCGAGACCGGGGCGATGAACGACATCGGCGTCGTGCTCGTGCAGGGTGTCGCCGCGGGCGAGGAGGTGCTGCTCGTACCGCCCGCCGACGCCGACAAGCTGACGCCCACGCGCCTCCCCGGCTCGACGCGCGGCACGCCGGCCCAGGGCGGCGATTCGTCCGTCGCGCCGCAGACGGTGCCCTCGCCGGAGCCGGCCGCGAAGTCAGCGCCGGAAGCAATGAAGGCACCCGCCGGAACGAAGCCGCGTGGCAATTGACGTCCAGCGCCTCGCGCAACTGCGCGGGGCCTTCTATTCGCACGTCGTCTTCGGCATGCGCACGGCCCTCGAGGCCGTGGGCCACAACCGGCTGCGCGCAGGCCTCACCTCGCTCGGCATCCTCTTCGGCGTGGCCTCGGTCATCGCCATGCTCGCCATCGGCAAGGGCGCCGAGTCGGAGATCCTCGAGCAGATGCGACTGCTCGGCTCCAACAACGTCCTGATCCGGCCCTACGAGGAGCAGAAGGAAGGGAACGCCGAGGAGGAGAAGGATTCCAAGACCCTCAAGCGCTACACGCCGGGCCTCACCTATCTCGATGCGCAGGCGATCACCCAGGTCATCCCCGGCGTTGACGCCGTCAGCGCCGAGGTCGTGGTCAACTCGACGATCACGCGCGAGGGGCGGCGCCGCTCCGGCAAGATCGTCGGCGTGGACAGCACCTACTTCCGCCTGCTCAACATGCCGATCGTCTCCGGCACGGCGTTCACGCACGAGCAGATGGAACTCGGCCGCCCCGTCGCCATCATCGGCAACGGCGTGCGCACGCGGTTCTTCACGACCGAGGACCCGATCGGCAAGCCGATCAAGGTCGGCGAGACCTGGCTCACCGTCGTCGGCGTGCTGGCGGACCGCCAGGTGGCCGGCGAGAACGCGGAACGGCTTGGCCTCCGTGACGTCGGCATGGACGTGTTCGTGCCCATGCACACGATGCTCGGGCGGTTCCGGAATCGCGCGCAGGTGACGCAGCGTGACATCGAGGCGGCCGCGCGGGCGCAGGGCCAGGAGGGCATGATCATCATCGGCGGGGCTCAGGAGGGCGGGGAGCAGAACGAGGAGACCAAGGCCGAGCGCTCGAACACCAACCAGCTCGACCGCATCGTCGTGCGCGTGCTCGACGCGCGCCACGTGCCGCAGGTCGCGGACATCGCGCGCCGCATGCTCGAGCGGCGCCACAACGGCGTCATCGACTTCGAGATCACCGTGCCCGAACTCCTGCTGAAGCAGGAGCAGCGCACCAAGACGATCTTCAACGTCGTGCTCGGCGCCATCGCCAGCATCTCGCTGATCGTCGGCGGCATCGGCATCATGAACATCATGCTGGCGTCGATCCTCGAGCGCATTCGCGAGATCGGCGTGCGCCGCGCGCTCGGCGCCACGCAGCGCGACATCCTGGCGCAGTTCCTCGCCGAGGCGGTGCTGATCAGCGTCGCCGGCGGCGTCGCCGGCATCCTCGTCGGCGGCGGGCTCAGCTTCGGCATCGAGAAGTTCGCGGGCATCCGCACGCTCGTGTCCGGCATGTCCATCTTCGTCGCGTTCGGCGTTTCGCTGACCGTCGGCCTCGTGTTCGGGATCGTGCCCGCCTGGCGCGCCGCCCGGCAGGACCCCGTCGTCTGCCTGAGGTACGAGTGACCATCGTGTTCCCGAGAACGCTGCGCGTGCTCGCCATCGCCCTTGCGGTCGTTGCTTTTGCGACCGTGTCGTCCGCGCAAGAGCCGGTGCGGCTCACGCTCCAGGAGGCCATCGCCCGCGCGCAGGAGGAGGGCCTCACGGCGCGCGCCGCCAAGGCCACGCGCGACGCGGCACGCCAGCGAGACCGCGCGTTCGGCGCCGCGCTCCTGCCGCAACTCGCGCTCACCGGCACCGTGCCGTCGTACAACCGCTCGATCATCGCGGCGCCGCAGCCCGACGGTTCGACGCTCTACCGGCCGCAGGAACAGAACGAGTCCGGGCTCACGATGTCGCTCACGCAGCGCATCCCGGTCATCGGTGGCGACCTGTTCGTGAACTCGGGCCTCTCGCGGCTCGACGCCACGCGGCCGAGCGGTGCGACGACGACCTCCTCGCGCGTCTGGTCGTCCACGCCCATGGTCGTCGGCATCCGGCAGGACATCTTCCGCCCGAACCGCCAGCGCTGGGCAAACCGCGAGCAGGAGCTGCGCGCCGAGGTGGCCGAACGCTCGTACAGCGAGGCGATGGAGGACGTCGCCATCGCCGTCGCCAACGACTTCTTCGACTACTACACGGCCAAGCTCGGGCTCGAGAACGCCGTCACCAACGCTGCCGTCAACGACACGCTCTACACGCTCAACAAGGGGCGGTTCGAGGTCGGCAAGATCGGCGAGAACGACCTGTTGCAGAGCGAGCTCGCGCTGCTCCGCGCGCAGGTGTCGCTCGACGGCGCGCGCATGGAGCACGACCGCACGCTCTCGGCGCTGCGGCTGGCGCTGAACCTCCCGCCGGGCTCGCCGCTGGAGATCATCGTGCCCACCGACGTGCCGGAGATCGTGGCCGACACCGCCGTCGCGGTGGCGCAGGCGCTGCGGAACCGCGCGCAGGTCGTCGACCTCGAGCTGCAGGACGTGTCCGCGAAGCGGGCCGTGAGCGAGGCGCGCTTTGCCAACGGCATCGGCGCGAACGTGCAGGCGTCGATGGGCTTCAACCAGACGGGCAATGAGATGGACGCCGTCTACAAGGACCTGCGCGAGGCACAGCGCTTCAACCTCTCGGTCTCGATGCCGCTGGTGCAGTGGGGCGGGCGCAGCGCGGGGATCCAGGCCGCGCGCCTCGACGAGGACCGTGTCGAGCACACCTCGCGGCGCACGCGCGAACTCGCCGCGCAGGAGGCGCACTTCGCGGCGCTGCAGCTCGCGCAATCGCGGCGCCAGCTCGCCATCGCCGCCAAGGCCGACACCGTCGGCGCCAAGCGATTCGACGTCGCCAAGAACCGCTACGTGATCGGGCGCATCGGCATGGACAACCTGTATCAGGCGCAGAGCGAGAAGGACGCCGCGCTCGTCTCGTACCTGCAATCGCTGCGCGGTTACTGGGTGGCGTACTACAGGCTGCGGCGTGTCACGATGTACGATTTCACCGCGGGGTCAGTCATCCGCTAGCTTGCGGGCGTGACCCAACGCCCTGACGAAGAACACCGCACCGCATTTCCCGAGACCGTCCTCGCTGCCCGCGCCGCGCTCGCCGAGGCGCCCGTGGATCGTGCGTCGTTCGAGCGTCCGCTTTCCCTCTGCGACATCTCGCGGTGCCACGGGGCCTGCTGCTCCGACGGCGTGCCGCTGAACCCCGAGGAAGCGCGCGTGCTCTCGGAACTCGTCGAGGCCGAAGCGCCGGCGCTGGTGCAACTCGGGCTCAAGCCCGATTCGTTGGTGGCAATGGCGGAACCGGGTGGCAGCGGTCACACCGGCATCCGCACGCGTGCGCCGGGCGAGCGCTCTCCGCGCCACCCGGCGAGCGTGCCCGATACCGCGTGCGCGATGCTCACCGCTGACGGCCTCTGCGGACTGCAGGTGCTCGCCGTGGAGCGCGGCATGCATCCCTGGTTCTGGAAGCCGATGACCTGCTGGCTGCATCCCGTGGCCGTGGATGAGACCGGGATCCGGCTCCCGCCGGAGGGCGTCACACGCGAGCGCGCGTACCGCGACGGCGGCTATGCGTCCGTGACCGAGTGCAGCCGCGCTGGCTTCAACGCGCGGCCGGCGTCGCAGGTGCTCGCGGCGGAACTCGGATTCCTCGGTGAGCTGATTGGCCGTGACCTGGTCTCGTTGACCGAGCAGTTGGCCTGAGGATCGCGGGAACGGCAACGGCAACCGGGGCTGTGTGGTTGCCGTTGCCGTTGCTGCTGCTGTAAGAGCTTGCGCACCAAGCCCACGGGAACGAGCATCTGTCGCATGAAACGCCGCCGATTTCTCGCCGACCTCTCCCGCTACGCCATCATCTGCGCGGGCCTGCCCAACGACTGGCGCGTGACCTCGCGTCCGCGCTTCATCGATGACCCGTTCACGCTTGGCGTCGCGAGCGGCGATCCCACGCCCACCGGCGCCGTGCTCTGGACGCGCCTCGCGCCGCGCCCGTTCGAGCCCGAGGGCGGCATGCCCGGTGCCAGGCCGACGGTCGCGTGGGAGGTGGCCGAGGACGAGGGGTTCACGAAGATCGTGAAGCGCGGACGGTACACCGCCGCGCCGGAGCTCGGGTACAGCGTGCACGTAGAGGTCGACGGACTCGAGAGCGACCGGTGGTACGCATACAGGTTCCTCTCCGGCGACGCCGTCAGCCAGGTGGGCCGCGTGCGCACCACGCCGGCCGCCGGCGCGCTCACCGACCTGCGCTTTGGCGTGGCGTCGTGCCAGAACTATGAGCAGGGACTGTTCACCGCGCTCGACCATCTCTCGCGCGAGCGGCTCGACCTCGTCACCCACCTGGGCGACTACATCTACGAGTACGGCACGCGCGATGGAGCGGTGCGGCCGCATCATGGGTTCGAGGTCCGCTCCCTCGATGATTACCGCCGGCGCTACAGCCAGTACAAGATGGATCCGGCGCTGCAGGCGGCGCACCGCATGTGCCCCTGGCTCGTGACGTGGGACGATCACGAGGTCGACAACAACTACGTGGGCGCCTTCGGCGAGAACCGGATGGAGAGCGAGGAGCAGATGCTCGCTCGCCGTGCGGCCGCGTACCAGGCATGGTGGGAGCATCAGCCCGTGCGCGTGCCGCGCGCGCGGTCGTGGGCTGACCTCGACATCCGCCGTACCACCGATTGGGGCGCGCTCGCCCGCTTCTGGATGATGGACACGCGTCAGTACCGCGACGATCAGGCCTGCGCCGACGGCTCACAGGTCGTGCCCTGCGGCGACTGGGCGAACCCGGCGCGTTCCGTTCTCGGAGCGCAGCAGGAGAAGTGGATCGACGAAGGGCTCGCCGCGTCGCGCTCGCGATGGCAGGTGCTCGCGCAGCAGATCATGCTCGCGCCGTTCGACCCCCGCCTCGGCCCCGAGACGCTGGCGGCGATGGATCCGTGGAGCGGCTACCCCGCCGCGCGCGAACGCCTGCTCGGCACCATCGCCGAGCGCGCGCCCAACCGCACCGTCGTGCTCACGGGCGACATCCATTCCAACTTCGTGAACGAACTGCGCTCCGGCTTCGACCGCCCTGACCGCCCGGTAGTGGCGGCGGAACTCGTCGGCACCTCGCTCGCCTCGGGCGGCGACGGCGAGGACGCCTGGCGCCAGTTCACCAACGCCGCGGGCGAGAACCCGCACGTCAAGTGGCACTCGGCGCGCCGCGGCTACATCACCTGCGACGTGAGCGGCAGTGAATGGCGCGCCGACTATCGTGAGGTGCCGTACGTGACGCGGCCTGGCGCTCCGGTCGAGACGCGGACGTCGTGGCGGATCGAGCACGGGCGCGCGGGGATCTCGCGAGCGTAAGTTTCCCGCATGACCAACATCCTCGAGGCCGTCTACTTCGCGACCGCCATCCTGCTGCTCATGGCGCTCGTGCGCTTCATCGGCAGCCGTCGCGCACAGGGCGAGGACCGCGCGATCCTCGTGGAGAAGGCGCGCCGGTACTTCATCCTGTCCGGCGTGATGGGAGTCGCGAGCATCGGTGGCTACGGCTACACCGCCTCCGGCGGATCATCTGCCGGCGATGCGAGCGTCGCGACCGCAGCGGACTCGCTCGCTCAACCGACGGCAGCCCCTCCGCCGAGCACCGCGCTGGTCCCGTGGATGCTCGTCCCCGGCCGCGGCGCGCTCGGCATCGGTTCCGGCGTCTCGCATGAGATGCTTCGCAAGCGACTCGGGGATTCTGTCGTGGTCGTGCGCGCGCTTCCCGAGGCCGGCGGCACGGTGAACGGCACCGTGCTCTTCCCGAACGACTCCCTGCGCCGGCTCGAGATCCTCTGGCACGACGAGCTGCGTGAACGGCCTGCGGTCCTCCGCGTGCGCGGGTCCGCCAGCCATTGGCGACTGCATCCGGGCATCGCCCTCGGCAGCCCGGACGCCGCGGGCAAGCCGCTCAGCGAGCTGCGCGTCGCGATTCCGTGATCCAGCAGTAGTCGGGTGTCTAGAACGTCAGCTGAATCCCGGTCGTGAACAGCTTGTCCATCCTCTCGAACCCCGGCTCCGGCAAGTTGTCGTAGCGGATCACGTACGAGAGCTTGAGCCCGAGGCGCGAGGAGAGGGGCGCGATCAGCGAGGACTCGGTGTTCAGGCGCCAGTCGGTGTTCTCGGTCAGGTTGGGCACGTACTCCACGTTCTGGTTGAAGTACGAGCTCGGCGTGAACGCATGGCGCCACGCCAGCGCGCCGCGGGCCGATGGGAAGTTCTCCTGGCCACCGTTCACCGCGATCTGCTGCGTGACGCTGCCACCACCCTCGACCCGGATCGTGTCCGCCCGTGCCGCCAGCACGCGCGCCTGGAGGCCGATCTGCTCCTCGAAGCGCCGTTCGATGCCGGCGAACCGGTTGCGATCGTAACCGGCGCCGAGGAAGAAGGCGAACACCTTGTCGATCTTGTAGTCGCCGCGCAGCGACGTCCGCAGGTTGTTCGTGTTCAGCGTGTCGCGTTGCTTGCCGTAGACGAGCGCGAAGGTCTGGGACAGGGTGAACCGACCCCGCTCGTGCGTGAACCGCTCACCGACGTTCATCGTCGTCACTTGCGTGTTGCCGCTCGTCTGCACGAAGCCGAAATCGGTCGTGAGCTTGCTGATGGCGGGGGTGCGCTGCGCCTTCTCGACGATGGGGGTGTCCTGCGCCCGGTCGGAGGCGGATGCGTCCTGCGCCAAGGCGGCAGGGGCGACAAAGGCAAGGAGCAGCGCGACGGTGCACGCCAGGTTGGTCGGTCTCATCATTTCCTGGGTTGGGGGTCCAGCGGAAACTAATCGGCGCCTTGGGGTGCATGTTCCGCTGGACGCGCGCTTCCGTCACATCGTAAGATTCACCACCCCACAAACGGAGCGCACGGTGCTGAAGGAGTTCATGGAGTTCCTCAAGCAGTACGGCGTCATCGGACTCGCCATCGCCGTCATCATCGGCGGCAAGGCGAATGCGCTCGTGACCGCCGTCGTCGACGGCGTGCTCATGCCCTTCATCACCTTCTTCATTCCCGGGGGAGAGTGGCGGACCATGCCGTGGGAGATCGGCCCGTTCACCTTCCTCGTCGGCCCGGTGATCGGTGCGGCGATCGATTTCCTGATCGTCGCCTTCATCGTCTTCTGGTTTGCCAAGAAGGTCCTGCGCGAGGAGAAGGTCACCAAGAAGTAGCGGGGTGCGTGCCATTACATGGTGAGTTTCTCTGCGCACGATTTGATGGGACGGCACGACAGTCAACAGGGAGGCGCGGAGGGCTCAGAGCAGGGCGGAGGACGATGATCCCACGGCGGAGGACGACAACCTCGGCGGAGGACGACAACCTCGGCGGAGAACGACAACCGCACGCCACGGGGGGATACGGGGAGCACAGGGAAAGGCCGAGAACAACAAGCGCCTATTAGCGGGGGCTCCCGTGCAGGATCTTGCACGGGAGCCCCCTTCGAGTGCGGTTGCAGTCGCAGTACTCTGTGGCCCTCTGTGCCCTCTGCGCCTCCCTGTGGCTTGTCGTTGCTCCTACCAGCGCCAGTCGCGATACAGATCCAGACCGAACTGGTAGATCTGGCTCGGCCGCCCGACCCGCGTGCACGGCGAGTTGCCGGGCGAGATCGACATCAGCGCCGACAGCTTCTCCACCGGCCGATACTCCGCGCAGACGCTGCCGATCTGGTT
>Ga0247822_10003115_pt1 | contig 10768 bp, 2 predicted proteins | sample 13C_Cellulose_Da_FD_192423 | JGI IMG/M metagenome (GOLD analysis project Ga0247822, IMG submission 192423) | Soil microbial communities from agricultural site in Penn Yan, New York, United States - 13C_Cellulose_Day30 | ecosystem: Environmental > Terrestrial > Soil > Agricultural land | place... | reverse complement strand
AAGTCATGCTCAGTCGATTGTTCGCCACCGTCGTCGGGATGGTCGCGCTCGTGTTCGCCGCGCGCGCCGACGCGCAAAGCCTGCTGGCGCCGCCGCCGGCCTCGGTATGCGTCTCGCCGAACGTGCCCACGCAGCCCGGCGACGTACACATGTTCCCGGGCCGCTGGTGGAATCCCAAGCGCCACGGCATCGGCTGGGATTTCTTCTACGGCGACGGCCAGCAGGACATGTACCTGACCTGGTTCACGTTCGATCCGGACGGGCGCCCGGTCTGGCTGCACGGCGAGATCCAGCCGCTGAGCTTCAACGCCGTCAGCGGCGAGCGCACCTGGCAGTCACGCCTCTACCTGGCCCGATGGGATCGCGGCGGCGTGCGCGACTTCGACCAGGTCGGCCAGGTTTCGGTGACCTTTCCGAACCAGACCACGACGCGCGCGGCCGTGCGCTGGCGCTGGGACGTCAGCATCGGCGGTACGACCGGCGTGCCCAAGGTCGACGACGCCACGCACGAGGAATGCCTGCTCGACACGTATCGCGACAGCGGCGTTTCGTTCGGCGAAGCCGTTCCGGTACTGAATCAGGCGTATTCGTCGAACTGGTTCTATTACGGGGCCACCGATCATCCGCTGACCGGCTGGGGCCTGGACCTGCTGATCGACAAGCGGCCGTCCGACGGCCACTACGTCGAGACCGCGACGGCGGCGATCTACGACGACGCCGACCGCTCGGTCTGGCTGCAGTCGGTGGACGACTGGGGCAGCTATCAGCCGCCCGGCAGCACCATGACCAATCCGGCGTTCGGCCAGCTGCGCTACATCCGCCACCGCAAGCCGGGCGGCACGCATCCGGCGATCACCGACTGCCAGTCCAGCGGACCGGACTCCGACAACTGCACCTATGTCGCGTTCAGCGATACGCCCGGCAGCACGTCCAACCGCTTCTCGCGCGAGATCCTGACCGCGCGCACCGGCAACATGCTGATCAAGGCCAATGTGCCGGCCTCGGCCACCACCGGCGCGGCTACCGCAGGCGCGGCCGTGATCTGGCCGCCGGTGCGCAACCAGGCCACGGCTTTTCCGAATCCGGTGCCGGTCTTCCACGTCGACTCCAATCACATCATCGTCGACAAGACGATCTGCCGCGTGCCTACGCGGACCAGCCAGTGCAGCTTCACCCTGGCCTGGGTCACCGAGGATACCGGCGCGATCGTTCGCCGCATCAACCTCAACCGCAACGGCGAGCTCACCTACCTGCAGACGGGGCTCAGCAACACGCGCACCGAAACGCTCAACGTCGGCGACCGCTTCCAGTATTCGCTGAGCTACATGCCGCCGGGCAGCGGCCAGATCGTGACCTTGCGCACGCCCGAAATCCGCGTGCTGCTGGACGGCGAGATCGCCGATGAAAACCTCGAGCCTGTCGATTGCGAAAGCGGTCCGGGCTGCGATCTCGGCGTCCACAAGGCGAACGTCGGCGCGATCGACGGCGAGGCGTCGGCCGAAGGCGGCACGGCCGGTTATTCCATCCCGATCAAGGTTCCGCCGGGACGCAACGGCGTGCAGCCGGTGCTGGCGCTGCGCTACAACAGCCGCGACGGCAATCAGATCGCCGGCATGGGCTGGGGTGTGACCGGCCTCAGCGTGATTCATCGCTGCCCGCGCACGATCGCGCAGGATGGCGTCGACGGCGCCGCGCCGATCACCTTCACCGAGAGCGACGCGCTGTGCCTGGACGGCCAGCGGCTCGTGACCACGTCGAAGGCGCAGGAATATGGTTCGGTCGGCGCGATCTATCGCACCGAGATCGACAGCTTCGTCCGCGTCGAGCAGTTCGGCGACGGCCTCGGCGGCAAGTCGCCGAGCTGTTTCAGCGTGAAGCAGAAATCCGGTGCCGTCACTTATTACGGCGGCGTGCCCGACGGCGACGGCACCTGCGTCGACACCCACGGCCCCAGCCGCGTCGTGCCAGTCGGTGCGTCGGTACCGCTGAGCTGGAAGCTGAGCCGCGTGCAGGATCCGGTCGGCAACAGCATGGCCTATTACTACGCCGCCCACGGCTCGGGCGAGCTGCTGATCGATCGCATCCAGTACACCGGCGACGCCGCGGCCGAAGGCTCGCGGCGCGTGAAGTTCCTCTACGAGCCGCGCATCGGCAACGACCGCAGCGCCAGCTACTTCGCCGGTGTGCTGGTCGAACAGACCCAGCGGCTCACGGCCATCCAGAGCAGCGTCGGCGGCGTGTGGCCGACGAGCTACCGGCTGTCGTATGAGGAGCCGCTGACTCACGCGGCGGTCGGACTCTACAGCGGGCGCAGCCTGCTCCAGAGCGTCACGCAATGCGCTTGGACCGATCTGCCGACCCGGACCGGCGATCCGCCGGCGGTGGAGCAGTGTCTGGACCCGACCATCGTGTCGTGGAACGACGCGCCCGTCGATTTCGTTGCGCGCAAGCTGGACATCGCGGGCGTGCCGGAACCGCAGCCCAGTCCCAATTCGGACGTGACCGATGATCGCGAAGTCACCTCGGTCGGGGATTTCGACGGCGACGGCGTGCGCGAGCTGCTGGTCTCGCAGCTCGAAGGCGATCTGGAAAACCATCGCTATCTCGTACGGCAGTCGGCGGAACGCGGCACGCGCGGCGCGCTGGATATCGGTTCCATTCCCTGGAGTTTCGCGACCAAGGGCCTGTATGCCGACTTCGACGGCGACGGACGCACCGACATCATCGCGCCGCACTCCTACAGCGCCGAAGGGACCTTGGCGCTGTACCGCTGGAAGCACGATCGCACCGATCCGTTCGGCGGCCCGAACAACGAGCCCGGCGTGCTCGGCTCGTTCGACAAGAGCAGCATCAACATACCGTCGGGCGGCCAGCTGGTGTCCACCGAAGACGTCGATCACGACGGTCTGGCCGACCTCGTCATGCGCCGGCGCGTCGGATACTGCAACTCCGCATCGATACCCGGTTCGTCGGACACGACGCCGGTGCCGCCGTACAAGTTCGCGATGTGCTTCTACCGCAACACGACGGTGCGCACGGCCGGCACCGCGCGGCCGAACGTGACGTTCGATCCCGGCGTGCAGCTCTTCACCTGGCAGCACCCGACCACCGGCGGCGGCATCTTCGGCGAAGCCGATCTCAACGGCGACGGCGTGACGGACCCGGTGATCATCCGGCTGACCTATGTCGACAACAGCTATGAAGTCGAGACCGTGCTGCATGTGCTCTGGTCGACCCAGCCCAGCCGGCATCGAACCGACTGCGCCGACACGCCGAGCCCGTATTTCCAGCTCTGCGATCCGGCGGCCGTCGGTTTTCCGGCGCCGGGGCAGGGCTATGCGTCACGCGGTTCACAGACGTACTGGATGGACGTCAACGGCGATCAGCTGACCGACGTCCTGTATGCGCTGCCGCCGTCGTGCACCGGCCCGACCTGCACGGCGCGCGGCACCTGGCATCTGCATCTGTCGGATGGACGGCAGATGCGTCCTTCGGTCGCGGTGCAGGGCGGTGACGAGGCGCTGCTGCAGCGTCCGCGGCCGGTGTACCCGTCGCTGCGCTACGGCAAGCTGCTGCCCAAGCTCGACGTCGACGGCGACGGCCGCATGAACCTGCTGTATCCGGTCGACGTCGTTGCACGCCATTGCAATGCCGAGCCGGCGCATTGGAACTCGATGGACGGCACCTGCAACTATCCGCCGGGCCCGCCGCCGAGCGGCAGCGGCAAGCCGCCGGAAGAGCTGCTCTGCTCGGCGCGTGTCTGGATGTGCGCCAATGACGTCGCGTATGACCTCGGCCTGAAGTCGACGTCCTATACGCTGCCGTCGCTGGGCTCGTTCCCGGCGATCGTCAACGAGCCGAACTTCGGCGCCGCCGTGGGCGTGGACCTGTCCTACTCGCCGGCCGCCCCGGGAATTTCCAACTACGCGACCGACCGCTCGCTGTATGCCATGGCGGCGCTGCGCTTCGTGACGGCCGCCGACGGCAGCTGGCGCGCCGAGAAAATGTCGCTGAACAGTCCCGGCGCCGGCGGCACGCCGCATCGCTTCGTCGCGGCGCTGCGCGGCAGCGGCGATTTCAACGAAAGCTACGAGATGTACGGCGACGGCCTGATCGACATGCGCACGTCGATCGGCTGCAACAAGGCGCCTTCGATCGCGCAGCTCTGCCGCTACGTCGGCGACGGCACGACCGGCCCCTCGGTCTATCACGTGTCGCCGGGTGTCGGACAGCCGCTCGCTGCACGCAACGTGTCGGAGCTCAATCTGCCGGTCGAGCGCGGCATCCTCAACGAGAACGTCGGCGTCGCCGAGGTTCCCGGCAGCTCGCCGGTGCTGCCGGAGCTCGTGCGTCAGATCGAGAACGGCCTCGGCGACACCGCGTCGTGGCTGCATGTGCCGCTGTCGGCCAGCGCCGGCCGCGCCGCGGGTGATCTGCCGCTGTACGAGATCGTGCCGGGGCAGGCCAGCTACGCGGATGCGCGGCATTTCTATTTCCAGTCGACCATGCCCGTGGTCGCGTCGTTTTCGCAGAGCAACGGCACGGGCGGCACCTCGGGCCACCGCAGCTTCCGCTTCGGCTACCGCGAGGCGATCTACAACAACGCGGGCCGCGGCTTCCTCGGCTTCCGCACCATCGTCAAGGAGCAGCTGGTCGCGGAAGTCGACGCGGACCGCCGCCAGCGCAGCGCGACCACGTTCCATCAGAAATTCCCGCTCAGCGGCCGCGTGGAGAAAGTCGAGACCGGCATACCGGCCGGCGAGCTGGTCGGCGGTCTGCGCCACGATCTGGTCGCGCTCTCGCGCGAAGTCTACGAATGGGGCTGCAACGTGCAGCAGCGCACGGCCAACTGCGATACGGCCAACGGCACGGCGCCGGCCAGTTTCCCGTATCTGCGGCGCTCGGTCGCGACACGCTACGACCTCGGCGAGGCCGAGGCCGGCCGGGAAACCGCGCTGGCCGATGTCGTCGTACGCAACTACGACGAAGCGCAGAGCCAGGCCGGCTGGGATGCCTACGGCAATCTGCGTTTCACGGAAACCGACGTGCGCGACAAGCCGACGGCCGACGCGCTGCCGACATTGGAGCGCTTCGTCACGCTCAAGCGCACACGCAGCAGCAGCGACTACGACGAGACCGCCGTCGGGCAGTGGTGGATCAACAAGCTCGCCCGCGCGACCGTCACGACGTTTCCGGTGCAGTACGGCGCCTCGCATCCGCTGCCGGCCGATGCGGCGGTACTGCCGTCGCAGCTGCCGTCCAGGAGCATCGTCACGACCTACGACTGGAACCCGGACCGCACGCTGCACCAGACCGTGCTGCAGCCCGGAGGTGCGGCGAACCAGAAGCTGACGACGATCTACGAATATCCGGTGACGAGCTACGGCCAGCCCTCGGCAGTCCGTCGCAGCGGCCAGATCACCGAGTCGCAGACCGACGGCGAACGCCTGACGCGCACGACGTATGACGGCGAAGGCTATTTCCCGGTCGTCACGCGCGAAGCCGTCGAGGCGGTGCCGAACCAGCCGGGGAACTTCTACCTGCTGACGACCACGCTGACCTATCGCGCGCAGGACGGCCTGGTGACGGATGCCACCTTGCCGTCCGGCATCAGCACGCGCACGCGCTACGACGCCTTCGGACGCAGCGTGCAGACGGAACGTTTCGACGCCAACGGCCGGCGCGACAGTCAGCCGACACGCTCGGCCTGGGTACGCTGCCGCAATGCGGCCTGCTCTGGCGCGCTGGTCGGCGAGGGCGGCTACGACGGCGAGAGCACCGGTCGCGGCGCCGGCGCGCTGCAGCTCGACGCCGCCTATCGCGTGACCACCACGCAGAACGGCAGTCCGACCTCGATCACCTGGTTCGACCTGCTCGGCCGCAAGGTCAAGACGGCAGTGCGCGGCTTCGACGGCACCTTCGTCGTCAGCGGCACCGCCTATGACGCACTGGGACAGGTGATGCGCGAAACGGCGCCGTTCCTGCTCACCAAGGAAAACAACTCGGCGCCGGCCGTCACGCGCTACAGCTACGATCGCCTCGGCCGTGTGACCAGCAAGCAGGTCAAGCCCGCGAATGGCGTCGCCACGCTGGACCCGGCCGGCGGCAACCTGATCGCCGACTACAGCTACAGCGGCTCGCGCACGCGCGTGCAGATGCGCGGCAGCAACGTGGCGGCCTGCACGGCACAGGCCTGGTCGACGGCAGCGGACAACCGCTGCATGAGCAGCGACAGCTACCACGGCGTCCTCGGCCTCATGCGCACGGTCGACACCCAGCTCGGCGTCACGCGCTACTGGCATGACGCCGTCGGTCACCTCGTCGCCATGGCGGACGCCAACGCCAATGCGCTGGCCTCCGGGGGCACGGTCGAAACCCGGCGCGCGCTGACCGCGAGCTACGACGAACTCGGACGCCGCGTCGCCGGCTTCGATCCGAACCAGGGCGCCTGGCAGACCACGTTCAACAGCTTCGACGAACCGATGCGCCAGACCGATGCGCGCGGCGCCGTTTCCGTGGTGGCGGCGCGCGACATGCTCGGCCGTGCGCTGGCGCAGACGCGCTATCTGCCGATCCAGTCCGACGGCAGCACGGCGCCGGGCTTCGCGCGCAACGCGATGCGCGAGGAATGGCGTTTCAACCATTCGACCGGCCAGCTGAGCGAGGTGGCGCACTGCGAAACCTCCGTGTCGAGCACGCCGCCGGCGAATTGTCCGTTGAACCTGTCCAGATGGGGCGAGAGCTACGCCTACGACAGCAGCGCGCGCCGGGAATACGTCACGACCGTGCAGGAAGTCTGGGGTACGGCGCGCAGTTCCTTCATTACGCGGCTGCGCTACGACACGACGTTCGGCCGCGAGAATGCGATCGAGTACCCGAGCGGATTGCGCGTGCAGCGGCGCTACCAGAAATTCGGCGCGCTGCGCGACGTGCTCGACGCGGATACCGGCGCGCGCTATTGGGGCGTCGGTGACCAGGACGCCTGGGGCAACGTCACGCGCGAGGAATTCGGCAACGGCATGGTCGGCGAATACGCCTACTCGCCGGTGTCCGGCCAGTCGCTGTCGCGGCGCTGGCGCAGTGCGGCCAGTCCCGAATCGCCGGTCGTCGATTCCATCGAGTACGCCTACGACAGCCTCGGCAATCTGACGCGGCAGACACGACGCGTGCCCGGCGCGACCAACCCCGACGTGTCGGAACGCTATGCCTACGACACCTTGCAGCGGCTGGTGCAGGCGATACCGGACACGCTCAATGTGCCGACCGTCAATTACGCCTACGACGCGGTCGGCAATCTGACCAAGAAATCGGATTTCAGCCTCGACCAGGTCGGCGCCTACGTCTATCCGGCCACGCTGCCGGCGGCGAGCGGCTGCGGCCCGAACGTGGCCACGCAGGTGAGTCTGCCCGGCAGCGGCGCGCCGAAGCTGAGCTATACCTGCGACAAGAGCGGCAACCTGATCGAGGCGGTGCACACCACCAGCGGCGGTGCCGGAACGCGCACCTTGCGCTACGACCCGGCCAATCGCATCGCCGAAGTCCGCCGCCCCGGCGCGACCGGATCGGTCACGACGCGGTTCCGCTACACGACGGACGGACGCAAGACGTTCGAGGATCTCGAGGAGCAGTACCCGGGCCCCGACATGATGGCCTACCGCCACCAGCTCGTCGTGCACGGCCGGCGCGGTTTCAGCATGGAGATTCCGTACGACACGGCCGGTGGCGGCGTCTGGAACAACAGCCAGTGGGGCAACGCGCTGCTGCGCCACGAGCTCGGCGGTGCGGTGGTCACCTACAAATACCAGGACTCGACCAACGCGAAGGTCGTCAACGTCGCCTATCGCGCCAGCGACCGCCTCGGCTCGCCGCTGGGCCTGATGGACGGGCAGGGCCTATTCCAGCAGCGCCTGGAGAACGGCACCAATGCCTATACGCGGCGCTCGTTCGATGCGTTCGGCCAGGCCCGCGAAAGCGATTTCCGGCGCCGTCCCGCCGACACGCAGACGCCATATCCGGGCCAGCTCAAGCTGACGCCGGCCACACGCGACGGCTTCACCGGCCACGAGCATCTGGACGGCGTCGGCCTGATCCACATGAACGGCCGCGTCTACGACTACCAGCTCGGCCGCTTCGTCAGCGTCGATCCGGTGGTGCAGTTCCCGGCCAACAGCCAGGGCCTCAATCCCTATAGCTACATCCTCAACAACCCGCTCAGCGGGACCGATCCCAGCGGCTTCCGCATCATCGGCATGGATTCCGCCGGCGACGGCGAAGGCGGCGGGCTCGGCTGGGGTTCCTTCAACGTCTGGGTGACGAACTGGAACGGCATACAGGTGCAGAGCGCGGTGCCGACCGCGACCATCACGCAGTTCGGCCCCTACAGAGCCTCGCTCGGCGACGATCGGCGCACGACGCAGATGGAGCCCATTACGGTCCGGGCGACGGTGCTCAGCCGCGAGACGCTGGACCTCGCCGAGCAGTTCCGTTCCCGTTCCGACAGCGAGCGCGCGCTCGGAATGGCGCTGGCCGACCGGCAGATACGCCACGACAACCAGCGCCTGCTCGGCACCCTGGGATCGACCTACAAGATTGCCGGCTGCCTGATCTCGGCCGGTGCCTGCGCGCTGGCCGACGCCGACGACACCATCGAAGCAGCGGCGAGCGGCGACATCGCCGGCGCGGTCAGCAATGTCGTCAAGAGCAAGAATCCGGTCAAGCGCGTGATGGACGACGCGGTCGGCGAGATCGAGGGGGCGGTCCAGCTGCCGACCATCACGGTCGAGGAAGGTCTCGACATCGTCGCCAAGATACGCGCGGCGGGACACGTCGGCGGCGACCGCAACATTGCGTTCGCGGTCTACAATATCAACGGACGCTATGGCTACAGCGTCGGTTCCAGCGGCACCCATACGTTTCCCAACATGGTGCCGATGCCGGAAAATCGCCAATTCGAGGTCATCCGACTGCCCGGCGAGAAGAACCCGCGCGATCGCGATGCAGAGGTGAAACTGCTGGAGGAAATTTCGGCAGGGCTGCCGTTGGGATCCACCGGGACGATGTTCCTGTTTTCCGAACTGCCGGTATGCCGCTCCTGCGGCGGAGTCATCAAGCAGTTCGAGTCGAAGTACCCGGGCATCATAGTCGATGTGCTTCCCGGTCCGCGCAGGGGAAATCCATGATCCAGAGCCATGAAATCGTAGCTGCCCTGGTCGACGGTCAGATCTGCGAGCGATCGCAGATCGTCGGCAGCAGTCCGCAGCAGATCGCCGCGCTGGAACAGTCGGCCGGCGCGGCCCTGCCGCTGGCCTATCGTCACTTTCTTGCGGCGGCCGGCGAGGACGCGCCGGGATTCTTCACCGGCACGTCGTTCTTCCGGAGCCAGATCGGCGGCCTGCATGCAGCGGCGAATGCGCTGCTGGAAGAGAACGGCGAGACGGTACGGCTGAGCGCGGATGCATTCGTGTTCGCCATGCATCAGGGCTACGTTTTTCACTATTTCCTGCTGTCGGAAGGTGACGATCCGCCGATCTACATGTACGACGAAGGCAACGGGCCGCCGGCGAAGCTCTGCGATACCTACAGCGAGTACCTGCGCGATTCGATCGGCTGGCACGTCGCGATGGTCGAGGAAAATCGAGTACAGGAGGCAGCGGGACTGCAGGGGGCGGCCGCCGAGCCGCGCAGCAGCGGCGACGGTTAGCGCCGGAGCACATCGGAGCGGGCGGCTGGCGCCGCCCCGGCCGTGCCGGATATGGCCGGCACGGCCGGCGGCAATGGATTCCCGGCGCAGCGACGTCGGGCGGCGCTGCAATGACGCAGGGGCGTCGCCCGCGCCGATCGCGGGTCAGGTCGTGACGAACAGACTGACGCCCGGAATCAGCCACAGCGAGAAGCCCGCGAGCAGGCTGCCGATCAGGCCCGCCGCGAGCACGTCGCTCGGAAAATGCAGGCCGAGCACGACGCGCGAGGCGGCGACGAGCAGGGTGAACGGAATCAGCAGCAGCGCCAGGGCCGGGAAATAGGCGATCGCGACGAGGCTGAAGCTGACCGCGTGCAGGGTGTGTCCGGACGGGAAGCTGAACTCGTCGAGCGGCGGGATGTGCGCGACGATGCCCTGATGCGCGCGGAACGGCCGCGGCCGGCGCGTGTGCTTCTTGAGGCTGCGATACAGCGCCAGCGCGATCACGCCGACGACGGCCATGTGCAGCGCGGCCTGCGCGCCGCGGCTGCCGCCGAACAGCGCCAGCGCGCCCATGAGCGAGTACCAGAACACGCCGTCGCCGGCGCGGCTGATCAGGCCGAAGAAGCGCGTGATCGTACGGCGCGTACCCCAGCGGTTCGCGGCCAGGCACAGGCGCCATTCGCCGCTGCGGACTTCGAGACGGTTCCAGCGTTCTATCGCGTTCATGCGGCGCTCCTGAGCGAGGCGAGGAGTTCGGCGAAATGGTCGGTGACGGACTGCGGACTGAGCGTGAGTACGGTTTCGCGCGCGGCGGCGGCGTAGCGCGCGCGTTCGCGCGGCTGACTGGCCAATGCGACGGCAGCGGCGACGAAGGCATCGGCGTCGCCGCAACGGATGCGCCGGCCGTTGACGCCGTCGACGATGTGTTCGCGTGCTGCGCCGTAGTCGTAGGCGATCGTGGCCGCGCCGCTGGCCATCGCTTCCAGGGTCACGTTGCCGAAGGTCTCGCTCAAGGAAGCGAACAGGAACAGATCGCAGCTCGCGAAATGCGCGGCCAGCTCTTCGCCGCGCAGGCTGCCGCAGAAG
>Ga0247822_10003114_pt1 | contig 10769 bp, 10 predicted proteins | sample 13C_Cellulose_Da_FD_192423 | JGI IMG/M metagenome (GOLD analysis project Ga0247822, IMG submission 192423) | Soil microbial communities from agricultural site in Penn Yan, New York, United States - 13C_Cellulose_Day30 | ecosystem: Environmental > Terrestrial > Soil > Agricultural land | place... | reverse complement strand
GCGCAAAAGGGTGTCGATGGAGGGCAGGCGTGGGGTGTCGCTGGCTAGGTTGGAGGACATGCGGTACTACCTTGGACTATTCCGTTGTCTGTACTGGCCTCTTCGCGGGTAAACCCGCTCCTACAGGGGCCGCGCAAGCCTAAAAAGCTGCGAGGGCCCTGTGGGAGCGGGTTTACCCGCGAAGAAGGCGACTCGGTCTTACAGTGTAGACACTCAGCCACTATCCGGGTGCGAGCATCAGGTTCGGTGCCAGGCGATGAAAGCCCTCCTCGTCCAGGCGAATGTCCAGCGCCAGGCTGGCCAGGTCGTCGGCCAGCGGTTCGGCCGCCGCATCGTTTTCCAGGTAGTTCTGTTTCAGGTAGCTGTCGCACCCCGGGCAACACTCGGCGCGCAGCGGCGCCTTGCCCGGCGCATGGCGGTCATCGTCGAGGCTGGTGTAGCGCAGGTCCTTGCTCGACTCGCAGTACACGCACTTGACCCGCACCACATGCCACTCGCAGGCACACAGTGAACAGGCCAGGTAGCGCAGGCCATTGTGCTTGCCACGGTTGCGCACCACCCCGGCCATCGCCGGCGAACCGCAGGCCGGGCACTGGGCAAGGCTGCCAGCAGGCTTGAGTTCGGGCGCGGGCAATGCCAACAGCCAGCTGGACCACGCCGCCTGCAAGGCCGCGCCAATGAACGGGACCAGCGCTGCGGGTACCGCGTCGTACTGGCCGCCGAGCAAGGCGATGCCCCAGCCCTTGCGCTGCTCGCCATCACTGCCGCGCAGCACCTGCAACGTATCACCCAGCGGACCGCCGGTTTCACCCTCAAAGCGTTCGAGCAAGGCCTGCAACCAGACCAGCCACGGCCCTTCACGCACCAGACTGTCCGCGGCCAACGGCGGCAAGCCATGACTTATGCACAGGCGCTGACGCTCCTCGGCCACCGGCATGCCAGCGGGCGGGTTATCCACAAGCTGCTGCTGGATACGGCACAAACGAGCCACCAGCTTCAGGTATTGGCCAAGGGCATTGCCCTCGGCCAGCTGCTCCAGGCGCGCGGCGCGCAGTTCGAACAGGTTGGCGGGGGGCAGGTGCAGAAACGGCGGCATCACCGCCGACGCTTCGATCTGCCCGGGTTCGAGTATCGTGCTCAAGCGCTCATCCTTCTTTTCGTCCGTGATTGCCCGGCGTCTTGTCACCGGTCACTTCCCGGTACCACAACTCATGGTGCTTGCGCGCCCAGGCGCGGCTGACCCAGCCATGCAGCATGGCGCCGATCGAGCCCTTGATCCAGATGCCGGCGTAGATGTGCACGATGATGCTGAGGATCAGCACGAACGCCGCCAGGGCGTGAAGCAAAGTGGCGAGGCGAATGGCGCCGATGTCGAAGTAATGACTGAACCAGGCACGCCAGATCACCACGCCGCTGATCAACAGCACCAGCATGCACAGCAACAAGGTCCAGAACAGCAGCTTCTGACCGGCGTTGTACTTGCCGATCGGTGGCACGCCGTCCTCCCTGTTCAGCATGACCCGATCGATACGCCGCAGCCATAGCCGATCATTGGCAGTGATGAAGTTCGCGCGCCAGAACCGCAACACCAGGCCGAGGAAGAACACGAACATCGCCACACCCAGGAACGGATGCAGAATACGCGTCCACGGCCCACCGCCGAACAGGTGGCTGAGCCAGAACAGCGCCGGATGGAACAGCGCCAGCCCCGACAGGCCAGCCAGGATGAACAGGATCGCGACGACCCAGTGGTTGCTGCGCTCGTTGGCGTTGTAGCGCAGGATGGGTTTGTTGTCGTTCATGGTCGCTGCTCCCCTTGCCCACCGGGCTTGGTCGGATCATAGACATGGACCGACGGGTCCACCTGTTGCACGCTTTCATCCGCAGGTGTCGGGTGTTCGTCCTCCTCCACCCGCTGTGGCCCGACCCGCACATAGTGGAAGAACCCGGCCAGCACCGCCGCGCCCATGGCCAGCAGCGCCAGCGGCTTGGTGATGCCCTTCCACAGCCCGACCAGCGGGCTGATCACCGGCTGATCCGGCAGGCCGGCATACAGCTTCGGCGTGTCGGCATGGTGCAGCACATACATCACGTGGGTGCCACCGACGCCATCCGGGTCGTACAGCCCGGCATTGTCGTAGCCTCGCGACTTGAGATCGACGATGCGCTCGGCAGCATGCACCTTCATTTCGTCCTTGGTGCCGAACACGATTGCGCCGGTCGGGCAGGTTTTCACGCAGGCCGGCTCCAGGCCCACGGTCACGCGGTCGGAACACAGGGTGCACTTGTATGCCTTGTGGTCCTTCTGCGAGATGCGCGGGATGTTGAACGGGCAACCGGTGATGCAGTAACCGCAACCGATGCAGTGGTCCTGGTTGAAGTCGACGATGCCGTTGGCGTGCTTGATGATCGCCCCCGGGCTCGGGCAGGCCTTCAGGCAACCTGGCTCGGCGCAGTGCATGCAGCCGTCCTTGCGAATCAGCCACTCCAGGTTGCCGTCGTCGCGCTCGTGCTCAGTGAAGCGCATCAGGGTCCAGGTCTCGGCAGTGAGGTCCTGGGGGTTGTCGTAAGTGCCGTGGTTGTGGCCGACCTCGTCACGCAGTTCGTTCCACTCCGAACACGCCACCTGGCAGGCCTTGCAGCCGATGCACTTGGTGGTGTCGATCAGCTTGGCGACTTCCTGCTGCTGGCGTACCGAAGGCGGTACGGTGGTGGTGGCCGAGCGGGCGATGATGTCTTGGCTGGCCATCAGAGTTTCTCCACTTTGACGAGGAACGACTTGGACTCTGGCGTCTGGGTATTGCCGTCACCCAGGAAAGGCACCAGGGTGTTGGTCAGGTAGCCATGCCGCGTAGTCCCGGTGAAGCCCCAGTGCAGCGGGATGCCGATCTGGTGCACGGTCTGGTTGTTGACCTTGAGCGGGCGAATCCGCTTGGTCACCACCGCCACCGCATCGATATGCCCGCGTTTGCTCGACACACGCACCCGGTCACCGGCCTTGATACCTTTCTCGTTGGCCAGGACCTCGCCGATTTCGACGAACTGCTCCGGCTGGGCGATAGCGTTGAGCCGGCAATGCTTGCTCCAGAAGTGGAAGTGCTCGGTCAGCCGGTAGGTGGTCGCCGCGTAAGGGAACTCGTCGTGCTTGCCGAGGGTGTCCCACACCGAGTCGAAAATCCGTCCGGCCGGGTTGCTGGTAGCCTTCTTGTTCTGCGGATGCAGCGGGTTGATGCCAATCGGCGTCTCGAACGGCTCGTAGTGCTCGGGGAACGGGCCTTCGGCCATCTTGTCGATGGCGAAGAACCGCGCCACGCCTTCAGGGTTCATGATGAACGGGTTCATCCCCGCCTCAGGTGGCGAGTCGACCTTGAAGTCGGGCACATCGGTGCCGGTCCAGGCCTTGCCATTCCACCATACCAGGCGCTTCTTCTCCGGGTCCCACGGCTTGCCTTGCGGGTCGCTGGATGCACGGTTGTAAAGGATGCGGCGGTTGGCAGGCCAGGCCCAGGCCCAGTTCTGCACCTGGTGCATGCCGTACGGGTCGCTGTTGTCACGGCGAGCCATCTGGTTGCCCTGCTCGGTCCAGCTGCCGGCGAAGATCCAGCAGCCGGACGCGGTGCTGCCGTCGTCCTTGAGCTGGCCGAAGCCCGCGAGTTGCTGGCCAGCCTTGAGCACTGCGCCAGTCGGGTCGGTGACGTCGGTCACCGCCCAGCCGTTCATTTCCTTGGCAAGCTCCTCCGGGGATGGCTCTTCAGGGACCTTGTATGGCCAGTTGATGTTCATCAGCGCATCTGGGTAGGCGCCGCCCTCGGCCTGGTAGCGTTGGCGCAAGCGCAGGAACAGCTCGCTCATGATGTGAACGTCGGTGCGGGTCTCGCCCGGACCGTCGGCACCTTTCCAGTGCCACTGCAGCCAGCGGCTGCTGTTGACCAGCGAGCCGTCTTCTTCAGCGAAGCAGGTGGTGGGCAGGCGGATCACTTCGGTCTGGATATTGGCCGTATCGACATCGTTGAACGGCCCGGCGTTGCGCCAGAACTCCGAGGTCTCGGTGGCCAGCGGGTCCATGATCACCAGCCACTTGAGCTTGGCCAGCGCCGCGGTGACGCGGTTCTTGTCCGGCAACGCGGCAATCGGGTTGAAGCCTTGGCACATGTAGCCGTTGACCTTGCCCTGGCCCATCATCTCGAACATGCGCAGCACGTCGTAGGCCGGCACATCGAGCTTGGGCAGCCAGTCGTAGCCCCAGTTGTTCTCCGCCGTGGCATTGGCGCCGTACCAGGCTTTCATCAGGCTGACATGGAACTTGCCGTAGTTCTGCCAGTACGACAGTTGCCCAGGGCGCAGCGGCTTGGAGGCGCGCTTGTCGATGTACGCGGCGTAGTCCTGCTCGGCATCGCCGGCCAGGGTCAGGTAACCCGGCAGCGAGTTGGACAGCAGGCCGAGGTCGGTCAGGCCCTGGATGTTGGAGTGACCACGTAAGGCGTTGACCCCGCCACCCGGCATGCCGACGTTGCCCAGCAGCAACTGGACCATGGCCGCACTGCGGATGATCTGTGCGCCGATCGAGTGCTGGGTCCAGCCAAGCGCGTAGAGGATCGTCATGGTCTTGCCCGGAATCGAGCAGGTGGCGATCTCTTCCCAGATCTTCAGCATGGCGTCTTGCGGCATGCCACAGGTCATGCTGGCCAGTTCCGGGGTATAGCGGCTGTAGTGCTGCTTCATCAGCTGGAACACGCAGCGCGGGTGCTGCAGGGTCGGGTCGACCTTGGCAAAACCGTCCTCACCCAGCTCGTACCCCCAGCCGGACTTGTCGGCATACACGCGCTTGGCCTCGTCGTAACCGCTGAACAGGCCATCCTCGAAGCCATAGTTCTCTTTGACGATGAACGACACGTCGGTGTAGTTGCGCACGTACTCGTGCTGGATCTTGTCGTTGCTCAGCAGGTAATTGATCAGCCCGCCCATGAAGGCGATGTCGGTACCGGTACGGATCGGTGCGTAGTAGTCCGCCACCGAAGCGGTACGGGTAAACCGTGGGTCGACCACGATCAGCCGCGCCTTGTTGTGCGCCTTGGCCTCGGTCACCCACTTGAAGCCGCAAGGATGCGCTTCTGCTGCGTTGCCACCCATCACCAGGACCAGATTCGCGTTGGCGATATCGGACCAGTGGTTGGTCATGGCGCCACGGCCGTACGTCGGGGCAAGACTTGCCACCGTCGGGCCATGTCAGACACGAGCCTGGTTATCGAACCCCAGCATGCCTGTTGCGCGGACGACCTTGTGGGTCAGGTAACCAGCCTCGCTGGAAGCGGCGGAGGCAGCGAGAAAACCGGTGGTGAGCCAGCGGTTGACCGTTTGCCCCTGGGCGTTCTTTTCGATGAAGTTGGCGTCGCGGTCCTGCTTCATCAGGTCGGCGACGCGATCGAGCGCCTCGTCCCAGCTGACCCGCACCCACTCCTTGCTGCCCGGCTTGCGTACCTCGGGGTACTGCAGGCGGCTCGGGCTGTGGATGAAATCCAGCAGGCCGGCGCCTTTAGGGCAGAGGGTGCCGCGGTTGACCGGGTGGTCGGCGTCACCTTCGATATGGATGATGTTCTGTTTGACGTTCTTGCCCGCATCGCCCTGGCTGTACATGATCAGGCCGCAGCCGACCGAGCAGTAGGGGCAGGTGTTACGGGTTTCCTTGGTATGCGCCAGCTTGAAGTGACGCACCTGCTCGGCGAATGCTGGTGTCGGGGCCATGCCCAACGCCGCAAGGCTCGAGCCTCCAAGGCCGACGGCGGCGACCTTGAAGAACTGCCGACGGTTCAGGTCCATCGTGCACTCCTGATCAGATGGTGGACGCACGGAACATGGCCGGCGCCTCTTGGTAGTCACGGTGGCGGCCGGTTGATGGCCGCCAACAGGTAAGACTAGCCAAGAATCAGGAAGGTGCGATGACATGGGTCAGCTGAGGGCGCTGTGTTGCCTGATTCGCGGGTGAACCCGCTCCCACAGGTACTGCACATGCCCAAGCCGTCGCGCTTTCCTGTGGGAGCGGGTTCACCCGCGAACACCGGCAACGCCGGTGCCATCCACCACCGGCCGATCAGCAGCGCGGCAGGTTGCGCACCACGTTCAGCGCTGCACTGCTCTGGGCCACCGGCATGATTTCGATGGTATTGATGTTCACATGTGCCGGCTGTTCGGCAATCCAGGCCACCGTGGCCGCAATGTCCTCGGGCAGGATGGCTTGCACGTCCCGGTACAGGGCCTGCACGGCATCCAGATCACCGTTCAGGCGCACCACCGAGAAATCGGTGCCCGAGCACAGCCCCGGCTCGATATTGCTCACCCGCACGCGAGTGCCTGCCAGGTCGGCGCGCAGGTTGAGGCTGAACTGGCGGACAAAGGCCTTGCTGGCGCCATACACATTACCGCCCGGGTAGGGGTAGGTGCCGGCGATCGAGCCGATGTTGATGATCATGCCGCTGTCGGCTTCCACCATCTGCGGCAGGACCTTGTGGGTGACCATGGCCAGGCCGGTAATGTTGGTGTCGATCATCCGCTGCCAGTTTTCTGCGCTGCTGGCCTGGGCACGGTCTACGCCCAGCGCCAGCCCGGCGTTGTTGACCAGCAGGTCGATCTGCAGCGAAGCATCGCGGATTTGCCCGACTGCCGCCTCGAGCGACGCCGGGTCGGTCACATCGAGTGTCAGCGGAATGAAGTTGACGCCCAGTTCGGCTTCCAGCGCCTGCAACTTGTCCATGCGCCGGGCGCCACCGATCACGCGGTAGCCTTTGCCGATCAGGGTACGGCAGATGGCGCGGCCAAAGCCCGAGGAGGCGCCGGTTACGAATGCGGTTTTCATCAGTTTTCTCCTATGGATGGGGTCAGGCCAGGTACTTCACGCCCAGGCTGGTGAACAGGCAGAGCATCGAGAACACCAGCACCTTGCGTACCACTTCGTTGCCCTTGCGCAGGGCCAGGGCGCTGCCCAAGTGGTTGCCGAGGATGTTGCAGGCCACCAGCGGCAACGCCAGCAGGTAGACGACCTTGCCGGCCATGATGAAGGCCACCAGGGCGCCGATGTTGGATGCGAAGTTGAAGGTCTTGGAGTTGGCCGAGCTGGAGACCAGGTCCATGCGCAGCAGGTAATGGAAGGCGATGATGAACATGCTGCCGGTACCAGGGCCGAAGAAGCCGTCATAGAAGCCGATGGCCAGGCAGGTCAGCGGGACCACGGTGAACAGCATCCGCGATGACAGTTCGCGCTCCTCGACCGGGCGATCCTTGGGCGTGAGGAAGATGAGGATGCCCAGCGGGATCAGCGCCAGGATGATCTTGCCCACGGTTTCCTGGGAGATCGACACGATCAGGTGTGCGCCCAGGTAGGCACCGAGCAGCGAAAACGGCACGCCGACCAGCGCCACCTGCCAGACCATCTTGCTGTTGGCCAGGAAGTTGCGGATGGCCGCCAGGGTGCCAAGGGTACTGACCAGTTTTTCCTGGCCGAGCGCCATTTGCGGCGGCATGCCGACCAGCAGGAAGCCCGGCACCAGGAACAGCCCACCGCCCCCGGCGATGCTATCGACGAAGCCGGCGACGAAGGCGATCGCGCCCAACATGAAAAGTGCCAGCAACCAGTGCTCCGCCCAGAAAGCGCCTAACAGCTCCATAACGGTATTTCCCTTACCTTGGCGATTGAATCGATTCAATGATTGTATTTATAGAAATAACATCGATTCAATTGGTTTTTTGCGCGATCACGCAGCCCATTTCAAGTAAAGTCTCAACTTATTGAATCTAATGAATTTTCTGATAATTGTTTGACCGGGCGCTTCGAGATCAAGCGGTACAGATTGCGGAGCAGTACACCTACCTGGGGAACGTGGCCGATGTAATCAAGGTAATTTATGCGCAGCGGCTGAGAATTACACCCCTCAGTCCTTTCATGCTAGGCTTCGGCGTTCTCGCAGATTCTGGTGCTTTCCATGTGGGTTCCTCACTACAGCGACCTGGCGCAGCCGGTCTACCTGATGATCGCCGATGCCTTGGAGCAAGACATTGGCAGCGGCCGGCTGGTGGCTGGCGAACGTTTGCCGACGCTCAAGGACTTGGCCGAATCCCTTGATGTGACCCCTGGCACCATTGGGCGAGCCTATGACGAAGCCGCCAAGCGCGGCTTGGTAGTGGGCGAAGTGGGCCGCGGTACCTTCGTACTGCCGCAACCACACTTGCAAAACCGTGCCCCGGTCATCCAGGCAAAACCCGTGGTTTCCGAGCACGCGAGCGACCAGATTGACCTGTCGATCATCAAGCCCAACGATGCCCACATGACCGACTGGCTGCGCGAAGCCATAATCGAGCTGGCTGCGTCGTCCGACCTGGCGCAGGTACTCGACTACGTCACCGATGGCGGCCATGCGACCCACAAGCAGGCCGGTGCCACCTGGATCCAGCGCTGGCTGCCCGAGGCGCGTTGGCAGCAGGTGGTGCTGACTTCCGGGGCCCAGCACGGCCTGCTGGTGGCCATCAGCAGCCTGTCGAAGAGCGACGATGTGGTGCTGTGCGAGTCGTTCTGCTACCCGGGCATCATCTCCCTGGCGCACAGCATGGGCCGCCGACTGCGCGGCGTGGCCATGGACGAGCACGGCCTGATTCCCGAGGCATTGCGCGCGGCGTGCCTGGAGCACCGCCCTTCCCTGCTGGTGTGCGTCACCACCCACCAGAACCCGACCAATTCGATCATGCCCCACGCACGGCGCCAGGCTATCGCCGAGATCGCCCGAGAGTTCGACTTGTTCATCGTCGATGACGATATCTACGGCTTTCTCGAGCCCGCACCGGATTACCAGCCACTGGCCGCTTATGCGCCCGAGCGCTCGGTGTACCTCACCAGTCTGTCCAAAAGTGTGCTGCCGGCGCTGCGCATCGGCTATCTGTACGCCCCACCGCAAACCCTCTCGCGGCTGTCGTCGATGGTACGCAGCAGTGTCTGGATGCCGTCACCGTTGATGGCGCAGCTGGCCAGTAACCTGATCAACAGTGGCATGGCCGACCAGCTTGTGCGGGAACAACAGGAGGAGGCGGCCGCGCGCCAGCAAATGGCCCGGGAGATTCTTGGCAAGTACAAGATCCGCAGCCAGCCGAACAGCTTCCACATCTGGCTGGAATTGCCGGAGCCGTGGACCAGCGACGAGTTCGCCAACCTGGCACGCAACAACGGCGTCACGGTAGTCAGTGGCAGCCAGTTCCTGCCAGAACGCAGCCACGCCACCTGCGGCGTGCGCATCGCCTTGATGGCGCCCAAGCGCGAGGAACTGGGGTTTGCCTTGACCAAGTTGGCCAGCTTGCTGGATTCCCCGGAGCCGCGGTTGTTCTATTGAAGCGTTGGCTGATTGGACCCGCCCTCACAGGATTGCGCCATAGCAGAAACCCACGCAGCGCTGTGGGAGCGGGCACGCCCGCGAACACCGGCGTAGCCGGTGCCATCCATCGCGTCGCCTGCTTCGCGGGCTTGCCCGCTCCCACAGCGTGTGTGCCAGCTTTTAGATTTTCTGCAAAACGGCGCCCCCCGTACATTCAGGCCATGGCTCGGATGAATGCAGCACCTGAGCTTATCGGGGTCAGCCAAACAGGTGCAGCAGAACGGCACCCGCCAAAACCAGGCTTACGCCCACCACCTGAAAACAGGACAACCGCTCCCGATAGAAGAAGAAGCCAAGTATCGCAGCGATTCCGCCCGACAGTGTGCTGATCACCGTGACAATGGAAATCGAACCATTGAGCGCCCCCCAGGAAAAGGCAGAAAAGCCACCCAGGTTAAACAGGCTGGCACCGCACAATGTCGCACAGATTCTTGGGCTGATTGCCGACCAACCTCTAATCAGCCTGACCGCTTCGGGCATCAGGAAGAGCACTCCCACTGCGTAGCCTAGCGCCAACATATTCACAGGGCCGAGCGATGGCAAAGCATATTTCCCCTGAAGCCAGAAACTGACGCCGTAGAGCACCGCCGCCAATAAGAAACACTCTTGAATCAATAATAAATTGGATATCTAGCAAGTTAGAACTTACTCACCGAATTGCAAATTGAGAGACACACTGAAGTTATCTCCCCCCAGATGCCGAACGAACACCTGATCGCTAACATCTCGCCCCTCTTCCGTTACAAACCTGTAACGAGACAGAAGAAATTCCTCCTGGTAAATAATTCCGTCATTTCGCTGCTTCCCTCCCCACGCCATCATCGACCCGCCGACCATTGCAACGAGAACGGGATACGCTTGTATGTATTGGATTAGGGTAGGGCCTGAAAAAAGGTCATAATAGATAACCTCAGGTCCGAATAGCTTGATGCCAACGCCCAGCGCCGAAATTGCGAAACCAATGACTATTAGTATCCTGCCGTAAAACACAGGGTCCCCAGCAGGCCCCTCAAGATGAGCTGCATACATCTCGGAAAAACCAGAGACATTATAGTTGTGCGCATCTGACCTAAGGTCTACTTGGCCTGATAGGCATTCCTTGTCGGCGCTTTGCATGATCCACTCCCTAAAAGGTGGATACTAAGCGATCAGGGCAGACAAAAGTGCATTCCACTACAACTACAGAAATATCTGACATCCCAGGTCAGTGTTTCCTATAACCAAATAAAATTTAAAGCTTCTTCCAAACGCGTTTTACAGGCAAGCCCGCTTAGTAGTACTCCGGTTTACCCACAAAAAAACCCAGGGCAACTGCCCTGGGTTTCTGGTCCTGCTAGACGCTCAAACGCTCTGATCAGA
>Ga0247822_10003112_pt1 | contig 10772 bp, 14 predicted proteins | sample 13C_Cellulose_Da_FD_192423 | JGI IMG/M metagenome (GOLD analysis project Ga0247822, IMG submission 192423) | Soil microbial communities from agricultural site in Penn Yan, New York, United States - 13C_Cellulose_Day30 | ecosystem: Environmental > Terrestrial > Soil > Agricultural land | place... | reverse complement strand
AAGCGTGCTCGAAACCACTGAAAAGCCGGTGTTGGAGAATTACGAACACGTTCGCCAACTCGCCGAACAAAGATTGGTCGGCATGGATCCTCTGCAAGATCAGCTGCCACGCCAGTTGCTCGACGTGCAACGTCGATTGGAGGAAGCGACCGCCCAGTCGGCATCCAAGGATAGCGCTCTGCGTAAACTCGAAGAGACCCGTCTCGACCTCCTGCGCAAGCGGGAAACCCAACTCCGCGAAGCCTCTGTCCAGATCGCCAACTCGACCCGCAACGCACAGCAAATGCTGGCCGATAGCAAAGACAAGGTCGCAACCATGGCGATCACAGCGCGTGCTGCCATGGTCGGCGACAAAGTCGCCACTGGTCTGAAGGATCTCTGGAATCAGAGCCTCTTCACCACTAAGGACGAGACACGCGACGACCAAGGCAAAGTCATCTCCTCCGTCCAGCGCGGCGTCACCTTGGGCAAGCTGATCATCGGCATCACCTGGCTGCTCGTTGCATTGGCGGTCTCCAAGATCATCTCGAAGACTGTTTCTGGGCGCCTCGGCAAGCGATTCTCCATCGATAACTCCCGCATTCCCGGACTGGAGAAGGCCATATTCTTCCCCCTCGCCGTCCTGCTCGTGCTGACCACGCTGAACTGGCTGCGCATCCCGCTAGCGACCTTTGCCTTTCTCGGTGGCGCACTCGCCATCGGCGTCGGTTTCGGCGTCCAGACTTTGATGAATAACTTCATCAGCGGTCTCATCCTACTTTCCGAGCGCCGGATCAAAGTTGGCGACACCATCGAGGTGGACGCCCACACCGGCACCGTGGCTAACCTAGGCACCCGCTGCTCGCGCATTCTCAAGGGGAATGGCACCGAGGTCCTCGTGCCTAACAGCTATCTCCTCGAAAAAAACGTGGTGAATTGGACGCTTTCTAACAATCGACACAGCTTCGATTTCCCCGTAAGCCTCTCCTATGGCACGTCCATTGAACAGGCCCTCGCCGTCCTCCGTCAGGCCGTCGTCGAGGAGTCCAAGGTGCTCAAGGATCCGGCGCCATGCGTATCCTTCGATGAGTTCGGTGCGAACGCTCTCATCTTTCGCATCTCCTACTGGCTCGACCTGCGAGGGTCGGACAACCGGATCATCGGCACGAACATACGCATGCGTATCGACCGCCTCTGTCGCGCAAATGACATCGTCATCGCCAGCCCCGGCCAGGACATGCGCCTACGCACGACCGAGCCCCTCACCATTCGCATCGCGGACACTCCGGAACACCCGTAACCATTTCTCCCATTACTTTCTTATTTGAACACTCCGGCTATCTGGCCGTCTAAAACATCATATCTCTACCTATGTCTCAGCAAATCACCCGCCTCTGGCTCATGTACCCAGCCCGCCTCATCACCACTCCGTTGATCTACGAGATCGGGAAGAAGTTTTCGGTAGTCACTAACATTCGCCAAGCCAGCGTCACTGAAGAAATCGGGATCGTTTCCCTCGAGCTCGACGGCGAGCGTGAAGAGATCAAGAGCGCCATCGCGTGGCTCGAAGAACAGGGCGTGAAGGTCGAGCCCGTGGAGATCAACACCATCGAAGGTTAGGCCCGGGCATAAGCGAAAGTTATCGCCAGGCAAGCAACAAAGCATTGGTCGCATCCACACCTCAAAAGCAATATACCTGCACATGAAACGCTTCTTTTACATCCTGGCCGTGGTGAGCGCCCTCGCCATCATCGGCACATGGGTGGCACTGGGCAGCAATACCGGATGGACCAAGACCAAGGTGGCCACCGTCCAGGTCGACCCCGTGACCGAAATCGAGTTCACGGAGTATCGTGAAGGCTTTGTTCCCGGTATAGACTTTCTCGGCGCTGGCCTGGTCGGCTCTGTCGTGATCTTCGGCGTCGGCTTCCTTCTCTCCAAACTGACAACCAAAAAAACTAAACTATGACAAAACGCATCCTGACCACCCTCTCCGCCGTCGCCGCGCTTGCCTCGGCCCACGCCGCTGACACCACCTTCGACTTCAAGGATCCGAAGGGCGTAAACAACGTCGTCTTCAAGCTCGACGCGCCTCTCGAGTCGATCAATGGCACTGCGAATGGCGTGTCCGGCACCATCACCTTCGACCCGGAAAATCCCGGCGCCGCCAAGGGCAAGATCGTCGTCCAGACCAGCAGCCTCACCGTCACGAATTCCGTGATGCAGGAGCACCTCCAGGGCCCTGAGTGGCTGAATGCGGCAAAGAATCCCGAGATCACGTTTGAAATCACCAAGATCTCCGATGTCGAAAAAGACGGCGCCAAGACCGAGGTCGATGTCACGGGTAACTTCACCCTCAACGGCATCACCAAGGAAATCAAAGCTGACGCCAAGGTGACCTATCTACCCGGCAAGCTCGGTGACCGCACAGGCGGCAAGCTCCAGGGTGACTTGCTCGTGATCCGCTCGGAGTTCGAGATCAAGCGTAGCGACTTCGGCATCAAACCCGGTGAATACGCGGACAAAGTGTCCGAAACGATCGAGCTCCACCTGAGCATCGCCGGTTCCGCTCCTAAGAAGTAAACTCGGAGCTCTTAAAAAAACAGAGGCTCGGTCAGCGAACATCCGCGGCCGAGCCTCTTTTGTTTTGAGTCGGAATGAGTCTAGGCCGTGAGAGCCTGACCAGCGTCCTGCATGATTTTCTCCAAGGCGCTGTTATCAACCGGCTTCACCAGATGGTGATTGAAACCCGCCTCCTGAGAGCGGGCGAAGTCCTCGTTCTGCCCCCAACCCGTCAGCGCGACGATCGTCACGTCCTTACCCCAAGCCTGCTCGCGAATGACGCGGCAAACGTCATAGCCATTGAGCTTTGGCAATCCGATATCGAGGAACACGACTTCCGGGCGGAAGGTTGCGGCGATCTTGAGAGCCTCCACTCCGTCCTGCGCGGTTTGTGTCTCGCTTCCCATCATGCCCAGCATGATTTGCATGCTGGAGGCGAAATCCTTGTTGTCGTCAACCACTAGGACTCGAGGTCCGGGACGGCGCGCTTCTTCCAAAGCGACTGGCAGTTTGACGACGAATCGACTGCCCGTGCCGACGCCATCACTGTAAGCCACGAGATCACCACCATGGAGTTCCACGATTTTTTTGGCGATGGTGAGTCCGATCCCCAGACCGTCCTGCGCTTTTTCCAAGGAACGATCAGCCTTGGCGAACATGTCGAAAATGTGAGGAAGCATCTCGGCGGGAATGCCCATCCCATGATCGATGAAGGACACCTCCACGAAGTTCTCGGTTTTCTCCGCCGTGATCTCAACCACCCCGCCGCGTCCCGAATATTTGGCCGCATTAGCGAGAAGGTTCGCGAAGACTTGCTTCAGCCTCTTCGCATCTCCCTTGACATGGACAGGCGAAGACGTGAAACGCGCCTTCAGATGCAGGCCTTTCTGCTCCGTGGTCGGACGCAGCCCTTCGATCGCATCCGCCAGCACACTGCTGATATCGAGCGCCTCGTGTTTGAGCTCGACCTGTCCGCGATTGATCCGGCTCGCATCCAAAAGGTCGTCGATCAGACGCACGAGTTGGTTCAACTGCCGATCCATCACATCCAGCGCATGGTCCACCGCTGCTGGGTCGTTCTTGGCGAGGCGGATGATCTGAAGACCATTGCGCAAAGGCGCTAACGGATTGCGCAGTTCATGCGCCAGCACACTGAGAAAATCATCCTGCCCGGCGGCAGATTTCTGGGAATCATCTATCATGGTAAAAACATTACGGCGTTAAATCGGTGAGGACTTACTCGCCAAACACTTCTCCTACTTGGAGAGTTTTCGCGAGCCAGAAACTTGCCTAAGAGGCTACCCTGAGTAAACGGTCAGGGATTCGCCGGATTGTTTGACGGGATATCCGTCTCACGTCGCCGGGTCTTCCCGCTCTTGATCCTGCTTTTGATCCTCATCGGGAGAAGACGGAGGCGCATCGGAGATGAACTCTTCTTGCGGCTGATCCATATTTTCCTTTTCCCGCCGCTCTTCGTGTGATTCGTCCGTTTTCATAGTATCAATTGTGACCGCAACAAAGATAGCGCACCTTGTCGTGAGCTGCTTTAACTTCTAAACTCTGTGCGCCGATGATCATCTGCACATCGAGCGGGAGCTCTTGCGAGAGCGCCTTGCGATAGGCTCCTATCGCATATCCTTCACCACGCTCGCACTCTGTCAATATAGCGTGTGAGTCCCCACCTTTCAGGGCTTCGGGCAGATGACTCCAGCCGTGCGTAAATCCGCCGCGGAGTGGTGGGTCCGGCAGGTCTCCTCCGTACGCCCGCTCCAGCCGATGGAGCTCGACGGAGAATTCCTCACGCTGTTTTGCATAGTGGATGAAGAGCAAACGCACGTCGGACCGGCCGGACGCCTCTGCGGCCAGCCGATACCCTTCCTGATCCTCCTCCACAGTTTCGATCAACGACTGTACGACGGATACGATGGCTCGGTTATCCATGAGGAAAACAATTATCACATTCTCAATTCCAGCAACCCTTGTCGGAGTATCAGGGAAAACGCGCTTCTATGTGCAACCGCGCAGGAGAAAAAGGATCAGGAGCACCGGAATGGGCACACCGATGAGCCACAGAAGAATCCAGCCAATCTTACCGCTAACACTGCCTTTTAGTTCCGGGTATTTCATACTAAGAAATCGTATGAGCACCCTCTTGCGCGTGTCTCAACTCGCTCTAATAAAACAAGCTGCGCAAAATTATTCGCCGCATGCGAGCCCGCGAGACCTTCTGTCGCGCAGCATGCGGAGCAGACTCCAGCAAATCCAAAGTCTCGCGCCCGATCAGAACAGGCAACGCCGTCGCCACCCGCAGGCGGCGGATTTTTAGAGCTTTCGCATAGGTCTCACCGGATCTCAGATAGGCCCGGGCCATTCTTAGATAATACGGCACCATGCCGTCTTCAATATAGACTCTTCCCTTCGCCCGATCCTCAGCCCGATCCCGGAGGATATTGATGAGTTGCAGCCCTTTGCCATACTCCACGCCCAGCGTCTTCATGACCTCGACGTCGAGCCTGGCAAATCCGGGAAGATGTCGAGCGCACATTCGCGTCCAGAACTCTCCAACGCAGCCCGCCACGAGATAGGTGTAGCGATCCAGCTCCTCTACGGTGAGCGGCCCGGCATTCTCTCCCGCGAATCGTTGTAGATCAAAGTCCTGTCCTTCCTGAATCGTTCGCCACACTCTCTCGATTTCTTCACTATCGGGTGAACGCGACAAGTCCTCGACCAAAGATGCTTCCCGGCGAAGCAGTTCCCTCTCCGCCTCGCTCTCCGCACCATCCGCCTTGGTGTCACTCAGTCGGGCCAGCAGATAAGCCTGCGCGATAGATTCCCGCACCGGAGCAGGCAGCAAAAAGAGCGTAAGATAAAACGAGCGCGAGACCTTCTTAAGCAGGCGCCAATCGACGACGCTCATCGTTATCGCATTCCCTCTAACCCCACGCGGATCATCTGAATTCGCGCGTCGGAAAACTGACCCAACTCAAGCTCCGCCGCCGACTGTAGCCAGGCGCTTTGATCCTTCACCGATGGCAGTTTATTAGCGACTCGAAGTTCGTCGATCAAGCGGATCGCGGTCGAGTCGATCGCCACCACGTCTTTGCTTGCGAACAACGAAAAACATTCCGTTGTAAAATTCGGGCTTGGTGCCGGACCGCCCGCATACTGAAGGATGAGCCCATCCATGATGGTGAGCACGACCTTGTCCTTGATCATCGGGTCGGCATAGACCTCGGAGAGATAGGAATCCCCTCCGTTCGATGCACGGGCGAATCGCCGCCAGTTATCGATGTTCGTGAGGGTCATATTGATGATGCCTCCATTGATCCCCGTCATGAAGCTATCGCTGAGCGATGGCACGTTGATGATCTTCGTCACCGTCTGGCTGAGCACTTTGGCGTAAAAGCTCCGGCTGCTGAGTTGATCTCCGCTCGTGAGGCGATCCACCAACCGTCCCTCCTCTTTCCGGCCGAATTGACTATCTCCCCAGATGAGTTTGCCGAGGACGGGCGCGCTGACCTGCGCTTCCGGATCATAGCCATTGCGAGGGTCGATCCACTGCAGTTGGTAAAGCGGACTGTCTTCCCGGTAGCCCGCACTGAGCAGATCCTCGCGGGTACGATCCCAGACGATGATGTTCTTCGGCGGGACCCCGGCGGCGATCAGGCCCTTCGCGATGGCATCGACGACCTCGGGATGGGTACCCGAGACGGCTCGACCACTTGCAGCGACCTTGATGCCGACGATATCCTGCGGCGAGACGAGTGTTTTCCACCCCTCTCCCGCGGTCTCCCGCAGAGTCACCGCACAAACCAGCCGATCCACCATGCGCTGCACCGTGCGAGGGTTGACCGATCGGGCCGGACCGAGGGCGGTGTTGTCCATGGCATAAAACACATAGGACTTCTGCATCGGCGGGAGCTGCGCCGAGAGCGGGGACACCGCCAGCAGAGAAAGAAGCACCCATTTCAGAAGTTTTCTGCTATGGTACCCTCTCCATGATCGAGCATCTCTACGCGCACATTCCATTCTGTCCGAAGGTGTGCCCGTATTGCAGTTTTTACAAGGAAGCAAGCGATCGAAACAAAACTCAGGCGTTTTTGGATGCCATGCTCGCCGAGGCGGAGCGCTATGCCGACCGTCTCCGACCCGTGACGATTTTTTTCGGCGGAGGCACTCCGACCGCCCTCTCGACCTCTCAGCTTGAGTTTCTCCTCGGCGGGCTCCGCGAGCGCATCGATTTTTCGCAACTCGCTGAGTTTACGATGGAAATGAACCCCGCCACGGTCTCTCTGGAAAAAGCCCGGCGCATGCGAGAACTCGGGGTCAACCGCGTCAGCATGGGCGTCCAAAGTTGGGACAAAGGACTGCTCAAGACTCTCGGCCGTGTGCACACCGATGATCAGGCACGCCGCAGTTATGATATCCTGCGAGAAGCGGGCTTTGAGAACATCAACCTCGATTTCATCTTCGGCGTTCCCGGCCAAACGCTCGCTCAGTGGGAAGACACCCTCCGCCAGACCGTGGCCATGAAGCCGCAGCATGTGTCCGCCTATTGCCTGACATACGAAGAGGACACCGAGTACTTTCTCCGTTTGGGGCGCGGCGAATTCCACCCGGACACCGAACTCGACGCCGACCTGTTCGAAATGACCATGGACCTACTCGGCGAGGCCGGCTTCGAGCAATACGAGATCTCCAACTACAGCCAGCCCGGTCGCGAATGCCGGCACAATCTCGCCTACTGGGTCGGGGCCGACTACATCGGGCTCGGCCCCAGCGCTTTTTCCACCTTGGGAGAGAAGCGCTGGAAAAACGTCAGTGACACCGTGGCTTATGGCGAGCGGGTACGCTCAGGCGTGGAGACCGCTGATTTTATCGAGACTGTCGACGTTGAAACCCGTCGCTCCGAGCGCATTGCCTTTGCCCTGCGCACCAGCCTCGGCGTGCCCGATACGCAGGTTTCCGCCGAAAAGACCTCCGAATTCTCCAAACTCGGCTACTTGGTTCACCAAGGCAGCAACTGGCGGCTCACCCGCAAAGGTCGCATGGTGGCCGACGAGTTGGCTGAGGAATTGATCGACTAGCCGCGACCGCGAATCACGCGGTAAATCAGCAGTAGGAAGATCGAGCCGAGGATGGCGATACCTAGGCTCCGAATGTCAAACGCGTCGACTTGGCCGAAGCCCAGCTGTGTGCCGATCCAACCACCGACTGCGGCTCCCGCCACGCCCAAGAGGATGGTGATGAAGCAGCCGCCCGGATCCTTCCCCGGCATGATAAATTTCGCCAAGCCGCCAGCCAACAGGCCAAAGATGATCCACGAGAGTATACCCATGCCTTACCTTCGCAGACCAAGCTCCCGTCGGATGCCTGCTGCTAGCGAATGACCTTACGGTGAATCCAGACACTCTGGAGGATTCCCATGCTGAAGAGCGTGATGAGCAGGAACGATCCGCCATAGCTCACGAACGGCAGAGGCAGGCCCGTGATCGGCGTAACCGAGATCGTCATGCCGATATTCATGAACGTATGCGTAAAGAGTAGCAGCACGATGCCGACCGCCAGCAGCTTGCCCAGATCGTCGTTCGCCTCCATCGCAATATAGAGGCCTCCCATAAACAGAAGCGCCAGCACCGCGATCAAAATCACGCCTCCGACGAAGCCGTGCTGCTCGCCCATGACCGAGAAGATAAAGTCATTGTGCACGATGGTGGCGGGCAAAAATCCGAGCTCGTTTTGCGTATTGGGAGCCTTGAACCCCTTGCCGGAAAAGCCGCCGGATCCGATGGCGATGAGGGACTGATTGATGTTCCAGCCGTCGCCGCGTGGATCGAGGTCCGGGTTGATGAAAGTCGTGATACGGGAATACTGATAGGGCTTCAGGCCGAAGTTCACCACCAGTGGCACGACCGCCACGGCGAGGATGAGCATGGCGATCAGCCAGCGCTTGGGGACGCCCCCGATGAAGAGCATCGCCACCACCACGGGAGCCCACACGATGCAGGATCCCAGATCCGGCTGGATGAGGATCATCAGCCACGGCGCACCGACGATGGCACCGCAGGCCAGGATGCGCAGCAGCGGAGCGGTGCGCTTCGAAGCTTCGAGATAGACAGCCAGCGTCATGATGCCGGCGACGATGGCGAGCTGCGACGGCTGGAAGCTCATCACCTTCAGATCCAGCCAACTGCGAGCGCCATAGCGCTTCTCACCGAAAAGCATGGTCGCGATCAGTCCCAGAATACCGAGTACGTAGAGCGGCACGGCTCCGAATCGGATCCAGCGATAGTCTACCAGCGAGGTCACGAGGTAGATCGGCAGACAAAGCCCGAGCCAGATCATCTGCGAACTCCAATAGGTCTCGTTGCGCACCCAAGTCGCACTGTAGATGGCGTAAACGCCGTAGATCAACAGGGCGAACATCGTCAAGGCGACCAGCCAATTTGTACCGATGAATTTACGAAGCCAAGGATGCATAGAAAAGCAGGGAAGCCTTTACGCCAACTGAGGCGCGGCGGCGAGAAGCGATTTCGTGTATTCGTCCTGCGGATTCTCGTAAATCTCCTCAGCCGTAGCGGCCTCCACGATCTTACCTTTATGCATCACGAGCACGTAGTCGCTGATGTGCTGCACGATGGCGAGATCATGGGCGATGAAGAGATAGGAAATGCCCAGTTCATCCTGCAAATCCTCCAGGAGATTGACGATCTGAGCCTGGACGCTGACGTCGAGCGCGCTCACCGCCTCGTCGCACACGATGAAACGAGGTTTCACGGCCAAGGCCCGGGCGATGCCGATGCGCTGGCGCTGACCGCCGCTGAACTCGTGCGGATATCGGCGCGCCATCTCGGGCTTCAGACCCACCTGTTTGAGAAGTTGGGCAACCCGGTCACTCCGCTCCGAGGTGGACATGGCCTTGAAGTGAATTGTGAGGGCCTCCCCGACGATGGCCCCGCAGGTCATGCGCGGATTGAGGGAGCCAAACGGATCCTGAAAAATCATCTGCATCTCGCGCCGCAGCGGCCGAAACTGCCCCTCGCTGAGCGGGAGGATATCCCTCCCCTCGAAGTGCACCTCACCTCCGGTCGCCGGCGTGAGCTTCAGAAGAGCACGGCCCACGGTGGTTTTTCCGCTGCCGCTTTCGCCGACCAAGCCAACGGTCTGCCCGGGCTCGATCTGGAAGCTAACGCCGTCCACGGCCTTGATGTCTCCGGTATGAGTCCGCAGCAAGCCGCTGCGAACGGGAAACCAGACCCGCAAATCTTTAACTTCGAGCAAAGGCATGAACCCCTAACGAAAGGTGCGGAAGCCTTTGTGTCAAGCCGGAGAGAGCAGAGGCGGCATTAACAAGGTACTGACGCTTATTTTTGAGCCTTTTGGATCCAGGAAATGAAGGCTTTAGGACCGCCGGGCTGATAGCCTACTTCGCTCGCCAGCTGCTTTCCTTTTGGGTCGAGCAAAATGAATGTCGGGAAACCTTCGATTTTGTAGCGCTCCGCCAATTCATTGTGCTGTTGCTGGAATTTCCCCGGCTTGGCACCGGAAGGCGAAAAGTCCAGCTTTACCACAATCAAATTTTTCTCCGCGAAGGCTGCAAACTCATCGCTCGCGAACACTTCCTTGGCCATCATCTTGCATGGGGGACACCAGTCAGAACCTGTGAAATCCAGCAACACCGGCCGGTTTTCCTTGGCCGCCTGCTTCAACGCCGCATCATAGTCTTCGAGTTCCGTCAACGCGGCGTGCGCCCCGACGACTGACAGTAAAACAACACCGAGAACCGACAGGAGGGACCTTGAGGAGATCATGGATGGCATTATCTCACAACTCGGCCGAAAATCAATAAATGGCCAATGCCGCCGGATCAAAATTCGGGCGTACGTCGGTGGAGATCGGCGAAGGGCGATCCACGCGATGGGAGGCCGCGTAGGCGATCATGAGGGCATTGTCCGTGCGCAGTGCAGGTTCGGCCATTCTCCAAGTCAACCTTTTGGCTTCGCACGCCTCGGCCAGTTTTTGCTGAAGACGCGCATTGCTGCTCACCCCTCCGCTGACAGCGATCAAGCGATGTCCACGCGCTTCCGCCGCCGCGATCACCTTGCCGACCAAAACATCCACCACCGATTCCTGAAAAGACGCACAGATATCCGGCAAATCCCCGGGGGCGAATCCCTTGTCGAGAAAGTACCGGACCGAGGTTTTTAATCCGCTGAAGCTGAAATCAAAAT
>Ga0247822_10003111_pt1 | contig 10773 bp, 6 predicted proteins | sample 13C_Cellulose_Da_FD_192423 | JGI IMG/M metagenome (GOLD analysis project Ga0247822, IMG submission 192423) | Soil microbial communities from agricultural site in Penn Yan, New York, United States - 13C_Cellulose_Day30 | ecosystem: Environmental > Terrestrial > Soil > Agricultural land | place... | reverse complement strand
GCGAAGTCGTCTACGTCCCGGATTGACGCCGCCGCCGCCATCCCACGTTGAAGCCGGAACCACGCCTCGGCGCTGTGCCGGGGCCGGCGCGAAATGGAAACGGTTTCTTCCTCTCCAGGTCGAACATCCGTGTTCGCCGCGAAGCGGGACCGACTTCCCGGCGTCACGCGCCCTCGAACCAGCCGATGGCGCGGCAGAGTTGGAACTGGGCGATGTTGTAGTCGATCACGGCGTTGAGGTACGTCTGGCGCGACGTCGCCAGAGCCTGGGACGCCTGCAGGACCTCGATCGGAAGTCCCTGGACGTTCTCGATCCGCTGCAGGTTGAGGGCGTAGGACTTCTCGGCCGCCTGAATCGCGGCGCGCGCCCGTTCGACGCTGCGCTCCCGCTGCGAGGCCTGGCTGTGCGCCTCGGAGACTTCACGGGCGATGCGGTCGAGGAGCGCGACCTGCCGCCATTGCGCCTGGCGGACGAGCGACGACGCTTCGTCGCGGGCCGCCCGCTCGCTGTAGCCGAGGTTGCGGATCTCCCAGTCGGCGACCGCATCGGCATCCAGACGGTCGTCGGTCTTGCGAATTCAGATGCCCCGTGCAGCCTGACGAGAGTTGTTGGCAGGTAAACCACCGCGGCTTCGGTGTTCACATAACAATTGCAAGAGTGCCAATGGACTGTCGTGCATGCGGTGATAAGATGAGAGGGAATTGCGAGTTCGGGGTCCCTTTCCATCGATCACCGTCGAATGTCCCGCGTCGTTGCCCTCCTGCTGATTCCGCTTTGCCTGATGGGGCAGCCGATGCCTCACGTGCACGCGGGGGCCGCCGGGAAGGGCGATCACGACGGCCGGAACCATGTCCACCTGGGGCACGGTCACGCGGGCCACAGTCATGGGGGCCACGGTCACGCGAGCGACGGTCACCACCATTCGCACGGCGGCGGGCACCGGCATCAACACGATCGTCCTTATCACCATCACGATGATGAGGCCCGGCTCCCGGGATGCTCGGAGCTTCCGGATCATGACGCCGACGCCGTGTTCCTTGGCGATCTCTCGTCTGGCGGCCCTTTGAAGCGCGTGGCTGTGCCGCAATGGGATCTGGCCGTCGACATGGCCTGGGCTCCGCTGGTGCCGGTCTTCGGGGTGGAGCGCCATTGCTGCCGTTACATCGCCGATCCGCCTGATCCTTCGGGCGGGACGCCAGTCTATCTCCAGACCGCTTCTCTGCGGATCTAACCGCGGGCTGTCGCCGTGCGATGTCATCGCACCCGCGCGACGTTCTTTTCGGTCGACAAGGCCGTTTCCTTCGCCGCGCGAGGCGAATGAGAGTGCTGGCCGCTTCTGATGACCGCCTGCGCCCCTCGTCGGACCGAACGCCGGTCGGCGTTTCTCATGAACCGGCGGTGACGCGCCGCCACTGAGATTTCGTTTGAGCGAAAGGCTCGCCATGAAGCCCTCCAGAGTGCTCCTGTGGCTCGTCCTCCTAGGCGTCCCCATCGGCGCGGCCGTGGTCACGCGCCACAGCTGGCGACCGCTTCTGCAGAAACGGGTTCCTCCCCCTCATGCGGCGGATGAGGGCGAGAAACCGAAGGAGAAGCCGCGGATCCTGGAACTGAGTCCGCAGGCCCGTCAGAACCTCGGTCTCGTGGCCAGGCCGGCGAAGCTTCAGTCGTACTGGCGGACCGTCCAGATCCCCGGTGAGATCGCGGACCGCGCGGGGGTCTCGGACCGGGGGGTGACGTCCCCGGCGGTCGGCGTCGTCACGCAGGTCCATGCCTTCGCGGGCGACACGATCCGCGAAGGGCAGCCGCTGTTCACATTGCGGTTGTTCAGCGAGTACCTGCAGAACACCCAGTCCGAGCTGTTCCGGGCGGTGCGGGAGACGGAACTGGTCCAGAACCAGGTGGACCGTCTCCAGGATGCGATCCGGAGCGGCGCGATCCCGGAAGCGAAGGCCATTGAGCTGCAGAACCAGCTCAAGCGTCAGAACGCCCTGATCACCGCCTACCGCCAGGACCTCCTCACCCGCGGCCTGCGGCCCGAACAGATCGCCGAGGTCTCCGAGGGCCGCTTCGTCTCCACGATCGAGGTCGTCGCTCCGCCGGCGGTCGCCGTCAGGGCGGGTGCGGCCGCGGTCGAGCCCGTGTCGCAGGAACTCGTGTCGACGAAGCCGGATCACCTCCTCTACGAAGTGGAGAAGCTGGCGGTCGAACTGGGGCAGCAGGTCCAGGCGGGGCAGCTCCTGGCGACGCTTTCGAACCACCAGTCGCTCTATGTTGTGGGGCATGCGTTCAAGCCGGAGGCGAGCGCGCTGGAACGGGCCGCTCAGGAGCATCGGCCGATCGCTATCGAGTTCGCCGACGACGATCCTGCGCGAGACTGGCCGGCGCTCGATCAAACGTTCGAGATCCGGCATCTCGCCAACACGATCGATCCCCGGAGCCGAACCTTCGACTTCTTCGTCCCGCTGACGAATCAGTCCCGCGACTATCGGAAGGGAAACGAGACCTTCCTGGTATGGCGATTCCGCCCGGGACAGCGGGCGAGGCTGCATGTCCCGGTTGAAGAGTTTCGGGACGTGTATGTGATCCCGGCCGCCGGTGTCGTGCGGGAAGGGCCGGAGGCGTATGTCTTCCGGCAGAACGGCGACCTGTTCGATCGCCGGCCGGTGCACGTCCTCTACGAAGACCGGCAGTCCGCGGTGATCGCCAACGACGGCAACGTCACCGCCGGCATGTACCTCGCGCAGAGCGCCGCCGCCTCCCTCAACCGCGTTCTGAAGGCGCAGGCCGCCAGCGGCGAACAGCCGGGCCTGCACGTTCATCCGGACGGCACCGTCCACGCCGCACACTGAGAGTCCCTCCCATGCTCAACGCCGTCATCCGGTTCTCGCTGCGGTATCGCATGCTGATCGTCGTCATCAGCCTGGCGCTGCTTGGCTACGGCACGTATCTGGCGACCGAGATGCCGATCGACGTCTTTCCCGACCTCGATCGGCCGCGGGTGGTCATCATCACCGAGTGTCCGGGGCTGGCGACCGAAGAGGCCGAAACGCTCGTCACGCAGCCGATTGAAATTGCTCTGCTAGGGGCCAGCGGTGTGCAGGCGGTCCGCAGCCAGACGACCGCCGGGCTGAACGTGATCTTCGTCGAGTTCGACTGGACGACGGAGATCCGGGCAGCGCGACAGACCGTCCAGGAGCGGCTCGCCACCCTCGAAGGGATCCTGCCGGCGGGGATTCGGCCGCAGATGACCCCGCCGGCGTCGATCATGGGGCAGATCGTGATCGCGGGGGTCTATCGGCAGCCCGGCCCCACCGGTGGGGTGTTGGCTGCGATCGAACGGACCTCGTTGATGGCCGAACTCGTGTGCGAGCGGGGCGACAATGGCCGCGTCCTCGTCTGGAAGCCAACCGATCGACACGATCCGGCGCAATGGGAGGCCGTGACACCCGAGGCGGCGGAATGGCATGGCGACGAATACCACGCGGAGACGGGAGGGGGGACCAGGAAGCCGGAGGCGACGGGCCGCGCCGTACTGCGGATCGACGGCCACGACTACGAAGTCCGATTCCCATCGCCGGCCCAGCGGCAGATGGAGCTTCGAACACTGGCCGACTGGGTCATCCGGCCGCGGCTCCTCAAGACAACCGGCGTGGCCGAGGTGTTCCTGCAGGGGGGCGATCGCAAGCAGTATCAGGTCCTCGTCGATCCGACGGCCCTTCTGGAATACGGCGTCACCCTGCAGCAGGTCGAGCAGGCCCTGCGGGAGAGCAACATCAACACCAGCGGCGGCTTTGCGGTCACCGGTGAAACCGAGCGGCCGATTCGGATCCTGGGCCGTCTGGGGCCGGACTCGCCGGTCGTCCTCGACGACCTGGCGAAGATTCCGGTCCAGACCGACGCGAAACGGCCGGTCCTGCTGGGCCAGGTGGCTCGCGTCACTGAAGGGGGCCAGTTCAAGCGGGGGGACGGGAGCGTCAACGGGCAGCCGGGGGTCGTGTTCACGATCGTCAAGCAGCCGCATATCGACACGCGGGGCCTGACCGACGCGATCTCGGCCGCCTTCGCCGAGGTCGAACACTCCCTGCCGGCCGATCTCGTGGTCAACGCGGACCTTTTTCGACTGAAGAACTTCATCGACCGCGGGATCTTCAACGTTGCCGAAGCCCTCGTCATCGGGGCGGTGCTGGTCCTGATCGTCCTGTTTCTGTTCCTCCTGAACTTCCGGACGACGTTCATCACGCTGACGGCGATCCCGCTGTCGCTCGTGATCACGACGCTCGTGTTCCGGCTGATCGGGATCCTGACCGGCACGCACCTGTCGATCAACGTCATGACCCTGGGGGGGATCGCGGTGGCGATGGGGGAACTCGTCGACGACGCGATCGTCGACGTCGAGAACATCTTCCGCCGCCTGAAGGAGAACAACGCATCGCCGACCCCAAGGCCGGCGCTCCTCGTGGTCTACGAGGCGAGCCGCGAGATCCGCAGCGCCATCGTGTTCGGGACGGCGGTCGTGATTCTCGTCTTCCTGCCGCTCTTCGCGCTCTCGGGGGTCGAAGGGCGGCTGTTCGCGCCGCTCGGCGTCGCCTACATCGTGTCGATCCTGGCGTCGCTGCTCGTGTCGCTGACCGTCACGCCGGTCCTCTCGTACTACCTCCTCCCGCAGTCGCCGGCGACGCATCACGAAGCAGACGGGCTCGTGCTGCGGGGACTGAAGGGGCTGGCCCGGCATCTCATCCGCCTCAGCCTCGCGGTCCCGCGACTGCTGCTCCTCATGACCTGGATCGGCGTGGCTTTCGCCGCCTGGGAGTTTGCCCACCTGGGACGGAACTTCCTGCCGCAGTTCGACGAAGGGAGCGTCCTGGTCAACGTCACGCTTCCGCCGGGCTCCTCGCTCGATGCCTCGAATCAGGTCTCCGGCACCATCGATGCCAGGCTCCGGTCCATGCAGCGGACGGCGGCCAATCCACAGGGTGAGATCCTGCACTTTGTGCGGCGGACCGGACGGGCCGAGATGGACGAGCATGCGGCTCCGGTGAACTCCGGAGAGTACATCCTGAGCATGAATCCGGAATCGGGCCGCAACCGCGAAGAGATCCTGGCGGACCTCCTGAAACAGCTCCGTTCGGAAGCGCCCGGCGTCGACATCGAAGTCGAGCAACCGCTGGCCCACCTGATCAGCCACATGGTCTCGGGCGTCTATGCCCAGATCGCGATCAAGATCCACGGCGACGATCTCGACGTCCTGCAACAGGTCGCCGAGCAGGTCCGCTCGACGATCCAGTCCGTCGAGGGGGTGACGCCCCCCGTCGTCGAGCCGATCCGGCAGACCGCGGAACTGCACATCCGATTGCGGCCCGATGACCTGGCGTTCTATGGCCTGACCCGCGCCGCCGTCGCCACGATCCTCCAGACCGCGCTCCAGGGAGAGGTTGTCTCGCAGGTCCTCGAAGGGCAACGCCGCTTCGATCTGCTCGTCCGGCTCGACGAGCCGTACCGGACCGACTATGCCAACCTGAGCCGGCTGCGGATCGACCTTCCCGACGATCGCGGCCAGATCGAACTGCACCAGATCGCCGACGTCGGGGAAGGGACCGGGCCGAACGCCGTCAACCGGGAGAATGCCCGCCGGCGGATCGTGATCCGCTGCAACACCCAGGGCCGCGACCTGGCGAGCGCCGTCCAGGAGATCCGCGGGCGCGTCGACCAGGCCGTGACGCTGCCGCAGGGCTACTTCGTCGAGTACGGCGGCCAGTTCGAGAGCCAGCAGCGGGCCACAACGCTCATTCTCGTGCTGGCCGGGGTCTCGGTCATCGGGATGTTCGTCGTCCTGATGCTGCTGTTCCCCTCGGTGCGGATCGTCCTCCAGATCCTCAACGCCCTGCCGACGGCGTTCATCGGCGGAGTCCTGGCGCTCGTCATCACGCGGCAGGACCTGACGGTGGCCAGCCTCGTCGGATTCATCTCGCTCGGCGGGATCGCGGTCCGCAATGGGATCCTGCTTGTCACCCACTACTTCCATCTTATGAAAGAGGAGGGAGAGGCGTTCTCCGAGAGCATGGTGGTCCGCGGCAGCCTGGAGCGGCTGGCTCCGGTGCTGATGACCGCCCTGACCGCCGGAATTGGTCTCATTCCCCTGGTCGTCGGCGGGCAGGAGCCTGGACGGGAGATCCTGTATCCCGTGGCGACGGTCATTCTCGGCGGCCTGGTCACCTCCACCTTCTGCGAGTTTCTGATCCATCCGGGGCTGTTCTGGCACTTCAGCGGACAGGACGCCGCGGCGCTCGCCCGGCACCTGAGCGACGAAGACGATCCGGAGGCGTGGCTGAGCCGCTCCGCCGATCCCGTTTCCCATCCGGCTGTCGCACCGTCATCCCACGGCGGCGACGCATTTTTCCCGAGCTGAGAAGCTCACCTCAAAAGGACCCTCGCTATGACGTTTCGCCCATTCCTGACCCTCGCTCTGGCGACGGGCCTCGCCGCGCTGACCGGCTGTGAGCCCGCCGCTAAACCGCCGGCCGCCCCGGCTGCATCGACGGCAACCAAAGACGATCACGGACACGATCATGGTCCTGGCGGCCACACTCACGGGCATGGCGCCGGACCACACGATGGCACGCTCGCCGACTGGGGGGGCGGCAAGTACCACATCGAGTTCACCGTTGACCACGAAAAGAAGGAAGCGGTCGTCTATGTCCTCGGCGGCGATGAAAAGACGCCCGCCCCGGTCAAGACCGCGGACGGCTCGCTTCTGCTGACGATCACGGAGCCGGCGTTCCAGGTGACGCTCAAGGCCTCGCCACTCGAAGGGGAGAAGGAGGGAGCGTCATCACGGTACGTCGGGCAGCACGACAGTCTCGGCATTGTCCGGGAGTTCGCCGGATCGGTCAGCGGCGAAGTCGACGGCACCCCCTACGCCGGGGACTTCAAGGAAGAGCCGCACGGCGATCACGATCACAAGTGAATCGGGAGGCCGCTCCGTTTCCGGTCGACAGTCTGGAAACGGAGTGGCGTCGATTGTCCCCAGGGACCGGATGGAGAGAGCGAACCGATGCTGTGGGTCATCTTCAAAGCGTTGATCTCCGCGGCGATCATCATCGCCGTGTCGGAGGTCTCAAATCGCGCGCCTCGTCTGGGGGCCTTCCTGTTGACGCTTCCCATCGTCAGCATCCTGGCGCTGTCCGCGACGTGGATTCGCGATCACAACCTGAAAGCGGTATCCCAGCTCGCCCGGGAGACGCTGATCCTCGTCCCTCTCGGCCTGCCGTTCTTCGTCCCACTGGCGTTCGCCAGCCAGTGGGGGCTTGGCTTCGTCCCCGCATTGATCGCAGGGCTGTGCCTGGCAAGCGTCGGCATCGGTGCCTGGCTGTTGTTCGGCCCGGCATAGCCGTTGCGAGAAGTTCGGACGATCTGACCTCCCGAGGCGGACGCCCCTTCGCTTCGGCCAAGTCGCTCTGCCGTCCCGCTGTCCGCTTTTGCTCCCGAGGGGCCGGACAGCCGTCTCGTCAACATGGGCCAAGCTACGCCGTCGGTTTGCCTCGGTCAGGCCGCAACCTGAAGTCGTTGACCGCTCACGATCAGGGCTGGGCGACGTGGCAGTCCAAGTTGTTTGAGGTTTCGCAAACGTTGCCCGAGAAGTGGCTGACAGCAGACTACGCCACCGAGGGGATCCTCGGAATCGTCCGTTTGAACCGCCGCCTCGATCGCGTAAGTCTATGCCCGCAAATGAAAAAGCCCTTCGACGTTCGCGCCGAAGGGCTTCTCGTTCCATCAAGTCGGGGTGACAGGATTTGAACCTGCGACCTCCTGGTCCCGAACCAGGCGCTCTAGCCAAGCTGAGCCACACCCCGAGGTGAGTGGGGGGAGCGTAGGTGATGTCCCAAATCGGGTCAACCTACGCTGTTTGTCTATTGATCTCCTGCAACTTCCTCCCGCAGCCTCCGGCAGATTCCCTCACCTTACGGCGGTGGTATGGACGCTCTTCGATGCGTTGACGCGACGCTTGGCGATGAGGACCGGCTGGCTGTTGCCGTGTTGGGGTCGGTCGTTCGGACTTACGATCCGTCGTCACATGTTGCGAACGTGCGTTCTCCCACGTCCGGAAGGACGCATCCTCGCTCTCGCAGGTTCACTGATTTTTTGGGCGAGATCTCGGCCGGTTGTGGTCCGGTGGGGCAGGTTGCCAAGAGGAGGCGGCGGGGGCGTCGCCCAGGGATCGCTTCCCGCTTATACTTGCCGCGACCGTTCCTTGCGGGAGAGGGTTGTCGATGAGGAAATCCGTTGCGGCTGTCGGGGTTTGGCTGTTGGGGATCGCGGCTGCGGCGGCTGCCGGGGACTGGCGGCAATTTCGCGGGACGGATGCCACCGGCGTGGCGGCTGACGAGGCGGTTCCGCTGAAGTGGAGTGACACCGAGAACCTGGCCTGGAAGGTCGATCTTCCGGGGCGGGGACTGTCGAGCCCGATTGTTGTCGGGAACCGGGTCTATGTGTCGGCGTCATCGGGTGTGCGGCAGGAACGGCTGCATGTTCTGTGCTTTGATGCCGCAACCGGGTCGCGGCTCTGGGAGCGGCAGTTCTGGGCGACCGGCCGGACCTCGTCCCATCCCAAGACCTGTAATGCGGCTCCGACCCCTTGCAGCGACGGCCGGCGGATCTTTGCGTCGTTCTCGAGTAACGACGTGGTCTGCCTCGACCTGGACGGGCAGCTCGAATGGTATCGGGGGCTGACGAGCGACTTTCCGAATGCCAGCAACAGCCTGGGGATGTCGTCGTCGCCGATTGTGGTCGGGGAGACGCTCGTCTGTATGGTCGAGTGCGACGCGGAGTCGTTCACCACCGGGCTGGATGTCGCGACGGGGAAGGCGCGGTGGAAGATTGATCGGCCGCGGCGGGCGAACTGGACTTCGCCTGGGATTCTCCGGGGCAAGGAGATGGGCGGCGACCGGGTCCTGGTTCAGTCGACCGCCGGCGTGGTGGCGCTCGATCCGCTGACCGGGAAGCCGGAGTGGACCTACAGCGAAGGGGCGTCGTCGATCCCGTCGCTGGTGGTTGATGGTCAGGTGGCTTATGTCCCTTCGCACGGGATCACGGCGCTGCGGTCGACGCCGTCGGGGAGCGATGTGCCGGAGATGTTGTGGCGGGCGGAAGGGGCCTCGCCTGGGACGGGGAGTCCGATCCTGTATCAGGGATCACTTTACTTTGTGGCTGGCAGCGGGGTGTTGACGAGTCTCGATCCGAAGACCGGCGAGAAGAAGTGGCAGACTCGTCTCAAGGGGCCCTTCAGCGGCAGCCCGGTGGCGGCGGCAGGGCACCTGTTTGTGTTCAATGAGGAGGGGCTTGGCCAGGTGGTCAATCTCTCCGGCGACAAGGGGGATGTGGTTCACACCCACGGTCTTGGCGAGATCATTCTTTGCACGCCGGCGATCAGCGATGGTGCGATTTATGTGCGGAGTGACGGGCACCTGTGGAAGATCGGTGCTCGCTGAACGGTGATCGTGGCACACCGTCGATCCGAACGCTCGGACCGCGCCCTTGCCGGCACGACTCTCAGAGCTCAAACCCATCGTGCGACGGCCGCTGGGGTCAAGGGGGTCTCACCCCCTTGCCGCCGGAGGCGCTTCCATGAGGAACCGTGGGACACAACGGATGTCCCCTTTGTGGAACCGGCGTTGAGTGGTTTGCCCGGTGAGATGGCGTTCCGTGGAAGGAGAGTTCTTTCGTCCCCGGCGGGACTTCCCGCGGCGTGGACTCCCTCACCCTGCGCCGCTCTTTTTGCGCTTACCGCGGGTTGGTGAGGGGGCATCCGGCACGTTGTTCGCGCCTGGACACGTGTTCCTTCCGACGGTCTCCGACGAGACAAGCCTCCGGCGGGCAAGGGGGTGTGACCCCCTTGCATCCCTCACCAGGGTGCCCCTGGACCCGGTTGAGGCTGCGCTTATGACGGCACGGATGACGAGACTCCCGCCTCGGGGAGTGCCGCATCCACCGGGACCTCTTTGAGCCGCAGCGCGATCAGATTCTCATTCGTCAGCGGCCGGGCAAAATAAAAGCCCTGGGCATAGTCGCACCCCAGCTCAAGCAGCTTGGCCGCCTGCTCGGCCGTCTCGACCCCTTCCGCCACCACCTTGATTTCCATACTCCGGGCAATCGTCGTCAGCCCCTGGATCATCGCCACGGCGTCCTCGGAGCGGGAAATCTCCCCGATCAGCGACTGGTCGATCTTGAGCGTGTCGACCGGGAACTGGTGCAGAGAGGCGAACGACGAGCAACCCGTCCCGAAGTCGTCGATCGACAGCTTGAGGCCGAGCGCCTTGATCGCGTTCATCGCCCGCACGGCCGACTTGATATCCCCCGCAAAGAAGTCCTCCGTCACCTCGATATGGATCTGCGACGGCTCGATGCCGTACGTCTGCAGCGCGGACGCAACGACGTTCGGCAGCTCCCGCTGCGAAAACTGCTTCCGCGAAACATTGATGCTGATCGACGGCGGAGCCCACGGCCCCAGCATCTTCCGCCACTCGGCAAACCGTCGGCACGCCTCGCGGAAGACCCACTCGCCGATCATCAGAATCAGCGACGATTCCTCGGCGACCGGAATGAATTCCCCCGGCGAGATCAGCCCCTGATCGGGATGCTTCCAGCGAACGAGCGCCTCAACCGACTCCAGCGACCGGGTGCGGAGGTCGTAGATCGGCTGGAATACCAGGAACAGCTGGTTCTCGGCGATCGCGCGGTGCAGGTCCGACTCCAGCCTCATCCGCCGCGCCAGACCCT
>Ga0247822_10003109_pt1 | contig 10776 bp, 8 predicted proteins | sample 13C_Cellulose_Da_FD_192423 | JGI IMG/M metagenome (GOLD analysis project Ga0247822, IMG submission 192423) | Soil microbial communities from agricultural site in Penn Yan, New York, United States - 13C_Cellulose_Day30 | ecosystem: Environmental > Terrestrial > Soil > Agricultural land | place... | reverse complement strand
GTCCAGGGCGCCTTGGATCGCTGCGTCGGCTGTGCCAACGTGGTCCACCTTGCTGGTGTTCACAGCTATCCGCATTTTACGGACACTGACGAACTCGTGTTCCGCACGAGCGGCTGGAGATCGCTCTTGTCTGAGAATCCTCTGAGCGCGCTTGTGTTCGGCCAGGGTCCCCCAACCTTTGCGAACTCGTTCTGCCTGTACATCTTCCGCAGGCGCGATTTGGGAGGGTTAATCCTCGTGCACGCGAGGCCGAACGAGCCATCCCCTCTTCATGGTAACCTTTTCCTCGATACAAACGCTCTCCCCTCCCCGTCCCCGAAGTCTCCCCCGTTCACTTGCGTCACTGTCGTTCCCAATTCCCAATTTATCGTCATGCAACAACCTGGGAGCATGTTCGAGCGCTTGCTACTGCCCTCCTCCCCCAAGTTTCAAGCCGAAAAGCGCGAGCTTGCTGCTCTCATTGGCCCCGTCTTGGAACGAAGCGATCCGGCGCTTTACAAAACAGCGCTGGCATTTGCAACTGCGCCCGCCCTTTTCGGGTACAGCCTCTTCGAACTGCGCGATCTCCGCCAAAGTGTCGACATCGTCCTCCTCAACGCGCAAGTCGAGACGCCCGCCTTCGTTGCCGAGGCGATGCTCATTGATGACGCGGAGGATCATTGACACCCTTTTAATTCGTTGTTTAACAAGAAGGAAACAATCTCACTCGACTCTCTGTGTCTCGCCCGGTGCCCAGATCTGGCGCAATCTCCCCTCCTCCGTATTGGGGCAGCGCGCAAAAAAGGGCGCCATGTCTCTGCGCGCGACCGGATAGAGCTCGTACGGCGCGCCCGCCGTCTGAAAAGCGGGGAAATTGACGATCCACATCTCGGCAACCTTGACGCCGTACCGCCGCTCGAGAAGGGCGCGGTAGAGGTTCATTTGCAGGCTGTAGTGGCTCAGGTGGCAGTCGTCCTCCTGGGCCGTGAGCGGGTCGGTCCCCTTCTCGGTGGCGCGCGTGCGGAAGGTCTTCACGTTCTTCCAGTCCACGAGCACGAAGCACTGGCGCCGCCGGTCCCAGAAGAGCGCGTCGAACTGTCCGACCATGACGAGGACGCGATCGACGACAGTGAATTCGGACCAGTGCACCTCCAGGTCGGGGTGCTCGACCATGAAGCGCGCGAAGCCTGGTGGCGGCCCGTAGATGGGGTCCGACTTGCCCACTTGGTAGACGGCTCGCAGCGGCCGTCCCTGGAGGACGTCGTCGATCGCGGCGTGGTAGCACGTCCCATTGTCGCGGATCTTTTCCCAGTAGTCGAACACTTCCTGCGTCGTCGTCATGTGGAAGTAAGGCGACGTCTCTCGCGTCGACTGAAGGCACCTGGTAGCTATTTCGAAACTTACGGCCTCAAAGTCGTGATAGAAGTCGTGCAGGAAGCCAGACACGGAGACGTATCCGCCGCGCATCCAGTCGACCATGTAGTAGTGCTGCGTCGGGCACTCGAAGCCTCCGACGAAGAAGACATCCGCGGAGCGAGCATGTTCGTTTCGCGCATTGGAATGCGACCACCACGACACCGACTTGGCAGCATGTGAGATCGTCACGCGGCGGATCTCGGACTCCCACGGAGCTGGGACGTGCGCTGCATTTCCCGCCAGACGCGGTACGTCTCCTCGACTGGGCATCCATGACGAAGTCACACGACGTCTCCGGCGTCGTCGCTCTTCTTCTTCCTTTTCGACATCGTCGTCGTCGTCGTCAATCCGAACCCAGTCATCTCGCTTGCGCTTGCGTGACGGCTCCGGAGGTGGCGGCGGCGGGGGGTCTCGGACCAACTCACGTTCGCGCAATCTGCGCAGACGTTCGCCAAATACGAAGTCGATGAGCTCGCGCATGCGCGCGTCTGACATGGGCTTGCCTATCTCCTCCCCCATGGGAAAAATGACGGAAGGACAGAGAGAATGAACGCTTTTCCTTTTAATCTTTCAAAAGAGTGACACTCACTTGCGAGGCGCGTTCACGAGACAGTGCACGAGCGCGGCAACGAGAACGGTGTGCGCGGCGAATCCGGGGATGTACATGTAAAGCGGCGTGTAGTTGATGAGATGCGTTGTGCTTGGAATGCATGCGACGAGAATCCCCTCGACCAAGTGGAACAGCCAACTGACCGCGGCGAACGCGGCGAGCCGAGTCGTGATCGTCGGATAGAGGAAACTCGGCTCGCCGGGCCTCACGCGCATCAGCTTTCGCTTCACCCATAAGGCCATGACAGTTTGGGTCAGGACGCGAAGAAAGGTGAAGGCGAAGAGAGACACGTAGAGCTTTTCCGTGGTCGCAACGTCCGCGCCCGCCACCCAAAGCATCGCATTCCCGATGCCCGTGATCGAACTTGCGCAGAGTCCGAACACATAGATCGCTGTGAACAGGTAGTTGGAGAGCTTGCTGTGTGGCAGGTCATTGAGCACAAAGGTGGAAGCACTGAGGAGCCAGGGCACTTGGCTACAGAGGCCGGCAAAAATGAAGACAAACGCCGTCGCCGCTTCGCCGATCGCCACCATGGTTGTCGCTGCGGTGATCGACGACGGAGGGTTGGAGCGGAGGCAGACGTTTGCGGGCTGACATGAAGAGGACCATATCAAAAGCAGTTGCGACAAGACTAAGGAGACTTTTGATCCGCGGCCCGCTATGGCTAAGATCCCCCCAGCGTCTCTATGCGCGCACACACGTTTAGCCTACATGTCGGCGGAGAAAGGACAGGCACTCGACACGGGTGTGAAGTTGGCTGGCCCAGACGAGTGCGTCAGACTCCTGGAGAATGGGGAACTGAATATAAGCTACGTCCCGATTGAGGTCGGACAGACGTTCAAGTCTGAAGTCGATCCAGCCGACCATGGCATAATCGCGATGATGATCGCCGAAATTGCTTCCGCGGTCAGGGAAATCGACGTCCCGAATGACGCGACTAACCAGGAGCGCGACTCATTCAAACTCCGATACCAAGTCGTGAAGAACACAAAGACTCATTACTACCGTCTCCTCGTCGAGTTTCCCCGCGGGTCACACTATCAAGTGTCTAAGATTAACAGAAGCCCCGCGTTCTTCCCCAACCGCATCAACCAAGACGAGTCTGAACCGTTCGTCACCCCAAACGGTCTGCTCGGCTTTCGTTGGATGATCACCATGCATGGGTGGTTCCTCAACGCGAGTGCCACTAACATTATCCTGCTTCACGACGCGCCTAAACTTACGTCGGTGACGCATGTTTATTCCGAAACAATCGGCCGCAACAACGAAGGGCGCGGTGTGAAGCGCATGCGCGAGATCGACGAGGACTTCAACACGCCCATCAGCGGACGGAAGAGCTAGGCGTGACTATTTGTTTTTGTGTGTTAGTTATTCCCGTCTCGTATGTCCGAGCCTATTCACTTCTTTCTGTTCTCGTATTTTCCTCTCATGATCCGAACGCACAAGGCTCCGTGGTCTCCGATATCGGAGGAAACCCTACGTATCATTGAGATTGTCTTCTGGGTCGCGGTCGTTGGCACCCTACTCGGACTTGTCGCATATCTGTTCCACGCAACTCCGGTGATGACGCCGAGTGACTGTCCAGGGGGAGGCACGGCCTCGGACGCGACACCCACCACCGACAACGCGGCATGCCCGCCTCGCGACGAGCGCGGGTGCCAGTCAGGCGCGCTCTTCACGACGAGCGACGATACGCAACTGTGCGACTACGTGAACCACGCCGTTGGGACATCGTGCACGAGTGCATGCCACGTCGAGGACACCGAAACGGCGTGCACTGCCGACGGTGCCTGCGACAGTGACGATCCGACGACCTGTCTCGGCTACTGTGAGACCGATGCACCCTCTGACGAGTCCTCGCAGAACAGTGCCTCGTGTGAAGGGAAACTCACTTTCCTTCCCTATTTCCTCTGGGGCGGAGAGGAGAGCAGCTGTGACGGACAGAACTGGCTCTACTATAGCAATTTCACACCCGAGTGTCACAAGATCGAGGGTTGTCGATGGTTCTCGACCGTTGTACAGCTCCTGGCCACTCAGGCGAATTGGTACACCCTGCAGGCAAGCACGTATCCCGGATGCCTGGACATGTTGAACATGACGAATGTTGGCTGTATTCGCGCATATCGTATCAACTTCACCGAGACCTTTGCGAACACGCTCTTTCACGGCGTCTTCGATCCCGACCCAGATTTGCGTAATCCGCAATTCCGCTACTCTGGCTACGGATGCATCTACAATTACGCATGTGGAGTACGCAACGAGACGTACATGAGCGATCCAGACAATATCATCCACGAAAAGCGCGTCCTGGCTCCAACACCGACCGACGAGGCGCTCTTCACAGACCTCGTCGCAGCTAACGCTCCCATGCTGAAGAGTCACTGGAGCAGTCTCATCCACCGCATGAAGCGTGTCACTTGTACCTTCTGAACACGCTTATTAATTTTGTCACATTGACAACCGGACAATGTCTCTATTTTTTGTCATTCTATTGCTGTCTCTGTGGGACATCATAAACATGCTGAACTTTGACGTCCTCCGAGTCTTCGTCGCGCTGCTCCTCGTGACTGTCGGTGTATTGGTCGTCCTCAATGTCCATCGGACGAAAATGAATGCCATCACGAGAGCGGCTTGCACGGCATCCTCGACAGCGTCTTCCGCGTGGACGGTCGACGAGACCGCGTGTCCCGTCGCGACGGCATGCCAAACGGGCGTAGTGAAGGAGGTCGGTGGTCTCAACGTCTGTCACTCCTTCGACCGGCCCGTCGGAACGGCGTGTGAGAGTTCATGCTATGCGACGGGGACGACGACGACCTGTGATTCCGAACATCAGTGCTCGAGTACAAATCACTCGGCGTGTCTCGGCTACTGTGAGATTACTGAGCCAGACTGGGCGATTGCACAGTATGCGCACCCGGACTGCACTGGAAAGCTCTCCTTCAAGCCGTATTTTAAGTGGGATTTTGTCGAGGCTTCACTCGACTATTTCAACCATCTCTATTACTCTGATATGTTGCCCTACGGCGACTGTTTCGCTGAACATGGTTGTCGGTGGTATGCGACAGTCATTCGCGCATACTCTGATACCGACGAGTGGATCACGACCACGGGAACCGTCTACGACTGCCTCGACTTTTTGGACGACACCAATCCCAGTGGCTGCATTGAAGCGTTCGCGATCGAGATGGGTGCAAATCAATCGGACACGTTCTTTCGCACCGTTCTCGATCCGCACACGGCAATAAATCTCACGCAGATGCACTTCCAAGCAACGGCCTGTAACTACTGGTACAAGTGTGCGTCGAGCAACCAGACGTATTACTCTGATCCCCAATACCACTGGGACGGGAAGAAGCGCGCCATCACTGACGAACCGGTCAACCTCGCACAGCGACCCCGAGAGATGGCCGTCCAGCGCTTCCTGGACCGCCTTGAAGCGAAAGCGGAGCACATTGGTCGTGAGCTGGACAAGAAGTTCGGAACGGCGCCATGATTGTTCATTCTTTTAATAAAAAGTTCCAGACATAAAGCCATGGAAGGTAAGCAGCTCCGCGAGCGTCTCGTGTCACTCTTCGGTCCTCTGTCAGAGGAAAAATTTCAGCATTTGCAGCCAGTGATCCAGAGCGGTGGCGTGTGCTGGGTCTACTCACGGCCGCGCTACGAGCGCATCTGCTTTCGGGAGACCACCAAAACATGGGAATACAATGCGAGTTATCATTACCACGGCGACAACGTCCGCATCCAAGCCTCGGTCACTCCGTCTCCGGAACAGAATGCGCGTATCAAGGACGCTTTACTCTGTGACAAGGGGGTCAGCACAGGCACTTGGGCACAATGCATAGCTTCGGCTTTTCCCAACGCTCAAGTCGAGGTTGATTTCATCGGAAAGATCTGATGTGATGATTTTTAAAAAAACCGACACTCCACCATCCTCGCGCAAAAAGTCTCAGTTCATTTTGTTCTCGTCTCCTCTATGCATCCCTCGCGTCTCACCAACGAAGCGCTCCGTGAGAGGCGCCGGCGCTACTACCGTGAAGAGACTTGTCGGTCGCTGCCATGCTTGTCAGAGCGATTATGGGGATACTTCGACGACGAATTTTATCACATCACCCAGGAAGTCTACACACGCAACGATATCGAGAATGCTTACAAGATTTATCTCAATAAATTCCTATCTGAAACCAAGGACGACACGGACGACATGGACGAGACGTGCTTGAGAGAACTCACGCAACTTCAGCTAATGATGGAGTACACTCGCCACTGTCAGTTTTGCATGTGTTACATCTACGACCTACGGTACCATGCTTTCACCACATTCACGGCCAGGCGACAACTCGTTTTGTTTGCCATCTACGAGGGAGCACTGGGTCCCGATATCCCCCTCAAAGAACAAGCGGATGAGCCGGAATACTTCCGCCTGGTGGGCGATGACAATATCGCGGAGATCGACGAATGCGTGTTTGCAGAGTGTCGCCACTTGACACACGTCGGCGACTTCCTCCAACGCTGGGTGGAGGCCGACGGAGAACGCGCGCGCCGCTACGCGTTCTTTTGCAAGATGCCGGCCTCGAAGCGCTCGATAAAGACTGCCTATCGTGAAATGTCGAAATGAAGAAGAAGAACTTCCTCATTCTCTTGTTTCTTGCCATGATTTCATGGTGGCGGGAGCGCTACCTTTACCGGGACTGGAGGCCAGTGCTGGTCGCGATTTTGTTCAGACTCTGCGCTCTCGTCGGTGCACACACTGTTTACTCGATCGGCGTCTTCTTTCTCACTCGCTCGGAGCCTCTGACGCGACGGGCATTCGTCTTCTTCCTTGTCTGGCTGGTCCTTCGCATGGCCTTCCTATTTGCTCTGCCATACTGGCTCGCACTGCAATACCGCAGGTCCGCCACACGCGCGCGCCTGTCGGCCGAGGGACGCGCGACGCGCAAAGAACGCAATGCGATTGCTAGGGAATACGCGGCCGTGGAAAACCCGCCTATCACCATTTTCTTCCCCGATGCCTACGACGACGATCTCAGCGTCTGTGCCTACACAGGCTACGAGGGCGCGTTTCCCGGACAACGCGGCGTGGCGCGCCACCTCGACGCCGCATCGATCATCGCTCGACCTCACGTCTCGCTCTTCACCAACCGTCTTGAGATGAGTACCCTCTTCGTCATGCCCGAGCTCCGCGTCCGCCCAGCGGGCTACGGCGCACCGTTCCTCGACCGTGTACGGTACTGGGTCGCACGGCAACTCGACTACATTGTTGGCGCACAGATGCGCGAGTCCCTGCATCGCTTCTATGTCCCAAGTGGGCGACCTTGCGCATACGCACAGAAGCCCGACATTGCACGCGGTCTCGAAATAGTGAACGGGGTGATAAACTCGCCCCGCCAACTGCCCGGCTTTGTTCTTTTTGGGTGTGGTCGCGGCGCCAACCTTGCTTTGGAGGTCTACGCACATCTCCCGGTCCAGCAGCGAAATCTCATCAAGGGACTCGTGCTCGAGGCGCCAATTACCGATAGCGTGTTATTGTCCCAGTTTACTCACGCGTACCGCGAGCAGAACCCGCACGAGATCCCGCGGACTCCGCTGCAGACTGTCCGAACCTTCCCACCCAGTGCGAAGGATGTGCACTTTCTGATCGTCGTGTCGCGCGCCGACGAGCTCGCAGACACGAACTCCCTCGTCGAACTGAAGCACGAGCTGGAGCAGCGATCGGAGAAGGGCTGCAACTTCGTCCGCCTAAACGAGGCGCCGCACGGCGCCTACGCCACGCACAATGGCAACGACGCACTCACGTACGAGGAAGCCGCGTTGACTTTTTACTCGACCCTTATCGAAGGAAAGTCACAGTGAATGAAAAAAAAAGATCACGTCGTTTTCAGTTCGATGACCGTTGGAGGTTGCGCAGCACCGGGGCGCTGCACGCGTCCAACGAGTTGAATCTTGTTCTCACATCCCGCGTGATCATAGAGAATGAGGTGTGACGCACATTGCAGGTTGAGCCCAGAGGCTGCATGTTGCGCGTCGATGAGGAGCAGCTTGACTTGGCCCGTGACGAAGGCCTCTTCGTTCAGAGCGCTCATGCAGCCGTTCAGGCCGCCCAACGTCGCAAACAGTCCACCGGCATGCTTGCGCAGGATCGTTGACAAGGCCAAGCGATGGGTAGTGGCCACGATCACGCGTGCCTCGGGGTCGTGGCGGGAGATCTCTCGTATGATGTGCAAGAGCATGGCCGCGCGCGTGCCAAATTCGTTCCCCATGGGTGCTAGGCTGGCGGAGAGGCTGTACTTCCGTGCCAAGTGTGCCAGCTCATTGGGTAGCCGGGTGAAGGTGGCGCGGAGGGCGAGGAGGCGCGTCTTGTTTTGCTCGAAGGAAACACGATCGAACACCTTGCCAGGGTCAATGTGCTGTGCGCTTTCTATCACCTTCTCGAAGAGCGCGTTGAACTCGTTCACATCCCTCGTGATTTCCAGCCAGATACTCCAGTGGCTCTCTGCGAGAGTTTTCTTCTTCTTTTTCTTCCAGGCGAGTAACGTCGTCAACGGGATCGGGAGGTCGTACAGTTGCATGGCGTCATCGATGTCGGCGCCGAGCGCGGCGGTCAAGTTGACGAGGACCTCGATCAAGGGGTGCGGTTGCACGTCAACGATCACCTTCTTCACTGGCGGAACGCGGTGAAAGCGCGCGACGTTCATTCGTGTATTGCGATGGAAGAGTGCTCTCACCGTGCCCACAGCCAGTGCCGGCATCAGATTTGATGAAGCCATGCCCACCTTGGGTCTGTGACACTGCAGACCATGGACAGAGAAAAGACTCTCCTGGGAATAGGCTGTGGTCGACCAAGTTGCTCGATCACGTGCTGGCAGGTAGGATGGTTTTGCCGCATAGAGGAGAGAGTTATGCGCGGTGAGGGAAGTCGCCGTCTCATTGAAATATCCCACGCGCAACCATGGAATGACGAAGTTTCCCTCGGTAAGGAGCCCCATTGGAGTGGCCGAGAGACCCACAATGAAGCGCGCCGACAGGAATGAGATGCCAGCCTGGCTAAATGCGTCCTGGTGCTGGTACTCGTGGAGTTCGTCGACGACCACAGTTGGCCATGCAAACCAATCCAAGAGGGGTGCCGTATCATGCGGGAAGTTTCCACGGCCTTTCTTCTTTTCCAGGAGATCCAGGCTGATCATCGCGGCGAGCGAGAGATTATGTGCTGAGAAGTTGGATCGCGCTCCGGGTGAGAATAGGCTTGGCCAGCGGAGCCGTACGTAGTATGCCCGATTCATGAGGAAGTTCTTCGTGACAATGACCATATCGGCACTTGCGAGGTCCGCGTAGGTTAACTTCTCGTGGTCCCTCTTGTTCATCACGCAGATGACGCGTTTGTGCGGGAAGAGAGTCTGCACCTCGCGCACCCATGTGCTTATCGAGTTGTTCGACACGATGACGAGCGAGGCGCGCGTGTAGATCAGGCCATAGGCGAGGCGACTACCGTTCCTGGTGCAATTCCACGTGCCGTAGTCGACGGCGTGTGTAAAGAGAAGGCGGTCACGTGGCACGCTCCCGGCGCTCGTCGCCGCCGGGTCACCTCTGTCGACCAGCGCAGTGAGGTGCGACAAGTCATGGTTCGCGTCTGATCCCATGAGAAATTCGGCGACAGCGCGCGTCTTGCCGAGCGCGGGCTCGTCGGCAATGATAACTCCGCGCGCGTCAAGGCCCATCGTAACACTTGGGCTCGTGTGGCCCGCCAGGATGAGAGTCCCGGCTTCAAACGCGTCGGCGAAAACGTCAAATGCAAAAGCGGTTCCGGCGACTCTTCTGTCACGCACGATTAAAGGTAGGACAGCCAACGGCGTCGCGCTCAGAACGCCGCGTTCTGAGTACTGAAGCCACTCAACCAGGGACCGCTGTGCGTTGTTGAGCAGTTCCAGACGCTCCGGTGCGATCGAAGTGGCTTCGCACTCGCGTGAGAGAATTGGCATGCCATCTGCCATAACAATGTCAAGAGTCGAGGAGATGCCCATACAAAACAATCGGACTGGCCGAATAAGACGACGCGCAATGTCAAGGTGCTCGTCCGGTGCGTCGATGCAGTCCTTCTCGACTGCCGACATGTTCAAGTTCAGGGAGAGATACAGGGATCCAGTGTGTTGACCATATTCCATCGAGGCCGAGACGAACCAGGACAAGCGCGTATGCACTGCGCACAGAGCGTCGATGAATGCGGTGTCGGCGGTCCGTATCTCTTCGGAGTCACCGATCGTAAATGTCGACACATCGGGCCCCACTCGGAGGACAAAGGTTACAACACGACGATTGGTGCTCGCATCCCACTCGATGAGAGGCATCCGTATGGGGGGTGGGCGTGGTGAGTCATCGCTGTCGGAGAGTTCCGAGATATCGTCATCCGAGGAGGCGTCGTCTCCACGCTCATCGCACGCATTTCTTGCCACGAACCTGACACTGGCGTGTCGGAGGCCATAAAACGGACTGTTGATAAGGTCAAGAAATCGGCGACACACAGCGCGCATGCCAAGCATGGTCCCGTAAGGGAGTCGCTTGAAAATCTCGTGAAAAATCTCAGGTGGCACATCCATGACATCGTGATTCCAGTCTCGACTAGGCGCCTCGAGCGCACGATTCTCTTCCCATTCTAGAGGATTGAGCGCGGCGGTCAAGTCGATAGACGACAAGACAGGCGACGAAGGCAATGCATCGCTGACCAAGAGCATGTCAACCGCGTTGGCCAGGCGAGACATACTTTTCGTCTTGTTCAGAAA
>Ga0247822_10003106_pt1 | contig 10780 bp, 9 predicted proteins | sample 13C_Cellulose_Da_FD_192423 | JGI IMG/M metagenome (GOLD analysis project Ga0247822, IMG submission 192423) | Soil microbial communities from agricultural site in Penn Yan, New York, United States - 13C_Cellulose_Day30 | ecosystem: Environmental > Terrestrial > Soil > Agricultural land | place... | reverse complement strand
GGAGAGCAGTCGGGTCACATCATCCTGAAGGACTACGCCACGACCGGCGACGGCTTGATGGCCGCTCTGCAGGTGCTGGCGGTTCTGGTCGAGACCGGCGTGCCGATGAGCGAGCTGGCGCGTCAGTTCGAACCGGTGCCGCAACTTCTGCAGAACGTCCGCTACACCGCAGGCAAGCCGCTAGAAGACGGCAAGGTCAAGGCGGCCATGGCCGAGGCGGAAGCCGCTCTGAACGGCTCTGGCCGTTTGCTGGTGCGGCCGTCCGGCACGGAAAAACTGATCCGCGTCATGGCTGAGGGCGACGACGAGGCCATGGTGAAACGTGTAGTCGCCGAGGTGGCGGCGGCGGTGAAGGCGGCGGGTCAGTAAGGGCGAGGCGGTCGCCGGGAACGGCTCCCGCCTCTCGCCTCAGATCGAAGCCAGGGCCTGATCCAGATCGGCCCACAGGTCCTCGACGTTCTCGATGCCGACCGACAGGCGGACAAGGTTGTCGCCGATGCCGCTGCGCGCCTTCGCCTCGGGCGTATAGTCCGAGTGGGTCATGCTGGACGGGTGCGAGGCCAGGCTCTCGGCGCCGCCCAGGCTGACGGCCAGCTTGAACAGCCGCAGGGCGTTCAGCATGCGGAAGGCTTCGGCCTCGCCGCCCGGAAGCTCCAGCGAGAAGGTCGAGCCCGAGCCCTTGCACTGGGTTTCGAAGATGGCCTGCTGGTCCGGCGAGGCGTCCGGCCCGCCGGCGGTCAGGACCGAGCTTACGCGCGGGTCGGCGCGCAGGCGCTCGGCCAGGATAAGGGCGTTGTCCTGGGCCCGTTCCATGCGGACATGGAGGGTTTCCAGACTGCGGAGCAACAGCCAGGCCGTGTGGGGATCGGTGTTGGTGCCGCAGATCGTGCGCATCTCGCCCACCCGCGCCATCAGGTCGGCTGCGCCCATGCAGCCGCCGGCGATCAGGTCGGAGTGGCCGCCGACATACTTGGTCAGGGAGTAGAGGACCAGGTCAGCCCCCAGCTCCAGCGGGCTCTGCCACAGGGGGCCGAGGAAGGTGTTGTCCACCGCCACGATCGGGCGCTCGGCCTGATCCACGGCCCTGGCTCCGGCCACGGCGCGGGCGATGTCGACCAGCTGGTTGGTCGGGTTGGCAGGGGTCTCCAGATAGACGGCGGCGAGACGTCCGCCTGTCGTTGTTGCATCTGCTGCGGCGGCGATCATGGCGGCGTCGAGCGCGTCGGCGCCCTCGGCGGCGGGGACGCTGATCGCCTTGACGCCGTAGCGGGGCAGGATGCGGTCGAACAGGTATTCGGTGCCGCCATAGGCAGGGGCCGTATAGAGGATGACGTCGCCGGGACGCACCATGGCCAGCATGGCGGTCGAGATGGCGGCCATGCCGGTCGAGAAGACCAGGGCCTTGTCGGCCTTGTCCCAGACGGCCAGGCGGTCTTCGAGGATCTCGAGGTTGGGGTTGTTGATGCGCGAATAGATCAGGCCGAGCGCCTCGTCCGGGTCGCGCTGGCGCAGGCCGTAGGCGACCTCGAAGAAGCGCTTGCCGTCCTCGGCCGACTTGAAGACGAAGGTGGACGACTGGAACAGGGGCGCCTTGATCGCCCCCTCCGACAGGGCCGGATCATAGCCATAGCCCATCATCAGGGTTTCAGGCGCAAGCGTACGGTCCCCAAGGACGCGGGTGCGGTGACGGTTCATTTTTTTTGTTTCCTCTCCTGAGATGGTGATAGCCGACCCGGGAATGGCCCGCCAGCCGCCAGATCGTTGAGAGGAAGTCGCAGGTCAGTGGAAGTTTCGACCGCTGACGGTTGGCCGGGTCAGGCCGTCAGTGCGAGGCTCAGGGCCTCGATGCGCTGGCGGATGTCGGGCACGGCGATGGTTTCCCAGAAGGCGGCACGGGCGGGCGGGCCGAGGACATAGAGATCTGGGTCCGGCCTTCCATCGGCGTGGAGGATGCGTCCGGCGTCGTCGAGGTCGAGCCCCAGGCGCGAGGCCGCCAGACGGGCGCGCCCTTCGGCGATCAGGCCGGCGGTCAGAGGCGTGGTCGTGGCGTCGTGACCGGGGCCGGTGCAGTCGATCAGCCAGGGGGCGGACAGGCTCTGGGGGCCGTCGCGCGTGGTCAGGTGCAGGGTCGCGGCCTCGGCGGAGGCCTCGACACTGTGGATGCGGCCGGTGCGGACGGTCAGGCGGCGCTGGGCGAGCAATCGCTCCAGTTCGGCGGAGATCTCGGGGGCGATGCGGTGGCGATGGACGTCCCACCAGGGGCGCAGGTGGCGCAGGAAGCGGGACCGCTCGGCCTCGCTCGCTGCGCGCCACAGCTTCAGGGTGATAGGGCGGTAGCCCTCCATGACCCGTCGCCAGCCGTGGGTTGCAGCCAGTTGTCGCGCTGTCGCCAGTCGGACGGAAAGCGGCCCGCCCAGGGCCTCGGGCGGCAGGTCGATCGGCGCGTCGTGATGCGGGCCGTGGGCGCGAGGCAGAAGGCCGCGACGCGAGACCGCCGTCGCCCGACCGCGCCAACCCTGGCTGGAAAGCGTCAGCAGGACGTCGATCATGGTCAGGCCCGCGCCGAGGATCAGGACGTCGTCATCGGGCCGGATGGGCGTCAGGGCGTCTGGCGTCCAGGGGTTGGCGATGATGCGTCCGTCTTCGCCGGTCGGGGTGGTGCGCGGCGCCGGGTTGCCGGTAGCCAGGACCACGGCGCGCCCCTCAACCGGCTCTCCCGTGGACAGGATGGCGGATCGCCCTTCGACGGCGATGACGGTGCCGGACAGGCGCCGGATCAGACCGGGATGCGCCGCCTCGGTCGTGGTCAGTCGATCACGGACATAGAGGCCGTAGAGGCGACGCGGGGCGAAGCCGGCGGCATCGGCCTGATCGGGATAATGCGCCGCCAGCCAGTCGATGAAGTCGCCGGGCCGGTCGGCCACGGCGCCCATCCGTCCGGCGCGGACGTTCAGCCGATGGGCGTCATTGGTCGTGGAGTAGGCCACGCCGAAGCCGAAGGCGTCGCCGCGTTCGATCAGGGTCGAGGCCTGTCCGCGTTCGGCCAGCCGTGCCGCCAGCATGGCGCCTGAAAAGCCGCCGCCGACGATGACCACGGGCAGGGAAGCGTCGTTCATCCTTGCACCTCGCGCGCGCCTGCGGCTCACGTCAATCCGGATCAGATTTCCTGATTGAAGGCGCCGATCTCGGGATGGGCGGCCAGACGGGGTTTGACCTCTTTCCGGAACAGGTCGCGCATGTCGTCAGCCGAGCGCATGCTCTCGACCACCACCACCAGTTCAGGCTTGTTGGACGAGGCGCGGACCAGCACCCAGGAGCCGTCCTCAAGGTGGACCCGGACGCCGTTGACGGTGATGGCCTCGACGATCTTGCGGCCCAGGATCGAGCCGCCGGAAGCCGTCAGATCCTCGTATTCCTTCACGATCTTCGACAGGACGTCGTACTTCAGCTCGTCGTCGCAGTGCGGCGACATGGTCAGGCTGGTCCAGGCGTCGGGCAGGGCGGACTTCAGTTCCGATAGCGACTTGCCGGGGTTGCGGTCCAGCATGGCCAGGACGGCGCCGGCGGCGACCAGACCGTCGTCGTAGCCGTGGCCCAGATCGCCCGACAGGAAGAAGTGGCCCGACTTCTCGAACCCGGCCAGGGCGCCCAGTTCGGCGGTCTTGCGCTTGATGTAGGAGTGGCCGGTCTTCCAGTAGACGGTCTCGGCGCCGTTGGCCTTCAGCACCTCGTCGGTCTTGTAGAGGCCGGTCGACTTCACATCGACGACGAAGGTCGCATCGGGGTGCAGGGCCGACAGGTCGCGGGCCAGCATCAGGCCGATCTTGTCGGCGAAGATCTCCTCGCCGGTGTCGTCGACGACGCCGCAGCGGTCGCCGTCGCCGTCGAAGCCCAGGGCCAGGTCGGCGCCGGTCTCCTTCACCTTTTCCGCCATGGCGACCAGCATGACATGGTCTTCCGGGTTCGGATTATACTTGGGGAAGGTCCAGTCGAGGTCGACATCCATCTCGATCACCTCGGCGCCCATCAGACGCAGGGCCTCGGGCGCGAAGGCTCCGGCGGTGCCGTTTCCGCAGGCGGCCACGACCTTGAGCGGGCGAGTCAGCTTCACCCGTGAGGCGACATCCTTGATATACTGCTCCCGGAAGTCCTCGACGCGTTCGATGCGGCCGCCCGGGCGGGCGACGCCTTCGCCGTTGAGGACGATCTCTTTCAGGCGGCCGATCTCGTCAGGGCCGAAGGTCAGCGGCGCCTGGGCGCCCATCTTGACGCCGGTCCAGCCGTTTTCGTTGTGGCTGGCCGTGACCATGGCCACGCAGGGGCAGTCCAGCGCGAACTGGGCGTAGTAGGCCATGGGCGACAGGGCCAGGCCGATGTCGACGACCTCCATGCCGCCTTCCAGCAGGCCGAGGATCAGGGCCTGCTTCACCGACAGGGAGTAGGAACGGAAGTCGTGGCCCACGGCGATGCGCGGGCGCTGGCCAATCTCGTGGACATAGGTGGCCAGACCCAGACCCAGGGCCTGGATGCCCAGGAGGTTGATCTCCTTCTCAAGAATCCAGCGGGCGTCGTATTCGCGGAAACCCGTCGGCTTGACCAGGGGGAGGGTTTCATACTCCGCCGTATTGGGGCGGATGTCCTGGCGCGGTTTCGACATGGGTCTTCCTGAGCATAGGCTATGGACGAGGATGAGCCATCCGCACCCTAGCGTCGCGGTATAGCGGTCGTCCCCGGAGAAGGCCAACAACGCGCCGCGACGGTTCGGGCTGCATGCTGCTTTCCCGCATCGTGAAACTTGACCGCCCCCGCGTCCACGGCCTACGCGAGGGGGACCTTACGGAGACGCCCATGCCCCGCCTGATCCTGCTGCGCCACGGCCAGAGCCAGTGGAACCTGGAAAATCGTTTCACCGGCTGGGTTGACGTCGACCTGACGGCCGAGGGCGAGGCGCAGGCGCGTCGCGGCGGCGAACTGCTCGCCGGGGCCGGGTTCAAGCCCGCCGTCATGTTCACCTCGGTGCTGACGCGCGCCAGGCGCACCGGCGCTCTGGCGCTGGACGCGGCGGGTCTGAAGGACGTGCCCGTGGTCGAGGACTGGCGTCTGAACGAGCGCCACTACGGCGGCCTGACCGGGCTGGACAAGGCCGAGACGGCGGCCAGGCACGGCGAGGATCAGGTCAAGATCTGGCGCCGCAGCTATGACGTGCCGCCGCCGCCGCTGGCGCCGGGCGGCGAGTTCGATTTCGCAGGCGATCCCCGCTACGTCGGCAAGCCCATCCCCGACACCGAGAGCCTGAAGACCACCCTGGACCGGGTGCAGCCCTATTGGGACGCCGAGATCGCGCCGCGGCTGAAGGCCGGCGAGGACGTGCTGATCGCCGCCCACGGCAATTCGCTGCGGGCCATCGTCAAGCTGCTGTTCGCGGTCCCCGACGACCAGATCGTCGGCGTCGAGATTCCCACCGGCAACCCGCTGGAGATCGACCTGGACGGCGATCTGAAACCGGTCGCCGCCCGCTATCTGGACGAGGGCCGGGCGCAAGCCTTGCCGCCGATCGCATGAGTACGACTGAGGCAGACGCCGTCCATATGCGCCGCGCCATTGATCTGGCGCTGGCCAGCATGGGCGAGACCTGGCCCAATCCGGCCGTCGGCTGCGTCCTGGTCAAGGACGGGGTCGTGCTGGCTGAGGCCGCTACTGCGCCGGGCGGACGTCCGCACGCCGAGGAACAGGCCGTGCCGGCCGCCGGGGAGGCCGTGAAGGGCGCGACAGCCTATGTCACGCTGGAGCCGTGCGGCGCCCGTTCTTCGGGCCGCAAATCCTGCGCCCACTTCCTGGCCGAGGCCGGGGTCGAGCGGGTGGTGATCGCCGCCCTGGACCCCTCGCCCTTCGCCTCGGGCCGAGGCACGGAGCGGCTGCGCCAGTCAGGTCTGACGGTCGAGACGGGCTTGCTGTCCGAAGACGCGGCTGTGCTGTGCGAAGGCTTTCTGCATCGTCTGGAGACGGGAAGGCCGATGGTCCGCGTCAGCGAGGACGGCAAGGGCTTCGACGGCCGCTTCGTCGCCGCGCCGCGGGCCGACCTGACGACCGAACTGAACCGGTTGGGCGAGGCGGGCTATACCCGGCTCTGGACCAATGAAGGCGAACTGGCGGACGCCCTGCGCGAACAGGGCCTCCTGACCATGTAACTTCGGTCGGAAACGCCTGTTTCTGCAAAGCTTCCTTAATGGCCGTAAGCCATGTTGACGTCCATGAGCGACGTCGCCGACCCTGTCCGCAAGAAACCGACCCAGGCCGAGGTCGATCTGATCTGCGCCAAGCATGACCGGCTGTGGCAGGCCAAGCCGGGCGGCGCGCGTGCGGTTTTCGCCTGGATGGACCTGTCGGGACTGAACCTGCGCGGCCGCAATCTGGCCGACGCCGACTTCGCGGCTGCCCGTCTGCATGGCTGCGACCTGTCCGGGGCCAAGCTGGACAACGCCAACTTCTTTGGCGCGGACATGCAGGACATCAATCTGGTCGACGCCAGCCTGCGACGGGCCGATCTGCGCGGCGCCTGTCTGCGCGGCGCAGACCTTTCGGGCGCTGATCTGTTCGAGGCCGATCTGCGTGAAGGCACCATCGCGGCGGCGGACGGCAAGCTGGGCTTCCGCGTCATCGAGGCCCAGAAGCGCGGCGACACCCAGGCCCAGGGCGCCAGCCTGGTCGGGGCCAATCTGCAACGGTCGCGTATGACCGGGATGGTGGCCATCGCCGCCGACTTCACCGACGCCGTCATGAAGGACTGCAAACTGGTCCGGGCCAACCTGAAGCAGGCCAACTTCACAGGCGCCGATCTGGCCGGGGCTGACCTGTCGGGCGCCGACCTGTCGGGCGCGGACCTGACCGACGCCATCCTGGTGGGGGTGAAGGCCGCCATGTGGCGCACCGACGGGGCCAATATGGAAGGGACGCTGACAGACAACCGGCCTGCGGGCGAGTCCGTCAGCCGCATGCCGGCCGCTGAAATGCTCCGCGACCACGCCCAGTGGTGCGAGACGGGCGGGGCCGAGGGCCAGCCCTCGGTGTTCGACGGGGTCGATCTGCGCCCGCTGGAATCCATTCGCGGCCTGAACCTGACGGCCCTGTCGGCGAAGGGAGCAGTCTTCTACGGGCTGGATATGGAGGGGGTGCAGCTCCAGGGCGCGCAACTGGAAGGCGCGGACCTGCGCTCGGCCAACTTGCGCCGCGCCGATCTGCGCGGCGCGCGGCTGGGCCGGGCCAAGCTGAACGGCTCGGACCTTCGCGAGGTTCAATTGGGGCCGCTCATGCTGGGCGCGGATCGCCTGTTGCCGGCCGACCTGTCGGGCGCGGTGTTGCGCGGAGCGGACCTGTCGGGCGCCGACCTGCGTCGGGCGGTGTTGAAGGGCGCGGACCTCAGCCGGGCGGTCATGCATGGCGCCCAGGTCAAGCAGGCTGACTTTACTGACGCCCAGACCGGCGGCGCGCGCGGACTGGATCCGGCCGATCTGAAGGCGGCCTAGGGCTCGCACGAAAAAGGGGCGACGCGAACGCCGCCCCTTCCTCAGTCATTCAGGCGTAGGCTGCGCTCAGGCGGCCTTCTTCGCCTTGTCCGGCTTGGCGGTGGTTTCGCCCTCGATCAACGTCTTGCCGGTCGCGATCTCGATGCGGCGCGGCTTGAGGGCCTCGGGCAGTTCGCGTTGCAGGTCGATGGTGAGGAGGCCGTTGGACAGGTCGGCGCCCTTGACCACCACATAGTCGGCCAGCTGGAAGCGGCGCTCGAAGTCGCGCTCGGCCAGTCCGCGGTGCAGATAGGTCTTCTGCGGGGCGCCATCGTCGTTGGCGGCCTTCTTGCCGGTGACGGTGAGCTGGTTTTCCCTGGCCTCGATGTTCAGCTCGTCGGGCGAGAAGCCGGCGACGGCGATCTCGATGCGATAGGCGTTCTCGCCGGTCGTCTCGATGTTGTAGGGCGGCCAGCCGTTTTCCTGGCTGGAGCGCGCGGCGCTTTCCAGCTGACGGGCCAGACGGTCGAAGCCGACGGCGGAACGGTACAGCGGCGAGAAATCATAGGTACGCATGGGTCATCCTTCTGACATTCAGCAAGGTTGAGCCGCCCGGCGATTTGGCCCCGGACGGCGGAGGGTGTCAGTTCCGGCGGTCCGCGATCGGCCCCGTCAGATCCGGAGAGCCCGGGATCGGCGCTCTCGAATGAAGAGGTAGGCGCGCTTTTTCGCTCCGCAAGGGCTGCCGAAACGGGCCGGGGCGCGCGAAATCGTCGCTTGGCCCAATCCGCGCCTTGCCGAGGCCGCGAAGCGCCGTAAGGGTTACAGATTGTTTCTTTCAGGACCGACCGGAGCCCCCATGCGACCTCTCGTCCTCGCCGCCCTTCTGGCGTCCGCCCTTGCCTCCGCCGTCCTGGCCCAAAGCTCTCCCCTGGGCGCACCGCCGGAACCCCCGCCCTTGCAGCACCGCCAGGGGTTGTCGATGGAGATGCCGACGATCGAGGAAGACGCCGCCCTCCAGGCCGCCATCGCCTCGACCGCCCGGCCCGAGGCCGATCGCGCCCGCGACGGTCAGCGCCACCCCTTCGAGACCCTGACCTTCTGGGGTCTGCAACCGGGTCTGACAGTGGTGGAGATCGAGCCCGGTCGCGCCGGCTGGTGGCGCAATATTCTGGAGCCTTATGCGGCGGCGACCGGCGGTCGCTATGTCGCCGTCGGCAAGCCCACAGAGGGCATGGGCGTCGAGGATGGATCGGCCGACATGGTGGTGGTGGCCCGCGCCTTCCACAACTGGTCCCGCGACGGCCGCACCGATCCCTATCTGGCCGCCTTTTTCAAGGCTCTGAAGCCGGGCGGAGTTCTGGCGGTCGAACAGCACCGCAGCGTGGAGGGCCTGAATGTCGCCGAGGTGGCTTCCACCGGCTATGTGCCTGAAAGCTATGTCATTCACGTCGCGCGGCGCGCCGGGTTCGAACTGGAGGCGCGCAGCGAACTGAACGCCAACGCCAGGGATGACCGCGACCATCCGTTCGGCGTCTGGACCCTGCCGCCGGTCCGCACGTCCGAACGCGGGGACCGCATCCTGACGGCCGAGGAGCGGGCCGCTTTCGACGCCATCGGAGAGAGCGACCGCATGACCTTGCGCTTCCGCAAGCCTGAGACGGCGAACTGATGCGGATTGCGGTTTTGACCCTGGCGGAGAACGGCCTTAAGCCCGAAAACATGATGATCCTGACCCAGGGAGGCGCGCATGGCTGAGCGTTCGACGCGACGCGCGGTTCTGACGGGGGCCTGCATGGCCGCCTTCGTCGGCCTGGCCGCCTGCGGCAGGAAGGAAGAAAAGACGGCGACGCCGGACGCGCCCGCCGTCCCGGCAGGGCCGCCCGAGGGCTCGCTGGAATGGGCGGTGGCCGGCGCCTGGCGTTCGGCGCCGGACCGGGCGCGCGACGTCTGGCGTCATCCGGTCGAGACGCTGCGCTTCTTCGGCCTGCAGCCCAAGATGACCGTCATTGACTTCTGGCCCGGCAGCGGCTGGTACGCTGAAATCCTGGCGCCCTATCTGAACAAGGGCGGCGGCACGCTGTATCTGGCGGGGTTCGCCGAAGGTCCCGCGGCCGACCCGGCGCAACTGGCCATCAACAACGCGCTCAAGGCGCGGCTGGAGGCCGATAAGAAGTTGTACGGGACGGTTCAGTTCAGCGCCTTCGGCGCGGGTACGGGGCCGGTGGCGCCGGCGGGGACCGCCGACCTGGTGCTGTTCATGCGCTACATCCAGTCGTGGATGGCCTCGGGCATCGCCGAGAAGGCCTTCGCCGACGCCTATACGGCCCTGCGTCCCGGCGGAATCCTGGGGGTCGAGCAGCATCGTCTGCAGCCGGACGAGGATCAGGATCCGGCCGCCGCCAACGGCTATGTGCAGGAAGCCTTCGTCAAGCAACTGGCCGCTGAAGCCGGCTTTGTCTTCGTCGAGGCGTCTGAAATCAACGCCAATCCCGCCGACACCAAGGATCACCCGTTCGGGGTCGAAACCCTGGCGCCGCGTCGTCTGACGGCGCCGATGGGCGAGCCCGCCAATCCCGAGTTCGACCGCACCAAATATGATGCGATCGGCGAGAGCGATCGCATGACCTTGAAGTTCAGGAAGCCCGAGTGAACCGCGCCACCGCCTTCGCCGCCCATGCGCCCCTGATGGGGGTTCCCGGCGCCGCTTCGCCTCCCGGCGGAGAGGGCGACTGGTATCGCGGCGCGGGCGGGCTTCGCCTGCGCGCGGCCCTGTGGACGCCGTCGGCCATGGTGGCCAAGACACCGCGCGGCACGGTGGTTTTGAGCCCGGGCCGCACCGAGCCGATCGAGAAGTATTTCGAGGTCATCGGCAACTTTCTGGCGCGCGGCTTCTGCGTCCTGGCCCATGACTGGCGGGGGCAGGGGCTGTCGGCTCGGCTGCTGCCTGACAGGCTGCGCGGCCACGCCCGCGCGGTCGAGGAGTTCCTGGACGATTACGCCCGTCTGCTGGACGCCTATGAAAACCGGGCGCCCAAGCCCTGGATCATGGTCGGCCATTCCATGGGCGGGGCGCTGAACCTGCTGTCCCTTGAGGCGGGCGAGGACCGTTTCGCCGCCGCCCTGCTGTCCAGCCCCATGCTGCGCATCAAGACGGGCAAGCGGTCCATGTGGTCGGTCAAGCTGGCGGTGCGGTGGAATCTGCGCCACGGCAAGGCGGGCGACTATGTGCTGGACAACCCCGACGATCCCTTCGACCACACCTTCGAGAAGGATGG
>Ga0247822_10003105_pt1 | contig 10780 bp, 10 predicted proteins | sample 13C_Cellulose_Da_FD_192423 | JGI IMG/M metagenome (GOLD analysis project Ga0247822, IMG submission 192423) | Soil microbial communities from agricultural site in Penn Yan, New York, United States - 13C_Cellulose_Day30 | ecosystem: Environmental > Terrestrial > Soil > Agricultural land | place... | reverse complement strand
CCGCGCAGGTGCCACCGACCCGCGCCTGGATGACCGCCGTGTTGACCGACAGGCTGACCCCGCCGGTCGTGCCGCCGCCGCTGAGGCCGCTGCCCGCGGTCACGCCGGTGATGGTCCCGGCGCCGGTGTCGTCGGCCTCGCAGGTCACCGTGCCGTCGGCGGCGATCGCCCGGATCGACGAGCCGGCCGCGCAGGTGCTGCCGACGCGACGCTGCACCTCGGCCTCGGTGAGGTCGCCGAGGGTCTCGGAGGTCAGCGCGCGATCGGCGACGCCGGCCGCCATCGCGTAGGGCACGCTGTCGAGCGGCAGGCGCGGGTTCAGCACGTCGCCGTCGACGACCAGCTCGAGGTAGCGCACGCCGCCCGAGAAGACGGTGTCGTCGAGCGCGGTGACCGCGCCGAGGCGGGCGTAGACCAGGCCGTCGTCGGCGGTCAGGTCGGCCTGGCTCTCCGCCCACAGCATCGTCCCGCCGGTCGGCTGATCGAAGATGCGGAAGGTAACGTCGACGGCGCCGTCGACGGGAGTGCCGGCGGTGTCGCTGATGCGCGCGGTGAACGACGTGGTGCCGGGCACCGCCGCGGCGGTGCCGCCGAGCGCGGCGAGGACGAGGAAGCAGAAGGCGAGGCAACGGGTCATGGGGGCTCCGGTCGAGATCGGGAGACGACGAACAGGACGAGGCGCGGCGGTCACGGCTTGATGGGGGCGTTGCCCTCGACGACGTGGCCGGTGCCGGCGGCCGGGGACTGGGCGGTGCCATGGCCGACCTGGACGTCGACCACGAAGCGGGCGCCGCGCAGCCGGCCGCCGCCGCTGGTCACCTCGCGGCCGGGCGGCGCCACGGCCGCGTCGATCGGCGCGTCGACCGAGGCGTCGATCGGGGGCGGTGGACCGGCGTCGATGAACCGCGGCGGGTCCGACGCGCAGGCGAGCAGCGGCAGCGCCGCCACGAGGGTCAGGGCGAAGCGAAACACGGCTCACCGTCGCACATGCACCTACGGCAAGTGCTGGCAAACCGCCTGGAAATTACGTGAGCTGGGCCACCGAACTCGCGGGTGGCTGACACCTCACGAGCGTGGCTGACACCTCACGAGCGTGTTTATTCTCGAGCACTTGAGCTAAGCGAACGTAAGGTTCCCCCTACGATCGTCAGGGTGTCTGACACCTTCCCCCGGCTAGCGGGGGATGCGCGCGAGGACGGCGCGGGCGGTCGTGGACAGGCCGTCGGGGTCGAGGGCGGCCTCCAGGGTGCGGAGGGCGCGGGCGCGGTCGAAGGCGCGCTCGCGGGCGTCGGGGTCGAGGTCGTGCCAGGCGGGGTGGTAGCGGAGCTGGTCGCGGGCGGACGGGCGGTGGGCGCCGGCGACCTGCTCGATCAGGAGCTCGAGGTCGTCGTCGGTCATCGGGCCAGCTCCTCGGCGAGGAGGATGCCGCGCTTGCCCAGGCAGTCGGCGAGGAGCTGGCGGGCGCGGGTGACGTTCTGCAGGAAGGTGTTGAGGCGCATGCCGAGGCCTTCGGCGAGGGTGTGGTCGTCGCTGCCGCCGCCGCCGGCCAGCCGGGCGTCGAGGGCCTGGCGCGGCCTGGGCGGCAGGCGGTCGCGGCACAGGGCGATCGCCGCGCGCAGCAGCGGGTCGGGCCGCGCCGGCTCGGCGGTCAGCGCGGCGTCGAGGTCGTCGGGCGGCGCCGGCGTGGCGCGGGTGCGACGGACCTCGCTGATGGCCAGGTTGCGCGCGATGCGGATCGCCAGGCGGAGCAGGCCGTTGGGCCGGCCGTCGGCGACGAAGCGCGGCGCGACCTGCCACACGCGCAGCAGCGCCTCCTGCAGCACGGCCTCGACGTCGACCAGGCGGGCGAACGACCGCAGGCTGTCGCGCACGGTCGGCTCGGCGCCGGCCAGCCAGCGCCCGAAGGCGGCGGTGTCGCCGGCGACGATCGCCGCCAGGTGAGCGTCGAGGTCCGCCGTCATGCGAGCAGCCACCACGCAGCCGCGCCGATCGCGGCCAGCACGAGGATCAACAGCAGCCAGAACGTCCAGCGGCGGCCGCGCGGCTTGGCGAGCGCGGGGGGCGCGACCGCGCTCACCTGCCGGCGGCTCGGCTCCATCGCCGGGTACGCGCCGGTGTCCATGCGGAACGCCATGGCCTTCATCGGCGCCGCGTGGGCCGGCGCGCTGACCGCCATCGGCGCGGCCGCGACGCGCAGCCCGAACGCCGCCGCGGTGGTGCCGTACGGCAGCTCCTGCGGCATGACCTCGTGGCGGCTCGGCCCGGTGACCGTGCGGGTCGCGTCGATCGCCACCCACGACGTCAGGCGGGTCGCGATCTGGTAGCGCAGGCCGAGCGCCTCGATCTCGCCGTCGACCGCGGCCGGCTCGTCCATGGCGGCGCGGACCTCGAGGTCGGCCACCCGCTCGCGGGCGTACAGCGCGGCGATCGCCGGGTTGCCGTCGCCGGCGGCGGTGGCGCCGACGTGCACGCGCTGCTCCCACCGGCCGCTGGCCAGGAGGCCGCGCACGACCAGCTCGCCGCCCTCGGGGCGCAGCGCCAGCGCGGCCAGCAGCGGCGCGCCCTCGAACACGTCGGGGACGTGGGCGGGGGCGTGGTCGATCAGCGCCGAGCCGGTGATCTCGACCTGGGTGAGCTGCGGCGCGCGGGTCCGCGCGATCAGCCGGCGCGCGGCGCGCTCGGGATCTTCGTCGAGGCCGGCCAGCACCTCGGCGCCCCGCCCGGCCCGGGCCAGCGCGGTCGCCAGCGAGCGGTTGACCGCGGCGCCGACGCCGAGCACGTGCAGGCGGCACGACGGCGGCAGGAGCTCGCCCAGCGCGCGCAGGATCTGCTGCTCGCCGCCGACGTAGCCGTCGGTCACGACGATCACCTGCCGCTGGGCGTCCGGCCGCAGTGGGCGCAGCGCCTCGAGCACGCCGGCCCGCATCTCGGTGCCGCCGCTGGCCGTGCGCGACCGCACCCACCCGATCGCGTCGAGCTTGGCGCGCGCGGTGGCCGCGACCGGCTCGGCCTGGTAGCGGCGCGGCCGCGATGAGAACTCGATCAGCTCGAGGCGGTCGGCCTCGCCGAGCGACTCGATCAACAGCGCGACCACCTGCTTGGCGGTGGCGAGCGGGGCGCCCCCCATCGAGCCGCTGGTGTCGAGCAGCACGGTCAGGTCGCGGGCGATCGCCTGCGCCCGCGCGCTCCGCGCCGGCGGCACGACGGTGAGCAGGCCGTGCGCGCCGGTGTCGCCGCGGGCGCGGTCGAGGGTCAGGCCGACCTCGGCGGTCGCGACCGGCCAGCGCACGACGAGGTCGCGGTCGAGGCGGGCGCCGGCGCCGGCGCGCAGCGCCACCACGCCGTCGGTGGTCACCACCGGGTGGGTCGGCGACGACGGGCCGCGGCCACCGGCCAGGGGATCGCCGATCCGGATCGCGAGGCGGACCCGCGCGCCGGTGTCGCCGTCGGCGACGTGGACGTGGGTCGCGCGCGCGTCGTCGGCGCTGTCGGCGCGGCCGACGTAGCGCGGCCCGATCACCGTCGGGAAGCGCAGCTCCCACTCGCCCTCGTCGAGCCAGGCCAGGCGGACGTCGACGGTGATGCGGGCGACGATCGCCTCGCCGGCCGGCAGGTTGCCGAGCTCCTGGGTGAAGATGTCGGCCCGCTCCTGCTCGAGCAGCGCGGCGGTGTGACCGGCGGCGATCGCCTGCTCGAACTGCGCCCGCGCGTCGGCCTTCTTGTCGACCCGGCCGGCGATGGTGCGGTCGGCGATCGTGAACGCGTACGCGCTGACCGCGCCGTCGGCCGGCAGCGGCATCCGGTAGGTGACGTGCAGGGTCTCGGCGTGGCGGTTCTCGAAGCGCTGCTCGAGCACGAGGCGCGCCAGGCCGCCGCGCGCCTCGCCGGTCAGCGTCGCCGCCACCAGCGGCAGCGCGCGGCCATCGGTGGTGACCAGCTCGGCGCCGGCGCTGGAGGTGGTCGAGTCGTCGGTCACGGGGCGGGGCGAGGGTAGCGTCAGCATCGGTTCGTCGTCCTTTCAGGCGACCAACGCAGCGGCGCCGATCCTGATGACAAGATTTGTTTCGGAGCATTCCCGCGTGCTTGCGCGCCGCGCGCCGCCACCGGGGTAGGCTCGGGCATGGCGACCCGACGCGAGAGCGACAGCCTGGGCACGGTCGAGGTGGCGGCCGATCGGTACTGGGGCGCGCAGACGCAACGCTCGCTCGACAACTTCCCGATCGGCGACGGCCGCATGCCGCTCGCCATCGTCCACGCGCTGGCCCGGGTCAAGCAGGCGGCGGCGCAGGTCCACCGCGCGGCCGGGCGCATCGAGCCGCGCCTCGCCGCCGCGATCGAGCAGGCCGCGGCCGAGGTCGCCACCGGCGCGCTCGACGATCACTTCCCGCTGGTGGTGTGGCAGACCGGGTCGGGCACCCAGACCAACATGAACGTCAACGAGGTGATCGCCGGGCGGGCCAACGAGCTGCTCGGCGCCGGGCGCGGCGGCAAGTCGCCGGTGCACCCCAACGATCACGTCAACCTCGGCATGTCGTCGAACGACGCGTTCCCGACCGCGATGAGCGTGGCGGCGACGATCGCCGTCGAGGATCGGGTGCTGCCGGCGCTGCGCGCCCTCGCCGGCGCGCTGACCGCCAAGGCGACGGCGTGGTCCGACGTCATCAAGATCGGCCGCACCCACCTGATGGACGCGACCCCGCTCACCGTCGGCCAGGAGGTGTCGGCGTGGGCCGCGCAGGTCGGCGACGCCGCCGACGCGCTGGCCGCCACCCTGCCCCGCCTGCGCGAGCTGGCGATCGGCGCGACCGCGGTCGGCACCGGGCTCAACGCGCCGCCCGGGTTCGCCGCCGGGGTGATCGCCGCGCTGACCGCCCTGCTCGGCCGCCCGTTCACGCCGGCGCCCAACCGGTTCGCCGCCATCGCCGCCCACGACGCCATCGTCGCCGCCTCGGGCGCGCTGCGCGGCGCCGCGGTGGCGCTGACCAAGATCGGCAACGACGTCCGCCTGCTCGGCTCGGGCCCACGCGCCGGCCTCGGCGAGCTGATCTTGCCGGCCAACGAGCCGGGCAGCTCGATCATGCCCGGCAAGGTCAACCCGACCCAGGTCGAGGCGCTGACCATGGTGTGCGCCAAGGTGATCGGCAACGACGCGGCGATCGCGGTCGGCGCGCTGCAGGGCCACCTGCAGCTCAACGCGTTCAAGCCGCTGATCGCCGCCTGCTTCCTCGAGTCGGCCGGCCTGCTCGCCGACGCCGTCGACAGCTTCCGCCTCCGCTGCGTCGACGGGCTCGAGGTCGATCGCGACCGCGTGGCCGAGCTGGTCGAGCGCTCGCTGATGCTGGTGACCGCGCTGGCGCCGACGATCGGCTACGACGCCGCGGCCAAGATCGCCAAGCTCGCCCACGAGCGCAGGCTCACCCTGCGCGAGGCCGCGCGCCAGCTCGGCGCGATGACCGACGAGCAGCTCGACGCCGCGCTGCGCGCCGAGACCATGCTCGGCGACCGCTAGACGTAGCCGCAGCCGAGCAGCCGCCACGCCAGGCCGGCCGCGACCGCGCCGCCGACCGCCGCCGGCACGACCAGCAGCAGGCCGTTGCGGAACGCCTGGCTCGCCGGCGCCAGGATCCAAACCAGCGCGGCCGCGACCACGCCGGCGATCGCGCCGACCAGCGGGCACGTCCACCACCCGACCGCGCCGGCGATGCCGACCAGCTGCCCGACCGCCATCGCGATCCGCGACTGGCGGAGCTCGTCCTCGGGCGTCTCGTCGCGCGTGCCGTGCCGGCCGGCGATCGCGACCAGCGGCGACACGATCATCAGGCCGGCCAGCGACCCGAGCACCGCGATCAGCATCGCAACCGCCATCAGTTGAGCTCCGCCGCCGGCAGGAGCGGCGGCCCGCCGGCGCGGCAGGCCGGGCACGCCTCGGGCTGCCACGACGCCCACGCCGGGCCAGCCTCGAGCAGGTGATCGCCGACGATGCGGCGGCGGCCGAGCATGGCGCGGAAGCCGGTGCCGTCGAGGGCGCCGAACACCAGCGCGGCGGCGATGGTGCCGCCGCGGTCGCTGGCGAGGTCGAGGAGCGGCTCGAGCGACGCGCCGGTGGTGACCACGTCGTTGACCACCACCACCGGCGCGCCGGGCACCACCACGCCGTGCAGGAGCGCGCGCGCCGGCCGCCGCTGCAGATCGGTGCGCGCGACCGCGAGCGCGCCGCCGATGCGGGCGCGGATCGCCTCGCCGAGGAAGTAGCCGGCCGACTCGGGGACCAGCACGATCGCGCCCGCCGGCACCTCGGCGCCGGCGAGCAGGTGGCGCGCCACCTCGTCGAGCACCGCGGGATCGCGGGACAGCGCGCGGAAGCGGATGAAGTACTCGGTGTGCCTGCCGCTCTGCAGGCCGAAGTGGCCGCGCAAGAGCGCGCCCGACGCGGCCAGCGCGCCCTCGATCAGCGCCGGCAGCCCGCGCCGCGGCTGCACCACCACCACCTGGCGGATCTCGTCGTCGGTGGCCGTCCGCGGACGATCCACCGCGCCGCTCACGCGAGCTCCAGCGGCTTGACGCCCTCGGGCAGCACGGTGCCGGACACGGCGTAGCAGAACACGTCGTCGGCGCGGCCGAGCAGCGCGCGCGCCGCGGTGTCGCCGGCGCGCTCGGCGCGCACCAGCGGTGGGCTGTCGTAGACCAGCACGAACGGGCGATCCTGATCGACGATCCGGTCGACCTCGCCGGTCAGCCAGTCGGCCGACGCGACCAGGCGCAGGTCGTCGAGCCGCCGCTTGGCGATGACCAGGTCCCAGCGCTGGCGGCGCAGCTCGGAGCGCACCACCACCAGGCCGCCGGCCGGGGCCTGGGCGCGGGCGAGGTCGATGACCGGGATCGCCGGGCCCTCGTCGTCGAACGCGTGCTCGAGCGCGTCGTTGAGGATGTCCTGGAGGTGGACCTCGGCGAGCGTGACCGCCTCGTCGGCGGCGACCACGGCCAGGCCGGCGTTGCGCGCGGCGCGTAGCGCGGTGTCGACGATCTGCGGCACCGCCGCGCGCTCGAGGTGCTCGGCGAGCGCGTCCTCGAGCGCGCTGCGCGACGCCCGCCCGCGCGCGCACAGCTTGGCCAGCATGTACGTGGTCGCGACCACCGCGGCGTCGAGATCGACGGCGACCGGCGGCGGCCCGCGATCGACGTCGGCCAGCACCCGGTGGCCGAGCGGCGACAGCCGGGCCAGCCGCTCGCGGCCGTCGCCCTCGCTGCGCGAGCGCTCGACCAGCTCGACCCGCTCGAGCCCGGCCAGGACGTGGCTGACCCGGCCGCGCGACACCGCGGCGCGCGCCGCGATCTCCGACGGACGCAGCGCGCCGTCGGCCAGCGTGGCCAGGATCTTCTTCCAGCCGGCGCGCAGCTGGACCGCCCGCGCCAGCGGCGCGATCTCGGCGACGTCCTGCTCGGCGACCGCGAACGCGCTGGCGACGTGCTCGAGCGCGAGCGCGAACCCGCGCACCAGCGGCGCCGCCGCGCCGTCGTGGATCACCTCGTCGAGATAGCGGCGGACCTGCTCGACCGCCCGGTGGCGCTGGTTGGCCAGGTCGCGGCCGAGCCCGCGGGCGGCCTCGGCCAGGTCGGCCGGGTCGCCCGACGCCAGCAGCGCGATCAGCTCGGTCCGGTCGTCGCGCGCCACGTCCCGCGCCTCGGCGACCTGCGGTCCGGAGTGACGAGTCTGTGCGGCGCGCTCCATGGAAGCCCCGTTTCGTACGGCTGCGCTGGTCTCCCAGCGGGGAAGCTGACCCTGGTGTTCGGTTCGGTTGCAGTCTGGCAGGTATTTTACGTTACCGTCAACAAACTAATTCCCATGTCGTTGCCATCACAGGCCGCCGATCTCGGAGACACCCTGGCCGACCTCGTAGAGGATGCACCGCCCCACGTCAGAATCCATCACGATCACGGGATCTTCACGAGACGGTCGGCCGAACACCGCGGTCGCCGGGCCGATGTTTGCTAGCAGCGTATGCGCCTGCGGATCGCGCGCCAGCCGCTCGGCAAACGTGCTGAAATCGCTGTATTCGGATGTCATCGACGGGACCAGCAGGAGCCGCGGCGCGAGCTGGGTCGTGAGGTGCTGCCAGTCGGCGCGCAGCGCGTCCTTGCAGATGAGCACCAGCGCGCTGGCCTGGTCGGAGACCAGCACGGTGATCACCCCACCGGGCTGGATGTGCTCGAAACGCTCGACCCCGCCGTCGCGGAAGAAGAAGTCGGCCATCTTGGCGTGCTCGGCCAGCACCCGGCCGCGCGCGAGCACGGTGGTGACGTTGCGGCCGGGCTCGTCACCCGTGCGCGCGACGTGGTGGCTGCCGGCGACCAGCAGCGGCAGCTCGCGGGCGACCGGGTGGGCGATCAGGCGCGCGTGCAGCTCGTCGGTCAGCGCCAGCTCGGGCAACACCAGCACCTCGACGTCGAGCGCGCGGGCGTGGGCGAGCACGGCCTCGATCCGCGCCCAGTACGCCGGCACGCGCGGCCGCACCCGGTAGAACCGCGGCGCGCCACCCGGGCTCAGCCGGTCGAACTCGAAGTCGCCGACGTCCTTGGCCACCACGCCGACCGCGACCCGGCTGCCGCGGCGGAGCACCGGCAGGTGCGGGCCGCACCAGCGCAGGCGCACCTCGAGCCCGCCGGTCTGCTCGGGGAACAGGGTCAGCCACTCGCCGCGATCGGCCGGGCGGCCGCGGCTCTGCGGGTTGCCGGTCGGCAGCGGGTAACACCGCGCGGGTGAGTCGACGATCGGCCACGGCTCGCCGGCGCGGACCGCGCGATCGCAGCCGCGGAAGTAGTGGACCAGGTGCGCGCGGTGGGTCCGCTCGAGCCAGCGCGCGGCGGCGCGCGCGACCAGCGGCGCCGGCACGGCGTGGTTGGCAGCCTCGAGCTCGCCGGCGAGCGCGGCCAAGGTCGCGGCGCTCCACCGCTCCCGGCCGCGATCCGGACAGGCGCGGGCCAGGCGCGCCTCGAGCGCGGCCACCGCCGCGAAGTGCTCGTGGGCGAGCTTGTGGCGGACCAGGAAGTCCTCGTGGGCGCGACACACCCGCAGCAGGACCGCGAGCACCTCGGTGACGTGCATCGCAGGGCGGGCGCGCAGCTCGTCGAGGATTGGGTCGAGCGCGGCGCCGAGCATTCGGAGACCGGACACGCTAACGCGCGTAAGCTAGCACCGGCGGGCGCGCCTGCGAGCCTTTCCGTCGGACGGTTCCTACACGCGACCGAGGGATCGACACCGACAGGACGCGCGAGGCAGCTGACCTACGCTGGAGGCCATGTCGCGAACCAACGCCAAGGGTCGGGTTCTTCTCGTCGAGCTCGACCGCGAGGTCCGCACCGCGCTGGACGAGATCCTGACCCGCGCCGGGCTCAAGGTCACGGCGACCGACGACGGCCGCGCCGCCCGCCGGTTGTTCGCGCTCCGCCCCGACGTGCTGATCACCGACCTGCGCAGCGCGGCCATCGGCGCCGGCGCGCTGGTCCACGAGATGCGCGCGAGCGCGCCCGGTTGCAAGGTGGTCGCCACCGGCACCGTCGCCGATCACGAGACGCTCGGCCGCCGCGTGCCGGCCGACAAGATCTTCACCCACCCGATCGACGTCGAGGCGCTGGTCGAGTACGTCGGCGGCTCGCCGTCGGTGAACTGATCCACCAGCGCGGCTAGCCGCGCAGCGACAGCTCGAGGAAGTCGAGATCGGTGGCGGCGGCGCGCGCGGTGCGCGCGTCGATCGTCCCGGCCTTGACCAGTCGGGCCAGGCTCTTCTCGAGCGGGATCATGCCGGCGTCGCGGCCGGTCTGGACGTGGGTGGCGAGCATCTGCAGCTCGTTCTTGCGGATCAGGGTCGCGACCGCGGTGGTGACCGGCACCCGCTCGATCGCCGGGGCCCGGCCGCCGGTGCGGGTCGGCAACAGGTGCTGGGTGACGATCACGCGCAGGACCGCGGCGAGCTGGCTGCGCGCCTGGCGCTGCGCGTGCTCGGGGAAGGCGTCGATCAGGCGATCGATCGCGACCGCCGCGCCCGGCGCGTGGACGGTGCCGAGCACCAGGTGGCCGGTCTCGGCGGCGCTGAGCGCGACCGCGATGGTGTCGCGATCGCGGAGCTCGCCGACGACGATCACGTCGGGCGCCTCGCGGAGGGCGGCGCGCAGGCCGTCGGCGAAGGTCGGCGCGTGGCGGCCGATCTCGCGCTGGTGGATCAGGCACCCGGCCGGCGCGTACTCGTACTCGATCGGGTCCTCGAGGGTGACGACGTGCGCCGCGGCGGTGCGGTTGAGGTGCTCGATCAGCGCGACCAGCGTCGTGCTCTTGCCGGAGCCGGTCGGGCCGGCGACCAGGACCAGGCCGGAGCGGAGCCGCACCAGGTCGGTGAGGTCGTCGGGCAGGCCGAGCTGGCGGGCGGTGGGGACGTCGCGGCGGATGAGGCGGAGCGCCAGGCCGAGGCCGCGCTCGTGGCGGAAGCCGTGGGCGCGCAGCCGCTGCTCGTCGACGGTGGCGCCGAGGTCGACCGAGCCGTGGGAGGCGAGGATGGCGGCGATGTCGCGGGTCGAGGCCGCGGCGGCGCCGGCCGCGGCGAGGAAGCCGAGCATCTCGTCGGCGGTGGAGACCGGCTCGTCGAGGGCGACGACCTCGCCGTCGACGCGCAGGCGTGGCGGTCGCGACTCGGACAGCAGCAGATCGGAGGCGTGGCGAGCGGCGGCGTGGGCGATGAGCGCGCGGATCGTGTCGGGGACGTCGTGGGGATGGGAGGCGAGATCGGGC
>Ga0247822_10003103_pt1 | contig 10787 bp, 7 predicted proteins | sample 13C_Cellulose_Da_FD_192423 | JGI IMG/M metagenome (GOLD analysis project Ga0247822, IMG submission 192423) | Soil microbial communities from agricultural site in Penn Yan, New York, United States - 13C_Cellulose_Day30 | ecosystem: Environmental > Terrestrial > Soil > Agricultural land | place... | reverse complement strand
GAACGGTTGCGGGCGTCGCAACGTGACCCTGCGACGGAGCTGGCCGAGCTGAAGCAACAGTTGGGCACGTTGCGCCAGACGCTGAAGAGCTGGCAGGTGGGTACGGTCAAAGCCTGGGCCTGGAAGGCGCGTCGCGAGTTCGCCCGGGGCCTCGTTGACTGCTGGCGCTACCTGGTGCCCAAACAACTGGGGGCTGTAGAGGCAGACCGCGGCTATTTGCTGAGTTGCTACCGCAGTGACCTGGATGCGCTGCCGGCTATCCCGGCGACGGTCAGCTTCGCGCATGTGTCGGACCTGGCATTACGGTCACTGCAGATACACACCGTGCCAGACACGTTTCTGCACGCCTTCTCCACGTTGAGCACGCTGAACATCACCAATTGCCGACTGCGTACGCTGGCGTTGCCCCAGGCCATGGCCGAACGCCTGCAGGTGCTGGATCTGTCGAACAACCAGATCGGACCTGAGGGCGGCATGCCGGCCCTGCTGCAGGCCTGCCGCTCGCTGGTGTACCTCAACCTGTCCCACAACCCGTTGCGCAGTGCGCTGTCAGTGGCGGACATGCCCCGGCTCAATGCCTTGATGCTGCGGGGGGCGCAGTTGACGCAGATGCCCGCCGGGGTCATGGAGGCACCGCACCTTCATACGCTGGACGTGAGCCACAATGCGATCCGCACTTTGCCCTACGGGTTCTATCGCTCGGACTTGTGGCACGCGGGGCGGGTCTGGCTTGCAGGCAACCCCTTGCTGCGTGACCAGGATACCTGGCACGAGGTTCTCGAAGACCAGGTGCCGACGATGCTGCGCTGGACCGACCTGGTGCAGCCCGCTGAACGAGATCGCATGGCTGATATCTGGAGCAAGCTCAATGGCCAGGAGGCATCGAGAGACTTCTTTCACCTGCTGCAGCGCTTGACTGGTTCGGCCGATTTCCAGCAGGAATTCCTGGCCCGCTACCTGGCACTCAGGGTGCTGCGCATGCTGGTGTCCATGAGCGAACAGCCGCTGTTGTGCACGGAACTGTACGCGCATGCGCTGACCGAGCACTGCCAGGACAACGCAACCTTGCGCTTCAGCGACCTGGAAGTACGTGTGCGCAAATGGAAAGCACTGCACGGCAGCAAGGCCGACGACCCGGAGCGGGCGCTGTTGCACCTGGGCGGGCAATGCTGGCGGCTGGATACCCTCGACCAGGTGGGTGGCTTGCACGCCGTGCGTGCTGGCCGGCCTGAGGAGTCGCTGGAGTTCGCACTGGCCTACCGGCTGGCGCTGGCCGACGAGCTGGACCTGCCTGTCGAGCACGACGAAATGCTCAACCCAGGCGTTGCCAACCTGTCGCGGCAGGATATCGATGCCGCCGCGCAGCTGGTGCGGGTTGCCCAGTCCAGGGACGCGCTGGTCGATTACCTGTCGACCACAGCGTTCTGGAAGGAGTACCTGACTCGCGTCTTCGCGACGCGCTTGAGTACGCCGCATTTCTTTCATGCCGAACTGGAAGCGCTGGTCGAGCGCAACGCCGCGCAAGTGGATATCGATCGGCTTCAGGACCGCGTACAGCAGTGGGAACTCAATGTGACCAGGCAACTGACACGGGAGGCGCTGGGCCGCCACCTGGCGGCTGTGATGATACCCGTGGCTGCGCCCAGGTAGCGGTGCCTGGGCGGTTGCCCTTGCCGGTGAAGCGGGTAGTAATCCGCTAGGCACCTGGGTGTCTCGCCCGCCGATAGCCTTGCGTTTTTTCAGCACGCGGAGGCGGCATCATGGGTACCCTGCAAGCCACACACGACCTGCTCGAACAAGCCGAGCAGGACGCCATCATCGCCAAGCGCTTGCCCGGCTGGATGCGCCCGGGCAACCCCGAGCACATGAGGGTCCTGTGCCAGGCATTGAGGGGCAGCCTGGACTGCCGATACCGCTTGCAGGCCTTGTTGCAGCAGATTGTACCAATCGACCGCTTCGCCACGCCCTTGCTGAAACAGGCACTGCAAGCCCGCTACGGCCTGAAACAGGACCTTGATCATTTGTGGATGCGCGCGGCATTTGAAAAACCACTGAGCACCTATGCGCCGATTCGCGTGCCTTTGACCGAGCGGGTCTATTACCAGATTCCCCTGCTCGAGGCTGCGTTGCACGGCTTTACCGCTGCCGAGGCCAAGGCCGGTGGCCAGGCGCCGGACTGTGGCCTCTACGAGGCCGACGGCATGCCACTGGAGGCTCCCAGCGCCATGGCCTTTGCCAGCCTGGTACGCGAGCTGGATCTGGGCCAGCGTTACCAGCAGCATCTGGACAGCCACCTGGCAACTCCGCAGAGCAAGGCGTTGTTGGCCGACAGCGTGCGCCACGGCATGTTGATCGCTGCCATGCAGGCTCGCCACGCGGGTGTGCTCGACGCAGCAGAGCTCGAGTTGCTGGTCAAACTGTGGCGTGACGGTTGGTTATCCCAGCTCGATGATACTCGGGTGCTGGGCAAGCGCCTCGAAGTGCTGGGTTGCCCGCTGCAGCAGATCGTGGTGCTCGACGTTCGCGATGAGACCTTTGCCCCGCTGCACACCAGTACCAGACGCGTGCTGGTGTATATCCCGGGTGACCCTCAAGGCGCGTGGAGCGCCCATGACGATTTGCAGCAATTTGCCCAGCGCGTGCTGGGGCAGCGCTTGCGCATGGCCACATACCGGCAGTTTTTCGCTCGCTTCGTGCGGGCGCGTGACAGCCAGGCGTTTTTTTCGCGCATCGGGGCGGGCTACGATGACCTGACGAAATGGGCCAACATCGACCTTGATGAGCGCATGCACCCTATGGGGGCTTATGTGTTCAAACACCTCGCGGCACTGCGTGTTGCCCAGGTCAAGGATGATGCGCAAGTGTTCGCGCCTTCTGTAGCGAAGCTGGACCGGGAGGTCCAGCAGGCGCACGCGCAGCGCCTGGCGGCGTTGGGGTTGACCGCCCTGAGTGCTGCCAGTCTTTACCTGCCTGCACTGGGAACCGTGCTGCTGGCCATGCTTGCCTGGAAATGGCTGGATGACGTGTTTCAGTCGGTGGCGGCGTGGCAGGAAGGGGAGGTTCGTGAAGCACTGGACCATGTCACCGAGGTGGCCATCGACCTGGCCGTGATCGCTGCGGGTCGACAGCATGCCCCAGGCGCGCCTGGAGGACGGTGCCGTGTGTTTATGGGACGGTGACCTGGCAGCCTTTCGTGGCGAGGCGCCGCCTGCCGATGCGCTGAGTGATGCGCAAGGCGTTTGGCGCCAGGGTGAGCGGGCCTGGGTGGCCATCGATGAGCACTTCTACCGGGTGGTGCAGCGCAGTACCGATGGCTGCTGGCAATTGCTGCCGCGCCATGGCCACGGGCCGCTGCTGGTGCACAATGGTGCCGGCGCCTGGAGGCTCTGGTACGAACAGCCGTTGCAGTGGGATGCGCCTCGCTACCTGTTCAGGCGCCTGGGCGGCCAACTGGCGCAGTTGCAGGACGAACAGGTTGACGAAGTGCTGGGCATCCATGGCCTGGGCAGCGACCAGCTAAGAGCCTGGCATGTACTGGGACGGGCGCCGGAGCCGGGGGTAGTCGACAGCGCCCAGCGGGTGCTGATCGACCAGCGCATTCGTACGCTGGTGGCCCGTTTGCGGTCAGGGCAGCAACCCGAAGACAGTGTGGTGCTGGCGCAGCTCGAAGGCCTCGAAGGGGCCGCTGGCCTTTCCGGGCAAGCCCTGGCGGACCTGGCCTGGGCCCAGCGGCGGCGGTTGTTCGAGCAGGTTTATCAGGCCGAAGCCCAGGTGACGGCAGGCAACCCCGACATCACGGCACTGCGGCGTGTGTTCCCCGGCCTTCATTGGCGTGCCGCACAGGCGCTGCTGGCCAGGGCCAGTGCAGCGGACCGTGAGCGCTTGCAACTGACCGGGCGTATCCCGTTACGCCTGGGCGAGGCCGCCAGGCAGCGACTGACTGACGTGCGCAAGGTTCGGGTGTTCGAAGCGCTGCACTGGGACACCCCGCAAAACCTCGACCTTGCCCGCGTTGTGCTGGCGATGCTCGAGCACTTGCCGGCGGCCAGCGGTGGGATACGCTGGCGGCTGTTCAATGGCGGGGAGCGCGCTGCGCCGGTGGCCACGATGCAGGCGGGTAGCCCGGTCTGCGACCTGGCTTTCGAGGACGGGCTGTTCCAGCGTATCGGCCCGCAAGGGCTGGCCGTTGGTGAGGCGGGCGAGCTGTTCGAGGTCATCAGCCATGCCTATGGCGATGACCTGCGCGCAGCCCTGCAGGTGTCCGAGCCTTTTGCCCATAATCTGCGGGTGCTGCTCACGCGCCAGGCCCTGGCCAGGCGTCAGGCTGTCGAGCAACTGCTCAGCCCTTCGCGTACGTCGGGGCTGCACCTACCCACCCGGCTGGCGGACGGCCGCATCGGTTATCCCTTGAGCGGGCGTCTTCCGGGCGGCTCGCCGAGTGCGTATCGACCCGGGCCGATCCTGCGCCGCGTGCGTTACCTGTACCCGACCTTCACCGATGAGCAGGTGTTTGCCTGGGTAGAGCGGGCGCGCAATTCGGTCCTGGGGCTGGAGCGCACGTTGCAGCAGTACGAACAGGCCTTCGACGCACTCACTACCCAGCTGCGGCGCTGGGTTCATGCAGCCCCCGACACCGCCGAGCGAGAGAACAGGCGCAGGTTGCGACGTGCATTGCGCTGCTGCTGGCAACAGATGCTCGAGGAGGGGGCGCACGAGGTGGGGCCTGGCACGGTCTACCGTTGGGACATGACTGAAATGCGCACCAGTAACCTGCCGGCGTTTTCCGAGCAGGTGGTGTTTGCCCATGTGCATGTGCTGACGCTGCAGAACATGCAGCTTGAGGATGTGCCCGAGAGTTTCTTGCGCGCATTCCCGAATATCCGTGGCCTGGAGATGCCCAACAACCGGCTCGCCCGAATCCCGCAAGCGCTGCTGGGCATGCCCAACCTGCAGCGTCTGAGCCTGCAGCGAAACCGCATCCGCCTGGATGCCGGGCAAGCCACCATTCTTGCCAGCTGCCCCAACCTGGTGTCCGTCGATTTGTCGCATAACCCTCTGGGTCGACCGTTTTCGTTGAGTGGGCTGCCGCGCCTGCGCGAGCTGCGGCTTACCGACACGGGCATACGGGATGTCCCTTATGGTCTCCTCCAAAGCACTTCCTTGAGGGTGGTGGACTTTCGCGACAACCTGATAACCACCATGCCGGAGGGTTTCTATGATTCCCGGCTGTGGATGGAGCACGAAGTGCGCCTTAGAGGTAACCCCTTTAGCGAGCCCGAAGCCCAACGGTTGCATGCAGTGTTGCTTGCCGCAATGGCCGATGGGGGCGCGGCGGCGGTGCCCGCGCGGTTGCGCTGGATGGATGCTGCCGGGGTCAGCTTGCGTACCGAGCTCGGTGCCCATTGGGAGGCGCTGGAAGCCATGCCTGATGCCACGCAGTTCTTCAACCTGCTTGAACGCTTGATGGAGACCGAAGACTTCCAGCATCTGACCGGGGCACGTTACCTGGCTGGCCGGGTGCTGGAACTGCTGCGTGCCATGAGAGAGTCGGACGAGCTTCGCGACCTGATGTTCAATGACGCCGAGCAGTTGACCTGCCAGGACAGCGTGGCCCTGCGTTTCAGCGACCTGGAGCTGCGTTTGCTGGCGTGGCGGGCCCGTACTCAGGCGGCGGCGGGCGGGCAGGAGCAAGCACTGCTGCGGCTCGGTCGGCAAATGTGGCGGCTGGATGAGGTCGATCAGTTTGCCCAGCAGGATGTGCTTGCGCGTGAGTTCGAAGGGCGAGGCACAGACCCGATCGACATAGTGCTGGCTTATCGTCTGGGCCTGCGCGAGCAACTTGAGCTCCCGATTCTGACCAGTGGCATGACGTTTCGTACGCTTGCCCAGGTAGGGGCAGCGCAATTGGCGCAGGCGCGGAACTGGGTGCTGGCCAATGAAACCGGGGAGCGGCTTGCCAGTTCATTGATAGTGCGCGATTTCTGGCAAGCTCACCTGCGCGCTGCCCATGCAGCGCGGTTCGAGTTGCTCGACGCCCCCTTCCACGAGCGCCTGGAGGCGTTGCAGGGCAATTTCACCCTGCCCGAGGCGGAGCGTTTGACCGAAATCAACCGGGTGGCCAGCGAGCGGCAGGCGGCGGAACGCGAACTGATGATGACGCTGACGCTCGATGCGCTGGACGGGCAGGCAGAACAGGCGGCGACTTGAAGTCGTCGGTGCCGGCACGGGCAGTGGTATGGCGATGAACTATGCTGATTATCGGGCATCGACGGCGTGCTTGAGCGCCGCATGTGCCTGGGGGAAATGCCAGGTTACCTTTGCATACGCACGTGCCGGCTCGGTTGGTTTAGGCTCGCTTGTAGGATCTTTCTCCCTGATCTGTAGTCTTTGGTTTATCGAGAGAATAAGGAGATACGCATGCTCGTCCGGTCACTGACCCTCGCCACCTTGCTCGCATTTGTCGGCCCCGTATTTGCCGCCGACAGTGACGCGCCGCTGGCCAAGGAACTGGGCAAGGCCAGGCCCTTGGTCGTCATTGCGCCCAGTAGCGCCGACCCGACGTTGCGTGGGTTGAACGAAGCCCTCAAGGACCCGGCCACCCAGGCCGCCTTCAAAGAGCGCAACCTGGTGGTCTACAGCGTCGCCAACATGATGGGCAAGCGTGAGGACAAGAACCTCGAGCAGCAGACCACCATGGCCCTGATCCGCGAGTTGAAGCTGGGTGCCAGCAAAGGCACCAAGGTGATCCTGGTGGGCAAGGACGGTGAGCGGCACATGCTCAAGGACGACGAGAGTGGCGAGGTTATCGACCCGCAGGTGATTCTCAAGGCGGTCGATGACCTGCCCGCCAGCGAAAAAGCCGTGACGGCGCCCGAGCCTGTGGCCGCGGCGGTACCGGAAACCAAAGCCAAGGCCAAGGACAGCAAGCCCGCCAAACCGGCCGCGCCGCCCAAACCGCTGGAAGACTGACCCGGCACAACGGCCCCGGCGCACCTCGGGGCCGTTGTGTATCCCACTGTATCTGCTCACGCCGCAGACCCATTCCCATACAAAACCGCACCCCGTGCGATACATCCACGACATACCGCAACGGCCTAATGGCTCCACATTCCAACCACAGTGGAGCAACACCATGACTCAAGTACGAAACACCCTCGGCCTGCTCGGCGCTGCCCTGATCGGCAGCATGGCTTTGAGCAGCAGCGCCTTTGCCGTCGAGCCGTTGGCCCAGGGTTACCAGCTGGCTTCGGCCAAGGTGGCCGGCGAGGGCAAGTGTGGTGAAGGCAAATGTGGTGGCAGCGCCAAGGCCACCCAGGGCGAAGGCAAATGCGGTGAGGGCAAGTGCGGCGCCAGCGCCAAGGCCGGTGCCGAGGGCAAGTGTGGCGAGGGCAAGTGTGGTGATGCCTCGTTCGCCAAGACCGACAGCAACCACGACGGCAAGGTCTCGCGCGACGAGTTCCTGGTGGTGGCCAAGGACCGTGCCGGCGACTTCGACAAGATCGACCGCAACCATGATGGCTTCATCTCCGAGCAGGAAGCCGCGGATCACCTCAAGGCGATCTACCAGGCTAATGGCAAGGCCATGCCCGAAGGCTTGTTCAGCCACCTGACCGGCAAGCCCTGACCTTCTGCCCCACGAACCGCGCAACGCCCCTCCTGCTGGTCAGGCGGGGCGTTGTGCCTGTTGCGGAGACCTGCTCATGCACCCCACATCTTTGTCTCCCGTCCCTTTACGGGTCGGGCTCGGCCTGCGCCGCGGGCTGTTGCCGGAACTGCTGGCCATGGAAACTGACGCCGTGGACTTTCTCGAATGCGCACCGGAAAACTGGATTGCCGTAGGTGGTGCCTACGGCAAGGGGCTGGCGCAGCTGGCCGAGCGTTTTGCCATTACCTGCCACGGGCTATCGTTGTCGCTGGGTGGCAGCGAGCCGCTGGACCGACATTTCCTTGGCCAGACCCGCCAGTTTCTCGATCGCCATCAGGTACGCCTGTACAGCGAGCACCTGAGCTACTGCAGCGATGACGGGCACCTGTACGACCTGATGCCAATTCCATTCACTGACGAAGCGGTGCGCCATGTGGCCGCGCGGATTCGCCAGGCCCAGGAATACCTGGAACGGCGCATTGCCGTGGAAAACATCAGCTACTACGCCGCGCCATACCAGGCGATGAGCGAACTCGATTTCATCCGTGCGGTACTTGATGAGGCCGACTGCGACCTGCTGCTGGACGTCAACAACGTCTTCGTCAACGCCTGCAACCACTGCTATGACGCCCGCGAATTCCTTGCAGGCTTGCCCCTGGCGCGGGTGACCGGCATGCACGTGGCCGGCCATTACGATGAAGCGCCGGACCTCAAGGTAGATACCCACGGGGCTGCGGTAAAGGAAGATGTATGGGCGCTGTACGCGGTCGCCTGTGCGCGCTTCGGTGTGCAACCGACCGTGCTCGAGCGTGATTTCAACTACCCGCCGCTAGCCGAACTGCTCGCCGAAACGGCGCGCATCAGCACTGTGCAGCGTGTTTCGGGAGGGCATGCAAATGAATGAGACCTTGCGTGAGCAGCAGTACACCTTGGCCCGGCACCTGCGTGACCCGCAGCGCCATGCGCCGCCGCCTGGCATAGAGGCCCGGCGGCTGAAGATTTACCGCGAGCTGTTCTATGGTGCTATCGAAGGTTTGCTGGCCGGCAGTTTTCCGGTGATGCGCCAGGCGTTGGGCGAACAGCGCTGGCATGCGCGAGTGCGAGATTTCTATGCCAACTATCGCAGCCAGACGCCGTTGTTCACCGAGATTGCCGAAGCGTTCGTCGAGTACCTGCAAGGCATCGAGCTGGATGCGCCCTGGCAGTTGGAGCTGGCGCACTATGAGTGGGTCGAGGCGCAGTTGTATCTGAGCGATGCCGAGGACCCGGCCCATGACCCGGCAGGCGACCTGCTGGAAGGGGAGCCACTGTTGTCGTGCGTGGCACGGGTGTTGGCCTATCGCTGGCCGGTGGAGCGGATCGGGGCGGATTACCAGCCAGCGGTCGCGCCAGAGACGCCGACCTTGTTGCTGGTTTATCGCGATGCGGAGTTGAAAGTGCGCTTCGCGCGCCTGGCACCGCTGGCGTACCGGTTACTGGCCTTGGAACAGGGCAGTGGGCGGGTGCGGTTGGAGGCGTTGGGAGGTGGTATGGAAGAGGGGTTGGCGTTGCTGGAGGGGCTGCGCGAGCAGGGGGTTATCATCGGTACAGGTTGAATCGTTGGTATGGGGGGCGCTTTGCGCCCCATCGCCGGCAAGCCGGCGATGGGCTGCAACGCAGCCCCGGCGAAATCACCTGCAGAACCACCCCCTGAGCCAATGATCCAGGCTCAACCTCCCAGCCCCTTTCAGCAGCAGTGGCAGCAACGCCACCAGGTAGATCAGCGGCAACTTGAAGTTGCCAAAACCCTGGTCGGTAATCGCATACCCTTGGGCCAGCTCGGCCAGGCTCGACCAGTGCGCCGGCCAATGCACCGCGGCAATCGCCACCACGGTCAGCACCATCAGCCCCAACGAGGCCAGCCGGGTACCTAGCCCCAGCAACAGCAGTAACGGCAGGATCAGCTCCGCCCACATCGACAGCTGCCAGTTCAGCTCTGCAGGCAGCAGGTTGAAGGGGAACGGGAAGTTCGCTTGCAGGTCGGCGAACCAGTTGCTGCCATTGAATTTCTCCCAGCCGGATTCGAAAAATTCCCAGGCCAGAAACAGCCGCAACGGCAGGTCGGCGCTCCAGGTACCGAAACGGTCGAAGGTGGTCAGGGTGCGGGTCAAGGTAGTCATGCTGGTTTCTCTCTTCAGGAAAGGGCACGGGCGTTACGGCGTTGCTGACGGGCCAGCTTGGCGGTGAGCTTGACGGCGATGGCGCTGAACATCAGGGCGAACGCCAGCGGGTACCAGCCGCCCATGGGGATGCGTTTGTAGAACGACAGGCAGAACACCGCGGCCAGTACCCACATGCCGGTGCTGTGCAGGGCCTGCCAGGCACGGCCACCCAACAGGCGCATCGGGGCCTTGAACGAGGTGATGGTCAGCAGCAGCAGGAACAGGTAGCCGAGGGTACCGGGCAGGCTGGAGGTGAGCGTGCGGCCGGCCCAGAACAGCTCGGGGAATTGCTGGGCGTAGCGGTAGATCAGTACGCCATGCACGGTGTGGGAAAAGGCGAATGCCAGCCCCAGATAGCGCCGTTCCTGGAGGAGGCGGCGGCTGCTTGTGCCAGGCAGCAGGGTCACCAGCGACGAAGCCAGGAAGGCCAGCAGGAATAGCGCGAAGGAGCTGCGCGCAGTGGCACGGATCGCGCTGCGCAGGCCGTCCGGATCAGGTTGGCTGGCCAGGACCACGGCGGTCATCGCCAGGGTCAGGCCGGCGAGCGTGGCGAACAGCTTCCAGCCGGAGGGAAGGGTGAGGGGTTTCATCAGGGAGGCTCCCGGGGTGTGGTTGTGTGACCGGAAGTGTGTCGGGGAGGGGTATCTGCAGTGTGTCGGCGGTGGTGGGGTTGTGTATCGGATTGTAGAAGTCGCTCAAGCGCCGCAGTCCCTGTAGGAGCGGCCTTGTGTCGCGATGGGCTGCGAAGCAGCCCCAGGTTTTCAGCTTCGGCGCATGATTTGCCGGGGCCGCTTTGCGGCCCGATCGCGACACAAGGCCGCTCCTGCCTGAGATTGCCTTACTTCAGCTCGATCTGCGCGCACAGCCCGCCGCTTGCGCGATTGCTCAGGGTCAGTCGGCCACCCATGGCCTGGATCAGCTGGTGGGCAATCGCCAACCGC
>Ga0247822_10003100_pt1 | contig 10789 bp, 3 predicted proteins | sample 13C_Cellulose_Da_FD_192423 | JGI IMG/M metagenome (GOLD analysis project Ga0247822, IMG submission 192423) | Soil microbial communities from agricultural site in Penn Yan, New York, United States - 13C_Cellulose_Day30 | ecosystem: Environmental > Terrestrial > Soil > Agricultural land | place... | reverse complement strand
GGCCTGATCGAAGAGGCGGCGATCGACGGCATTCCGGTCCTGGCCGTAGACCCCAAGGGCGACCTGGCCAACCTGCTGCTCACCTTCCCAAACCTTTCGGCAGACGAATTCACGCCGTGGATCAACCAGGACGAGGCCCGCGCTACGGGTCAGACGCCCGAAACCTACGCCGCCGGCGAAGCGGCGCGGTGGGCCGCTGGCCTGAGGGAGTGGGGACAGGATGCAGGACGCATCGCGCGCCTGCGGGCAGCGGCCGACTTCCAGATCTACACGCCCGGCAGCACCATGGGCCGGCCCATCTCGATTGTGGACTCGTTCGCGGCGCCGCCGCCGGAAGTCCTCGAGGATCCCGACCTGCTGGGCGATCGCGTCGCGTCGGCGGCCACCAGCGTGTTGACGCTGGCCGGCATCGACGCCGAGCCCCTCCGCAGCCGGGAGCACATCCTGCTCTCCACGCTCTTCAGCGAGCGATGGCGTGGGGGTCAGGATCTCGACCTGGCGTCGCTCATCTCGCTGGTCCAGAACCCGCCGGTCACCAAGGTCGGCGTCATGGACCTCGAATCGTTCTTCCCGTCGAAGGATCGCTTCGCGTTGGCCATGCAGCTCAATCAGTTGCTGGCCGCGCCCAGCTTCGCGGCCTGGCTGCAGGGCGAGTCGTTGGACCTGGACCGCCTGCTGTACACGGCTGACGGCAAACCCCGGGTCGCGGTGATCTCGATCGCTCACCTCGACGACCACGAGCGGATGTTCTTCGTGTCGTTGCTACTGAGCCAGCTCGTCACGTGGATGCGAGGGCAGCGCGGCACCTCGAGCCTCCGAGCACTGGTCTACTTCGACGAGATCTTCGGTTACCTGCCGCCGGTGGCCAACCCTCCGTCCAAGGCCCCGCTGTTGAAGCTGCTCAAGCAGGCGCGGGCGTTCGGGATCGGCCTGTGCGTGGCCACCCAGAATCCCGTGGACCTCGACTACAAGGCCCTGTCCAACTGCGGCACGTGGCTGCTGGGGCGACTCCAGACCGAGCGCGACAAGGCGCGCGTGCTCGACGGGCTCGAAGGCGTGGCGGCCACGTCGGGCGAGGGTTTCGATCGGGCGGGGCTCGACCAGCTGCTCTCCTCCCTCGGCAAACGCATTTTCCTGCTGCACAACGTGCACGAGAAGCGTCCCACCCTGTTCGAAACGCGCTGGACGATGTCGTACCTGCGCGGGCCGATGGGGCGGGATGAGATTCGCCGGCTCACGGCAGGCGCGGCGCCGCCATCGGCCGCCCGGCCGGTCGTGCAGCCCGGTCCGTCAGCGCCATCGCCGACCGCTGAATCTGCTGCCGTGTCCGCAGTGACGTCTTCACGTTCTTTCTCTGCACCATCTGCGACCCCGGTTCTCGATCCGGCGATCCGTCAATTCTTCACCCCCGCTCGTGCGAACGATCAGCTGTCTGCGGCCCTGGTCGGCGTGGCCCGGATCGCCTACAGCGACACCAAGCTCGGCGTGGACGAGACGCGCACCATCACGGTGGTCACGCCGATTGCTGACGGCGCGGTGGCCGTCGACTGGGAGCACGCCGAGCCTGCGGACTTCCAGGTGGACGATCTCGGGACGACCCCACCGGCGGACGTGGCCTTTGGCGCTTTGCCGCCCGCGGCTGCCAGGCCGCGCAGCTACGTCACCTGGGAGAAGGACTTCGCGCGCTGGGCCGCCCAGTCTCAGTCGATCGAGGTGCTCCGTAGTCCGCGCACGAAGCTGACGTCCGGGCCCGATGAGCTCGAGCGCGAGTTCCGAATCCGGCTGCAGCAGGCGATGCGCGAGGGGCGGGACGCGGCTCTGGCGGGTGTCCGCGAGAAGCACGCCTCGAAGATCCGAACCGCGGAGGACAAGCTGCGGCGCGCGCAGGCGTCGGTCGAGCGAGAGACCCAGCAGGCCTCGGAATCCAAGATGTCCGCGGCCGTGTCGTTCGGCGCGTCCGTGCTGGGCGCACTGCTGGGCACCAAGACCGTGAGCGCGACGAACGTAGGCCGAGTGGCAACGGCAGCGAAGAGCATGGGGCGGGTGTCGCGGGAATCTGCTGACGTGGCGCGGGCTTCCTCCACCGTGGCCGTCCTCGAACAGCAGCTCGTCGAGTGCCAGGCGGCACTGGAGGCCGACCTGGCCGTAGTGCAAGCCGAGTGGGACCCGGCCGACACCGCGCTGGAGCGCGCCCTGGTCAAGCCGAAGCGTGGCGGCGTCTCGGTGCAGCTCGTGGGCCTGCTCTGGCGGGCGTGATGGGGTCGCGCCCGCTATAATCTAGGGGCCCTCCTGGCCGGAGTGGCGGAACTGGCAGACGCGCGGGACTCAAAATCCCGTACTCCTTGCGAGTGTGTGGGTTCGATCCCCTCCTCCGGCACCAATCCGATCAGCTTCGACTTCGCGGGGCCTGCCTGGGCTATCCGGGTCTAGGAGACGACCTGCGCTTCGGGCCACGGACGCGGCAACAACGTGAACCGCCGCGGCGAGGATGGGGCGTGGGATCACGCGCGGCGACCCGAGACGCACTGCTCAATTGACCGTGAAGGCTCTGGCTGGCAGCGTGCTGGTGCGAGTCCCAGTCGCCGGCAGACGCGCCAGCGCCTCAGCGATCAGGCGCGCCATGCGGTCCACGATCTGGGGCTCGTCGAACATGTGCAAGTGCTCGCCCGGCACGGTGACCACGTCGATGCGGCCGCGGATGAAAGGACCCCAGCCGTAGGCCGGATCGTCGAAGACGTTGCCAATCCATTCGGTCGCCGTCGATGTCTGGATCAGCAGCAGGTCGGCCGCAACCGTGTGATTGGGCGATCGCTCGGGCCGGTAGAGGCCTCGTGCCCGCCACAACCCGGCCGCGACCCTTCGCAGCCGGTCCTGCTGCTCGGGTGTGGCGTTGGCCGGGGCGTCGAACGCCTCGTGACCGAGGCCGAGGCGCCCCAACACCCTCAACTTGACACGTGCCGCCCGGTCGCGCAGATACGCGACGCGGCCCTCGGACGATTGTTCGACCAGGACCTTCAGATGGGTACGCAGCCGTTGCCCCAGGGGCATGAGCCGCGGGAAGCCCGGGCCGAAGCCATCCAACGAACACAGAAGCGGTATCTGCACGCCTCGCGCCGCGAGGCGGCGTGCGAGCTCGAAGGCGACCAGCATCCCGAAGCTATAGCCGCCCAGCACGACTGGCTCGCCACCGCACGCGTCGAGGACTTGCGGCTCGTAGATGGCGGCAATCTCCTCGATCGTGTGACTGACCCCCTCGTGTTCGTCCTCGATGCCGACGGCGTTGAGCACGTGCACCGGCTGTTCGGGACCGAGGCAGCGGGCAAGACCCTGAAAGACGAAGCCGTACCCGCCCGCGCCCGAGACGAGCACGAGCCGGGTGCGCGAGCCGTGCGGATTGAGGGTGACGAGGTGCCTCGGGCGCGAATTCGCACCACGTGGCCTGTCGAGTGCCGCGGCCAGCGTCCCGAGGACCGGATGCTCGAGCACCTGTGACAAAGAGATGTCGAGGCCGAGTTCCTGCTGTGCCCTGCCGACGAACGTGACGGCGAGCAGCGAATGGCCCCCCAGCGCCAGGAACGAGTCTCTGAGCCCGACGCGGTCGAGCTGAAACAGTTCAGCCCACAGGTCGGCGATCCCGCGCTCGGTCGCGGTCCTTGGAGCCACATACTCACGTTGGTTCGCCGGCGGGATCTTCAGCGCCTTTCGGTCCACTTTGCCATTCGGCGACATCGGCAGGGCATCGAGCAGGACGACCATGGACGGAACCATGAAGTCGGGGAGCTTCGCGGCCAGGGCCTCGATGATCGCGTCCTCCGACAGGGCGCCGCTTTCGGTCGGCACGACGTAGGCCGCCAGGAACTTCTGCTTCGCGGCGTCGACGTGCGCGGCGCAGACCGCCTCCCGTACGAGCGGGAGCGTGGCCAGGGCGGCCTCCACCTCTCCGAGTTCGACACGAAACCCACGGACCTTCACCTGCGAGTCGCGGCGGCCGAGAAACTCGAGGTTCCCGTCCTCGAAATACCGCGCCAGGTCGCCTGTCCTGTACAGGCGCTCGTCGCTTCCGGACGTCGAGAAGGGATCACGGATGAAGCGCTCCCCGGTGAGTTCGGGGCGGCGCAGGTAGCCCTGGGCGAGGCACACACCGCCGATGTACAGGTCGCCCGGGACGCCGACCGGCACGGGGTGCAGGCGGCTGTCGAGGACGTGATAGCGTGCGTTCTGGATGGGGCGGCCGTAGGGCACGCTGGTCCATCGCGGGTCCATCTCGTCCACCGGGAACCAGTTGGACCAGATCGCGGCTTCGGTCGCGCCTCCGAGGCTGACGACCCGGCAGCGCGCAAACGCCGTTCGCATCGTGCTGGGCAACGTGATTGGAATCCAGTCGCCGCTCAGCATCACGAGCCGGAGAGGTGCGCTGGCCGATTCGGCCGGGAAGAAGGGCACCAGCTGCTGCAGCATCGCGGGCGCCGAGTCCCAGATGCTGATGCGTTCACGGACGAGCTGTGCGGCGAGAACGCGCGCATCCATCAGGGTCTCGACGCCGGCGATTACCACCGTCGCTCCGGCCCCGAGGGCCCCGAACGTGTCGTAAACCGACAGATCGAAGCACGGCGACGTGACGAAGAGGAGGCGGTCGCCGGGACCAACCTCGAACGTTCGCGTCACCCAGTCCAGGGTATTGACGACGGCCTTGTGGGTCATGACGACGCCCTTGGGCGTACCGGTGCTGCCGGACGTGTAGATGGCGTAGCAGACGTCCGCCGAGGTTCCCACCAGGTCGGGGCGTCCGGCAGGCTGCTGGGCGATCGCGGCGGCGTGCTCACCGTCGATCTCGAGGACGGGCACCGCTGGAGCGAACCCACTTCGCGTCGTCGTATCCACGATCACGAGCACGGCCTGGGTATCTTCGACCATGAACGCCAGGCGTTCCGCGGGGTAATCCGGTTCCATCGGGACGTACGCGGCTCCGGACTTGGCCACGCCGAGCAGGGTGACGACCAGCTCCAGGCCGCGTTCGAGGCAGATGCCAACGAAGCTGCCTGGCGCCGCGCCGCGGGCCCGGAGAGCATGCGCCAGCCGGTTCGCTCGCGCCTCGACCTGGGCGAACGTCCATGACGAGCCGGCCAGTTCCAGCGCGACCGCCGTCGGCTGGTCTTCCACCTGTTGCTCGAACAGTTGATGGATGCGAAGTTGATCCGGAAACGGGCACGCGGTGTCGTTCCACGCTCGGAGGATTCGGTCGCGCTCGTCAGGCTCCAGCAGCGGGAGGTCAACGAGAGGACAGGACGGTGCGGCGATCGACTCGCGCCACAAGCAGGCGATCTGATCGCCGATCGCGTCGGCCTGGGACATCGAGAGTCCGACGCGGTCCACCATTTCGGGCGCACTGCCGTCCGCGAACACGGCAACAGCGAGTTCGGCATCGAGGCGCTCGATATCGAGTCGTGGCGGGCTCTCGGCCTCGACCACGACGAACGGCAGGTGCGGCCGTCCGACGACCCGCAACTCCGGGTATCGGGGCGCGAGGTCGAGCGCGTAGGTGCCCAGCGCAATCGCGCGTTCGAGCTCGGTCGTGCTTCGCGCCGCAAACTCGCCGTATGTCTCATCGTCGACGCGAGAGAGCTTCAGCGGTACCACCGATGCGAAGGGTGCCGGAGCTGGAGCACGCTGGGCCGGGGTGGACAGGCCGACGTCGAAGCTCTCCGACACCGAAAGGCGAGCCGCGTATGCCAGCACCAGCGTTGTGATGCGACGCGCGCCGTTGCCGGCCGGTAGGTCCGCGGCCAGGCCTGCCAGAGCCCGCAGCTGCGTGCGCTTCGGCGCCGCCGTAGCCCCGGCGGCGTACGGGTGAGCGAACGGGGCTGCCGAGAGGAGCCTGTGCACCCACGCGCGCTCGTTCCCGCAGACCCGGGAGTGAAACGAGGTGACGGCGGTGGCTTCCGATTGGGTCAGCTGGGGCAGCGGCGCGCCGGCCGCCATTCCGTAGCGTGAAACGAGCTCGTCGACGGTCACGGGGGCGCCTGCGAGCGTCCGGAATCCCGATAACCTGATCTCGCCGTCTCCGGTGGCGACTCCCAACTCCTCCCTGGAGACGAGGGTGACCGTCCCCGCGGCCGGACGTCCGGATCCGCCGGCGGGCCGCACGCCACGGGCGGACCGTACGGCAATCCAGTCGGAGCCCAGCCACACCTTCGCCAGGCCCAGGGGGTTCCTCGATGGCCCGAAGTCAAGGGCTCGGATCAGGTTCACCGCGCTGGCGGTATCGGCGAACGGGACGGCACATGCGGCATCGGGGCGATCACGGAGGCCGAAGTAGGTGCGTCCTTCACGTGGCTGCTCGATGCCGACGGCGACGCCGCGGGTGAGCTGCCCAACCAGCGCGTCGAGAGCGCTGACCGCCGCCTCGGCGCACTTCGTGTTCAGGTTGAACGCGGTGTCGTCCGCTTCGATGGTCACAGGCGCCTGCATGAAAATCCTGCCGCCGTCGATTGTGGGCGTTATTTCGTGCCAGCTCACCGCGTGCGCGGTCTCGCCGTTCCTGATCGCCCAGCTGGTGGCATGCAGGCCCGCGTATTTCGGGAGCGGCGAATCGTGGTAGTTGATCGCCAGCCGCCCGGCTGTGGCGACGACGTCGGCCGGCAGCACCCACTCGTTGTTGATGCTGAACAGATAGTCGTACGCTGTCTGCCGGAGCGCGGCAGCCAGGGCGTCGCGGGACGCGAAGTGCGGCACATCGGCCTGCGCGCAGACGTCGCGGAGCGAGCCGTCATCCGAGAAAACCCCGAGGATTCGGAAGCCATGGCGTCGGAGCAGCTCGAGACACCGCGCCGGGATGTCGCCTTCACCGACGACGAAGCAGGTGGATGGGGGAGGTTGGGGGTTCACGGCGGCTCAATCCGACAGACGAGAGGATAGCGCACGCCGTGTGGGCGAATCGACTTCCGGGGAATGTAGTCTCCGCCGCATCGTGGGCCCCTTGCGCGCACCACCCAAGCCGTTCTGGGCCGTGAGCATGGCAGGGTAAACTCAACGATCTCATAGAGGGGCGCCTTTCGAGCGAAGTTTCGGATCCCAGCGCTGGCCGGGCACCTCCGCTCAGGCATCGCCGCGTAAGATAGGCGCGTGCCGGCTCTCGACAACGCGGTTGGCGTCATCCGCCGTTGGATGTTCCACGGCGTGCACGCGGCCGATACCACGCAGGCCACTGGCCACACCGCCCCCTGGTGGCAGGTGATGTGTCTGACGGGCGTGGACTACTTCTCGACCTTGGGCTACCAGCCCAGCATCGCATTCGTCGCGGCCGGCGTCCTCTCTCCCATCGCGACCCTGGTCCTGGTGCTGGTGACGCTCCTGGGCGCGCTGCCGGCTTACGCGCGGATCGCCGAACTCAGCCCCAACGGCCAAGGCAGCATTGCTGTCCTCGAGCAAAAACTATCGCGCTGGCGCGGCAAGGCGCTCGTGCTCTGCCTCCTGGGGTTCGCCGCCACCGCGTTTGTGATCACCATCACGCTGTCCGCGGCCGATGCGACGGCGCACATCGTGGAGAATCCTTTCGCACGAGCTGTTGCGCCCTACCCCGTTGCCATCACGCTCACGCTCATTGCAGCGCTCGGCGCCATCTTCATCCGCGGCCTCAAAGAAGCGGTTTGGGTGGCCGTCATCATCGTTGGCGCCTACATCACACTGAATGTCGTCGTCATCGTCCACGGGCTGGGTGTCATCGCCTCCCATCCCGAAACGCTGTGGACGTGGAGAGAGCGGGTTTTGCAGCGGGAGCCGAACTACACCATGGCCGTGCTGGCGTCGCTGCTCGTGTTCCCGCGCCTGGCGCTCGGCCTCTCGGGGTTCGAGACCGGTGTCGCCGTCATGCCGCTGGTGCGCGCTCACGGCGAGACGGACGCCGTTCGTCTCATGGGACGGATCCGCAATACCAAGCGGCTGCTGGGGCTCGCGGCGGCCATCATGAGCGTCATGCTGGTGGGAAGCAGCATCGTCACAACACTGCTGATTCCGCCGGAAGCGTTTCAAGAGCACGGCGAGGCGGATGGACGGGCACTGGCCTACATCGCACATCGCGATTTCGGAGACGCGTTCGGCACCGTGTATGACGCCGCGACCATCACCATCCTCTGGTTTGCCGGCGCATCCGCCATGGCTGGTCTGTTGAACCTGATCCCCCGCTATCTCCCGCGGTACGGGATGGCTCCAGAGTGGGCTCGTGCTGAGCGGCCGCTGATCCTGATCATCACGGCCATCGCGAGCCTGGTGACGCTCATCTTCAAGGCCAATGTCAATGCCCAGGCCGGCGCCTACGCGACGGGGGTGCTCGTCCTGATTACGTCGGTGGCTTTTGCCGCCGCCATCTCAACGCCCAGCCGACGGCCCATCTACGGTGCCGTGTTCGCTGTGTTCGCCTATACGACGCTGGTCAATGTCGTCGAACGTCCGGAGGGGCTCACGATTGCTCTGTGGTTCATCGCGACCATGGTCGTGACCTCGCTCGTGTCTCGGGTGATGCGCTCGACCGAGCTCCGTGCGAACGGAGTGCGCTACGACCCAGACGCCGAGAAGGTTGTCGCGGCGGCAGCCGGGGCTCCGCTCCGCATCATCGCGAATCGGCCCGATTCCGGTGGGCGCGAGGAATACGAGAGCAAGCTGCGCGAAGCACGCGAGGCGCATCATCTGCCGCAAGACGCCCACGTCGTGTTCCTGGAGGTGTACCCAGGCGACGTCTCGGCCTTTGCCAACGACCTGCTGGTCTGGGGGAAAACCGTCGGGGGCCACAAGGTGCTGGCGTCCAGCAGCCCCGCGATCCCCAATGCGATCGCGGCGATCCTGCTGGACTTACGAGACCGGACGGGAGTACCGCCCCACGCATATTTCGGCTGGACGGAGGGCAACCCGGTTACGTACTTGCTGCGTTTTCTCGCGTTCGGCGAGGGCGACACCGCGCCAGTTGCGCGAGAAGTCTTACGGCAAGCCGAACCCGATCCGAATCGCCGTCCGCGAATCCATATCGGATAGCGCTGTCACCGCCTTTATCATCAGTCTGTCCTTTTCTGTGGACCGCCCGAGCTGGCAGAGTCGAGCTGGCCGGAGACTCCGGCTTGCCGTCAAGGGAGCTGGCGATGATTCAGTTCGTCCTTGTGGGCTACATTCTGCTGGGCGCCGCCGCCTTGGCCTCCATCATTATCAGGGGGCTGTTCGAGCGCGCACGCGCGTGGCACCGCCGTTCGGCCATGTCGTGGGCCCTGCCTGAAAATCCAGACGTAGTCATCACCCTGGTTCACGGGACGTGGGGCCGCCACACCCCGTGGACCAACGTCACTTCACCGCTCTGCCGCGCGCTGCTCGACCTGGGAGACCGCGTGGCGCTGGTGCCATTTGGATGGAGCGGACGCAACCGGGCCGAGGCCAGGAGCAGGGCCTCCGAGCAGCTTCGCGTCCGTCTCGCGGAGCTGGTCGCCCGCTACCCCGGCGCTTCCCACTATGTGATCGCGCACAGTCATGGCGGCAACATCGCCCTGTACGCCCTGCGAGACTGGCACCTCAGCGACCGTATCGCCGGCATCGTCTGCCTGTCGACCCCCTTCTTGTGCCTTCGCCGGCGGGCCCTGGGGCCCATCACCAGCCGCTCTCTGGCCGCCAGCCTGGTCGTCGGTCCGTGGCTCCTGGCCGGCTCGCTCCTGCCGCGGATCGGGATGACCGAAGACACCGCCATCTTGGTGAGCCTTCCCGTGGTCGGCGTGGCCGCGTGGGCCGTGCTGCGATGGTCGAAGGTTGCAACCGAACGACTCCTGGCGTCCCTGGCCCTTCCCAACCAGCCACCCGCACCGACGTTGATCCTCAGGGCCCAAGGCGACGAGGCCGGCGCCGCCCTGGCCTCGGTGCACTTTCTGAGCTGGATGGTCAACGCATGCTGGGTACGCCCCGCGATGGTCGCCGCGGACCTTGCGGATGTCGTCCGCCAGTGGGGCGCCAGAGCGCGTGCCTTCCGCGGCGTGGCAAGTACTGTCGCCGCCCTCTGCATTGCCGCGGGTGTCGCGGAATATGTCTGGTCGCCCTTCCGCTCGATCGCGCCTCCCTCTCTGCAGGCCGCGACGATGTGGGTGTGGGCGCTCGTGCTGGCGGCGGCGCTCACTACCCTTCTCGTCTGGTGGTTCGGGGCTGGAGCGGGCTTGTACGGCTACATCGTGGGCCTGTCGCTCACCGGCCTGCTGCTCGTACCCTTCATTCTGTTGCTCGTTGTTTGCGTGGCACCCTTTGGACCTGACCTCGCGTTGGCGGCAGTGCCACTCGAGATCACCGCCGAGCCGACACCACCTGGTCGGTGGGTCGTTCATCAGCTGAGTGCCGACCGCTCGAGGACTGGCGAGGCTGCATCCGAGGCCTCGTTGGTTCTGAGGCACAGTAGCTACGAGAATCTCGAGGCGATCGCTTTGGTGGCGGGCTGGATGCGCACACGGATCCGCGGCTAGGGTCGGCTCGCAGTCTCGTCACACGCCCTCGTCCGCGGAATTCGGCGTCCCTCGCGTCAACACCCTCTCCAGCTCGGCCCACTGGACCGGTTTCACGAGGTGGTGATCGAAGCCTGCCGCCGCACTTCGCTGGCGCGCGTCGGGGTCGCCCCAACCCGAAAGAGCGATCACCAGCGGTGGCCGCGTGGCCGACCCGGCCAGCTGCCGCGCGACGGCGTACCCATCCCTCACCGGCATGCCGAGATCGACGAGCGCCACGTCGTGCGGACGCTGAGCGGCGAGGGCCAACGCCTGTTCGCCGTCGAACGCGA
>Ga0247822_10003095_pt1 | contig 10797 bp, 13 predicted proteins | sample 13C_Cellulose_Da_FD_192423 | JGI IMG/M metagenome (GOLD analysis project Ga0247822, IMG submission 192423) | Soil microbial communities from agricultural site in Penn Yan, New York, United States - 13C_Cellulose_Day30 | ecosystem: Environmental > Terrestrial > Soil > Agricultural land | place... | reverse complement strand
GTCCGAGACGCGGCCGCGCAGTTCCCGCTGCGCGTGCCGCGCGGTTTCGTGGCCCGCATGCGCCATGGCGATCCGCACGACCCGCTGCTCCGCCAGGTATTGCCGCTGGACGACGAAATGCGTCCGGCCACCGGCTATGGCCTGGATGCCGTGGGCGATGGCGCGGCCAGAACGGGGACCGGCGTGATCCAGAAATACCGCGGCAGGGCGCTGCTCGTGGCGACCGGCAGTTGTGCGATCAATTGCCGGTACTGCTTCCGCCGCCACTTCCCCTATTCGGACGAGACCGCGGCACGCGAAGGATGGCGGGAAGCCGTGGCGCTGATCCGCGCCGACACGGGCGTGGAAGAAGTACTGCTGTCCGGCGGCGACCCGTTGTCGCTGTCGAACGCCAAGCTGGCCGAGCTCACCGACGCGCTGGCGGAGATTCCCCACCTGCGCCGCCTGCGCATCCACAGCCGTCTGCCGGTGGTGCTGCCCGAACGCATCGACAATGGCCTGCGGGCCTGGCTGGCCGGCCTGCCGTGGCCAGTGACCCTGGTCATCCATGCCAACCATGCCAACGAGTTCGACGACAGCGTCGACGCAGCACTCGGGCGCCTGCGCGGCGCCGGTGTGCACCTGCTGAACCAGGCGGTTTTGCTGCGTGGCGTGAATGACGATGTCGAGGCGTTGGCGGACCTCAGCGAGCGCGGCTTCGCGGCGGGCGTGCTGCCCTACTACCTGCACCAGCTGGACCGGGTGGCCGGCGCGGCGCATTTCGAGGTCGACGACGCGCGGGCAAAGGCGCTGCATGCGGCACTGGCCGCCCGGCTGTCCGGGTACCTGGTGCCGAGGCTGGTACGGGAAGTCGCCGGCGATACCGGCAAGCGCCCGCTGTGACCCACCGACGGCAGGCCATGTCCGCATCTGCGACGCCTGCATTGGACTCACCTGCCGCGTTCAGGTATTAAACGCGCACCCCTCGCGGACACGCTGCATGCAGATCGGCAAAGACACCACACTACGACTGACCCTGGTGGACGACAGCGCGGAGGACGCGGAAGCCATCGTCTCCACGCTGCGCAACGGCGGCATCGCCGTGCGCCCCCTGCGACCGCTCGACGCAGCGGAGCTGGGCCAGATGGTGGCGGCACAGCCCATGGATCTGCTGCTGGCCTCCCGCACGGCCAAGGGCATCCCCCTGGCCACCGTGCTGGGCCAGGTGGATGCCAGCGGCAAGGACATCCCGGTCATCGTGCTGGCCGACGCGATCAGCGAAGCCGAGTTGCTGGCCGACCAGGCCGCCGGCGCGCGCGCGATCGCGCTGCGCGGGCGCCCGGAACACGTGCTGACAGTGCTGCGCCGCGAATGGGCCGACCTGGACGCACGCCGTTCGCAGCGCCGGCTCGAAGGCCAGATGCGCGAGACCGAGCGCCGCTGCGACGCACTGATCTCGTCCTCGCGCGACCCGATCGCCTACATCCACGAAGGGATGCACATCCGGGCCAACGACGCCTATCTGGAAATGTTCGGCTTCGAGTCCTTCGAGGATGTCGAAGGCCTGTCGCTGCTGGACCTGGTGGCCCCGCAGTACGTCAACGACTTCAAGGCCCTGCTGAAGAAACTCAGCAAGGGCGAGCCACCGCCGGCCCGCTTCGAACTGGAGGCGCGCAGCATCGATGGCGACAGTTTCCCGGCCACGCTGGAGTTCGCCACCGCCACCTACGAGAGCGAGCCCTGCGTGCAGGTGGTGTTCCGCCGCCGCGAGGAGTTCGACCCGGAACTGGCGCGCGAAGTCGAAGACCTGCGCCAGCGCGACATGGTCACCGGACTGATGAACCGTCCCACCTTCCTGCGCGAGCTGGAGAATGCCGTGGCCCAGGTGGCCCGCGGCGAAGACCAGTACGCGCTGCTGCTGGTCGAACCGGACCACTACCAGCGCCTGCTGCAGGACATCGGCATCGATTCGGCCGACGACCTTGCGGCCGCGCTCGCGGCGCGCCTGGCGGAAAAACTCGACGACCAGTGCACCGCCGCACGCTTCGGCGAGCGCACCTTCGCCGTGCTGCTGCGGGGCAACCACGCCCACTCCGCCGCGCTGGCCGACAAGCTGCGCGCTTCGTACGCCTCGCACGTGTTCAACGTGGGCGAGCGTTCTGCCTCGGTCACCGCCAGCATCGGCGGCGTGCAGATCGGCGAGAAGATCGCCAGCATCGGCCAGGTGCTCACGCGCGCCACCGACTGCCTGCAGACCGCCACCAACCTGGGCGGCAACCGTTTCGAGATCTTCGACCCCGGCGCCGTGGACCGTGCCGAGGAAGAGCGCGTGCAGAACTGGATCAAGCGCCTGCAGGAAGCCCTGCAGGACGGCAGTTTCCGCCTGCACTTCCAACCGGTGGTGAGCCTGCAGGGCGAACCCGGCGAAGTCTACGAGGCGCTGCTGCGCCTGGAGTCCAATGGCGAAACGGTGCTCCCGCAATCCTTCATCGGGATCGCCGAGGACAACGGCCTGCTCGATGCCATCGACCGCTGGGTGGTGAACCGTGCCATCGAGGTGCTGGCCGAGCGCGAGCGTGCCGGCCACGACACCCGCCTGGTGGTGAAGGTCAGCCCGGCCTCATTTGCCGACAACCGCCTGCTCGACCTCATCGCCCGGGAACTGGCCGCACATGACGTGCCCGGCAGCCGGCTGTGGCTGCAGACGCCCGAGGCCAAGGTCTTCACCCACCTCCGCCAGGCGCAGGCGTTCCAGTCGGCGGCGGCCAAGCTGGGCTGCCAGGTGGGCCTGGAACATTTCGGCGCGGGCCTGGATTCGTTCCAGTTGCTGTCGCACTTCCAGCCGACCTTCCTCAAGATCGACCGCGTCTTCAGCGAAGACCTGGGCAAGAACACCGAGCACCAGCAGAAGATCCGCGAGATCGCCGAGCGCGCACAGGCGCTGGGCATCCTGACGGTGGCGGAACACGTGCAGGACGCCGCCACCATGGCCTTCCTGTTCACCGCCAGCCTGGACTACGTGGAAGGCAACTTCCTCGCAGCGCCCGGTCCGGCGATGAATTACGACTTCAGCTGACACGGCTCCTCCCTCTCCCCGCAAGTGGGGAGAGGGGGACTGCCTCGCCGTGCGTGTGCGTTGAAGAAAACGACGCGCTTGTATCCTTCTCCCCGCCTGCGGGGAGAAGGTGCCCGAAAGGCGGATGAGGGGCGCTCTTGGCGCCGATCCTTCCGAAGCGCAGCGACCGCAGGGTGATCGAATACTGGATGTCCACGGAAAACTTCCTCCTCCTGCTGCGCCTGAATCAAGTCAGTTGCTCTCCCTACCGTGCAGGAAGAAGCAAACAAAAAACCCGCCAGAAGGCGGGTTTTTTGTTCAAGGTTCACTCCCTGGTCGCTCAGGCCATCGTGCCCTGCTGCGCGCGCAGGGCGGCGATGCGCTGCTCCAGCGGCGGGTGGCTGAGGAACAGCTTCTTCATGCCCTGGCCGATGCCACCGGCGATGCCGAAAGCCTCCACCTGCGCCGGCAGCGTGCTCGGACTGTGCTGCCGGCCCAGGCGCTCCAGCGCAGCGATCATTTTCTGGCGGCCGGCCAGCGTGGCGCCACCATGGTCCGCACGGAATTCGCGGCGGCGCGAGAACCACATTGCGATCATCGTCGCGAACAGGCCGAACACCACTTCCAGCACCATCACGATGATGTAATAGCCGAAGCCGCGTCCACCGCCCTCGCGGTTGCCCGACAGGAAACCATCGACGATGCCGCCCACCACGCGGGCCAGCACGATGACGAAGGTGTTCAACACGCCCTGCAGCAACGCCATGGTCACCATGTCGCCGTTGGCGACGTGGGAGATCTCGTGGCCCAGCACCGCTTCGGCTTCGTCCTGGTTCATCGAACGCAGCAGTCCCGTGGACACCGCCACCAGCGCATTGTTGCGGTTGGCACCGGTGGCGAAGGCGTTGATTTCCGGTGCGTCATAGACCGCGACTTCCGGCATCCCGATGCCGGCGGCCTGCGCCTGGCGCTTCACGGTGGCCACCAGCCAGCGCTCCAGGTCGTTGCGCGGCTGTTCGATCACCTGCGCGCCGGTCGCGCGCTTGGCCATCCACTTCGAGGTGAGCAGCGAGATCAGCGAACCACCGAAGCCGAACACGGCCGCCATCACCAGCAGGCCGCCCATCTGGTTGGGATTGACGCCCAGCAGGGACATCACGAAGCCCGCCAGCACCAGCACGGCCAGGTTGGTGGCCAGGAACAATGCAACACGCGTGAACAAGGTTTGTATCTCCGGGGGACGTGCACAGACAGACGCTAACGTCGCAGAATTGTGGCTGCCGCCCCGCGAATTCAAGCGGCTGGCTGACTGTGCGGTTCAGTTTTCCTCCCTCTTCCGACGAATGACCACGACCGATCCCTCCCCCGTGTACCGCGGGCGCTTCGCGCCTTCGCCCACCGGCCGCCTCCACTTCGGTTCGCTGGTGGCTGCGCTGGGCAGCTGGCTGCTGGCCCGCCACCATGGCGGCGAGTGGCTGGTACGCGTGGAAGACCTCGATCCGCCGCGTGAAGTGGCCGGTGCCGCGCAGGCGCAACTGGACACGCTGGCCGCGTTCGGCATGGCATCCGATGCGCCCGTGGTCTGGCAAAGCACGCGTCACGACCTGTATGCCCTGGCCCTGTCGCGCCTGGTCGCAGAGGGCCTGGCCTTCGAATGCCGCTGCAGCCGGAGCGCGCTGGCCGACGCGGGTGGCATCCATCGCGCCTGCGTGGCGAACGACGCCCATCGCATGCCGGCCGTGAGGTTGCGGGTGCCCGATGGCGCCCATGTCGCGTTCGAAGACGGCTTGCAGGGCACGGTGCAGCAGGCGGTCGATCGCGAGGTCGGCGATGTCGTCCTGCGCCGCGCCGATGGCTTCTGGGCCTACCAGTTGGCCGTGGTCGTGGACGACGCTGACCAGGGCATCACCGACATCGTGCGCGGGGTGGAGTCCAGCAGGTCCGCCCCGCGCCAGATCCTGTTGCAGCGCGCGCTGGGTCTGCCCACGCCGCGCTACCTGCACCTGCCGCTGATCGTCGATGCGCAGGGACAGAAGCTGTCCAAGTCGATGGCGTCGTTGCCCATCGACGATGACGACCCGCTGCCCGCGTTGCTGGCCGCCTGGCAGGCGCTGGGCCAGCCGGTGGAGACGCTGGCGGGCATCGGCAACATCACCGGCGCGATGCAGGCCGCCAGCCGCGGATTCCGCCCCGAACGCCTGCCGAAAGTGACATGCATGACCTTCGCTGCATCGCACAACAAGCCTGTCGCGGGCGCTGTCTAGAATCGGGTGGCCGTCGGCTTGCGGCGGTACAAGGAGATTCCCCACATGACATCGCGCGTCGTCCTGGTCACCGGCGGCACCGGAGGTATCGGTACCGCCATCTGCAAGAAGCTGGCGGACATGGGCCACAAGGTCGCCACCAATTACCGCAATGAAGAAAAGGCCCTCGCCTGGCAGGCGCAGATGAAGGCCGATGGCTACGAGATGACGCTGGTCAAGGGTGACGTGACCTCGCCCGACGAAGCACAGGCGATGGTGAAGGAGCTCGAACAGACGCTCGGCCCCGTCGAAGTGCTGATCAACAACGCCGGCATCACCCGCGACGGCACCTTCCACAAGATGTCCTCGTCGCAGTGGGGCGATGTCATCAACACCAACCTCAACTCGGTGTTCAACGTCACCCGCCCGGTGATCGAGGGCATGCGCGACCGCAAGTGGGGCCGCATCATCCAGATCAGTTCGATCAACGGCCTGAAGGGCCAGTACGGCCAGGCCAACTACGCCGCCGCCAAGGCCGGCATGCACGGCTTCACCATTTCGCTGGCGCGCGAGAACGCCAAGCTCGGCATCACCGTCAATACGGTATCGCCCGGCTACGTGGCCACCGACATGGTGATGGCCGTGCCGGAGGAAGTCCGCGCGAAGATCGCCGCCGACATTCCCACCGGCCGCCTCGGCAAGCCCGAGGAAATCGCCTACGCGGTAGCCTTCCTGGTGGACGAACAGGCGAGCTGGATCACCGGCTCCAACCTGGACATCAACGGCGGCCACCACATGGGCTGGTGAGACCGGGGCGGTGCCATCGGCGCCGCCCTGCCCGCTCCACGCGGCTCGCGCCGCGCGTCCCACCCGCCGCATGCTGCGCAGCATTTTTTCCTTGGCTGAACAGGGGCTCCCTGCCTTGTGGCCTGTTGCAAGGGCTGCTGCGCTGCGTCATGCTGACTCATACGCGTTTAGAGTGAATGCTCAATGGCTGCGATCCGCATCATCAAGAAGTACCCCAACCGCCGTCTGTACGACACCGAGATCTCCAGCTACATCACCATCGAGGACGTGCGCCAGCTGATCGTCGATGGCGAGGATTTCGAAGTCCGCGACGCCAAGAGCGGCGACGACCTGACCCGCACCGTGCTGCTGCAGATCATCAGCGAGCAGGAACAGGACGGCGAACCGGTACTGTCCACCCAGCTGCTCAGCCAGATCATCCGGTTCTACGGCGATTCGCTGCAGGGCTTCATGGGCAACTACCTGGAGCGCAGCATGCAGTTGTTCATGGAACAGCAGCAGCAGTTCCGCAGCCAGATGGGCAGCATGCTGGGCCAGACGCCGTGGACCATGATGAACCAGCTGACCGAGCGCAACATGGAGTTGTGGCAGGAGTTCCAGCGCAACCTCAGCGGCGGCATGGGCCGCCCGACGACGGTCAAGCCGAAGGATCCGCCGCGCGAAACGCCGAAGACGCGCGCGCGCTGAACCACTCCGTAGTGAAACCCGGCCCGCGCCCCGTTGCGCGGGCCTTTTTTTGACCTCGCGACACAGGGATTCCGCATGACGCAACGCATCGCCGTTGTAACCGGCGGCCTGGGGGGCTTGGGCCTGGCGATCTGCCAGGCACTGGCGCGCACCGGCCGCAGAGTGGTCGCCGCCGACCTGCCCGCCTCCGGCGAACAGCTCGACCGTTTCCACGCGCAGACCGCCGGGCTCGATGTCGAAACCGCCACCGTCGACGTGGCCGACTTCGATGCCTGCGCCGCACTCGTGCGCGATGTCGAAGCCCGCCACGGCGCGCTCGACATCCTGGTCAACAACGCCGGCATCACCCGCGACGCCACCCTGCGCAAGATGGACAAGGCGCAGTGGGATGCCGTGATCGGGGTGAACCTGGACAGCGTGTTCAACCTCTGCCGCCATGCCGTGGACGGCATGCAGGCGCGCGGGTTCGGACGCATCGTCAACATCAGTTCGGTCAGCGGCCAGACCGGCAACTTCGGCCAAGTGAACTACGCGGCGGCGAAGGCCGGCCTGCACGGCTTCTCGATGTCGCTGGCGCGCGAAGTGGCGCGCAAGGGCGTCACCGTCAACAGCGTCTCGCCCGGCTACGTGGAAACGCCGATGACCAGGGCGATGCCCGATGACGTCCGCGACCGCACCGTCGCCGCGGTGCCGGTGGGCCGCATCGGCCAGCCGGACGACATCGCGCGCGCGGTCGCCTTCCTCACCGCCGACGATGCCGGCTACATCACCGGCGCCAACCTGCCCGTCAACGGCGGCCTGTTCATGAGCTTCTGAACAGGAAGCCGCGTCCCCGTCTTCCCGCTCCCTGCGAATCAACACGCACCTTCGACAAGGAATCCCGCATGAAACTGACCCCTCCCACCTTCGGCGTCTGGCTGATCGCGCTACTGCTCGGCGGCGGCGGCATCGCGGCGAAGTTCGGCTACGTGCCGGTGCTGGCCCCGCATGCGTTCTGGCTGGTGGTCGCCGGCTTCGGCCTGCTGGTCGCGGCCACGCTCTTCAGCAAACTCTGAGCGAAGCTCCCGCGTCCCGGGCTTGCCCGGGACCTGGCGGCGGCGTACCGTCACCGGGCCACGCCACGTGGCGCTGCGGAGACGATGCATGCAAGGTTTCGTCAGGCTCGCGCTGTACTCGGCCGTCATGATCCTGCCTGCACTGGCGGGATGCGCGACGCACACCGCCGCCGCGCAGACGGCGCCACGATGCAAGGCGGTCGGCTGTATCGAGCCGCTCGACCTGGCGACTGCCGGTCCGGGCTCCACCGTGCTGCTCGTCCATTGCGTCGACGCCACGCAGACGCAGCGCCGCTATCGGCTCGAACCCGATGGATGGACGCTGCAGATGTACGAAACGGTTGCAGTCGCCACCGCCACCTGCCCCGCCTCTCCCGCGCGCTGAGCGCCCTTGGAACTGATCGCGTATCTGCTGGCGGACCTGTGGTCCAAGCCACGCCTGCTTGTGCCCTTACTGTTGGGGGTCGTCGCGGGACTGGGTCTGTTCCACCTGACCGGCAAGGAACCCGCCTCCGCCGCGATGGCGCTAGGATGCGCGCTGCTCGGACTGACGGTCGGCTGCATCCTGGAGTACCTGCGCGAACCGCCGCGCGATCCTCTGGGCTGACGGTTACTCGACTTCGAAGCGGTCGAACGCGATCTCCAGCGTTTCGAATACCGTCTCCGCTTCCACCGCAACCAGGGGCGAGGTCAGGTAGCCCGCCGGTCGCGCGCGCAGGAAGCGCCAGCTCATCGCCGGATTGCCCTGTTCGTCCAGCAGCGTGACCGTGACGGTGCGTCGGGCATCGCCGCCGTTACGCGCCTCGTTCCACCACTGGTACCACGCCAGCGAACCGATCACGCCCCTGCGGAGCACCAGATTGTCGTAGTGCGTCAGCGTGGACAGCTTGATCGCTTCCGGCACCTTGTCGTTGCCGTTGCGGTACTCGTTGAGCTGCAGCCGCGCAGCGGGAAACAACACCTCCGACACCCCGGCGTCGGGTCCGTCGCCCAGGCCAAGGTCGACATGGAAGTTCATTCCGGCATAAGGACGGTCGCGCTGAACGGCCATGGGCAGGGCTCCGTGTGAAGGGGGACGTCACCCGCCGGAAGGCGGCCAACCCTTGTCCCAACGCAAGGACGCCGCGTCGGAGGTCAGCCTTGTGATGGCGACGCCGGGCGTGGCGCTGCTCATGGCATGCCCAGCAGGAAAGATGGCGTGACGCTTGACAGCCCGGATTCCCGGGTTTCGCCTTCGGCTCTACGCGGGCTACTCAGGCGTTACGCGTCCGAGGCCTCCTGATTGATCCAGTCAACGTACGGGTTCGTCACCCTGGCGCAGCGCGATGATCAGCGGTTTCAGTTCGCGCCAGGGATATCGTCGGTCTTCCAGCCAGGGAGGCCGGAACCAGGGTTTGCGCCTGCGGGACATGATGCTGCTGACGAGCCAATCCTCGTCGAAGGCTTCCCACACCCCGGCAGTCGACCACAGATTCGGATGGACCACGGGATGCACTTCGTCGAAGAGGATGCGCTGCAATGCCGGGATGGCGAACGGCGAGCGGGCGCATTGTTCGGCGGCCCGGTTCCACGGCGGCTCCGTGTCGAGGTAGAGATCGCTCAATGCGATCCAGAGGGGGCGACGGATCGCCAACTCGTCCGACGAGAATCTCATTCAGCGCCAGAACTTCATGATCAACGGGTAGACGGACCACGCCGTTGAAAGCCGCGTTCGGCGCCCCCGATCCTGCGCAATCAGCCGCGGATCACTCTTCCGCCCACACCACATCGATCCCTTCCGAGTCGCCCACCGCATTGCGCAACAACGCGACGAATCCGGCGCTGGCGCCCAGGGCTTCCAGCGCGTCGATCGCGGTGTGCTCCACGTAGTAGTCCTGGTCCGTCGAGGATTCTTCCTCCATGTGGCCGACCAGCACCTGGAAGTCTTCCTGCGAGATCGTGCCCAGCGTGCGGCCAGTGTCTTTTTCCGTCAGACGGATGCTCATGCGGTCCTGCTCTCCTTTGGGAATGGGTAGAAGCTCAACGCGAAGGGGGCGATGCGGGCGGTGCGCGCAGGAAGGTGGCCAGGCCACCCAGCTGCAGGCCCTGCACCTTGTCCACGACGGGCGCGAACTTGCTCATGTCATCCGGCGTGTAGCCGCCGACGCGATACCACAGGGTGATGCGGGTGCCGCCGTTCTCTTCGACGAAGCGCCATTCCAGTGCGCCGTCCAGGCCCATGCCCTGCAACGGACCGAGGCCGCCGGTCATGCGCAGCAGCTTGCCGGGATCGGTGAAGGTGACCGTCATGTGCCACGCCTGCTGCGCGCCGTTGATCTCGCAGAAGCAGCCGCCGGCCTTGTCGGTGATGACGAGCTTCGAGGCATCGCCCCACCACGTATGGTCGGCCGGCCACCAGCGGCCCACCTCATTCACCAGCGCGGTGTAGGCCGCCTGCGGGGCGACAGGCACCCACTCCGAGTTTTCGAGGGTGAAACCGTCCGGCTGCGCGTCCTTGATCGCGGCCTGCGCGGGCGCGGCAACGCACAGCACCGCCAGCAACAGCGCTGCCGGGAGCGACGTCATGGCGCGGCACCTTCCTTGCAGAAGCGCTGGCGGTATTCCATCGCCTTGGGCATCAGCGCGGTGAGGTTCTGGATGCGCGTGCCGGGATTGGGGTGGGTGGAGGAAAACTCCGGCGGTGCCTGCCCGCCGCTGGCCTCGCTCATGCGCTGCCACAGCGGCACGGCTTCCTGCGGATTGAAGCAGGCAGCGGCAGCCAGCATCAGGCCTACTTCGTCGGCCTGCGTCTCGTGCTCGCGTGCATACGGCAGCAGGTAGCCGTACCCCATCGCCGCCATCACCATCTGCTGCTGTTGCGGGTCCATGCCACTCATCGCGCCGGCCATCTGGCCAATCTGGGTGAGCTTCTGCTGCGACATGCGCTGCGCGCCGTGGCGCAGCAGCGCGTGGGCGATCTCGTGGCCCATCA
>Ga0247822_10003093_pt1 | contig 10807 bp, 18 predicted proteins | sample 13C_Cellulose_Da_FD_192423 | JGI IMG/M metagenome (GOLD analysis project Ga0247822, IMG submission 192423) | Soil microbial communities from agricultural site in Penn Yan, New York, United States - 13C_Cellulose_Day30 | ecosystem: Environmental > Terrestrial > Soil > Agricultural land | place... | reverse complement strand
AGCAGCAGCTTCTCCTCCAGCGCCGCTCGGAACGGGGTGGTGCCGAGCAGCGCGAGCGGCAGCCACATGCGGAGGGCCCGGAAGTGCCGCGACAGCTCCGGTGATACGTCCGCCGGCGAGAGCTCGCTGGCGTCCGCCCGCGCATCCTGCATGTAGCTGCCGGTGTAGTTGTGCCCCGCAACGAGTGGCGCGGAGTCCTTGACCACAACGATCCCTGAGCCATAGGGGAGAAACAGCCCCTTGTGGGGATCGAGCACGACGGAGTCGGAGCGCTCGATCCCTTCGAGCAGCCCCCGCCCTTGCTCGGTCAGGAGGAAGAAGCCGCCGTAGGCCGCGTCCACGTGGAACCAGCACCGCTCCCGCTCCGCCACGTCGGCGATCGCCACCAGCGGGTCCACCGCGCCCGTGTCGGTCGTGCCCGCGGCCGCGACCACCAACCAGGGCCGGAGGCCGGCCGAGCGGTCCTTGGCCACCGCCGTGGCGAGCGCGTCCGGCCGCATACGGTAGCGCTCATCCATCGGGATCCAGCGCACCTGCGCCTCGGCCATCCCGGCGATGTGGAGCGACTTCTCGACGCAGTAGTGCGCCTGGCGGGTGAGGTACACGACCGAGGTCGCGAATTCGGCGGCGCGGAGACCATGCGCCTCGCGGGCGCTCACGATGGCCGTGAGCGTGGCGAGGCTGCCACCGGAGGCGATGCTGCCCGCCGCCCCGGTAGGGTAGCCGACCAGGTCGGCCACCCACCGGACCATCAGGTTCTCCAAGCGGACCGGCCCGGGGCCCGCGAAGAAGACGCCGGAGTACTTGTTGGAGACCGCGGCCAGGTAGTCGCCGAGGGCCGAGTGATAGATGCCGCCACCGGGGATGTAGGCGAGGTGCCTGCCCGTTGCCGTGGCGGCGCCAGGGCGCACCACCTCGCGCTCCAGCAGCTCGATCACCTCATCCAGGGACATGCCCCGTTCGCCGACCGGGTGCTCGAGCAGTCCTGCACCCTGCCCTGCCGAATCTTCGAAGCCCTTGAGCGTGTCCACCCGCCGCAGGAAGCGCTCCGACGACGCGATCACGGCATCGCGGAGGCGGCGACGCCGCCGGGTACCGGGCTCGAGCGGGCGGGATGCACGCTGGAGCTGCCGGAGCCGATCGAGCAGCTCCGCGTCGCCGATGTCCCCCTGTGCTTCAGCCACCGCGCATCCGCTGCTGGACCCGTCGCACCTCGGCGACGATGGAGCGGGCCCGCTCGACCGGCACCCCTTCGCGGTACAGCGTCCGCTCCGTCTCCTCGTCCGACTTGCCCTCGGCGAAGAGATCCATCACCCGCCGGGTGAGGCGCATCGTTTCCTCCGGACGGGTGCCGCCGCCGAAGAGGTTCCGCCACCAGCTCATCGGCCCTCGCGCATGAGGATGATCTCGGTCCGCACGTCATAGCCGAGATCGCCGAGACCCGCGACCCTCCAGCCTTCGGTGCCGAGGCGGTTCAGGATGGCAGGGAGCTCGGAGCCCAACGGCTGCCCGATCCCATCGAGATACCACGAGACGCCGCCCGAACCCCCAGCAGCGTCGCGGCCGATCAGGATCCTGTACTCGTACGTGGCCATCAATGTCCTCGTCTGGTGAAGGTCAGCAGCGGCGACCACGATACCCTTAGCTTACGCTCATGCATGCGACCGACGTGCGCCACGATCCCGAAGGCTCCCGCTTCGTCGTGGATCTGCCCGACGGACCGGCGGAGCTCTTCTACGGCATGTTCGCGGAAGATGTATTGGACCTCCAGCACACCGAGGTCCCGCCTTCGGGCAAGGGCAAGGGCATCGGCGACGCCTTGGTGCGAGCCGCGCTCCGGTACGCCCGCGAGCGCGGGCTGAGGGTCATGGCCACCTGCCCCTACGTCCAGGCCTGGCTCCGCCGCCACCCCGACGAGCGACCGACTTAGCCCTTATCGCCCTGCGCCCGGCCGCTGGTCAGCAGGCGCTCCGCGAAATCGAGCCGCTCCTGCACCTCGGACAGCTCCCGCCGCACGTCGCCCATCTCGTCGCGGAGCGCGGCCAGCTCGGCGACCGACGGTCCGTCCAGCTGGCCGGACTTCACCTTCGCCTCCTCGACCCGTAGTCGCGCGACCTTCTCCAAGCCGTGGAAGATGATCCCCGCAACCGGGATGCACAGCGCGACTATAGGAATGAAAACCGCGAAACCCTCGGGGTTCATGGCTCCTCCGTCAGCGCCGGGCCGGGCGCTCGAACAGTGCCGGGAACGGTTCGATGAGCGCCCACCCGGTGCCTTCCGCCACAGCCTCGACCGAGATCTGATCGAAATAGCGATCGAGGACGGCCTCGCGCTCCTGCGCCAGCGGTGGTCGGCAGTAGTCCTCCTCTTCCCACATGGCCTTGCCGCTCGGTAGCCGCCGCGCGCGCCGCAGCGAGGTCGTGAGCGCCCGACCGAAGGGGCGCAGGGTCACGAACTCGTCACGCTCGAGCCGATCCGAGAGCTCCGCGAGGAGGTCCTCACGAGGGGTCGCGGTCACCAGGTAATACGCCATTCCACCGCGCTCAGGACGCCACGTCGTGACCCGCGGCCCGGAGCGCCACGAGCGCCGCGGGAATGTCGCGCGACTTCACCAGAACGTAGTCGGTGTCGTAGGTCGAGATCGCGAATATCGCGAGTCCGGCCCGAGCCAGCGGCTCCGCGATCGAGAGCAGGATGCCGACCAGGTCGGGCGGCAGGGTGCCTCGCACCCGGAGCGCGCGGTAGTCCCGCTCGCAGCTGGTGCCGTCGGGCACCACCCCCTGCACCGCCGTGACCGACAGCTCCTCGGGCGTGCGGCTGACCGTGAGGAACGCCGCCGACCCGGTGGCCCACGCCGGCACCGCCGCGTCAGGAGGCAGCCGGCAGATCGCCAGCGTATCGGGCAGCATCTCGAGAGGGAGCGACAGGGACACAGGTCAGATGCGCGAGTACTCGTGGACGGTAAGCTCACTTTCGACATCGCCGGTGTGCCGGATACCCTTGGGCTCGATGAGCATCAGGTGCACCTCTTCGGCAGCCGCCGGTCGGTGCTCGACACCCTTGGGAATGACGACCATCTCGCCGGGGCCGAGCGTCACCAAGCCGTCGCGGAGCTCGATGGTGAGTGTCCCCCGCAGCACCAGGAACAGCTCGTCCTCGTCGGCGTGGCTATGCCAGACGAACTCGCCCTGAACCTTGACCAGCTTCACGTGGCTGTCGTTGAGATCCGCGATGATCCTGGGGTTCCAGCGATCGTCGAAGCGTCCCAGCTTCTCGGCGAGGTTGATCCTGGTGACCACGGCTAGCTCCTGGAGGGGTTGGGGCGGCTGAGAAGCGCACTCCTAATGTATCCTGACTTCTCCAGACCGGAGTGCCCTCCGTTGCTCGCCCGACTCACCCTCCCCAGCGTTCCACCGTCACCCACACCTCGCGCGAGAGCGACACGCCGTCCGGAAAGTGAGCCGCGAAGTCGGCCCGCATGGCGGCGGTGTGCGTCTCCAGATAGCGGTCCAGATCGGCCTGGGTCCGGGCCAGGTAGCTGGTGCGATACCGGCCCGGCGACGATCGGGCGAAGATCGCGCCCTGAAAGCAGCCGGTCGCGAGCACCTCCGGGATGTGGGTTTCCCGCATGTACCGCTCGTACCGGCCGTCCACGGCCTGCTCCACGTCCGCCAATACTTCGTAGGCTATCATTGCTCTCCTGGGTCGCTGACGGTGATCGTGCCGGACATCCCGACGCCGTTCGGCGCGCCGTGCACCGAGCAGTGATACCGGTAGACGCCCGGCCTAGTGAAGGTGAAGACATGCCACTTGGGCCAATCCGCCGGCGCGCCCGAGTGCGGCGGGGAATCGCCGTCGTCGGCTACGATGTTGTGACCGACGCTGCCGGGCGTCCAGAGCCAGTTCACGGTCTCGCCGGCCAGCACCGCGAGCGCTGCCGGTTCGAACCGCCCGCTCTCCTCGCTGCGAACCAGGATAGTGTTCGGCGCCTCCGGATCGGGCGTGGCGATCGCGGTGAAGCCGATCGTGGGCCCGCCGTCGATCGTGGCCGCCGCGAACTGCTCGGCATAGAGCGCCTTGGTGGTCCACCTCGCCGCGGCCAGGCCGTCGGGGCCGGTGCGGACTTCGCCCGGAGTCACCGAGCCCTCCGTGGTGAACCAGGTGACGGTGACGCCCTCCACCGGTTCGCCGTCACGGGTGACCCGCACCCGGAGACTGTCGGGGAGCGGCTTGCCCGCTATGCCGACCTGGACATCCCCGCTGACGTCTTCCGGCTTGCTGAGCTCGAGGGTCGAGGGGTCCGGGGCTTGGCGGTCTTCCGCGCCGCACCCGGCGATCAGGGCCGCGGTCACCGCAGCGAGGCCGATACCGCGACTGGCGTGTGGGATCATGACGCTGGAGACGATTCCGCGGGTCAGCTCCGCACCCCGGTGAACACCTCCCCGCGCCAACGGTCGGTCTCCGCGCGGGCCGGCAGACCCGCCTCGCCCATCCATTCCAGCCACTGCGCGCGTGAGAAGAGCCCTTCGACGTGCCGGTCGTGCTCGACGGTCACCGTGCCGTCCAGCCCGCGGAGAAGAAACGCGTAGTCCACCACGTAGGTCTGGTCGTTCGCGTCCGGGTCCCAGGTCCACTCCAGGAACCGTAATCCCCTCCCGTCGCCGGCATCGTGCCCGCCGTAATCCACGCCCGGCTCGAAGGTGTCGCGCACGTGGTCGGGCAGCACGACGGCCACGCCTCCGGGCCGGCAGTGCACGGCGGCGGTTCGGAGCGTCTCGCGCACCGCGTCCGGCGTCGTGGCGTACACGATGGCGTCGTGGATCAGCACAATGTCGAAGCGGCGATCGAGGCGCATGGTCCGCATGTCCCCCAGGATGTGCTCGCATTCGGGATTGATCGCGCGGTTGATCGCCAGCATCGCCGGAGAGATGTCGGTGAGGGTGAGGTGGAAGCGGTGCTTGAGGTGAGAGGCGAAGCTGCCGCCCCCCGAGCCCAGCTCCAGCAAGGTGGCGCCGTCCCCGACCTCGTAGGAGCGGAGACGGGCCTGGAAATCCTCGGTCTCTTCGCCGTAGTCCTCGGGTGGCGAGAGCAGCGGCCACCATTCGGCAAGCTCATCGTAGAGCCGTGGCAGGCTCATGTCTTCCGGGTGAACTCCATGATCCAGTTCGTCTCCCAGCTTCGGCCGCCGTCAGTGGGGTAGGCCTGTTCCCAGCGGCAGGCATCCGGACCATCCACAGTCCAGATGAAGCGGTTGAAGATGTGGCGGTCCTCGAAGACCTCCTGGGGTAGAACTCGCGGCTGCCGTCCCGTGGCATTGCGTTCCTCAGCGGTGCGCCGGCACGCACGCTGCCGCGCGCTCGAGCAGGAGGTCTCGCTCCCGTGCGTTCCGGGTGAGCGATGCCGCGCGCTCGTACTCCACTCGCGCCTCCTCGGCCCGCCCCAGCTTGGCCAGGAAGTCGGCCCGCACACTCGGCAGGAGGTGATAGGTCCTGAGGAACGGCTCGTCCAGGAGCAGGTCCGCGATGGCGAGGCCGGCGGCGGGACCTTCGGCCATGGCGACTGCCACGGCCCGGTTGAGCTCCACCACCGGCGATGGTGTCAGCCGTGCGAGTGTGGCGTACAGCGCGGCGATCCGCTTCCAGTCGGTCTCCTCCGCCATCCGCGCGCGGGCGTGACAGGCCGCGATGGCGGCCTGGAGACCGTAGGCGCCGAGAGCGCCGCCCAGCGCCTCGGCACGCTCGAGCGCCGCGAGGCCGCGACGGATGAGCAGCTGGTCCCACCGTCCCCGATCCTGGTCCAGCAGCAGCACCGGCTCTCCCGAGGGTCCGACGCGGGCACGGAGGCGGGACGCCTGGATCTCCATCAGGGCGACGAGCCCGTGCACTTCCGGCTCGTCCGGCGCGAGCCCCGCGAGGATTCGACCCAGGCGCAGGGCCTCCTCGCAGAGCGACGGCCGAATCCAGTCCTCTCCGGCGGTAGCGGAGTAGCCTTCGTTGAAGATGAGATAGATCACTTCGAGCACCGACGACAGCCGGTCCGTCAGCTCCTCCCGGCGCGGCACCTCGAACGGCACTCTGGCCTCGGCAAGGGTCCGCTTGGCGCGCACGATGCGCTGAGCCAGTGTCGCCTCGGGCACCAGGAACGCGCGGGAGATCTCCGGGGTGGTGAGCCCGCCGAGGAGTCGGAGGGTGAGCGCCACCCGAGCCTCGGTGGGCAGCATCGGATGGCAAGCGATGAAGATGAGCCGCAGGAGGTCGTCGCCGACCGGGTCGTCGAGGGCGGCGTCCAGGTCGGGGAGCGAGGCCTCGTGCTGCGCCTCCAGCTCGTGGCCGAGCTGCCCTTCCTTCCGCTCGTGCATGGAGCGGCGGCGCAGCTGGTCGATCGCGCGGTGCTTGGCGGTCGCCATCAGCCAGGCCCCCGGCCGGTCGGGGACGCCGGACTCGGGCCAGCGCTCCAGCGCGGCGAGCAGGGCGTCCTGCGCCAGATCTTCGGCCAGCCCCACGTCGCCCACCAGGCGGGTGAGACCGGCGATGAGGCGGGCCGATTCGATTCGCCAGACCGCCTCGATGGCGCGGTGTGTATCGGTAGCCGTCACGGGCTACCTAGTCAGACGGCAGCATTGCAGGGTTCCAGGCCACCTCCCACAGGTGGTCGTCGGGATCCTGGAAGTAGCCGGCATATCCGCCCCAGAAGGTCTTGGCGGCCGGCTTCACGATCCTCGCGCCGGCACGCTTCGCCTGCCCCATCACCGCGTCCACCTCCTCGGGGCTCCGCACGTTATGGCCGATGGTGAAATCCGTGGGGCTGTGAGGCGAAGCTGGAATGCCGGTATCGTGCGCGATGGAATCCCGAGGCCAGAGCGCGAGCTGGAGGCCGGACTGGAGCTCGAAGAAGGCCACGGCGCCGTGCTCGAATTCGGTGCCGACGATCCCCTTCGTGGGGATGCCGAGTCCGTCGCGATAGAAGGTTACGGCGCGCTCGAGGTCGTCTACGCCGAGGGTCAGCAGGGTGATGCGGGGTTTCATGGGACACCTCCGTCGATCAGGACCACGCGCCGGGCGTGCCTCCCTCCCTCGAAGGGCGTGGTGAGCCAGGTCGTCACGATCGGAAGCAGGTCCGACGGCGCGATCAGGCGCTCGCCGAGCGAGAGCACGTTGGCGTCGTTGTGCTGCCGGGCGAGCCGCGCGGATTCGACGTTCCAGCACAGCGTGCAGCGCACGCCGCGCACCCGGTTGGCGACGATCGCCTCGCCATTGCCCGAGCCGCCGAGAACGATCCCGCGATCGAAACGCCCGGCGGCCACCGCCTCCGCGACGGGCCGGATCACCAGGGGGTAGTCCACCGGCTCCTCCGAATCGGTCCCGAAATCGGTGACCGCGTGGCCTGCCTCACTCAACGCCTGCTTCAGCCGCTCCTTGTAGCGGAACCCCGCGTGATCCGACCCGATCGCGATCCTCACCGGCCGGCGTCCTCCGGCAGCGTGGGGACGGCCTCTTCCGCACTCGACGTGACGAGCTTCCAGCCCGCGATGATCGCGATGGCATAGACGAGCACTCCGACAAGGTACACCGCGCCGCCGATCGCCTGGTCGCGCGGAAGCAGGCCCAGCTCGCCCAGCAGGATCGCCCAGTCGTGCTCGCCGCCGCCGACCAGCGGCAGCTCCTGGGCGCGCGCGTCCTTGATGTAGACGGAGACGTTCCAACAGCTCTGGCCCAGCCACCAGAGCGGAACCGTCGCGCCATGCCGATCGCCTTGCCGCCACAGCGCGAAAGTGAACGCGAGCGGCACCAGGAGCTGGAAGAGCGTTCCGCCGAGCAGCGTGAGGAACGCTCCGCCGAAGGCGAAGGCCAGGTGTCCGGTCTCGTGGATGGCGAGGTCGAGGCTATCCAGCCAGGTGTAGGAATCGGGCGAGCGCAGGAGCACCCAGCCGTACACCGCCAGCACCGCGGTGAGCCCCAGGCGCCAGCGCCGCTCGGCGAACGAGTACTGTCGGGCGGGCGGCGACATTCGTCTAGTGGATGGTCCGGCCCGCTTCGAGCATGGCGACGAACTGATCGAGTCGCCGCTGCCGCGTGTCGGCCCGCTTGGCGTGGTGGAGCCGGAAGAGAATGGCGTAGCGGTTGCGCGAGTCGAGCTTCTCGAAGGCACGGCGCGCCTTGGCGTTCTTCGCGAGCCTGGCCTCGAGATCGGGAGGCACGGTGATGGTCCTGGGCGAGTCGTAGGCCGCCCCCCAGCGGCCGTCCCGCTTGGCCGCCTCCATCTCACGGATGCCCGCTGGTGCCAGCCGAGCCTCGGAGTGAAGACGCTCCACGGCTGCACAATTGATCTTCGACCACATGCTTCTCGACCGGCGGGGCGTAAAGCGCTGGCGATAGCGCCGCTCGTCCACGGACATGGACTGGCTGTCGATCCAGCCGTAACAGAGCGCCAGCTCCAGCGCTTCGGCGTGCGAGACCGAGTCGAGGCCGCTGTCCTTCTTCGCCAGCTCGATCCACACACCCGGCGAGCGCTCGTGGTTGGCCGCGAGCCACTTCTGCCAGGCCGCTCGAGTGGCGAACCGCCGCACCGGAAGATCGTCCTTCGCCGGGCTCACGAGGTCTCCGGGACCGGCTCGGAGCCGAACCGCAGCACGTGTCCATCCGGGTCCTCCACCTGCATCTCGTAGGCCCACGGTCGGTTCTCCGGTGCCTGGCGGATCTTCGCTCCCCGACGCGAGAGGCGATCGTACAGCGGACGGATATCGTCGACGCCGATCCAGATCCAGGTGCCCGGCTGACCTTGCGCCCCCTCGCACAGCATGATGGAGCAGCCGTCGCGGGCTACCGACGCCATGGTGGAGCCCTCTTCTGCCCCCCACTCCGTCTCGAAGCCGAGCACGTCCACGTAGTATCGCAGACTGTCCGCCAGGCTCCTGACGCGCAGGATCGGGACGATGCATTCGACCTCGCGAGGCGGTCCCTCCGCGATGGGCTCGTAGTCGCCCAAATGCGCCTCGCGTCGGGTGAGCCCGGCACAGGTCCGGTCCAGCGCCTCGAACTCGGCCGCGAACGTGCGACGGAATTCCCGGTAGGCGGCTTCGTCGAGCCAGTGGTCCACCGTGAAATAACGGCCGGCGCGCTGCCGATCCCGATAGAGCTCGGTGCCGAGATAGCCCGAAGCCCGGCGGAAGAGCCGGACCCAGGTGCCATCGGCTGCGTAGTGGCGGATGAACTCGGACTCCACCTCCGCGGGCACCTCATACTCCCACACGTAGCTGAAGCGCGTCACCCTGGGTTACTCGGGCGCCTCGGCGGGATACCAGTTGGAACCCGAGTCGCCGCGGAGAAAGGTGAAGGTGACCCGGCCCACCGACACCAGCGCGGAGCGGCAGGTCGCGTACTCCGCCCGCGCGGCGACCGTCTGCACCAGGTTCCGTGCCTCGAACCGGAGCGCGTCGGGGGTCGGATCATGCAGCTCGGACACATACTCGAGGGCCAGCAGGTTGCCATCGCTTCCATCGAGGAGGGCCACCGAGCTGAGAAGCTTGATCCGCCGGCCGTTCCTGAGGCGGACGACGTTCCGCTGCCGGCGGCCGGAAAGAAACCGCCCAGCGAAGTAGATCGCCACGCCGGCCATGAAGAGAGGAAGGCGCATCAAGGACGATCGCCCTCATTCGCCCTTGGTGAGGACGAGCTTCAGCACCGCGCCCTGGTAGACCCCTTCCCCGGTCAGCGTACCGGGCCCCACGGCGAAGTCCACATCGGTGAGGAGACTGGAGGCCGAAGGGCTGAAGACCACGGTGGTGCCACTCAAGCTCCACGTGCCCGCCAGGTCCTCGTCGATCGCAGGTGCGCCGCCGATGCCACCCGGTACCTGGAGCCGACCGGTGGTGGTACCATCGGCGTTCAGGGTAGCGGTCACGCTCGCGCCGATCGCCAGGAGATCGAAGTCGCTGTTTCCGCTGGTGAGGGTGAACGCGCTCGCCGAGTACGAGCCGGCGACATCGTCCACCGTCGGGTTGAAGCCGCCGTCGTCGTCCCCGCCACAGGCGGCGAGCGCCAACGCCATACACAGGACTACACCCCGGCGAATCATCGTCCTCATGTCCCCTTCCCCGCAGCGTCATCGCTCCGCGGCTTGAACTCCGTGATCTCTCCGAATGGCCTGAATCCCAGGCGCCTATAGATGCTCACGCCCTCCGGTGCCGCCTGGAGCACTCCGAGGTCGCACCCTCGCTCGTGCGCGCCGCGAAGCGAGCGCCATGTCATCATCGATCCGATCCCCCGGCCCCGGTGGGATGGCCGGGTGGAGATGTTGTACAGTCCCGCCGTTCCGTCCGCAACTGTCGCTTCCGCCGTGGCGACCGGCACGCCTTCCACGTAACCGACATACAGCCATTGTGGCGAGTCCGGGCGCAGCAGCGCGCTCGCCGCCCGCCGGTAGAACGAGATCACGTTCGAGTCCGGCGGCGTCCAGTTGGCCGCAGACAGCTCGGCGAACGTCTGGAGCTCACCCGACTCGATGACCCGACGCACCTCGAGGCCGGGAACGGCAGGCAGATCCGTCTGCAGCTCGACCAGCGGGAGCAGCATGGCCAACTCGGTCTCCGCCCGCTGCAGCCCAGCACTGTCCAGTATCCTGCCCAGGTCCCGGGGCTGGTCGGCGGGGCCGAGCCACCAGGAGAAGGGTCGGCGACGCTCTTCGAAGTACGCCACGGCCGAGGCCGCGATGTCGGGGGCACTGCCGGGATCCAGTCGCGCTCGGCAGATGAAATTGAACGTGTCGCACGGCAAGCCGGAGTCCGCGATGACGAGGTGCGGCGTGACGC
>Ga0247822_10003090_pt1 | contig 10809 bp, 9 predicted proteins | sample 13C_Cellulose_Da_FD_192423 | JGI IMG/M metagenome (GOLD analysis project Ga0247822, IMG submission 192423) | Soil microbial communities from agricultural site in Penn Yan, New York, United States - 13C_Cellulose_Day30 | ecosystem: Environmental > Terrestrial > Soil > Agricultural land | place... | reverse complement strand
GGGCGCCGCGTAGCGTCAGGCCGTGCTCGATCCACTCCGAGCTGTCGCGGAGGAACGCGTCCGTACCATCAGCAAAGCTCGCGCCCACGCCGATATGTGCGACGCGCGCACGTTCGCTCGCCGGCAGGCCGATCCAGGTAGAGGCGACGAGCGGCTGAGCGATCATCTCGTCGAGCAATCTGCCGGCGGACTTGCCGGTCGCGCGTCTCAGAACTTCGCCGACCAGCCAGCCGTGCGTGATGAAGTGATAGGAGTGCCCGGTACCAGGCGGCCAAAGCGGCACCTGCGCGCCGAGCAGCCCCACCATCCGGTCCCAGTCGACGATATCATCCACGCCGAGCGGGATCGCAGGCGCCGACAGTCCTGCCTGATGCGACAGCAGGTGACGCACCAGCGTCTCCTGCTTGCCTGCCGCCGCATAATCCGGCCAGTACTGGGCGACCGGGGCGTCGTAGTCGAGTTGGCCCGCCTCGACGAGGCGGGCCGCAAGTAGCGACATCAGTCCCTTTGTGCACGAAAAGACGACCGTAAGGGTGTCGGCGGACCAGGCCCGTCCCGTCCCGACATCCGCCAGCCCTCCCCAGAGATCGAGGACGGCGACGCCATCGAGGTAGACGCAGGCGGCGGCGCCGCCACCATAGGTCGCGAGGATGTCAGCAAAGGCCTCTGCGACCGGCTGATATCCGGGCGCCACAAAACCAGAGCTCTGACCTGTCATCTCGCGATCCATGCTCATCTCGGCCGGGCGGAAACAGGCTCCCCCGGTCTTCTCCTTATCGGTCACGCGGCCTTGAAGGTCTGCCACGCCTCGATCCAGGACTGAACGCCAACGATGTCGTCCTCGGCCTGCTGCGGCGGCAGCAGGCTCTGCTGCTGCCCGAGAATGCCACCACCCGGCTGGCGAACATCGTCATAGTGATAGAGCGCCTGGGCGTCGGCAGTGAGCAGGTCGTAGGCAGCTTCTACGGTACATCCCGAGCCCAGCTCGGTAGCCAGTGCCGCATTGGCCTCAGGCGAGGTCACGTAGTCGATGAACGCATAGGCATTGTCGATGTTGGGCGCATCGACCGCGATCGCATAGGCGTCGGACCAGAACAACGTGTCGTCGACTTTGGGAGACCCGGCTACCAGGTTGACACCCTTCTCCTTGGCGATCACCAACTGGTACGCCCACCCGCCAACGCCGATTGAGGCATCGCCGCGGATCAGCACGTCGGCCATGTCGCCAAATCCGGTGCCCAGCGTGACGATGTTGGGTTTGATCGCGATCAGGGCCTCCAGAGCCTTGTCGAGTTCTTCCTGCGTGAGCCGGCCGAGGCCGCTTGCGCCGATGGACTTGGCAAACAGGCAGATGTTGCCGAACGGATCGTCGAGCAGCACTAGCTCGCCCTTGAACTTCGGATCCGAGAAATCCGTGTAGCGGTCAGGAACGCCGTCCCACTTTTCCGGGTTCCAGACGCAGGGGCTGTTGCCCCAGATCAGCGGCACACCATAGGTCTTGCCGTCTCGTACGAGCCAGGGCGCATCCTTGAACGCGGCGAACAGCCCCGAAGCGTTGGGAATGCGCGACATGTCGAGCGGCAGGAACAGTTCGGTGCCGGCATCGAGCACAGTGCTCTGGAAGTCCTTGTTGACGGAGAACAGGTCCAGCGACCCGCGACCGCCGGTCATGAAGCGGGTGAGCGCTTCGTCGGCCGACGACGTGAAGGCGGCGTTCATCTGGATATTGTTGTCGCGAAGAAACGGGGCCGCCACATTGGTGGCCTGCTCGCCATCGTAGCCGAGGAAGTTGAGTGGCCCGCCGAGCTTCCCTTCTGCCGCGCCCACCGTTCCCGGCGTCAGTCCCAACACAGTCAGGGTGGTCAGCCCGGCTGCCCCCTGAATGAAGCGGCGCCTGCTCATGTCGGCATTGAGCCTCGCGTCCAGCAACGTCCTCAACCTGTCGTCCACGTCCTTCTCCTCATCAAGACTCTCGCCCAGAGGCGGTCTACCCTGGGACTGCTGCAGCCGGAGCTGCACTCCGACGTTGCGATTAGGGGATGGTTTCGTATATGAAGTCAAGAACTACTCATGAACCAACGGCCGAGGGAATTTCCGATATGCCTAGCGAGGATCGCGCCATCTACTCGGCGCCGGCCCTGGAAAAGGGTCTCGACATCCTGGAGCTGCTGGCTGCAGAGGGCGAACCCATGACGGCGCGCCAGATCGGTGAGCGCCTCGGGCGCTCCAAGAGCGAGATATTCCGCATGGTGTTCGTGCTGGTCGAGCGGGGGTATCTGCACCGCGACGCCGCCACCGACCAGCTGTCGCTGAGCAACCAGCTGTTCGAACTGGGCATGCGCACCCCCCGCTCGCGAACGCTGGTCGAGGTGGCGGTGCCAGCAATGGAGCGCCTCAGCCTTCTCATCGGGCACGCCAGCCACCTCGTGGTGATCAGCCGGGGTGAAACCATCGTGGTGGCGAGCGCGACGGCGCGCGCCGAATTCAATTTCTCGCTGCAGCTTGGCTATGGAAACCCCGCAGTGGACGCCGTGTCCGGCTGGACCATCCTGGCCTTCCAGCCCGAAGAACGCCGCTCGGCGATGATCGCGGAGAGCGCGGCCCTGATGACCAAGCCACCAGGGCAGAAGACGCTGATCGAACAGCTGGACCGCATTGCAACCGACGGCTCGATTGTCGCCCACAGCCACCACCTGGCGGGGGTCACCGATATCTGCGCGCCGGTGCTCGATCGGTCGGGAAGCGCCGTTGGCAGCATTGTCATCCCGTGCCTGCAACGGCTCGGCTCGGAGTGGGGCCTCGAAGACATCCGCGACAAGCTCGTGGCAACCTGCAGGGACATCTCGCGCAACCTGAGCCCCTGATCTGCAGTGGCCTAGTCCTTGCCCGGCACGGGTGTTGCGCCTGCGTCCTGTCTGATCGGGGAAGAGTCTAAATCGGTCGGATGTCCGAGGTCGTCTATCCCAGTGGGACGGAGGGCCCATGTCAGCTCTTGGCCCGAAGCGGACGTCCGCCAGTCGCGCATACCGGGTGCTAGGTTGTCTTGACTTCCTCGACTGTGGTGGCCGCGCCGGTCATCAGTGCGACCAGGTCGGTGCCGGTCAGCGCCGACATCTGCCCGTCGAATACCTTGCGGCCGAGCCGCAGGACGCAAACGCGATCGGCAACCCGCATGACGTGCTGCATGTTGTGGCTGATAAAGACCACCGCGACGTTGTGGCTGCGCAACTGCTCGATGAACGACAACACCAGTTCGGTCTGCTTGACGCCGAGCGCTGCGGTCGGCTCGTCCAGCACGACGATGCGGCTGCCCCACAGCACGGCCCGGGCAATCGCAACCACCTGCCGCTGGCCACCCGACAGTCCCGCGACCTTGGTACGGATATCGGGCAGGCCGAGGCCGAAGCGCTCGTAACCCTCCTGTACGCGGCGGCGCATGGTTGCCACGTCCATGGTGCGCGTCATGCCGCCCAACGGCCCGGACACCAGCAGTTCCCGGCCGAGGAAGATGTTTTCGACGATGTCGAGGCCGGGGACCAGCGCCAGGGTCTGGAACACCGTCTCGATGCCTGCACGGCGAGCGTCCTGTGCGGTCTCGAAGGTGCGGTTCTCGCCGGCAACGAGAATCTGGCCGGTATCTGGACGGATCGTGCCGGCCATCATGCGGGTGAGGGTGCTCTTGCCCGCGCCATTGTCGCCAACCAGCCCGATCACCTCGCCCGGATATAGGTTGAGGCTAACCGATTTCACGGCATGCACCGGGCCAAACGATTTGCTGAGGCCGCGCAGTTCAAGCGCAGGCGCGTGCGTCTGCGTGGTGCTCATTGGCCGCCTCCCGCGCCTTGCGCGACAGGTTCGATCGGTTCCTTGTCGATCGGCACCTGCAGCCGTTCGAGCCGCTGGTACAGCATGTCGAGGGCGGCCGCGCCACAGAGCGCCGCGCCGATCGCCACCTGCTCGACATAGGGACTGACGTTGATCTGGATCAGGCCGTTCGACAGCACCCCGACGAAGAGCAGGCCGAAGAACACCCCGAACAGCGATCCGCGCCCGCCAGTGAACGAAACACCGCCCAGCAGGATTGCCGTCAGCACCTCGAGCTCCATCCCGGTGCCGATGGTGACCGCAGCACCATCGAGTTGGGACGCGACAATCAGGCCGCCAAGTGCCGAAGCGACACCGGAGGCGACATACAGCCAGAAGGGGACGAGCTTGACTGGGATGCCGAGTTCGGCGGCGGTGTCCTTGGCGCCACCGATGGCGATCATGTGACGACCGAGCGGCGCCCTGTACCAGACATGAAGGCCAACGGCCAGGACGAGCAGGAACAGCAAGATGGGGACCGGCACGCCGAGCAGCTTGCCGTTGCCGAGGAAGGCGAACTCCGGGCCGTAGCCGTAAGTGGTGTAGCCCTGGGTGATGAATTCGGCGAGGCCTCGGGCACCGGCCAGTCCGCCCAGTGTGATGATGATCGGCGAGAAGCCGTTGATGGCAATCAGATAGCCATTGAATGCGCCCCACAGCATGCCGACGCCGAGGCCGAACAGCACGGAAACCGGAAGGCCGAGGCCGCTCTCCATCGCCTGGCCAAAGACGACTGCGGCGAGCACGGCGACGGAGCCGACGGATAGGTCGACGAGGCCGCACAGGATCAGCATCGCTCCGGGTACGACGATCAACCCGATCACTGCGTTCTGCAGCAGGATCACGGTCACGTTCGGCAACGTCAGGAAGCGACTGCTCGCGAACGAGAATATTGCGACCAGGAGGACCAGTGCAAAGAACAGGCCGTTGCGCTGGATCCAGGTCAGTATCTGCTGGCGTGTCATGTTCGGGGCCCCCCAATGATGAGACGGCGGGACCTGGGCCCCGCCGTCGCGTTCGCCAGGCAGGTCAGGAATAGACACTCAGGATGACGTCGATGTCGGCTTCGCCCGTTTCATGCGAGACGAGCGTGTAGTCCTGCAGCACGTGAGTCTCGGACTCCGGCCCGCCGTTCCAAAGCTGGTACGGGATGTCGATGACGCGGCGGCCGATCGCTCCGATGTCCAGAGCCATGCTCACCTGCAGGTAGGGATCGCGAGCCTTGACCAGTTCGAGGTTCTGCTTGGCGCCGTCGAAGCCGGCGATGAGCACGTTGTCGGGCCCCAGGCCGCTGTTCTGGTAGGCCGAACGGGCGCCGAGCGCGCCGTCGTCGGTGCAGCAGATGATGATCTTCATCTCCGGATGCGCCTGCAGCAGTGACTGCGTGGCCTTGAGCGCGTCGGGCGCACTGAGTGCTGTCGCCTCGAAGAATTTGGTTTCGGGGAGCTCGGCGAGGATCGCCTCACGGGTCGACTCGATGCGGTCGGTCACGACCTGGATGTTGGTCGCGGTGAGGAAACCGACCTCGGCCGAACCTCCAAGCTTTTCCTTGATGTGCTTGGCGGTGTAGGCGCCGAGCAGGGCACCTGCTTCACGGTCGGCCCACTTGATGAACCCGTCTTCACCCTCGATGCGGTTCGCATAGGAGACAAAGAGCGCGTTTTGCTCATGCACCTTGGCGACGATCGGCGCCATGGCATTGGCATCGAGCGACAGCACGATCAGCGCATCAAAGCCCTGCGCCAGCCAGGTATTGACCTCGGCGAGCTGCTTCTGCGGGTCCATGCCCGAGAAGCTCTGCAGTACTTCGTAGCCGCGCTTGTCGGCCTCAGCCAGCGCAGAATTCATGAAGCCCTGAAAGTAGTCCGCCGCGCGATCCGGATGCGCGATGGCGATGCGCTTGCGCTCTTGTGCAACCACCGGAAGTCCAACGGACGCCACGCCGGCCACGGCGACGCCTGCTGCTGTCATCTTGAGAAGATCGCGACGCGTTACCGCGCGAGAAGCCTTGGTCCCCATACAAGTCCCTCCATCCAATACTGGCCATCCCAGTAGACGTACCGTAAATCGAGGGCTATCATATATCAACATTATCTTTCGTATATGATAGGAGGGGGTGTGAACCTCAAGGACAAGGTAGTCGTCGTCACCGGCGCAGGCCGTGGACTCGGGCGCCATGTGGCCCTGCGGCTGGCGGCACTCGGCGCAGACGTGGCGCTGATCGCGCGAAGCACCGCACAACTCGATGATACGGCAGCGGTCATAGCCGGCATGGGCCGGCGCGCCGCGGCGCTTCCCTTCGACCTGTCCCAGGAACAGTCCCCTGACGTCATCCGCGCGGCCGTGGAAGGGGCGCTCGGCCGTCCCGCCGTCCTCGTCAACGCCGCGGGGATTTTCGGTCCGCTTGCACTCGTCCAGGATGGCAATCCGGCGGCATGGATCCAAACCATGACCGTCAATATGCTCAGTCACTATGTGACCTGTCGTGCCTTTGCCGGCGGTATGGTGGAGGCGGGGTGGGGCCGAATCGTCAACGTGTCGTCGGCTGCGGCGCTGCTCACGCCCGGCCCGGCTGACAGCGCCTATGCGACGAGCAAGGCGGCGCTCAATCACTTCACCCGCCACCTTGCCGCCGAGCTCGCCGGCACCGGCGTCACCGCCAATGTCATTCATCCCGGCGATGTGAAGACCGACATGTGGGCCGACATCCGCATGGAAGCGGACCGCCTGGATGACAAGGGCGCGGTGTATAGAGGCTGGGCGGAGTGGGTCGGTTCGACCGGCGGTGACGATCCCAACAAGGCAACGGACCTGATTGCTCGCCTGATGGACCGCGAAGCAGACGCTATCAACGGCCGTTTCCTGTGGATCGAGAACGGCCTCAGAGAGCCAATCGCGAGCTGGTAAGAGTCACGGCGGTCCATTCACCCTCACCGCGCCAGCTGACGCTTCCCGATCCATCGGTCGATCCACAGGACGACTACGCTCGTTGCGACGACGCTGGCGGCACCTAGCGCCAGGGATACGGCGAGGCCGTGGGTGTGCAGGGTGAGGCCGATGGTGAGGAAGCAGCTTACGAAGGAGAACCACGACAGCACGCTGCCCCGGAGCAGGGCCGTCGCGGCTTCGGCGCCCCATTGGTGGTGCGTGAAGCTCACGACCACGGTCGAGACCACGGGGAAGGTGCCGATGATGCCGCTGAATATCGGCCCAAGCCATCCTGCAGCGGTGGTGATCGCCAGCGTCAGGAGCGCTGCGGCGAGCATGCGCAGCCACAGGTCCCACCATGGTGGCGGCGCCTTGCCCGCCGTTTGCTGTGCGCGCGGCATGACGAGGACGGCAAGGACCAGCGCGGCATAGGCCGCGAGCGCCGCGCCGGCGAGCCCGCCGCCGATCAGGCTGATGGCGAACGAGGCGATGAAGAAGGCGAGGAGCGCCGCGGACAGCGCGCCAGGCCAGGTGGTACGCCTTGCCGCCGCGGCGTAGACGAGGGCGAACGCGACGACGCCGACGAGGCCGAAGAGAATCCCCACGGTGGCGCGCCCGGCGAAATCGAGGCCCTGATCGAGCGCGAGGAACAGGAAGATCGGCCCGGTGGACAGCGGGAAACCCACGACGATCCCGCCGATCGTGGGCCCCCAGCGGCGGGCGACCAGGATTGCGAGCGCAACGAGCGCCGGGGCGAGCACGAGCTTGAGCAGCAGCAGCATTGTCGTCCTTTTCCCGGCCGTGTCGCGGCCTTGAAACGCGCGACGGGCATGGTACTTACCCAAGTATTCACCGCCCGCAGGAAATCTTCCATGGCCGACAAGGTACCCAACGACCTCTTTCTTCCCGAGGAAAAGAAGGCGTGGTTCAACCACGACCGTTTCGGCATGTTCATCCACTGGGGCATCTATGCGCTCGCGGCGCGGCACGAGTGGGTGAAGAGTCGGGAAGAGATCGACGATGCCGGCTACCAGAAGTATTTCGACCACTTCGATCCCGACCTCTACGACCCGCGCGAGTGGGCCCGCCGCGCCCGCGAAGCAGGAATGAAATATGTGGTGCTGACGGCCCGGCACCATGACGGCTTCTGCCTGTGGGACAGCAAGGTCACCGACTACAAGGCGACCAAGACCCCTTACGGCCGCGACCCCCTGAAGCCGTTCGTCGAGGCGTTCCGCGCCGAGGGGCTGAAGATCGGCTTCTACTATTCGCTGCCCGACTGGCACCACCCAGACTTCACCATCGACATGTACCACCCGTTGCGCAACCGCGAGAATGTGGCCGAGCTCAATGCCGGGCGCGACATGAAGCGCTACGCGCAGTACCTGCGCGACCAGGTGACGGAACTGCTCACCGGCTACGGCCAGATCGACATCATCTGGTTCGATTTCAGCTACCCCGGCCGCACCTACAAGGGGCTGCCGGGCAAGGGTGCCGCCGACTGGGAAAGCCTCGAGCTGCTGAAGCTTGTGCGGAGGCTCGCGCCCGACATCATCGTCAACAATCGGCTGGACATCGAGACCGATGTTCCGGACGTGCTGACGCCCGAGCAGTACACGCCGCGCACCCCGCCGACGATCAATGGCCGCCCTGTGACCTGGGAGATGTGCCAGACCTTCTCCGGATCGTGGGGTTACTACCGCGACGAGGACACCTGGAAGAGCCCGGAGCAGTTGCTCCAGATCCTGATCGACGGGGTCTCGCTGGGCGGCAACCTGTTGATGAATGTGGGGCCGACCGGCCGCGGGACGTTCGACCAGCGCGCCATCGACGCACTCGAGGCCTATGCCGGATGGATGAAGCTCCATAGCCGCGCCATCTACGGCGCCGGCCGCTCGGATTTCGAGGCTCCGGATGGCTGCCGGCTGACCCAGCGCGGCAACAGGCTGTACCTGCATATCTACAACTGGCCGAACCGGTTCCTCCACCTCGACGGGCTGGCGGGCCGGGTCCGCTATGCGCAGCTGCTGCACGATGCGAGCGAGGTGAAGTGGATCGGCGCCAGCGACGATCCGCACTTCGTGCCGCCCGTGGGTGAGACCACGCTCACTCTCGACCTGCCGGTGAAGAAGCCGAATGTGATCGTGCCGGTGGTCGAGCTGTTCCTCAAGGACGCCTGACGGGACGGCCGGCTCTGCCGGCCGCACATCGGCGGCCTATGCGTTTGCCTTGGCGGTGTGACCGGCAACCGAGGCGATGATGCGCTGCACCATGGCCTCGTCGACGGTGACATTGGCGCTGCGCAGCGCCAGGACGACCGCGCCCACCGAGCCATCCTTCACGAGGCGGATATCCGGCGTCTGCCCGGCGGCGCGGACAATATCGCTGATGGCCGCCGGCAGGCCGGTGAGATGCGCGACGACACCGCCGCCAAGGCCGACTGGGCCGGGCATGGCAGGATCGAACACCATGCGGAAGTCCTGCAGCAGGTAGGCCTCTGCCTCGGCGAGGAGCCGGGCTGCCACGGGATCGGTGCGGTTGGCGATGACCAGCGGCGCAAAGCGCGCGAGCTCGATCGGACGCATGGCGTAGATGGCGTCGACGAAGAGGCGGAGCGGCTCCGGGCGGCTGTCCGAACCGCGGTCGTCGGACCAGGGGATGTCGAACGAGCCGAGCAGGGCGCCCGTGAGCGCCGTCCTCTCGCCGCGGCCCTCGATGGCGGCGGTGACCGCACGCGCCGCCTGGTGACCCAGCCAGTAACCCGAGCCGGCATCGCCCAGGAGCCAGCCGGCAGCATCGATCACCGCGTCGATCTCGCCATCGCGCAGGCGCACGGCGCCGGCGCCGGTGCCGCACACGATGCAGTAGCCATTGGTGGCGGAGGTGACGGACGCCAGCATGGCCTGCAGGTCGCCGGTGAAGATCAGTGGACCGGCAAGGCCCAGCCGGGCGAGGCCCTGCTGGAGCCGGGCCTCGGCGACGAGGACCGAGGGGCCAGCCATGGCGAGGAGGACAAGTTCGATGCTGAGCGATGGGAGGCCGGCATCGGCGATGGCCGCTGCGGCTGCGGCGATGATCGCATCGGCCGCGAGGTCAGGAGGATTGGAGCCCGGATTGCCCCCGCGATTGCGGCCCTGTCCCAGGCAGTTTCCGGCGTGATCGACGAGCGTGGCGCGCGACGTGGAGCCACCGACATCGATGGCGAGCAAGGCTGTTGTCATTCGCTATCGGACCGCTTGCAAAGGGCAAACTTCATGAATAAGAATTGTTTTCAACGTTGGGTCACAGGTTCTGATAGCGATTTTCAAGGCACCGGCTGTATCATAGATGACCGCCCTCGCAAACACGTTCAAAGTCCTTGACCGGATCGAGACCTACCAGTCTCAGATGCCGGCGACGATGGGCAAGATTGCGGCCTTCCTGCGTGAAGATCCCAAGGCGCCGTTGACTTTGTCGATCACCGAACTTGCTGAGCGTGCCGGGACGTCGCCAGCCAGCGTCACGCGCTTCTGCCGTATGCTCGGGTTCGATGGCTACTCGCAGCTTCGCGTCGACATTGCCGAGGATGTGGGGCGCGGCGGGGCCAAGGCGGCCTGGATCGCCGATATCGGCCGCTCGCTCGGTCCGGACGATCCGCCGGATGGCATCCGGAATACCCTGCTCAATACGCACGTCCGCTCCCTGCAGCGGACCGCCAGCTTGCTCGATCTCGATACGGCGATCCGCGTTGCGGCGGCCATCGTCAAGGCGCGGCAACTCGATGTCTACGGGGTGGGTGGCAGCGCCCTGACGGCGCTGGAGACCGAGGCGCGGCTCTACCGGATCGGCATCAACGTCCACACCTGGGCCGAGGTCCACAACGGGCTGACCAGTGCCGCCATCCTCGATGACCACTGTGTCGCCGTCGGCATCTCCAACACCGGCCGCACCGAAGAAACCATCCAGATGCTGACGGTCGCCAAGGCCTCGGGCGCTCACACGGTTGCCATCACCGGCAACCCGGATTCGCCGCTGGCG